>JGI12053J15887_10000494_pt1 | contig 16042 bp, 11 predicted proteins | sample MedBloCAOM1_O3_FD_15887 | JGI IMG/M metagenome (IMG submission 15887)
CGCGGCGACCAGCAAGCCGCGCGTTCTGTTCCTGCTGTCGATGGGCGGCGGCGCACCGCAGGCGGCGGGCCGCGACACCGCCGCCGACGGCATCATTCGGCTGGCCGGCGGGATCAACGCCATCGACGGCTATTCCGGCTACCGGCCGCTGACGCCCGAGTCGGTGATCGCCTCGCGCGCCGATTTCGTGCTGGTAACGCGCCAGACCGTCGAGGCGATGGGCGGCATCGAGGCGGTTCTCGACCAGCCGGCACTGCGCCGCACGCCGGCCGGCCGCAACGGCAAAGTCCTGCAGTTCGACACGCTCCTGCTGCTGGGCTTCGGTCCGCGCACGCCGCAGGCCGCGACCGAGCTTGCCGCAGCCCTTCATCCCGAACTCGCGCGCGCGCCGTGACGGCGCTCGCCCTGCGTCGTCCGATCTCGCTGTTCGCGTTGGCCGCGCTGCTCAGCATCGTGGGCGGCCTGTGCATCGGTGCGTTCCCCGTCGGCTTCGCCGAGTTGCTGTCGGCCATCGGCCTGTCCGACCGGCCGCTCGACGACACGACGGCGGCCGTGCTCTATGCCATCCGCGCGCCGCGCGTGATCGCAGCCTTCACCGTCGGCGCAGCACTTGCCGCCGGTGGCGCCGCCATGCAGAGCCTGTTCCGGAATCCCCTGGCCGATCCCGGCCTGCTCGGCGTGTCGAGCGGTGCAGCACTCGCCGCCGTGTCGGTGATCGTGCTGGGCGAGAAGGTGATGCACATCGTGCCGCCTGCCCTGAAGCCTTGGCTGCTGCCCATCGCGGCTTTCCTGGGCGGGCTTTTGGCGACGATCGTCGTCTATCGCCTCGCCGCGCGCGGCGGCGTTACCCTGGTCGGCACGCTGCTGCTGGCCGGCATCGCCATCAATGCGCTCGCGTCGGCCGGCATCGGCATGCTGGTCTTCATCGCCGACGAGCAGCAGCTTCGCACGCTGATCTTCTGGACCATGGGCGGCTTCGGCGCCGTGACCTGGGCTGCGATCCTGCCCGCGTTGCTGGTGCTGGCGATCACCATCCCGACCTTGCTGCCGGCCGCCCACTTGCTCGACGCGCTGGCGCTGGGCGAGCGGGAAGCGGGCCATGTCGGCGTCGATGTCGAACGCTTGAAGCGCCGCCTGGTGGCGCAGGTGGCGCTGGCGGTGGGCGCGGGCGTGGCGATCTCCGGCACCGTGGGCTTCGTCGGCCTGATCGCGCCACACATCGTGCGCCTCCTGCTGGGCCCGGCGCACCGCACCTTGCTGCCGGCCGCCGCCTTGTTCGGCGGCGCCTTCCTGGTGCTGGCCGACGCGCTCGCGCGCACCATCGTATCGCCGGCCGAGCTGCCGATCGGCGTGCTGACGGCGCTGGTGGGCGGACCGTTCTTTCTCTGGCTGCTGGCCGGCCGCGCCGCGCGCGAGGGGCTGTGAGCCTGCTTCAGGCCGCGTCGATCGACGTACGGGCAGGCGCCAAGGTGCTGATCGAGGACATGTCGCTCGTGCTGGCGCCGGGCGAATTCCTGGCCGTGATCGGACCCAACGGCGCGGGCAAGAGCACGCTGCTGGGCGCGCTGGCCGGCGACCGGCCGCTGGCGAAGGGCCGCGTGCTGCTCGACGGCAAGCCGCTCGCCCAATGGAACAAGGTGGCGCTGGCCCGCCGGCGCGCCGTGCTGCCGCAGCATTCGGGCGTCGCCTTCGACTTCACCGGCCTGCAGATCGCCTCGCTCGGCCTGCTCGCCCATCGCGACCGGCTGTCCGAACGCCAGATGCGTGCGCTGGCGGAGCAGGCCCTGGCCGAGACCGAGGCCCTCGCCTTTGCCGACCGGCCCTACACCGTGCTGTCGGGCGGCGAGCGCCAGAGGGTGCAGCTCGCCCGTGTCTTGGCGCAGTGCGACGCCGATCCGGCAGGTCGGCCCTTCCTGTTGCTCGACGAGCCGATCGCGGGCCTCGACCTCGCCCACCAGCATGCGGCCTTGGCCAGCGCCCGCCGCCGGGTCGACAGGGGGCTGGGCGTCTTGGCCGTGCTGCACGATCTCAACATGGCGGCGCGCTATGCGGACCGGGTGGCCATCGTCGAAAAAGGCCGGCTGACCGCGCTGGGACCGGCGGGACCAACTCTCGATCCCGAGTTCCTGTCGACGGTGTTCGCTACACCCATCGTGCGACTACAGACGGAAGGGGCGACGGCCTTCCTGAGCCCAGGCTGAAACACTCCCGAATCTGTGTCCAATCGGACATAAACCCGCCGGATTCCCTGATGATATGATGTCGTAGGAGACACCGACATCGCATGGGCGACAGTCCCACCCTGATCCTGACCACGCGTTTGGGCGTGCGGCCTCTGGGCGTACGCGGCGATCCCTTGCATGCGGTCGCGAGCCAGCTCCTTGCCGTGATCCGCCGGCGGCTGGGCGATGGGCCGGCCGACCTTCTGGCCGATCCGCAGCTGCGCGAGACAGGCGACGGCATCGATTGGTATGCCGTGCGCTCAGGGCCTGTGCGCCGCCTCGGCGATCTCGACGAGAACGAACGCGCCACTGTCCTGGCCACCGTCGAAAGCCATCTCGATTCCATCCGTTCGCTAGGCGCGCAACTGAAGGACTCCTCGGCCAGCGAAGAGGCGCGCCTGATCGGCCGTTCGCTGGAGCTCGCCACCGCCCGCCCCTCCGACGATTTCGTCTACGTCGTCGATGGCCAGCCGGTGATCGCTGCCTGGGGCTACGAGGCCGACGCCGCCGCCAGCCTGCAGGAGGCCTTCGCGGCGCCACCGGTACCGATGCCACCGCGGCCGGCGGCGATATTGGCCAGCGCACCCGCCGTCCTGCCCGCGCGCATTGGCTGGACGCCCTGGCTCAGCGCCCTGCTGTTCGGACTTCTGCTTCTTCTTCTGCTGCTCATGACGTCGTGGCTGCTGCGTGCCTGTTCGCCGGTCGATCCGACGCTGAACGTCGCCACCATGGAAACGCCGCCGCCGCCCGCGCCCGAAGCGCCGCCCGATCCGACGCCAGTCCTCAAAGCTTCGCTCGACGACGCGCAGGCCGACGAGAACAAGCTCAAGGCCGAGCTCGCCGCGCTGGAGACCTCCCTCAAGGACAAGGTCGCGCAATGCAAGCCGATCGAGCCCCCCAAGCCGCCACCGCCCCCTCCGCCGCCGGTACAAGCGGCCAAGCCGCCGCCACCGCCTCCTCCGCCGCCCCAGCAACAGGCCGCGGCGCCGGCCGCGCCGCCCGCACCGCCGGTCAACCGGCCGCCGCCCGGCCAATTGCCCTGCAACTGGTCGGGCGATTCCGGCGGCGAGGGCGTCACCCGCAACAGACACTATCTGGGTGACAAGCCCGGATTCGTAGGCATCAACTACAACCTGTATGTGAAGCCCGACGACATCAAAGTGATCTATCGCGGCCAGGTGCTGGCCGGCACCGGCGGGCCACGCAGCGGCCGCGGCGGCTTCGGCTTCGATTGGAAGCCGGTCCCCGGGGATTATTCGGTCGACGTCGTCGTAACAGGTGAAATGTGGGGCACGCGCTGGACGTACGCCATGGTTTGCCCGCGCTAAGGAACAGGGATGGCCGCAGGTCCGCTTCTCGTCAGTGAACCGCTGCAGCGCTATCGCGCGCTGGGCATGGCGGGCGATCCCGTGTGGCGCGCCGCCGGCCAGCTGCGCACGGCCATCGCTGCGCGGCTCTCGCGCAAGCATGCCGACTTGCTGGCGATTCCCGAGGTCGATCCGACCGGTCGACGCATCGACTGGTACGCACCGTTCGAGGGCGAAGCGCGCAAGCTGAGCGACCTCAGCGAAGCCGAGCGCGCTCCGCTCTTGGACGAGGTCCACCGCCTGCACGGCGAGATCGCGGGTCTCGCCGACTCGATGGAAGCGCCGCAACGTTCCAGCGCCGAACGAAACTTCGCCCGCCTGCTGCGCCATGCGCTGACGGCGCCGGGCGAGGACGCGCTCTACATCGTAGACGGCAAGCCGGTCATGACCTTCTGGGGGTTCAGCGCCGACGCCGCTCTCCCCGGCGTATTCCTGGCAAGCCCGCCCCCGGCACCGCGGTCGGCCGTGGGCGCACGAGCGATTCCCGAGGCCGTTCTCGCCTCGGCGCCCGCCGTCGTCGCGACAGGAACCCGATCGGTGTGGTGGCAGTGGCTGCTGCTCGGCATGCTGCTGATGCTCCTGCTGGCGCTGCTCGCCTGGCTGGTGCGGCCGTACCTGCCGCATATCGAGCCTTACCTCGAAGCCGAAGCGCGCGACCGCGCGTTGAGCCTCGCCGTGCGCCAGCCGCTCGAGCTGCAGCAGACGCGCGTCAGCACGCTGCAGCAGGACAATGAAAATCTTCGTCTCGAGCTCGCGCGCCTGACCGACGAGCTGTCACGCCGCGGCGGCGATTGCGCGGCCGGCGTCATCGGACCGGGCGGTACGATCGTGGGCACAGTGAATGGCCCGCCGATCGAACGCGGCGCGGCGCCCGATGCGCCGCCCGCCGCCGACGTCAACCTGGCCGCCAAGGACGCGGGCAAGGATATGAGCAAGGATCAAGGCAAAGGGCCCGACGACAAGAATGCCGACAAGGGCGACGCCAAAGGGCCCGATCCCCAAGACAAGAACCAGGATAAGAACAACGACAAGGGCAAGGACAAGAACGCCGCCAAGGACGAGCCCAAGCCGATGGTCGTGCCGCCCGAGGCCAAGCAGAAGCAGGACTTGGGCTTCCTGAAGGGCGACTGGCGCTCGCGCACCGGCCTGGCCACGGCGACCGGCGAGCGCGACATTCGTCCCAGCTATACGTTGGACGACAAAGGCAAGGGCAAGGTCTCGTTCGTGCAGAAGAACGGCACCAGCTGCGAGGCGCCGGCCGAAGCGCGCTGGGACGGTGCCAAACTGGTGATCGAGGAAAAGGCCAATCCCAAGTGCGCCGACGGGCGCACCTATGCCCGCAATACGGTCAATTGCGAAGTCGGTGCCGACGGCGTTGCCAAGTGCAACGGCAGCCAGCCCGGCGATACGCGCAGCTATCACGTGCAGATTGGCCGTTGACTCCTTACACTTAGTGCACAGTTTGAAATCGTAACATGAGCGATCTTGCCCGCCTGCCGAGCTACCCCAGCCCGACGACGCTGATTGCCCGCTCCGGCATCCAGTTCCTCGATTTCGGCTTCGACCCCGTGCGTCTCAAGGTGCGCGAATGGGGTTTCCATGACGCCGCCGGCGACAAGGCGGTCGACGATCTGGTGCAGCTCGATTTCGACGAGGTGCGCGGCCAGTACGAGGTGGTCGAAGGCGGCCGCCGCCGTGCCGCCGAGCCCAATCTCGTGGTCACCGCCAAGGACGCGCTGGCGCCCTTTCTCGACAAGTGGGTGCCCGTGCCCTTCCTGCAGGCGCGGCCGAACAACCAGTTCCGCGAGGGCCCTGCCGATTGGGCGCGGGTGCGCGTGGTCGATCTCGAGGCGCGCTACGGCGCGGGCTATCGCGACGAGCAGGGCAACCGCTACCGCGCCGTGCTGGCCTTCGACACCGGCCTGATCGCCGAGGCCGAGGGTCGCGCCTATCTCGCCCCGTCGCCCAAGGACGTGACGTCGGGAGCGCTGTTCACGCTCGCTCCGCAGCAGCGCGCCAATCACTGGCTGCTGCGCCAGAGCTGGATGAGCCAGTGGCTCGAGGAGCTGTTCCGCGAACTGCACCCGCGCGCCACGCTCGAGGAGATCGAAGGCGACATCAAGCAGAAGCCGCAGGAGGCGATTGCCCGCTATCTCGCCTTCCTGGGCCTGCTGGCCGATGCCGTGCACTTCCCGCCGATCAAGCTGGTGGGCGACGCCGAGCGGCCGGGCCGCGGCGCCATCGAGGTCGACCTGGTGCTCGATGTCGGCAATTCGCGCACCTGCGGCCTCCTGATCGAGGCGGCCGGCGAGCTGGGCATCAACCTCAACGACTCCTACGAGCTCGCCTTGCGCGATCTCTCGCATCCCGAGGTCGTGCACACCAAGCCCTTCGAATCGCGGGTCGAGTTCGCGCAGGCCTGGTTCGGCAAGAACCATCTGTCGCGCCTGGGCGGCCGCGCCGATGCCTTCGTGTGGCCGACCATGACGCGGGTCGGGCCGGAGGCGACGCGGCTTGCCGCGCGCCGGCGCGGAACCGAGGGCAATACCGGCATGTCGAGCCCCAAGCGCTATTTGTGGGACGAGGAGCCGCAGACGCGCGAATGGCGTTTCAACGTCGCCTACGCCCAGGACCAGACGGCGATGCCCGCGGCCGGCGGACCGATGGCGCAGCTCGTCAACCAGAAGGGCGAGCCCTTGCATCTGGTCGACCCCGATGCCGATTCGGCCGACCATCTGCCGGTGTTCGAGCCACTCTATTCGCGCTCCTCGATCATGACCTTCGTGCTGTCCGAGGTGCTGCTGCAGGCGCTGACGCTGATGAATTCGCCGCAGCAACGCGGGCGGCGGGCGCACGCCGAGACGCCGCGACGGCTGCGCCGCATCGTGCTCACCCTGCCGACCGGCATGCCGCTGGCCGAGCGCCTGATCTTCCGCAAGCGCGCCGAGGCGGCGCGCGATCTCGTGTGGATGATGATGGGCTGGAAGCTCGACGATCCGGCGGCGCCGGGGCCGCGCGTGCTGACCGACTGGGACGAGGCGAGCTGCACCCAGCTCGTCTATCTCTACACCGAGGTCGCGCGCAATTTCGGCGGCGACGCGCGCCGCTTCTTCCAGATCACGAGCAAGCCGCGCGGCCGGCCGGCCGACGGCACGCTCAGCATCGCCAGCATCGATGTCGGCGGCGGCACGACCGACCTCATCATCAATTCCTACCACCTCGAGGGCGCCGGCACCTCGGTGACCCTGTTTCCCGAGCAGAAGTTCCGCGAGGGCTTCAACGTGGCGGGCGACGACATCCTGTTGCGCGTCGTGCAGGGCCATGTGCTGCCGCCGATCGAAGCGGCGATGCGCGCAGCCGGCATCGCCAATCCCACCGACCTGATGGCCGAGCTGGTGGGCGGCGACCGCGGCGGCGAGGACGTGATCCAGCGCAACCTGCGCCAGCAGTTCGCGCTGCAGATCGCCCATCCGCTGGCACTGGAGTTCATGCGCGCCGCCGAGACCTACGATCCGACATCGGGCGTCGTCGCGGCCGAGCCGCGACCCTACGACTCGTTCTTCTCCGAAGGCTCCAAGCCGTCCGAGGAGGTCGTGACCTTCGTCAACGAGGCGGCGCGCAAGCGGGGCGCCAAGGACTTCGACCTGAAGACGACGGTGTTTCCGGTCGACCTGCCCAGCCTCGACAAGACGGTGCGCGCCGAGATGGCCCGCGTGCTGGCGCCGCTCGCCGAGATCGTCCACGCCTACGATTGCGACGTCCTGCTGCTGTCGGGCCGGCCGTCGCGCCTGCCGGGCATCCGCTCGCTGGTGATGGAGCTTCTGCCACTGCCGCCGGAGCGCGTGATCTCGCTGCACGAATACCGCGTCGGCGCCTGGTACCCGTTCCGCGACGCGCGCCTCAGGGTCGAGGACCCCAAGACCACGGTGGCGGTGGGCGCCATGATCGCGGCCTTGGCGCAATCGCAGCTGCCCGACTTCTCCTTCCGCTCGGACCTCCTGCGGTCCAAAAGCATCGCCAAGTTCATCGGCAAGCTCGACGGCGGCGGCCGGCTGCAGCGCGAGGACCTGGTCTATCGCGACGTCGACCTCGACAATCGCGAGTACGAGCTGCCCGAGGTCGCCTTCGAGTTCCGCGGGCCCATGTGGCTGGGCGCCCGCCAGCTCGACCTGGTGCGCTGGCCGGCGGCGCGTCTCTATGCGCTGGAATTCGCCAAGCCCGAATATGCCGAACGCCATGCCCGCGAGACGCCGTTCAAGATCGCGCTCGCTCGTGTGAAGCCCAAGGACAAGGATTCGGGCGACGTCGAGCGCTTCCGCCTGCGTCAGGTCACCAACCGCGACGGCCGGGCCGTCGCGCTCGATCGCCTGACGCTCCGTCTGCAAACGCTGCCGCGCCGTGAGGGCTACTGGCTCGACACGGGCATGCTCAAGACCGGTTAGGACCATGGACACCGTCGATCTCAAATTGGCCCAGGACTGCGAGACGCTGGCCGTCGCCGCCAGCGAGGGCGTCAACTGGCTGAAGGGAGCGGCCGAGCAGTCGCCCACCGTGGCGCAACAGGCGCCGTCGCTGATCAGCGAGCTGCAGAAGGTTCGCAACCAGAGCCGCAAGCTGGCGCGCGCCGCCCGCCGCCGCATGTGCGTCGGCGTGTTCGGGCCGAGCCAGGCCGGCAAGTCGTACCTGGTCTCGATCCTGGCGAGCCGCGACGGCCGGCCGATGCAGGCGCAGTTCGGCGACAAGAGCTACGACTTCCTGCGCGAGATCAACCCGCCAGGCAATCGCGAATCGACCGGCCTGGTGACCCGCTTCGGCCTGGGCTTGAGCGCCGGCGACAAGGACTTCCCGGTCCGCGTGCGGCTTCTGACCCAGACCGACATCGTCAAAATCCTGGGCAACTCCTTCCTGCTCGACTTCGATCATCAGAAGGCGGCGTTCGAGCGGCCCGACGGCGGCGCCATCCGCAAGCGCCTGGCGGAGCTTCGCCTCAAGGCGGCGCCGGCACCGCAGGGCGACCTCGACGCCGACGACGTGCTCGACGTCATCGAGTATTTCGACACCTTCTTCGCCGGCGTCACCACCGAGCTGCGCACCGATTTCTGGCGCGAAGCCATCGAGCTCGCGCCGCGGCTCTCGGGCCACGACCGCGCCCGGCTGTGGTCGGTGCTGTGGTACGATTTCCAGCCCTTCACCGACCTCTATCTCACGCTGTACGACGGGCTGCAAAAGCTCTCCTTCGCGCCCGAGGCGTTGCTCGGCATGGATGCGCTGATCCCGCGCGAGAAGAGCATCGTCGACGTCCTCACGCTCGACCGTCTCGGCGCCGATGCGGAAGACACCCTGCAGGTGCGGCCCAAGCAGGCCGATGGGCGCTCCGCATCGGACGCCGAATTGCCGCGCTCGTTGGTCTGCGCGCTGACCGCAGAGCTGAGCGTCGCCATCGCCGAGAAGCCGTGGGACTTCTTTGACCACACCGACCTGCTCGACTTTCCGGGCGCCCGCTCGCGGCTGAAGCTCGCCAACTTGGGCGACGTCGCCAAAGCCAAGGGCGTGGCCGAAGGCGCCAATCCGCTGCGCGAGCTCCTGCTGCGCGGCAAGGTCGCCTATCTCTTCCAGCGCTACTCGGCCGAGCGCGAGCTGTCGGCCATTCTTCTCTGCATCCCCGACGGCAACCAGGAAGTCCGCGACCTCTCCGACATGATGACGGCGTGGATCGACCAGACGATCGGCGCCACGCCGGCCGATCGCGCCAAGCAGAAGAACGCGCTGTTCCTCGTGCTGACCAAGATGGATCGCGAGTTCGAGCAGAAGGCGGGCGAGACCGAGGAGTCGCGCAAGCTGCGCTGGTCGGCGCGTATCAACAACTCGCTGATCAACAATTTCCGCGGCGAGTGGCCCGCCAACTGGGACGGCCAGCCGTTCGACAACACCTTCTGGCTGCGCAATCCGACGGTGATCGACGAGCGCCTGATGGATTACGACGCCGGCCGCGAGCAGGGCATCGCCGAGGCCTTCGCCGCCCGGGCGATCGAGCTGCGCGGTCATTTCATGGAGAATGCCGACGTCCGGCGTCATTTCGCCGATCCGGCACGCGCCTGGGACGAGGCCTTCCGGGCCAACGACGGCGGCGTAGCGTACCTGGTGAAGAGCCTGACCCCGGTCTGCGATCCGGCGATCAAGCGCGCCCAGGTGCGCGGCCAGCTCGAGATCCAGATCCGCCGCCTGGTCGACCGGCTCGCCGGCTTTCACAGCGCCGCCGACGGCGATTCGCGCGCCAAGAAGCGCGACCTGGTGCACACCGTGCTGCGCGGCCTGTCGACCTGCATCCAGCAGCAGCTCTTCGGCGAGCTGATGGCCGCCCTGCAGATCGCCGACACCGCACTGCGCGAGATCTACTTCCGCATTTCCACCGCACGGCCGTCGGACGAAGCCAACGGTCGCAACGGCAAGCCGCCCGCCCAGGTGGCGCAGTCGACCGGCGCCGCCGTCGATCTCGGCGCCATCTTCGCCGACGTGTTCGGCGAGGAGCCCGGCCGCAGCGCGCCGCCGTCAGGCGTTCTGGAAGACCGCGCCGAGCGCTTCGCCCGCGAGGCCGCGGAATACTGGCTGGAGAACATGCGGCGGGTCGGCGCCGACGAAAAGGCGCTGTCGCATTTCGGCGTCGACCGCCAGCATCTCGGCTGGCTGATCGACGAGCTGGTGGTCGGCGCCCATCGCCTGAAACTGCTCGACCAGCTGAGCCACGAGGTGCGCGAGCTGGAGAACGCCGCCAACGCCAAGTGGGAGGAGATCGCCGAGCGCCAGGTGCGCACGGCCTCCTCGACCCTGAACGGTTATGTGAGCGCGATGGGCTTCGACCGACTGCCGCTCGACCAGCGGCCCGGCCTGCCGCCCAATGCGCCGCTGCGGCGCGTCTTCGAAGGCCCGACGATGGTGAATGGCGCGCCGAAGCTCAGCGAGGATCCGCAGCCGATCTATGCCGACTACTGCAAGGACTGGATGCGGGCCTTCCTGCAGCTCGCCATGGACAATGTCGGCTACGAGGGCGGCCGCGAGATCACGCCGGAGCAGAACGACCGGCTGGGCGCCATCCTGCGCGCCGTGCCCGCCTAAGGCGACGCCCGTGGCGATCCGCGCTTCCGTCGAGGGCCTGCCCGAGCCGGGCCACGCCATCCTCCGGATCAGCGATCTCGATGCCGCGCCGGAGGGGCTGGCGATCTCGATCCAGCGCCAGCAGAGCCCTGATTCGCATCTCGCCGACGACGGCTGGCGGCGCACCGAGGCGTGGCTGCTGCCCGAAAGGGTCGAGCGCAAGCGCGATGTGATGGAATTCCATCTCGGGCCGGAGATCTGCGATCGCCTGGCCGGCATTGCCACCGTGCGGCTGCGCGTGAAGGAGCCCGATATCGGCGTCGTCGCCACGACCGTGATCGCCTGGCCGGCGATGCTGACCTCGGGCGCCACCGATCCGTCGAGCCGGCTCTACGACGACACGGTGCGCCTGCGCCGCACCGAGGCGCCTCCGCCAGCCGAACCCGCGCCCGAACCTGAGCCCGAACCGGAACTGCCTCCGCCGCTGCCGCCGCCCCGACCCGAGCTGCGCGCCTCGCGCGCGCTCGATGGCGGCCCACCCCGGCGCTCGAGCGCGGCAGGCTGGCTGATCGCCGCCATCGTGCTCGTGGCGATCGCGGGTGGCGGCTACTACGCCTACATGACCTATTTCCAGAAGGAGGCCGCGCTCGCCATTGCTGAGGCGCCGAGCGCGACCGCCGCGGCCACGCCGACACCCACACCCGATGTCGGCGCGGCCAGGAAGTCGGTGCGCGACGTGGTCGGCGAATATATCGCCACCAAGCCCACGCCCGAGGCGATGCTGGCCAAGGCGCGCGACTACGCCAAGGCGGGCGACATGGCCGCCGCCTTTCTGGTCTTCCGCCGCGCCGCCGAAACGGGCAACCCAGCGGCCCAGCTCGAACTCGCCGCCTTCTTCGACCCGCTGACCCAACCGGCGCGCGGCGGCTTCACGCCAGACGGCGCGCGCGCCGCCGACTGGTACGAACGCGCAGCGCTGGCGGGCAACAGCGAGGCGCAGCGCAAGCTCGGACTGTTGCTGGCCAAGGGCGGTGCAGGACTGGCGGCCGATGCGCCCAAGGCCAAGACCTGGCTGCAGCAGGCGGCGGCGCAGAACGACGCCGACGCCAAGAAGGCGCTGGACGCGTTGCCGAAGTAGCGTTGGCTGGCCGCTTCCGGCTCCCGTCATCCTGAGCGTAGCGAAGGATCTCATGCCCGTTGCAAGCGGCGATGAGATCCTTCGCTACGCTCAGGATGACAAGAAAAATGCAGCGCGTTCTAAAGCGCCATGCGGCTGTGCAGGTCGATCATGATCCACAGGCTGCCACCCACCATCAGGAACAGCAGGACCGCGGTGAAGGCGATCGCCAGCAGGTTTTCCTTCGGCGTCGTTGTGAAGTTCAAATGCAGGAAGAAGCGCAGGTGGACCAGGATCTGCAGCACTGCCGCCGCGGCAATGACATACATGATGCGCGAGGGTGGCAGCGCGTGGGTCGCGACCAGGTAGAAGGGGATCGCCGACAGCACGACGGCGAGCACGAAGCCGACGAGATAGGAGAGAAGGCCGTGGCGTTCCATCACAGCAGCCCCGGAAGGTAGACGACGGAGAAAATGCCGACCCAGGCGATGTCGAGGAAGTGCCAGAACAGGCCGAGGCGGAACAGGCGCGAGACGACCGGCACGGTGAGTCCCTTGAACAGGACCTGGCCGCTCATGATCAGGATCCAGATCAGTCCGACGCTGACATGGGTGCCGTGGGTGCCGACCAGGGTGAAAAAGGCCGACAGGAATCCGCTGCGGTCGGGGCCGGCGCCGGCCCCGATCATGCCTGAAAACTCGCGAATCTCGAGGAACACGAAGCCCGCGCCCAGCACGAAGGTCAGGAGCAGCCACGACAGCACGGCCGAACGGTTGCCTGCCCTCGACGCCAGCGAGGCGAAGCCGAACGTGGTGCTGCTCACCAGCAGCAGCACCGTCTCGAGCGCGGCATTGTTCAGGCTGAACAGCGTCCTGCCGGACGGGCCGCCCGCGGTGTTCCCGACCATGATGCCGTAGGTCATGAACAGCAGGCCGAAAATCACGGCGTCGCCCATAAGGTAGAGCCAGAAGCCCAGCGCGCGCTGCTCGTGGATATCCGACTCAGGCTCGTGGTCGGACGGCATCGCGGTGACGTTGGCGCTCATCGCCGGCTGCCGTTCTGGTTTCTGAGGGCCCGGTAGCGCGCGACCTCGATCCGCTCGACCTCGGCGGCCGACAGCACGAACTCGGACTCGTCATCGGATGCGCGGAGCGCGAGCGTCACCCACATGGCAACGCCGCACACGATCACCAGCCACCAGATCTGCCAGACCATGCTGAAGCCCAGCACGAAGGCCAGCCCGCCCAGCACGACGCCGGCGGCGGAGTTCTTCGGTATCTCGATATCCTCGTAGGCACGCGGCGGCTGGTAGACCACGCCGCGCTCCTTCATGTCGACCAGCGGCTCGCGATCGCGCACCTCGGGCAGCACCGCGAAATTGTAGGGCGGCGGTGGCGACGACGTGGCCCATTCAAGGGTCCGACCGTCGTAGGGATCGCCGGTGACGTCGGCCAACTTGCGCCGGTCGCGGATGCTGACGGCGAGCTGGATGACGAGGCAGGCGATGCCGATCAGGATGAGAACGGCGCCCATGGACGCCGCGATCAGCCAGGGCTGCCAGGTCGGGTCGTTGTACTGCTCCATGCGGCGCGGCATGCCCATGAAGCCCAGCACATAGAGCGGCATGAAGGCGAGATAGAAGCCGATCATCCAGAACCAGAAGGCCGCGGTGCCCCACGGCTCGTTCATCTTGAAGCCGAACGCCTTGGGGAACCAGTACATGTAGCCGGCGAGATAGCCGAACAGCACGCCGGGGATGAGCATGTTGTGGAAATGCGCGACCAGGAAGGTCGTGTTGTGCATCAGGAAGTCGGCCGGCGGCATGGCCAGAAGCACGCCTGTCATGCCGCCGATGACGAAAGTCACGATGAAGCCCACGGTCCACAGCATCGACGGATGGAAGGTGATGCGGCCGCGATACATCGTAAGCAGCCAGTTGAACACTTTCACGCCGGTCGGCACGGCGATGATCATGGTCGTCACGCCGAAGAAGGCGTTGACGTTGGCGCTGGATCCCATGGTGAAGAAATGGTGCAGCCAGACGGTGAAGGACAGGATGGCGATCGCCGCGGTGGCGTAGACCAGCGATTCGTAGCCGAACAGGCGCTTCCTGGAGAAGGTCGACACGACCTCGGAGAACACCCCGAATGCCGGCAGGATCAGGATGTAGACCTCCGGATGACCCCAGATCCAGAACAGGTTGGGGTAGTTCATCATGTTGCCGCCCAGCNCNTTCGTGAAGAAATGCATGCCGAGCAGGCGATCGAGCGCCAGCAGGCCGCAGGCCACGGTGAGCGCCGGGAAGGCGAAGGCCATCAGCACGGAGGCGCAGAGCGCCGTCCAGGTGAACGGCGTCATGCGCATCAGGCCCATCCCGGGCGCGCGGCGCTTCAGGATGGTGACGATGAAGTTGATGCCCGANAGGGTCGAGCCGACGCCGCTGANCAAAAGCGCCCAGATCCAGTAGTCGACGCCGACGCCCGGATTGGCCTCGATGCCCGAATAGGGCGGATAGCCGGTCCAGCCGGCGGTCGAGAACTTGCCGATCACCAGCGACACCATGACCAGCGCGGCGCCGGCCGAGGTCAGCCACAGGCTGAGCGAGTTCAGGAACGGGAAAGCGACGTCGCGCGTGCCGATCTGCAGGGGAACGGCGATGTTCATCAATCCCGTCATGAACGGCATGGCCATGAAGATGATCATGATCGTGCCGTGCGAGCTGAAGATCTGGTCGAAATGCTCAGGCGGCAGGTAGCCGCCGTTGTTCAGCGCCATCGCCTGCTGGGCGCGCATCATGATGGCGTCGACGAAGCCGCGCATCAGCATGATCAGCGCCAGCACGATGTACATGACGCCGATGCGCTTGTGGTCGACGCTGGTCAGCCACTCGGTCCACAGATACTTCCACGCCTTGAGCCAGCTCACGACGACGAAGACGATGAAGGCGCCGCCCACCGTGACCAGGGCGCCGGTCGCGGCGATGGCGCTGTAGAGCGGCAGGGCTTCGATCGTCAGTTTGCCGAACATTCGCTCTATCTCCGGTCCGGCGCGGCCGGCGGCGGGCTGCCCGCCTGCACATGATGGCCGTGGGTGTACTTGGCGATGATCGAATCGAAGAGCCGGGGCTCGAGCCCCGAATAATAAGCGATCGGCACGAGCCGGCTCTTCTCGGCGAGCTTGGCGTAGGCCGCGGCGTCGAGCTTGTCCGGCACCTGCTTGGTCTTGGCTACCCAGGCGTCGAAATCCGCCGGCGAGGTCGCCAGCACCTCGAAGAACTGGTCGGAGAAGCCGCCGCCGCTGTACTGCGAGTTGCGGCCGACGAACTTGCCGGGCGCATTGGCCAGCATCTGCAGGCGCGTCTGCATGCCGGCCATGGCGTAGATCTGGCCCGCGAGGGCCGGCACGTAGAAGGAATTCATCACCGTGTCGGAGGTGATCCGAAGGCTGATCGGCCGTCCGGCGGGGATCGCCATCTGGTTCACCACCGCGACGCCCTGCTCGGGATAGATGAACAGCCACTTCCAGTCCTGCGCCACCACCTGGATGTCGAGCGGCGGGACGTCGGAGGCGATCTCGCGGTAGGGGTCGAGCTTGTGCGTGCTGCGCCACACCAGGACGCCGACCGCGATGACGATCAGCGCCGGCACCAGCCAGACCACGGCGTCGATCCTGGCCGAATAGGCCCAGGTCGGCTCGTAGCGCGCACCGCGGTTGGAGGCGCGGTAGCGCCAGGCAAACAGGATGGCCATGACGATGACCGGCACGACCACGATCAGCATCACGGAGAATGCATCGATCAGCAGGCCGCGTTCGGCGTCGGCGATCGGGCCCTTGGGATTGAGGACGACGGCGCGATCACAAGCGCCAGCCAGAAGCGACGCTCCCACGGCCATCGCCCAGCGATGCGATCTAGTGAAAGCCTGCTTCACGCCCCCGCCCGTACCCTTCATTGAGGATGCGGGATTAGAGTGAAGCTACATATTGTGATGGGCAACGATTCTTTTTGCTGATCAGGCGACCGCGAATCGTCTGGATGGAATGCTGATACAGTCCCAACCTCACCCTGAGGAGGCCCGAAGGGCCGTCTCGAAGGGTGGGATACACAGCCGTTGTTGCCCATCACAGCGCGGGGGTTACCCCGCGCGATCGAGACGCATCGCGACGCGATGCTCCTCAGGATGAGGTTATTTGTGAATCAGCATTTTATGAAAGCTGGTACTAAGTCTTGCGCTCCGGCAGCGCAC
>JGI12053J15887_10000498_pt1 | contig 16002 bp, 15 predicted proteins | sample MedBloCAOM1_O3_FD_15887 | JGI IMG/M metagenome (IMG submission 15887)
CATGGGCTGCCGTTCGACGAGTCCGCCGCGGTGGTGCCGAACGACGGCGGCCGTGTCGTCGACCCCGAAACGGGTGCACCGGTGCGCGGCAGCTATGTCGCAGGTTGGATCAAACGTGGCCCGACCGGCTTCATCGGAACCAACAAGTCGTGCGCGGCACAGACCGTGCACAACCTGGTCGCCGACTACAACCACGGCCTGCTGACCGACCCCGTCGGCAAGCCGGCCGCACTGGACAAACTGGTGCACAGCCGTCAACCTGCAGTCATCGACACCCCGGGCTGGAAGGCCATCGATGCCGCAGAGATCGCTCGCGGCGGCGAGGCACGTCCCCGTGCCAAGTTCACCGTGATCGCCGACATGCTGGCCGCCGCCGCCGCGCCAACGCCAACGGTGCGCCAGCGGCTGCTCGCGGGCTTGCGTCGATAAGGACCCCGGCCTACACGTTCATGGCCCACTTGGCTTGCTGAAGTTCGTGCCGATTGTTGGCAACTTCCTCAACCCTGATGAGCATCGAGTGGAATCGCATATTCCCGAAGTCCACTGCATCCGTTGATATCTCGAACGAAGGCGGCACCGTCAGCCTCGCCGACCTCAAGGCGCTGGACGCGCTGGCCAACCAGGACGAGGTCAAGCATTATCGCGACGTCTTCGCGCCGACGACGCCCGCGCTGGAGCGCACACCGAAGCCGGCCAGCATCAAGGCCATCAGCGATATCACCTTCGGCAATGCGCTACCGCTGGCCCTGCTGGGTATGTACATCCCGAGCGCCGTCTAGCGCTACTGCTGCTGTTTCATCGCCTGCTCGATTTCATCGATGCCGACCTCGCGCACCGGTTGCCCCAGTGACCACTGATGGCCGAACGGGTCACGCACGACGCCATAGCGATCGCCCCAGAACTGGTCCTCGAGCGGGGCGATCACCGTCGCACCCGCGTCGACGGCTTTCTGGTACTTGGCATCGACGTCGGTGACGGTCAGATGGATGGTCACCGGCGTGCCGCCAAGCGCTCTCGGTGTCATCGACTTGCCGCCGCTGTGCTCCGGAAAGTCGTCGTTGAGCAACACCATGGAGCCGTTGACGTTCAGCGCCGCATGGATGAGCCTCCCGTCGGGGCCGGGAACCCTGCCGTACTCCACGGCGTCGAACGCCTTCACGTAGAAGTCGATTGCGGCTGCGGCGTCGTCGACGACCAGGTGCGGGGACACGGCGGGCTGAACTTCGATTGCCATGGCGATCTCCTTGGAATAGTTGGGCTAGCCGATCAGATACGCGTACAGACCCGCCGCGCGGGCGAATCTCATCGCGGCGCTGCCCATGCAACCACGCGCCACCGACAAGTGGCGCCGACTAGACAACAGAGAACGAAGGTGGCAACCCGGCGCGGCCGGTCAACGCCAGCAGCACTGTCTCGCCGTGCCCCTCGGCGACCGCGATGCGGGCCGCCAATCCCGTCGCCTCCTCGAGCACATCGGCCGGCAGTGCGAACGAAATGCCAACGACGCGAGCAATATCCAGCCCGTGAACCGCCAGCTCGAATGTCCGCGTCGGCAAGTAGGTGTGCAGTCGAATACCCGCTCCGCCGATGACCTGGATGAGCGGGTTCCCAGCACCAGAAAGCTCATCGAGCACCCGCGAAACCAGCTCGTCGACCGTCGCGGCCGGATCGTCTCCCAGGTCCCTGCCGGCCTGCCTGCCGCGCTCGGCGACCCCGGCCGGGGCGATACCGAGCGCCGCGGGGTTCACCTTCGCGTAGTACTCCTGCGGCGTGGTGATGTCCTCCCGCTCGGCGGGCTGCTGCAGATACGTGCTGACCGTGATGAGCGAGCGCGACGTGTGCCCGACCAGTGAGCGCAGATCCCATTCACTCAGGCCTGGCCCGTCCCACCGATCACAGGGGATGTCATGCACCAGCGCGGCGAAACTGCGTGCCGCCGAAGTGAATGTAGCGATGGGGTCAGAAGGCGCAGTCACGACTTGGCGACGTGGTCCCAACCCTCGACGGATTCGGGGCCACGTGGGGCGGGGCCGACATAGATGGCCGACGGGCGGACCAACTTGCCAAGCCGCTTCTGCTCCAGGATGTGCGCGCTCCAGCCGGCGGTGCGCCCGCAGGTGAACATGGCCGGCATCATCTTGACCGGCACCTGCGCGAAGTCCAGGATGACCGCCGCCCAGAACTCGACGTTGGTTTCGATCGCGCGGTCCGGGCGGCGTTCCCTCAACTCGGCCAGCGCGGCCTGCTCCAGCGCGGCGGCCACTTCGTAACGCGGCGCTTCCAGCCGCTTGGCGGCGGCGCGCAGCACCCGGGCCCGCGGATCCTCCGCGCGGTACACGCGGTGACCGAAGCCCATCAGCTTCTCGTTGCGGTCAAGGATGCCCTTGACCACCGCGCGAGCGTCGCCGGTCTTCTCGGCCTCCTCGATCATCGGGATGACGCGCGCAGGGGCGCCGCCGTGCAGTGGGCCGCTCATCGCGCCGATCGCGCCCGACAGCGCCGCCGCCACGTCGGCGCCGGTTGAGGCGATGACCCGCGCGGTGAACGTCGAGGCATTCATGCCATGCTCGGCGGCGGTCACCCAGTAGGCGTCGATGGCCTTGACATGCTTCGGGTCGGGGTAACCCTGCCAGCGCGTCATGAATCGCGCTGTGACAGTGGAACACTCGTCGATCATGCGCTGTGGGACCGCCGGCTGGTATATGCCGCGCGCGGACTGAGCGACATACGACAGCGCCATCACCGACGCCCGCGCCAGCTGCTCGCGGGCGGTCAGGTCGTCGATGTCGAGGATCGGCGGGTAGCCCCAGATGGGGGCAAGCATGGCCAGCCCGGCCTGCACGTCGACGCGGACGTCGCCGCTGTGGATGGGCAGCGGGAACGGCTCGGCGGGCGGCAGGCTGTGCCCGAACCTGCCGTCGACCAGCAGCGCCCACACGTCACCAAACGTGACCTGACGGTTGACCAGATCTTCGATGTCTACCCCGCGATACCGCAGCGCACCGCCGTCCTTGTCGGGCTCGGCGATCTCGGTGGTGAAGGCTACGACGCCCTGAAGTCCCTCGACGAAGTCTTCCGGTACAGCAGTCATGCGCCGATTCTCGCACCCGGGTTTGCGGCCCCCTCTACCGGTCGGTAACCAGTCGGCGAACAGGCGGAGCGTAGCGTTGTCGCGTGGCAACACGCGACGACGAGCACCTGGCCAGAATGCGTGTCGAGTACGGATCCGTCGAGAAGGACGGCAGCGGTGACCTTGACGTCGACTGGCTCGCCGACGGCTGGGTCGTGCTGCTGCGCAAGTGGTTAGCGGACGCCGAGCGTGCCGGTGTCGCCGAGCCGAACGCGATGGTGGTGGGCACTGTCGACCAGAGGGGAAGGCCGGTCACGCGGGCCGTGTTGTGCAAGAGCGTTGACGAAACCGGCATCACCTTCTTCACCAACTATGACTCCGCCAAGGGCGAGGAGCTGGCCGCGTCCCCGTACGCGTCGGCGACGTTTCCGTGGTTCCTGCTCGGCCGCCAGGTGCATGTGCGCGGCCCGGTCACCAAGGTCTCCGCAGAGGCGACCGCCGATTACTGGTCCAAGCGCCCCCGCGGTTCGCAGCTGGGCGCCTGGGCGTCGCACCAGTCAAAACCGATTGCCTCGCGGGCCGCCCTGCTGGAACAGTTGGCCGACGTGTCGCAACGATTCGCCGATCTCGACGCGGTGCCGGTGCCGCCGAACTGGGGCGGATACCTCATCGCGCCGGAGGTTGTCGAATTCTGGCAGGGCCGGGAAGACCGGGTGCACAACCGGATTCGCGTTGCAAAGGGCAGCATCGAGCGGCTCCAGCCGTAGTGCGGAAGCTTTTCGCCGACACCACACCGCTGCGGACACAGGACTTCCGGCGGTTGTGGCTGGCAGGCATCGTCACGGTCATTGGCGGCAACCTGACGATCTTCGCGGTGCCGGTGCAGCTGTACGCGCTCACCCAAAACTCGGCGTATGTCGGGCTTTCCGGGCTGTTCGCATTGGTGCCGCTGGTCGTGTTCGGCCTGTGGGGTGGGGCGTGGGCCGACGCGATGGACCGGCGGCTGCTGCTGGTCATCGCCTCCTGCGGGCTGGCGGCTGCCTCGGTGCTGCTGTGGCTGCAGGCCGCATTCGCACTCAACAACGTCTGGGTGGTGCTGTGCCTGCTGTCGGTGCAGCAGGCGTTCTATGCGGTCAACAGCCCGACCAGGGCGGCGGCCATTCCGCGCATGCTGCCCGGCCACCAGCTGCCAGCGGCCAACTCGCTGAACATGACGGTGATGCAGTTCGGCGCCATCGTTGGGCCGCTGCTGGCCGGCGTGATGCTGCGCTGGATCGACCTGTCCACGCTGTATCTGATCGACGCGATCACCTGCCTTGCGCCGATCTGGGCGACGTTCCGCCTCGCCCCAATGCCACCAACCAATGGCGGGCATGGCGCCGCAGGATGGGGGTTCATGGCGGTGCTCGACGGCTTCCGCTACCTGGCCGGAAACCGGGTGGTGCTGATGTCGTTCGTCGTCGACCTGATCGCGATGATCTTCGGCATGCCCCGCGCGCTCTTCCCGCAAATGGCGCACGAAAGTTTCGGCGGGCCGATCGAGGGCGGCACCACGATGGCATTGCTGGCCGCGGCGATGTCGGCGGGCGCGGTCGCGGGAGGGGTGTTCTCGGGCTGGCTGCCGCGGATCCGGCGCCAGGGCTTGGCCGTCGTGATCGCGATCGTGGCGTGGGGCGCGGCGATGATCGGGTTCGGGGTGGTCAGCGGGCTGGCGCATGGATCGACTGGCGCGCTGCTGTGGATTGCGTTGGCATTCTTGGCCATTGGCGGTACCGCCGACATGGTGTCGGCGGCGTTCCGGTCGACGATCCTGCAACAGGTGGCGTCCGACGAACTGCGCGGCCGGTTGCAGGGCGTGTTCACCGTCGTGGTCGCAGGCGGGCCGCGGCTGGCCGACGCGGTGCACGGCGCCGCCGCGGCGGCGGTCGGCACGACGGTGGCTGCCGCGGGCGGTGGTGTATTGGTGGTGGTCGGCGTCGTGATCGCCGCATTGGTCGTGCCAGCGTTCGTCCGCTACCGGGTGGCCGAAGACGACAAAGTGTGAGCTACGCCAAATGTCGTCCGTTGTCATTTCTCTAAGTCAATTCATAACTTGCCGCGTTAGCATCCTGGCGTGGTGGAAGTAAGGGGGGAGCCAGCCCTCGGTCTGCGTGAACGCAAGAAACAGCGCACCCGCGCCACCTTGATCGACGCGGCCGTCGAACTGTGTGAACGGCAGGGTTTCGAGCGCACGACCGTCGACCAGATTGCGGCCATCGCCGACGTCTCGCCCCGCACGTTCAGCCGGTACTTCGCGACCAAGGACGCCATCGCGCTGGCTCTCATCGATGACGCGATCGACGTGGCCGCCGTCGAATTGGCCCGCCAGCCAAGCGACATCGGTCATTTCGAGGCGCTGCGTCGCTCCTACGTCACGATGTACAACAGCACGAAGTCCGCTCCGCCAGCAGCGCTCTCCGCCGACCGGATGATGTGCACCGTGCGGATCATCATGACGTCGCCGACGTTGAGACAGGCCGCCCTCGAGTACCGCCCCCATGCAGTCAACGTCGAGCTGGCCAAGCGGTTGGGCGTCGATCTCGAAAATCGCAGGCTGAAGCTGCTCGCCGCGGTATGGGGATCGATCATCATGACCGCGATGGCCGACCTGTCCGAGCGAGGCGTGGACTGGGGCCGCGTCGGGATCGACGACATCGTCGCGCGACTGGAAGCCACGTTCGCCGAGTTCAAGGACGAAATCGGGGACGTTCGGCAGCAGGTCTAACCAACTGGCTGCCCCCCCGCGGGCACGGCCGCTGGAATGGGACTACCTTTTTAAGGGCAGACTCCGCATTCCCGGCAGCGAAGAAGGGATCCCCGTGGCCGATAACCCGTCCTCTGGGCAAGAACACGCCACCCTCAAATACCCGGGTGGCGAGCTTGACTTGGACATCGTCCCCGCCACCGAGGGCGCCGACGGCATCGCGCTGGGATCGCTGCTCGCCAAGACCGGCTACACCACCTACGACGGTGGCTTCGTCAACACCGCCTCCACCAAGAGCGCCATCACCTACATCGACGGCGACGCAGGCATCCTGCGCTACCGCGGATACCCAATCGAGCAGCTCGCCGAGAATTCGACGTTCATCGAGGTCAGCTATCTGCTCATCTACGGGGAGCTGCCGACGACCGAACAGCTGGAGAAGTTCACCACCCAGATCCAGCGCCATACGTTGCTGCATGAAGACCTGAAGCGGTTCTTCGACGGCTTCCCGCGCAATGCGCATCCGATGCCGGTGCTCTCCAGCGCGGTCAATGCGCTGTCGGCGTATTACCAGGACTCGCTGGACCCGTTCGACGACGCCCAGGTGGAACTCTCCACCATCCGGCTGCTCGCCAAGCTGCCGACAATCGCGGCCTATGCGTACAAGAAGTCGGTCGGTCAGCCGTTCCTCTATCCGGACAACTCGCTGACTCTGGTCGAAAACTTCCTCCGCATGACGTTCGGTTTCCCCGCCGAGCCGTATCAAGTGGACCCCGAGGTCGTGCGGGCCCTCGACATGCTGCTGATCCTGCACGCCGATCACGAGCAGAACTGCTCGACGTCGACGGTGCGGCTGGTCGGCTCGTCGCAGGCCAACCTGTTCACGTCGATCTCCGGCGGCATCAATGCGCTGTGGGGCCCGCTGCACGGCGGAGCCAACCAGGCCGTGCTGGAGATGCTCGAAGAGATCCGCCAGCAGGGAGGCGACGTCCACGAGTTCGTCCGCAAGGTCAAGAACAAGGAAGACAACGTCAAGCTGATGGGCTTCGGCCACCGGGTCTACAAGAACTACGACCCGCGGGCACGCATCGTCAAGGAACAGGCCGACAAGATCCTCGGCAAGCTCGGCGGCGACGACGACCTGCTGGCCATCGGCAAGGCGCTCGAAGAGGTCGCGCTGACCGACGACTACTTCATCGAACGCAAGCTGTACCCGAACGTCGACTTCTACACCGGTGTGATCTACCGCGCCCTGGGGTTCCCGACACGGATGTTCACCGTGCTGTTCGCGCTCGGCCGGCTGCCCGGCTGGATCGCGCACTGGCGCGAGATGCACGACGAGCCCGGCGGCAAGATCGGCCGTCCGCGCCAGATCTACACCGGCTACACCGAGCGGGACTACAAGGAATTAAACGGCCGCTAGCAGCTGGTTGCGACGCAGCTCACGGTGGTTGAGGCTTGCCTGCCCAACAGTTGTAGTTTCACAATAGTTGTGTGAACGAAACTATCGTCCGGTCGCTGAGCGCTCGGCGCAAGGGCATCATCCTGGTGTCCTGCTGCCTGAGCCTGCTGATCGTGTCGATGGACGCGACGATCGTCAACGTCGCGATCCCGAACATTCGCGCCGACCTCGGGGCTTCCGCGTCCCAGCTGCAGTGGGTGATAGACATCTACACCCTGGTGCTGGCGTCGCTGCTGTTGCTGTCCGGCGCGGCCGGCGACCGGTTCGGGCGCAGGCGCACATTCCAGATCGGGCTGACGGTCTTCGCGCTTGGCTCGCTGCTGTGCAGCTTGGCGCCGAACATCGAGACGCTGATCGCCGCGCGGTTTGTGCAGGCCATCGGGGGCTCGATGATGAACCCGGTCGCGATGTCGATCATCACCCAGGTGTTCACAGGAAGGGTGGAACGGGCCCGCGCGATCGGTGTCTGGGGTGGCGTGGTCGGCATCTCGATGGCGCTCGGTCCGATCGTGGGTGGCGCGCTGATCCAGCTTGTCGACTGGCGCGCGGTGTTCTGGATCAACCTGCCGATCTGTCTCCTGGCATTCGTCCTCACGGCGACCTTCGTCCCCGAATCCAAGTCCAGAACCATGCGCAATCTCGACCCCGTCGGGCAGGGCCTGGGCATGGCGTTCCTGTTCGGCATCGTCTTCGTGCTCATCGAGGGTCCGGGCTTGGGCTGGACCGACATCCGGACCCTCGCCGTCGCAGCGGTCGCTGTGCTGGCCTTCGTGGCGTTCGTCCGCTACGAGTCGCTGCGTCACGACCCGTTCATCGATCTGCGGTTCTTCCGCAGCATCCCGTTCGCGTCCGCGACCGTGATCGCGGTCTGCGCGTTCGCCGCGTGGGGCGCGTTCCTGTTCATGATGTCGCTGTACCTGCAGGACGAGCGCGGCTACTCGGCCATGCACACCGGCTTGATCTATTTGCCGGTAGCCATTGGCGCACTGATCTTTTCGCCCCTGTCTGGGAGGTTGGTCGGCCGGTTCGGCAGCCGCCCGTCGCTGCTGGTCTCCGGCACACTGATCACTGCGGCGACGTTGATGCTGGCCGGGCTGACGGCGACCACGCCGGTGTGGATGTTGCTGACGATCTTCGCGGTGTTCGGCGTGGGGTTCTCGATGGTGAACGCGCCGGTCACCAACGCGGCGGTCAGTGGCATGCCGACCGATCGGGCCGGTGCCGCCTCGGCGGTGGCCTCGACGAGCCGACAAGTGGGCGTGAGTCTCGGTGTGGCGCTGTGTGGTTCGGTTGCGGGTCCCGCGCTGGCGGCGGTCGGGGTGGACTTCGCCGCAGCGTCCCGGCCGCTGTGGCTGGTATGCGCTGTGCTCGGTGTGGCGATCTTTGCCCTTGGCCTCTATTCGACGTCAGGACGCGCGTTGCGCTCGGCCGAGCGGCTTGCCCCATTGGTCGCCGGTTCTCATGCACAATTCGAGGGTGCCGATGTCAGGTAGTGATCTGGCCGACGAGGTTTGGCGGGCGCTGGCCGCTCTGGTGATCGACAACCGCGACGGTTGGAAGCGCGCGGTCATCGAACAGACAGGGCTGCCGTTCAGCAGGATTCGAATCCTCAAGCGGCTGAGTCGGCGACCGATGACCGTCAAGCAGGTGGCGCACGCCGCGGCGATGGACGCTCCGGCGACGACGGTCGCCGTCAACGACCTCGAAGATCGCGGGCTCGTGGTGCGCGAAACCGATCCGACCAATCGACGGTGCAAGGTGGTCTCGCTGACCGATGCCGGCCGCGAGATGGTCCAGCAGATCGACACGATCGACGATCCGGCGCCCAATGTGCTGGGCGAACTCGACAACGCCGAGCTCAAACAACTGCGGTCAATTCTGACCAAGCTTGCGCGCTGAAATTGGGGGCACCTCCCGCTTGCGGGGGACATTCCCGGTCGCTAATCCGGCGATTTCACAGCCCTGGCTTCTGCCTCGGCGTGAGGATTACCTGGTGGCGATGTCGTGCGGTGCGTGCGGCGCCGAGTTGCGGGACGGCGCCCGATTCTGTGACGCGTGCGGGTCGCCCGTCGCCGCCATGGACAGTCACGCCGAGTACAAGCAAGTCACGGTGTTGTTCGCCGACGTCGTCCACTCCATGGACATCGCGGCGACACTGGGAGCCGAACGGTTGCGCGAAGTCATGGCCGAATTGTTCAACCGGTCCTCGAAGGTCGTCCAGCGATACGGCGGCACGGTGGACAAGTTCACCGGAGACGGCATTATGGCGGTGTTCGGCGCGCCGATTGCTCTGGAGGATCACGCCGTGCGCGCGTGCCGAGCGGCGCTGGACATCCACCGTGACGTCAAACACCTGGCAACCGCGCTCGAGAACAGCGACGGGGTCAAGCTCCAGTTGCGCATCGGATTGAATTCGGGTGAGGTGATCGCCGGCGAGATCGGTTCGGGTCCGGTGGGTTACACCGCCATCGGCGAACAGGTCGGCATGGCGCAGCGGATGGAGTCAGTGGCAACGCCCGGTGGGGTGATGATCAGTGAGTCGACTGCACGCCTGGTCGAGAACGCCGCCATCTTGGGCGAGGTGGAGCTGGTGAGCATCAAGGGCGCCGATCATCCTGTGCCCGCGCGCCGTCTACTCGCGGTCTCCACGGGCCGTGGGCCGAACCGAGTGGAGACAAGTTTCGTTGGCCGTCAGTGGGAGATGGGCGCGCTGCGCGGACTTCTCGACCGGGCAGTCAACGGCAATGGGTGTGTCGTCGGCGTGGTCGGCCCGCCAGGAATCGGCAAAAGCCGCATTGTCCGCGAAATCGCCTCGCGTGCAACGGATGCAGGTTTCGAGACGTTCACGACCTACTGTGAATCTCACACCACCGACGTCCCATTCCATGCTGCTGCTGGTCTGGTGCGAGCCATCACCGGTTCGAACAGTTTGGACGGCGCTGCGGCCCGGACTCAGGTCCGGGCGCGGTTTTCGGGGGCGGACGACGAGGATCTGTTGATTCTGGAGGATCTCCTTGGCATCGGCGATCCCGCGGCTACGTTGCCGCAGATCGACCCCGACGCCCGTCGGCGTCGGTTGGCCGCAATGGTGAACGCGGCGGCGCTTACCAGGAGCATGCCAACGGTCTACTTCATCGAGGATGCGCACTGGATCGATGGGATCAGCGAATCGATGCTTGCGGACTTTCTTTCTGTCGTGCCAAGGACGCGGTCGCTCGTCATGATCACATATCGTCCGGAATACGTTGGCGCGCTTGCACATGCGCCGAGGTCACAAACCATAGCGCTTGAACCGCTTGACGACTCGCAGATGTCGCAACTCAGTACTGAACTGCTCGGCAACGACGGGTCGGTGAACGGTCTTGCCGACCTTGTCGCCGAGCGTGCCGCGGGCAATCCCTTCTTCGCCGAGGAGATTGTTCGGGACTTGACAGAGCGAGATGTGTTGATCGGAGGCCGTGGATGCTATCTGTGCGTCGAACCGGCGACCAACGTCAGTGTGCCCAGCACGGTGCAGGCGGTGATAGCCGCGCGCATCGATCGCCTCGATCCCGCCGCGAAACGCACGTTGAACGCCGCGGCGGTGATCGGATCTCAGTTCAACCCTGAAACGCTCGGCGCGTTGGAGATCGAACCTGTACTGCACGACCTCGTGCTGGCGGAATTGATCGATCAAACCGTGTTCGGCTCGCGGCCTCAATACGCTTTCCGCCATGCGCTGCTCCGTGCGGTCGCTTACGAGTCGCAGCTCAAATCGGACCGCGCGCAGTTGCATCGGCGGTTCGCCGCCAGTCTCGAACAGGACGACGCAAATGCCGCACTGATCGCCGAGCATCTCGAGAGCGCGGGAGACTCCCGTGCCGCCTACGCATGGCACATGCGGGCCGGCGAATGGTCGAGGGTTCGTGATGTCTCCGCAGCGCGGACGAGCTGGGAACGGGCGCGGCAAGTGGCCGACGCGCTATCCACGGACGATCCGGAACGACTTGCGATGCAAATCGCGCCACGAATGATTCTCTGTGCAACGTCGTATCGATCAGCGGCGAGCATGTCCGACTCGGGCTTCGAGGAGCTGCGCGAGCTGTGCGCCGCCGCGGGTGACAAGCGCTCACTGGCCATGGGGATGTACGGGCAGATGACCGAAATCATGGCAAAGGCTCGAGCGCGTGAGGCTTCGCAGCTCGCCACCGAGTACGAACAGCTGTTGGAGTCGATCGGAGATCCAGAGTTCACGCTGGGATTGTCCTTCGGGCCGATGGTAATCAAGCAGGAGACCGGCGAGTTCGCTGACATCCTGCGGTGGTCGCAGATGGCCATCGACCTAGCCGACGGCAATCCGACCAAAGCCGACTTTTTTGTGATGTCGCCGTTGGCCGTGGCGTTGGTGTTTCGCGGCTTTGCGCGAGCAGTCCTCGGGCTTCCCGGTTGGCGTGAAGACTTCAACGACGGTCTCGCGATGGCACACGAGAACGATCCGCCGGGTTTCGCCACCTCGGTCTCGTACAAATATGGGGCCGTCCTACAGCACGGGCTGCACGTCATCGACGACTTCGCGATCGGCGAAATGGAGGAAGCACTGCAGATAGCCCTTGATTTCGGTGATTACCACGCACTCGGGCTCATCAAGTACGTGCTGGGTTGCGCGCTCGTGGAGTCTCGCGCTGACATTGGGCGAGGGATGCAGCTGCTGGCGGAAATCCGAGAGATGTGTGAACGCGGGCAGTTCTTCAGGACCGAACTTCCAGTCATCGACGTACTCACTGGTCGCGAAATGGCGCTGAACGGAGACGCCGAAGCAGCGCTACCGACGATGCGCGAGGCGGTCGACAGGCTCTTCGAGAACGGCCAGCTCGGGTTCTGCATCTATGCAATCAAGCTACTGGTGGGTGTGCTGTTGGACCGTGGCGGCGAGGGTGACGTGCGGGAAGCCGAGTCTGCAATCGAGCGGCTGGCCGCCGCGCCCATCGCTGACTTGGTGGTGCGAGATCTCACCGAACTGCAACTACGGGCGCTGGTGGCCAACGCTCGGGGCGACGAAGCCAACTACCGCGACTTCAGGGACCGCTACCGTGCCATGGCCAACGACCTCGGCTTCGAGGGCCACATGGCGTGGGCCGCGGCCATGGCCTAGCTCTCCAGCGCCGCCATCGCGGCGTTGTGGCCGCCGATCCCCGACACCGCGCCGCCACGTCGAGACCCCGAGCCGCACATCATGATTCGATCATGGGCTGTCGCCACCCCCCACCGCCTCGCCGGTGTGTCGAGCGGTTCGTCGTCCTCGGCGAACGGCCAACTCAGCGCGCCGTGGAAGATGTTGCCGGCCGTCATGCCCAGCGTGCGCTCCAAGTCGAGAGTGGTCTTGGCCTCGATGCACAGCCGCCCCGCCGAGTCGTCCATCAGCACGTCCTGAATTGGCTCGGCCAGAACGGAATTGAGAGAGTTGAGCACGGCAGAGGTCAGCGTGTCACGCATTCGGTCTGGGTCGCCCCCTGCCACCAGTCGATGGGGCGTGTGCAGCCCGAACACCGTCAACGTCTGGGCACCAGATTCGCGCAGCCGGTCCGACAAGATGCTCGAGTCGGTCAGCGAATGGCAGTAGATCTCGCAGGGTAGCGGGTCCGGCACCACCCCGTGCTCGGCGCGGGTGTAGGCGGTGTCGAGCTGACTGAACGTCTCGTTGATGTGAAACGTTCCGCCGAATGCCTGCTCGGGTGTGACGCTGTCGTCGCGCAGCCGCGGTAGCCGCCGCAGCATCAGATTGACCTTGACCTGCGCCCCGGGGGCCAGCGTAGGCTCCGGCTCACCCAGCAGCCTGGCCAGCACAACCGGTGTCACATTGGCCAATACGAAATCGGCGTGCACCCGATGGTCCTGGCCGTCGCGGCGATACCGCACCTCACCGTCCGGGTCGACGGCGTAAACCTCTGCACCCGTGAGAATTTCGGCGCCATGACCGGCGGCCGCCGCGGCCAGTGCGCCGCTGACTGCGCCCATGCCGCCGACCGGGACGTCCCAGTCACCGGTGCCGCCGCCAAGCAGGTGATAGAGGAAACACACGTTCTGCGTCAGCGTCGCGTCGTCGGCGCGGGCGAAAGTGCCGATCACCGCGTCGGTCGTCATCACACCGCGAACCAGGTCGTCGCCAACCGCCTCGGTGATGGCGTGTCCGATCGGGCGCCCGATCATCGAATGCCACGCCGCATCGGCGTCGGGATCACCTCCGGCCAGCACATTGCGGCGCGCTTCGTCGCGGGTGCACAGCGGGTGGGTCAACGTCGGCCACAGCCGAGAGGTGACGATGCGGCAGCGACGGTAGAACTCGGCGAACCCCGGCTCGTCGTCGGAGGCCCCGATCGCCGCGAACGTCGAGTGTGGCCCGATCAGCAGGCCCGTGCCCCCCGCCGTCGCCGGATCGGGCGTGTACGACGAGTAGCGGCGGCGCACCAGCCGCACCCGGACACCCAGTTCGTCGATGATGCGGCGTGGCAACAGGCTGACCAGATATGAGTAGCGCGACAGCCGCGCGTCGATTCCGTCGAAGGCATGTGCGGACACCGCGGCACCCCCGACGTGATCCAGCCGCTCGAGCACCTGCACCGTGCGCCCGGCGCGAGCCAGGTAGGCGGCGGCCACCAGGCCGTTGTGCCCGCCGCCGACGATGACGACGTCTGGCCCTGTCACAGGTCAGCCGAGGTAACCCTCGACCTCACCTGCCGGGCGCACCCGCGCCTCTCGGGGATCGCCACCGGTCTCGCGCAACGCCCGGCGCTGCCGCAGCAGATCCCAGCACTGATCGAGTTCCACTTCCACGGCGCGCAGCCGCTGGTGCTCCTCGGATTCGTCGATTTCGCGGTGCTGCAGCTTGGTGCGCAGCTCCTGCTCCTCGGCGACCAGCTTGTTGACCTGCACGAGAATGTCTTGGTCCTTAGCCACGGCTCCAGTCTGCCCGACTACGGTGAGTGCGGTGAGTACCAAGCCAGAGATCGAATTTCCTCACGGGCCAGCGCCGACGGAGCTTGTCATCAAGGACCTGGTGGTCGGCGACGGTGCGGAGGCCGTGCCAGGCGGCACCGTCGAGGTGCACTACGTGGGCGTCGAGTACGACACCGGCGAGGAATTCGACAGTTCGTGGAACCGCGGCGAGTCCATCGAGTTCCCGCTGCGCGGGCTGATTCAGGGCTGGCAGGACGGCATCCCAGGTATGAATGTCGGCGGCCGTCGCCAGCTCGTTATCCCGCCGGAGCAGGCCTACGGTCCCACCGGCGGTGGGCACCGGTTGTCCGGCAAGACGTTGATATTTGTCATCGACCTGCTGGCCACCCGCTAGCCGGGGAATTAACGCGGACCGGGCAGCCGAAGCAGCAGGCGCGCTCCGCCCAGCGGGCTGTCCTCCAACGAGGCTGTGCCGCCGTGCAATTCGGCCTGCTGGGCGACCAACGCCAAGCCAAGCCCCGAGCCGGAGTGCGACGCCGTCGACCCGCGGGAGAACCGGTCGAACACCACCTTGCGCTCTTCTTCGGGGATGCCAACGCCGTCGTCGTCGATCGCGATCTCCACACCGGCGCGCGAACTGACCGCCGACAACTGCACCCTCGTCGCCCCGCCGTGTTTGACCGCGTTGGCGATCGCGTTGTCGACGGCCAGCCGAAGCCCAGCGGGCAGCCCGACGATGATCACCGTCGGCGCAGGCACCAGGGACACGTCCAGATCGGGGTACACCCGCATCGCGTCGTGCGCGGCGCGGTCGAGCAGTTCGGTGATGTCGACCGGCACGTGGTCATCGGAGGTCGACAGCTCGCCCTGCGCCAGCCGCTCCAGTGCGCCCAGCGTGGCCTCGATGCGCGACTGGGTGCGGATGACGTCGTTGACCACCTCTTTGCGTTGTTCGTCGGGCAGATCCAGGGTGGACAGCACCTCGAGGTTGGTGCGCATCGCGGTCAGTGGGGTGCGCAGTTCGTGCGCCGACACCGCGGAGAAGTCGCGCGCTGACGCGAGCGCCGCCTTGGTGCGGCCCTGCTCTTCCCAGATCCGTTCGAGCATGCCCTTGACCGCGTCTGCGATCTCGACGGCCTCGGTGGCGCCGCGCACCTCGATATCGGGTGGTTCGTCGCCCGCGTCGATCTGACTGGTCTGTCGTGCCAGCTGTTTGAACGGTCGCACAGCGAATGCGGCCAGCACCCAGCCGAACACGGTCGAGGCGACGATAGCGAACAAACAGATGATGATCACCCTGCGGTGCAGGTTGTTGGTGTCGGCGATGGTCGCGTCGTAGGTGTCACCGACGGCGACCGCCATCNGCTCTGGCGCCCGGATCTCCACAGTGCGCACGCGATACCGCACGCCGTTGACATAGGTGTCTTCGTAGCCGGCAGGCAGCTCGGGCAGCACCACNTTCGAGTTGGACGTGACCTGCCCGTTCTTGCGCACCGTGATGACGGCGTCCTGGTCGTTCGGCGTCTTGGGGATCTCGTCGAGCCCGCGCGGTAGGAACGGGATCGCGAAGCCCGCTGCCTCGTCGAGCCTGCGGTCCAGCCGTTCCTTGCGGTCACCGGTGATGCCGACCCAAACGACCGTGCCGACGATGAGCACGGGAATCGCGGCGCCGATGGCCGTCGCGACCACCACCCTGGCCCGCAGCGAGGGTGTGCGTCGGAAGATCCGCGACAGCAGGTTCATCGGACTACCGCGTCTGTCGTTGATTCGCGCAAGCGCTCATCATCCCTGTTT
>JGI12053J15887_10000499_pt1 | contig 15986 bp, 12 predicted proteins | sample MedBloCAOM1_O3_FD_15887 | JGI IMG/M metagenome (IMG submission 15887)
CTGGTCGGCATAGAGGATCACCTTGCCGTCGACATTGCGCGCGGCGCGGCCGATGGTCTGGATCAGCGAGGTCTCGCTGCGCAAAAAACCTTCCTTGTCGGCGTCGAGGATCGCGACCAGCGCGCATTCGGGAATGTCGAGGCCTTCGCGCAGCAGATTGATGCCGACCAGCGCGTCGAAGGCGCCGAGCCGCAAGTCCCGGATGATCTCGATGCGCTCGATGGTGTCGATGTCTGAGTGCATGTAGCGCACGCGAATGCCCTGCTCGTGCAGGTATTCGGTGAGGTCTTCCGCCATCCGCTTCGTCAAGACGGTAACCAGCGAGCGATAGCCGGCCTGCGCGGTGGCGCGGACCTCGCCGACGAGATCGTCGACCTGCGTGCGGGCGGGGCGGATATCGACCGGCGGATCGATCAGACCGGTCGGGCGGATCACCTGCTCGACGAACACGCCGCCGGACTCGTTCAATTCCCACGCTGACGGCGTCGCCGACACCGCGACCGATTGCGGGCGCATCATGTCCCATTCCTCGAAACGCAGCGGGCGGTTGTCCATGCAGGAGGGCAGCCGGAAACCGTATTCGGCCAGCGTCGCCTTGCGGCGGAAGTCGCCTTTGAACATGCCGCCGATCTGGGGCACGGTGACGTGGCTCTCATCGGTGAACACCAGCGCATTGTCGGGCACATATTCGAACAAGGTCGGCGGCGGCTCGCCGGGGCGGCGTCCGGTCAGATAGCGCGAATAGTTTTCGATGCCGGCGCAAGAGCCGGTGGCTTCCATCATTTCGAGATCGAAGGTGGTGCGCTGTTCCAGCCGCTGCGCTTCCAGCAGGCGGCCCTGGTTATTGAGTTGATCCAGCCGCCATTTCAATTCCGATTTGATCGACTTGATTGCCTGCACCAGCGTCGGCCGCGGCGTCACGTAGTGCGAGTTGGCGTAGATCTTGATGAATTCCAGCTCGTCCTGCTTGTGGCCGGTAAGCGGATCGAACTCCTCGATATTTTCCACGACGTCGCCGAACAAATTGACGCGCCAGGCGCGGTCTTCATAGTGCGCCGGAAAGATGTCGATGACGTCGCCGCGGACGCGAAAAGTGCCGCGGGTGAAATCGGCCTGGGTCCGCTTGTATTGCAGCGCCACCAGATCGGCGATCAATTGCCGCTGGTCGATGCGCTCGNCCTTCTTCAGCGCGAACGTCATCGCGGTGTAGGTTTCTACCGATCCGATACCGTAGATGCACGACACCGANGCCACGATGATGACGTCGTCGCGCTCCAGCAACGCCCGCGTCGCCGAGTGGCGCATGCGGTCGATCTGCTCGTTGATGGACGAGTCCTTCTCGATATAGGTGTCGGTCCGCGGCACATAGGCCTCAGGCTGGTAGTAGTCGTAATAAGAGACAAAATACTCCACGGCGTTGTCGGGGAAGAAGCTCCTGAACTCGCCATAGAGCTGCGCCGCCAGCGTCTTGTTCGGGGCGAGAATGATCGCCGGACGCTGCGTGGCCTCGATCACCTTGGCCATGGTGTAGGTCTTGCCCGAGCCGGTGACGCCGAGCAGCACCTGGGTGCGGTCGTTGCGCGTGATGCCCTCGACCAGTTCGGCGATCGCGGTGGGCTGGTCGCCCTTCGGCTCGTATTCCGACTTGATGACGAAGCGGACGCCGCCTTCGGATTTCTCCGGGCGCGGCGGGCGATGCGGCGTCCAGATTTTGACCTGGCCGTCCTCGCCTTTGAATTCCGGGCGGCCTTCGCGAATCAGATTTTCCAGCGCGTCGGCGGTGGCGGCGACGCCAAGCGCTTCCATCTTGTTGCGCGGCGGCCGCGCCAAAGCCGCAGCGTCTTCCTCCTCGGTGGTGAAGCCGAGTTGTTTTGCCAGCTCCGGATCGAGCGCCGGAATGGTCGCNGCGGTGCCGTAATTGGCCTGCGGCGCTTCGTCGAAGCCTTGCGCGCGCGGCGTTCCCCCACCCTGACTCCCCGATCCAGTCGGGGGCAGGCTCTCCTCCGCAAGCGGGCGAGGGGACGCAGCTTGCGAGTCCGCAGCGTAATTTCTTCCATCAGCGCCCGGTGCCTGCCGCCTGGAGCCCTCTCCCGCTTGCGGAGGAGGGTTGGGTGGGGGCGAGGTCGGCGTAAGAGACGCATCGCGCTTCGCCACATCCTCGCTCGTTCCACGCGTCGAGGCCCGCGCGCGATGCGCGGCGGCCTCACCGCCGGAGCGGCGATCCCAGGAATTATCCGGCGGTGGCTGCAAGCCGGTTCCAGAGCCGAGCCCCGCATCGCCGCGATTGATGGCGGGATTGAGCAGTTCCGCCAGCGCCGGCCCGATCGGCTGCACGTCGGGCCGATGCGCCTTCGATTTCGGGGATTTGCCGGGCTTTTTCGGATGATCTGGATTCTTCGCCATCGGGCGAATATGGGATGAGTCCGGCGGACATAAAAGAGCAAAGGCCCGCCACGGAAAACCGCCGGATCGACATCATCGAGGCGGCCAGCCGTCTCCCGACAACATCAAAGCTTGGCGGTCTTCCCGGAGCTCAGTATCTGAGACCTGAATGGACCGCATCCTGATGGATATGGCCGCATTTCGTACATCTCAAGGTCCAATGCTCGAGCCCTGCCGGCCCGGGTATAATGCGCTGGACCACCAGGCGGGTTTCGCACAGCGGACAATTGGCCCGCACAGTCGCTGATGGCAACGGCGTCGGCTCGGCTTCAGATTTACACATGGGAACGCAGGCCATTTTTAGTTCAGGCTAGGAAGCAGCCGGCAGTTCCCCTTGTGGAATCTGCCCAACTGTCGCGCATCGTTGTTTGAGCTGGTCGATGCGGGTCTTGGCATCCGCTACCGCCGCATCGGGATCGGACCAGGCGAAGCCGACTTCAAGCGCTGAAAACAAAACGCCATCGATAACGACGGGCTTTTGATCCAACCGCCTGATCCTGGCGTGCCACAAACCTTTTCCGGCCTCGAAGGATTCAATTTTAAAGCCGTCATAGTTCATTTCGTGACTCCAGGTATTTTTAGGTATTTTTCCGGAGCCGAAGGAAGCATAAGCCGGCAAAAACGAGTGTGAACTCATTCACATCCCCGACTTATTTTTCCAGCCTGAAAGTAGCCAACCGCCATCACGCGCGGGCGGCGATGTGATCGGCGAGATCGGCCGCGTCGTCGCCCACGCCGGACAGGAACGAAGAACTCATTTTGGATAGCCATTGCAGACCGAGGAAATATAGGCCCGGTATCTCGGTAACGCCGCCGCGGTGAACCGGCTCGCCGCGCGCGTCCAATACCGGCGCGTCGATCCAGCCGAAGTCGACGCCGTAGCCCGTGGCCCAGATCACCGTGCCGATGCCGTCGGCGCTGACATCGAGGCGCCGCAGCGGATCGGCAATGCAAGGCGGGTCCGGCAGCATCGCGCGGGCGTCGGGATCTTCCGGCAGGGCAAGCGCATGGCGCTCGATATGCGCATCCACCCTATCCAGGAAGGATGCGTACGTCGCATCGCCATTGGCCACGCTTTCGGCGAGATCCGGCGCAAGGTCGATGATGCCGTGATGCGCCGCCTCCACCCGTCCCAGCAGCGTCACGCCGTCTGCGGCGAAGCGGCGGAAGTCGATGGTGTGGCCGCCATAGGCGCCCGTGATCAGCGGCAGTAGTCGCGAGGGCCCGCGCTGTTCCACCGGGGTCTGATCGATGCCCATGGCACTCAGCCACCAGATCAGATCGTGGCCGCGGTAGCGGCGCGGCAGGCGGGTGTGTCGGCCGACCGAGAGATAGACGCGGCGGCCGGCGCGCAACAGTTCCTCGGCAATTTGTGAACCTGAGGCGCCCGCGCCGACCACCAGCACCGCGCCGGATGGCAGTTGGTCGGGGTTTGAGTAGCGGCTGGCGTGCACCTGAAAGAGATCGATGTCATCGCGCAACAAGGCTGGCGTGACGGGGCGCTGGTAAGGACCTGTCGCGACGACGACATTGTCGGCTTCGATCGAGCCATCAGAAGTTTCGGCAACGAAGCCGGAGCCGCCGTCGCGGCAGCGTAACGCGGTTACAGATACGCCGCAGCGGATCGGCGCGGCGATGAAATCAGCATAGGCGCTAATAAAGTCCAGGATCTCGTGGCTGGTGGCGAAGCCGTTGGGATCGGTGTGAGGAAACGGAAAATCCGGCAGCCGCACCGACCAATTGGGAAACTGAAATCGCAGGCCATCCCAGCGTTCGCTGCGCCAGCGTTCGGCGATCCGGCGCCGCTCGAGCACGAGATGCTTAAGACCGCGCTGCTTGAGCCTGTGGCTCATCGTCAGCCCGGCCTGGCCGCCGCCAATGATCAGGGTCTGAACTTGCTCAACCGGCATTGCGGCGCCCCGGGCGACGCAACCTCACCGGATGATGCTGTTGCAGCGTGCGCGCGCTGCACAAAATGGAGGTCGGCATGAGCCGAAGGATCGACGAAATCCGTGGCGGTTGCTAGTCGCGATCCGGAAAGGTGGTACCAGAATGGCGCACGCGGGATAGCCAGTGCTTCGAAGTGGACAAGCCTCAGTTCGCAACCATGGGGTGATCCTCCAATCGGTGGGTGACCAAGACCATGTCGAAACACGATTGCGCCAGCCGGCAGACGCCGAACCGATCTTGCGAATCCAATCATTCGGATTATCGGCGCACCCCGCGCCGGGCGGGTCCGGCCGCGGCGCGCATGATCCAGCGCCGGAACGCGGCGAAATCACGCTGCTCGGTTTGGAAGCTGCGATAGACCAGATACCAGCGCATGCCCTTCGGCACACTCAGCGCAAATGGCGCGACCAGACGTCCGGCGGCAAGATCGTCGTCGATATAGGGCCGAATACCCATCGTAACACCCAGGCCGTCGACGGCTGCCTGCAGCGCCTGGCCGTAGAATTGAAACTCCGGCCCACGCGCCGTCACGCGCGCGACGGCGGCGGTCTTGAGCCACAGCGGCCAGTCACCGGGCGAGTGAGCGACGCGCAGCAGGCTCGGTCCTTTCAGGTCGCCGGGGCGTTTCAGTCGTACCGCCAGTCGTGGCGCGCACACCGGCAACAGATCGGCCGCGAATAATGGTTCAGCCGCCAGACCCGGCCACTCGCCGTCGCCGAGCTTGATGCCGCAGCTCCAGTCGTCGCCGAACGGGGCTGCCGCGCCCCCGGTGGTAATCCGCACGTCGATGTCGGGCTCGTGTTTGCGAAAATCCGTCAGCCGCGGGATCAGCCATCGCATGGCAAAAGTCGGGCCGACGCCGATGGTCAGCACCCGGACGCTGGACGGCGCCGTCACCTGCGCGGTCAGGCTTGCCAGTGCATCGAAGATCGGCGTCAACCCACTCTGATAGGCCCGGCCGGCTGACGTCATCGTCAGCCGGTTTGCCTTGCGCTCGAACAGGGCGACGCCGAGCCGCTCCTCCAACAGATGCACCATCCGGCTGACCGCCGCCGCCGACACGTTGAGCTCCGCGCCCGCGCCACTGAAGCTTCCGCTTCGCGACGCCGCCTCGAACGCCTTGATGCCGTTGAGAAACAGCAGCCGCCGCATTGCTACCCTCAGGAAAACTGATGCCAGGCCAAGATAACTCAGTTTGCGCGACCGATACAAGCAAGGCACAAAAATATCGGAGGAGATTCGAATGACACCGCTGCTGATTACCGCGCTTGGATTGCTGATGGTCGCGACAGCGTTCCTGTCCGGTCTGTTCGGCATGGCGGGTGGGCTGATCCTGATCGGCGTGCTGCTGACCATCCTGCCGCTTCCGTCTGCCATGGTGTTGCACGCCATCACGCAGATGGCTTCCAACGGCTGGCGTGCGTTTCTGTGGAGAAGCCACATAAGGTGGCGGCCGGTCGCGATCTATCTGATCGGCTGCGCGCTCGCACTTGGAGCATGGTCGATCACCCGCTATGTGCCGGACAAGCCGATCGCGCTGCTTCTGTTGGGGGTGACGCCGTTCATGGCGCGGCTGACGCCACCGGGCCTCAAGCCCAACCCCGAGAGCATTTGGCAGGGCACCTTTTACGGCTCGATCTGCATGGGGCTGATGCTGATGACCGGCGTCTCCGGGCCGCTGATGGATAGTTTCTTTCTCGGCGGCAATTTCGATCGCCGCGGGATCGTCGCCACCAAGGCCACCTGTCAGGTCGCCAGTCATTTCGTCAAACTGATCTATTTCGGCGGCATCATCGATCAGGCCGCCACGCTCGATCCGGTTCTGGCTGGCGTGGCGGTCGCGGCGTCGATGATCGGCACTACGCTGGCGCGGCGTATCCTCGAGGCCATGACCGATCTGCAATTTCGCACCTGGGCGGGGCGGCTGATTACGACCGTCGCCGGCTACTACATCATTTACGGAAGCTGGCTGCTGCTGGCGCGCAGCAATGCCTTTGCCTTTTGACCGAGGAGAAACCCAATGGCCGACACGGCAGATCCGTTGGTGCTCGACTTTGTCGAATGGATCGCCAGGGAGCCGCGGCTTTATTCCGAGGTGATCGCGACCTGGCGCACCTCCTGCCCGCGGCTGACGATCTGGGAGGACGCGGTCGATCACGGCTATGTCGCACGCGAAACCATCGCCGGCTTCGGCTTGATCGTGACGGTTACCGAAGACGGCGAAAAGCTGCTGCGCGAGCACGGCCGCATAAGCTGATCGCGCGGCTTCGGGCTCACATCGTTGCACGTGGTTGATTCAGACCCGGCCGGTCTCCCAGCTTCAGGCGAGAAGTATCGACCGGAATGTGAACGAGTTCACAACGGCTTTTGCGGGCTCATGTTTCCTTAATCTCCGAGCGGCGCCGGCGAGAAATTCCAAACGACATTTTGACCGGCGGCTGGAGTCAGCTTGTTGCTGGCGTGAACACAACCAGTAATTGCATCAAGCCGACGCGGATCGTGCCGGCGTCGATCGCAATGGGGGCTTCCATGCCGAATGCGGCGGATATGAAATGGTTCAAGGAGAACTTTCACGCTGAAATCGAAGCAGCGATCGCGGGCACGCCGTTCACGCTCGACCTGATGGTGGCGCTCGCATGTCAGGAGACCGGCGACGTCTGGCCCATCCTGCGCAAGAAGCCGCTCACGGTGGATCAGATTGTTGCGCTTTGTGTCGGCGACACGATCGATTTCAACCCCGCCACTCGCAAGGGCCGCCAGGCGTTTCCCAGGAACAAGGCCGCATTGCTTGCGGTTCCGAGGGGCGACGAGATGTTCGCCATCGCCCGGCAGGCTCTGTTGGACATGGGGCGTTTTATCCCCGGATTTCCGGTGTCGAACCCGGTCAAGTTCTGCCGCGGCTACGGCGTGTTCCAGCTGGACCTGCAATTCTTCAAGGATGATCCGGACTACTTTCTCGAGAAGCGCTACGAGAAATTCAGTGAGACGCTCGGNAGATGCATCGGTGAGTTGACCGACAAGGCCAAGAAGATCGGCCTGTTCAACAAGCCGTCGCTCACCGACATGGAATTGACCGCGGTGGCGATCGCCTACAACACTGGCAGCTTCAAGCCGCGCTTGGGCCTGAAGCAGGGCCATTTCAACGGCACAAAATTTTATGGGGAGGAAATTTTCGATTTCCTCCGCGTTGCCCACACGGTGCCGGTAGCGAGCGAAGCGCCTGTAATACGCCCGTCGCCGCCCGACCACGCCATCGTGCCGCCTCCGACCCCGGTGGAGGCGACCGGACCGTTCCTCGTGGTCCACACGCAGCTCAGCCCGTTACGGGTGCGCAGCGAGCCCAAGATCAGCTCACCGCCGACTGCCAACGTGATCGCGCAATTGCCGGACGGTCACCCGGTGCGAGCAGTCACCGGCACCACGGTGAGGAATTTCCTCGAAATTGAAACCAGTCTGGTGGGNGCGCATATCCGCGGCTTCGCCTCGGCGGACTTCCTCACTCCGGCGCCCGGTGTGAGCGAAATTCCGATTGTTCAGCCGGCGCTGGCGCCGCCGGCCACCGGCATCGTCGAAGTCTTCATGCCACGGCCGGCTGGTCTGATCACCAAGCGGACGGCGATAGCCGGCGCTCATTCGCTCAACGAACCCAACATGCCGACCCGCACTGGCGCGACCCCCGACGAATTGCGCGCTAGCCTCGGCGAAGTGATCGACTATCTCGCTACCGACAAGCCTGCGCACAAGCGCTACCAGCCTCGCGACGGCCTGACCTTCTGCAATATCTACGCGCACGACTACTGTTTCCTGGCCGGCGTGTACCTGCCGCGGGTGTGGTGGACGCCGGGCGCGATCGAGCGCCTGACGCGAGGCGAAACGGTCGAGCCGCTGATTGAAAATACAATCATGGAAATGCGCGCCAATGATCTGTTCCGCTGGCTGCGCGACTTCGGGCCGCGCTTCGGCTGGCGTCAGACCGGCACGCCCACCAAGCTGCAGCAGGAGGCGAGCCAGGGCGCGATCGGTCTGATCGTGGCGCGACGGAAGCAGGACGGCAAGTCCGGCCACATCGTTGCGGTTGTCCCCGAAACCGAGACTGAGCGCGCAGTGCGCAACGCCGCGGGCGAAGTCACCCGGCCGCTGCAAAGCCAGGCCGGTGCCGTAAATTTCCGTCGTGGCACCAGTTCACTCAACTGGTGGAAGGGCAATCAATTTGCCGAAAGTGCATTCTGGCTCCACGCCTGACGCCCTGCCGTGCTGTTTCGTGACCGTTACCGAGGACGGCGAAAAGCTGTTGCGTGATAACGGCTGCGTCGGGCGAAGGTCTGAAATTGCGCAACGTTGGTGACGCGTGTGATCACGTTCCCGCGCGGCGATGGCCCCGCCATTGACTTCGCGTTCCTGATGCGGTGAACTTCATGCAATCGCATCCAATTTGGATTGCAGCTATGCGTCCATAGCAGGACAGGAACGCGCCATGATCGATCTTCATTACTGGACCACGCCGAATGGCCACAAGATCACGATGTTTCTTGAAGAGACCGGGCTGAAATACAAAATTTTCCCGGTCAACATCGGCAAAGGCGATCAGTTCAAGCCGGAGTTTCTGGCGATCGCGCCGAACAACCGGATCCCCGCGATGGTCGATCACGAGCCGAAGGGCGGCGGCAAGCCGATCTCGATCTTCGAATCCGGCGCGATGCTGCTGTATCTCGCGGAGAAGACCGGCAAGTTTCTCCCCGCCGACATCTACGGCCGCTACGACACGATCCAATGGACGTTCTGGCAGATGGGCGGGTTGGGGCCGATGGCAGGGCAGAACCATCACTTCTCAAATTACGCCCAGGAAAAAATCAAATACGCCATCGACCGCTATGTGAACGAGACCAACCGGCTCTACGGCGTGCTCAACAAGCGTCTCAAAGATCGCCAATTCATCGCCGGCGATTATTCGATCGCGGATATGGCGAGCTATCCCTGGGTGGTGCCGTACAAGAACCAGAGCCAGAACATTGACGACTTCCCGCATCTCAAGCGCTGGCTCGAGACCATCCGCGAGCGCCCGGCCACGGTGCGCGCCTACGCCTTGGCGAAAGAGGTCAATCCGAATTACGGCCAGCCGGCGATCCGCACCGAGGAAGAACGCAAGCTGTTGTTCGGGCAAACCGCGGCGGTGGTGAAGTAAACAGCGCGCTGGGTTGACGTCATCATGAACCCATCCCGTCATTGCGAGCCAACGGGTCGCGCGAATGCGCGCCCGATGACAGGCTCCGCGAAGCAATCCAATGCTACGATGCGAAAGCTGGATTGCTTCGTCGCTTACGCTCCTCGCAATGACGTTTCTCATCCAGTAACCTCTCTCATGGCTGAGGTCTGAGCGGGAGATTTCGGGATGGCTTTAAAACTGTTCGAACTGGTCGGCACCGACGAAGCGCGTCCGTTCAGCCCGTTCTGCTGGCGGACGCGGATGGCGCTGGCGCATAAGGGGCTGTCGGCGGAATCGATTCCGTGGTGCTTTACGGAAAAAGACGCGATCGCCCCGCACAATTCCGAAAAGGTGCCGGTGCTGCTCGACGGCGAAACCGCAATCGTCGACTCCTGGGCGATCGCGTCTTATCTGGAAGACAGCTATCCGGAGCGGCCGTCGCTGTTCGGCGGCGAGGGCGGCCGCGCCATGGGCCGGATGTTGAACTGGTGGGGCGATGTCACCGTGATCGCCGGCATGTTCCCGCTGATCGTTGCGGATATCCCCGGACATCTCAAGCCGGTAGACGCGGCCTATTTCCGCAGGACGCGTGAGGCGCGCTTCGGCAAGCCGCTGGAAGAAGTGGTGGCCGGGCGCGATAAGAGCGCAGAGGGCTTTCGCAGGGCGCTTGACCCGATGCGGCTGACACTGAAAACGCAACCCTATCTCGGCGGCGATGCGCCGAACTATGCCGACTACATCGTGTTCGGCGGGTTCCAGTGGGCGCGCGTGGTCAGTCCGTTCAAATTGCTCGCCGAGCATGATCCGGTCTATGCGTGGCGCGAAAAACTGCTCGACGCGTTCGACGGCATGGCGCGCAAGTCGCCGGGATATGAAGTGTAGCCGCGTCTGTCGTCGCGTCCCGGACGTGGTGTTGACAAATGTCCGGCGCCTCGGCCATGCTGGTAGCGCTGCATGTAGGGCGCATCGGCGAATGCCGAAGGGGCAATGCCCACCTACGCATTGACCGCTTAAGCAACGTCAACCGTAGCGCCCCATGCCGAACCTCGAAAACCTCAGGAAGCAGGCCAAGCTGATCTTGCGCTGGCATCGCGACCGGTACCATCCGGTCGCGGCGCAGATCAGGACCGGCTTGCCTCGCTACAGCCAGATGACCGACTCCGAAATTTTGGCGCAAAGCTTCAAGCTCGGCGATGCGCAGGAACTGGTCGCAAGGCAACATGGTTTTGAAAGCTGGCAGGCGCTCAAGACAGGACTCCCGACCATGTCAGATCATGCAGAGACGATTTCCGATAAAGCCGTCATCACCGCCGCCGAGCCGCAATTGTTCGTCGCCGATATCAAAGCATCGTGCGATTTCTTCACGGGCAAGCTCGGCTTCGGCATTGCGTTCAGCTATGGCGAGCCGCCGTTCTATGCGCAGGTCAAGCGCGATGGCGCGCGGATTAATCTGCGGTGCGTCGAGCAGCCGGCCATCGATGCCGGCTTGAGGGATCGCGAACAATTGTTGTCGGCGGCACTCACCGTTGCGACTGCGGAGGAAATCAAGGCGCTCTTTCTCGAGTTTCAGACCTCCGGCGTGACGTTCTTTCAAACACTGCGAAGAGAACCCTGGGGCGCGAAGAACTTTATTGTCAAAGACCCCGACGGAAATCTTCTGTTGTTCGCGGGACCGGCGGAGTAGGCGATCGGAAGTCGAGTAGTTAGCCCGTCATTGCGAGCCAACGGGTCGCGCGAATGCGCGCCCGATGACAGGCTCCGCGAAGCAATCCAGAAAGCTACAAAGCAAGTCTGGATTGCTTCGTCGCTCGCGCTCCTCGCAATGACGGCGATAGGCGCCTCAGCGTGCAGGGCTGCCTCCCGCACTTGCCGTCATCTTCCGCAAACAATCCCGGCACAGGCAATCCTGGCCCTCAACCGGCATTGGCAGCCGGGCGGTTTCTTCGGCACACCAGCACGGCCCCGCCGGACTGCAGGTGAATTCCGTTCCGCAACCGGAACAGGCGAGGCGGCGGGACACCGGATTTTTTAACCGATTTGTCATCAAGCGAACCAAACCTTGGCCGTGTTTTTCATGTCTGGTTCATGCCGAACGGCGATATGATCCGCGATCAATATAGCCACTGGACAGCGCAAGGGAAATCCGATGACCCGCGATCCGCAAGCCGCTCTTGTCGCGCTCAATCGTTTTGGATTTGGCGCGCGCGGCGGCGCGGCTGGCGATTTTGTCAATGCAGCCTCCGATCCGCGCGGCTTTGTCAAAGCCGAACTGAGCCGNCCCAACGGCGTGCTGCTCGAGGTNCCCGGACTGTTATCGACCCCGGCACTGGGCGGAGCGGTGTTCGCGTATCAGGCAGAGGTCAAGCAGGCGCGTGACGCGGCCGCAAAGTCGGGCGCGTCCGAGATGGCGCCGGCGCAACCGGCAGCGGATGCCAAGGCGCAACGGCGCAATCTTTCGCTCAACAGCAGCGCCATGGACATCGAGAAGGACTCGGCGGCAAAGGACCCGGCGATGAAGGCGCCGGAAGCCGGCAGCGCCAACGCGGCGATGGCTGCAGGCGAAGCGATGCAACCTAACGCGCCGAAGCCGCCAGCACAGCCGCTTAACGTCATTCAGAAAACCTACCGCGCCGAGGCGCTGGCGCGGCTGCAACGCGCTGTGACTGCCGATTGTGGATTCGTCGAGCGGCTGGTGGCATTCTGGTCCAATCATTTTTGCATCTCCGCCAACAAAGGCGAACTGGCGCGAATGTGGGCCGGCTCGTTCGAGCGTGAGGCGATCCGGCCTCATGTGTTGGGGCGTTTCGGCGACATGCTAAAGGCGGTTGAGCAACATCCGGCAATGCTGTTCTTTCTCGACAATCAGCAGTCGCTCGGCCCGGATTCCCGCGCCGGGCAAAACCGCAAGCGGGGCTTAAACGAAAATCTCGCGCGCGAAATCATGGAGCTGCATGCGCTCGGGGTAGGCGCCGGTTATTCCCAGGACGACGTGACGTCGCTGGCCCGCATCATCACCGGGTGGACCTTCGCCGGACGGCAGGGACAACTCGGCACGCCCGGCAGCTTCGTGTTCAACGCCAATGCGCACCAGCCGGGGCCGCAGCGGTTGCTCGGCAAAACTTACGAGAATAACGGCGTCGCGCAGGGCGAAGCCGCGCTGGCGGATATCGCGCGCCATCCCTCCACCGCCAAATTCATCGCGACCAAATTTGCGCGGCACTTCGTGGCCGACGATCCGCCGCCGGCCCTGGTGGCGCGGCTGCAGGACGCGTTCGGCAAGACCGATGGCGACCTCAAGGCGCTGACATCTGCGCTTTTGGATTCCGACGAGGCGTGGCAGGCGCCGCTGACCAAGCTGCGCAGCCCTTACGAATTCATGGTGGCGACAGGCCGGCTGTTGGCGCGACCCCCAGACGATCCCGGGCGCTATCTCGGTGGCCTCAATCTGCTGGGCCAGCCGCTGTGGTCGCCCTCCGGCCCGAATGGATTTCCCGATACCAATGCCGCATGGGCAGCACCCGAGGGGATGAAGCTGCGCCTCGATATTTCGGCGCAAGTGGCCTCGCGCGTGGCCGACAATATCGACCCGCGCGATCTGCTGGAGCTTGTCGCGGCCGATGCGGCGTCGGCGGAAACCCGGCGGACCATTGAGCACGCCGAATCGCGGCAGCAGGCGCTGGCGCTATTGTTGATGTCGCCGGAATTCCAGAGGAGATGACGATGGATAGCTGCCAAAGCCCGACATCACCGGCCACATCGCGGCGTGCGCTGTTGCTCGGCGGCGCGTCATTTGCCGCCTGGGCTTATTTGCCGAAATTCGCGCGCGCTGCCGACGGACGCGATCCGCGCCTGATCGTCGTGATACTGCGCGGCGCGCTCGACGGCCTCGCAACCGTCGCCCCAACGGGCGATCCCGATTATGCCGGGCTGCATGGTTCGATCGCGCTGACGTCGGATGGTCCCCACGCGGCCTTGATGCTGGATTCTTTCTTCGCGCTGCATCCCGCCATGCCGGAATTCGCGCGGATGTATAAAGAGAAACACGCCGCCGTGATCCATGCGGTGTCGACGCCATATCGCGACCGCTCGCATTTCGACGGACAGGATGTGCTCGAAAGCGGCTTTGCCGGTCCGGGCCGGGTGCAATCCGGCTGGCTCAATCGTGCACTGGAAGCGTTGCCGCGCGGCGATCGCGTGATGAGTGGCCTCGCCATCGGTCCGACCACGCCGCTGGTGCTGCGGGGTGCCGCGCCGACCGTCGGCTGGGCGCCGGTATCGTTGCCGCAAGCCGCCGACGATACCGCGATGCGCCTGGTCGAACTTTACAGGCATCGCGACCCGGCGCTGGCGTCGGCGTTGTCGCAAGGCTTGCAACTCGACAAGACCGCGCAGGGCGATGACATGAAACCGAGGCCGGGAACCAATAATGCGGGCGCGATGAAGCTGGTGGCGCGCGGTGCCGCCAAATTGATGTCGGCCGACGACGGCCCCCGGATCGCGGCACTCGCCTTCGACGGCTGGGATACCCATGCCAATGAAGGCGGCGCGGTCGGTCGTCTGGCGCAATTGCTGTCAGGTCTCGACGGCGCGCTCGCGGAATTCGAAAGCGGATTGGGTGAGCGATGGCGCGACACCGTGGTCGTGGTCGCGACCGAGTTCGGTCGCACCGCGCGCATCAACGGCACCGAGGGCACCGATCACGGCACCGGCACCATTGCGCTGCTCGCCGGTGGCGCCGTGAAAGGCGGCCGGGTGATTTCCGACTGGCCGGGGCTGAAGCCCGCCAGTCTCTATGAGGGCCGCGATCTGGCGCCGACCACCGATCTGCGCGAGGTCGTCAAGGGCGTACTACACGATCATCTCGGCGTTGCCGAGCGCGTGCTGGCGGAGACGGTGTTTCCTGACAGCGCGCCAGTGAAGGCGATGAAGGGGCTGGTGGGGTGAGTATTGCTTGCCTTCTGCTACGGTTCCAATACTTCCAATACTGACGAAGTGGTCTGGTCACGCGCACGTCGGGCTGATCGCAATCTCGTCAACCCGTCGTATTAATGCTGACCGAATTCGTCAGGATCAGGAGATCGGCTTATGTACATCGCAATGAATCGTTTTCGCGTTGCCAAGGGGTCCGAAGCCGCGTTCGAGCACGTCTGGATGTCGCGCGACAGCCATCTCGACAAGGTGCCGGGCTTCGTGGAGTTTCACCTGCTCAAGGGGCCAGAAGCCGAGGATCACACGCTTTATGCTTCTCACACGATTTGGGAAAACCAGGCGGTCTTTGAGGCATGGACCAAATCGGAAGCGTTTCGTGCAGCTCATCACAAGGCCGGCGACAACAAGCCGCTCTATCTCGGACACCCGCAATTCGAGGGGTTCGAAGTTCGCCAGACGGTGGGCCGCGGCCCAGCGTGAGGTCCGCCGCTCGTTGAATGCGCCTCAAATTCGCTGTGTTTGCGAATAGTCACCCGGTGGTAATCTGGTCGATTTCCGCGAGTTCCTCCGCGCTCAGCGCCCAGTCGATCGCCTTGACGTTCTGCTCGACCTGCTCGACCCGCGTGGCGCCGGCGATGACGCTTGCTACCTGCGGCCGCGACGCCAGCCATGAGAACGCCAGTTCAAGCAGGGTATGCCCGCGCGCTTGCGCAAAAGCCTGCAGCTTCTCGACGATGTCCTCGTTGCGTGGCGTGACATAACGATCGCGCAGGGCGGGGGCTTTGCCGAAGCGCGTGTCCTCCGGCGCGGCGGTGCCGCGCTTGTATTTGCCGGTGAGCAGGCCACTGGCGAGCGGGAAGAACGGCAACAGGCCAAGCTTGTAGTGCTGTGCCGCGGGGAGCAAATCCTTTTCGATCTCGCGCACCACCAGGCTGTATTCGTCCTGGCACGACACGAACGGACTGACATTCATCGCGCGCGCGGTTAGTTCGGCCTCGGCGACGCGCCATGCCGGAAAATTCGAGTTGCCGATGTAGCGGACTTTGCCTTGCCGTATCAGGTCGTCCAACGCCCGCAAGGTTTCCTCGATCGGCGTCAGCGGATCGTAGTCGTGCTGCTGGTAGAGATCGATATAGTCGGTCTTCAGCCGCGTCAGGCTGGCTTCGACGGCGGACATGATGTAGCGCCGCGATGCGCCTTGCTTGGTGCCGTCGTTGCTCATCGGCTTGGAGTATTTTGTCGCCAGCACGATGTCCTTGCGCCTGTCGCCGAGCACCTGGCCCAGCACGGTCTCGGAACCGCCCATTCCCGCATAGATGTCGGCGGTGTCGAACAGCGTAACGCCGAGGTCGATGGCCTTGTGAATCACCTTGCGCGAGGTTTCGAGATCGGTGCGCTGGCCGAAATTGTTGCAGCCGAGGCCGACGGCGGAAACACGCAGGCCGGAGCCGCCGAGATTGCG
>JGI12053J15887_10000500_pt1 | contig 15986 bp, 13 predicted proteins | sample MedBloCAOM1_O3_FD_15887 | JGI IMG/M metagenome (IMG submission 15887)
CACATCGGAGCAATCTGTCGCGCCGAGTCCGCGCATTCATGAAATGGATCGAAGATGTGCTGACGCCGTATCTGGAATAGCGAGACGAACATCTTCGTCCGGCCCTCGAAATCAACATTCTGAAGTTTTGTCTGCCGGTCGGAGGACCGGCGGTCCAACAGAATGCGACACTGAAACCGGCGACCTTTGCAGTCCGACATGAGATATCCTCAAACTTTTCCGCCTTCTGTCTCCCCAACGCCGTGCCAATGCAACAGAACCATTCCGTATCAGGTTCGGAGATATCCGGCTGCTCGCAACCTTATCCGGGGCCGCCCGTCGATCTCCGTAAGGCAGCAAACGGGCAATCGGAACGAATGGCCGCTTTCGGGACGGCTCACTTTGCCCGTGAACGGCGAGGACGGGCGCAATGTTGCCAAAGAATCCCATCAGCAAGCGGCATAGAGAACGCCAATTCTACGATCCGGCCACCGCCGGCACGCTATGCTACGCTAGAACTTGCTGGCGGGGCGGGAGAGATTCGAAGTCGTCTCACATCGAGCGCTTATGCTGCTAGCTTTGGTATGGCCCTCTCGACCAATCGCAAGAATCGGGTGTTGCGAGCCCGGGATCTGGACTTGCTCAGTAACATTCGAAGCCGTAGTTGGATCGTGCAGAGGTTGCGCTCCTTGCCGGTCGCCAAGATCGCCTGACATTCAGTTCGGATAGGGTCGGCACGATAGCACTGCCTAGCGCCACTATTGATCCCCGGCAAAGCGCATGCCGCATTCACGCGGCAGGCCGCGGATGTTTCCCAGCAGGAGCCGAGCTCAAGATTTTGGCGCTTGCTCAGAAAAGCGCCTCTGTGCAAGGCAATTGTTTCTCGGAATCGCAATAAGGGAAATTGCACTGTGACAGCCACTCTTGACGGCGAAATTCGCGATGGACGCCATCAGATGCAGGTCCGCGTCTATTTTGAAGATACGGACGCCGGCCAAATTGTTTATCACGCGAATTTTTTGCGCTTCATGGAGCGCGGCAGAACGAATTACTTGCGTCTGCTCGGAACCAATCAGCACGCGCTGCTCCAAGAAGCGCGGAACGATGCACCCGGCTTTACCTTCGTTGTACGTTCGATGACAATCGATTTTCTAAAGCCGGCGGTCTTGGACGACGTGCTTGATGCCGTCACGATCCCGCAAGAGGTGAGAGGCGCGTCAATTGCCTTGCTGCAGCAATGCAGGCGCGCAGACGATATCTTAATCACGGCCGTGTACGCGTGGCATTTATCTCAGGCGGAAAAGCGCAGCGCATCCCGAAGGCGCTGCGGCTTGCTATGGAAGGGCATAGATCAACCTACTCCTCATTCACGCCTTAGCCGTCCAGCGACCCAATGAAAGCAATCCGTTAGGCGTTTGTTGCGATATCGTCAAACCAGTGTTAGCTCGCGCGACGCGCGATAAGAAGCGCTGCTCCTAGACCGCACATCACGGCTGCCGACGCACGTCTCGTCCTCGCGACGAATTTGGGCCGTTCGGTTAGCGCTTCTCTTGCTTTGGCAGCCCAGTGAGCACGATGGCGCCGCGCGCATCGTGGCCCACGACGTGGAACGAGTTCTTGCCGATATCGATGCCGATCACGGCGATCGCGGTAGTCGATCGTGTATTTTCGGTTTTCGGGGCGTGGCGAGCGGCCGTGACCGGGCAGCTCGCGTAGCCGCCCACCGGGTTGAAGATCGGCTGCAGCAGAACGTCGGCCGGGCTCACGCTCGCCAATTTCGCCTTGACGAGGCTTCCGTCCGAGCGCGCGCCTCGCGAAACGAGATCGGACGTCAAATGCTCCGACGGCCGTGGCGACCCCGCTTGCGGTCGACCTGAATATGAACAGGTAGGTGGCGTCCGCGTAGACCGGGATGTGAGCGGTGATGCCCTTGAGCATGTCGCGCTCGGTGCCTGGCGGGATTTCGACAACGGCAAAAGCGCTCCCACGATCGATTGCGGCTCGCGCCTCGGCAAGTGTGCGGGCGCGAACCGCAACGCTCAATGCTCCACTCGCATCCAGCGTCTCAACGATCTGGCGGCTGAGATCGCTGAGATCATTGTCGACGACCGCGATGGGAAGCTCGCGAAGGATCTGGTTCAGAAAAGGTTGCGGATAATAAATGCCGTAAAGCTCATTATTAAGTCCCAAGCATGGGATTTATTGTCGTTCTTAATTTGGATAAGCGCGCGAGTCCCTGTTCAATTTCGTCGACATTGTAAGCCGAGAAGCCAAGCAGAAGGCCCTGACGTTTCATACGACCCGCGTAGTAGGGTGACAACGGACGGAGCACAACGCCATAGTCCATGGCTTTGCGCGCGATCTCCTGATCGTCAGCGACCTGGTCGAGCGGTATGATGACGTGCATGCCGGTGTCGGTTGAAGAAAGACGAAGCCCATTGTCGAAAACATCGTTTAGTCCAGCAATCAGTCGAACCTGGCGCGCTCTATAAAGGCTCCGCATCCGTCGGATATGGGCGACGAACAGACCACGGTGCATGAATTCCGAAAGCACCATTTGCTCAATGAGCGAGGCGTGGCGATCGACCACGGCCCGTGCCTTGGCAAAGGGTTCGGCAAGATCGGGCGGTACCACGACATAGCCTAAGCGGAATGACGGAAGCAGAATCTTCGAAAACGTCCCCAGATGGATGGTGCGTTGACCGGCGTCCAGCCCGTGAATCGAGGTTGGGGTGTGACCGACATAGCGAAATTCGTTATCGTAATCATCTTCGACGATCCAGGCGCCGCAACGGCTCGCAAGTTCGATGAGGGCAGAGCGTCGCTGGAGCGAAAGCGTTGCCCCCAAGGGATAGTGACGCGAAGACGATGTAAAAATCAGGCGCGGCGAAGGGTGTTTTGCAAGTGCCTCTTCGATGCAGAGGCCTTGGTCATCGACCTCGACAGGACACAGCGAAGCGCCATTGGCCCCAAATATCGAACGGGTGCCGACATAACCGGGTTCTTCGAGCCAGACCGGATCGCCGGGGTCGAACAGCATGCGGCTGACCAGATCAAGACTCTGCTGAGAACCCGTGGTGATAATGATCTGCTCAGAAGTGCAGGTCATACCGCGGAAGATGTTGAGATGCCGCGCAATAGCCCGCCGCAGGGGCTCGTAGCCGGCATTGGATGTATCGGCGAGAATCTCACCGCGAAGCCGCCCCGACGTCTCGTTTAGCAGGCGTAGCCAGGTTTTGATCGGAAACTCGCGCAGGTCCGGAAGGTCCGGCATGAATGTCATAGGACGTTCCGGGAAAGCATCCGTGGCCGACGCCGTAAGGCTCTTGCCCCTGCGTGACAACGATCTGAACGGATATCGTTCTCCCACGGTTGCTGAAGTCTTTCTTTCGAGTGGCGACCGACCAGGCCCGCCGGTGGCCTCCAGCACATAAGTCCCGTCGCCAATACGGCTGGACAAGAAGCCCTCATCGATGAGTCGATCGAAAGCCTGCAAGATTACGTTGCGCGATACGCCGATCTCCTCGGCGAAAACGCGAGTCGATGGCAACTTAATGCCGGCCGGTATGCGTCCACTCTCAATGGCACCGCGCAGGTGGTCGGCGATCTGCTGATACTTTGGAAGAGCAGAGCCGTCCTCCAATTGAAATCCGATTAACGATCCGGTGACTGCTGTCTTAGACATCAAGAAAATCCCACCGTATCAATCTCGTCGATCGTGCTTCCCGGCAAATCGGCGGTGAGTACAAATTGATTGGTACCGATCTTAAAATCAAAATGGTTCTGCTCGCTGCTTGTTGTTTCGCTTAGCGTTGACTTCACAAGATGAGCTAAGGGCCTGTCGGAAGCAACTTTTTTCGCTTTGATGGAGAGCGATCCGGCGCGGCGTCCGAAGCGTAGCTGTTGCTCGGCCGAAAGTGTTTCGGCCGGGATAATCAAATGCGCGCATTCGCCGGGATGTGTGATGACTTGAGCAGGTTGCTACTAAGTTGTGCAAACCACCATCGGAAGTCTATCGGAAGGGGATGACATGAATCGCAACATCGATGAGATCAAAACCACGATTGGTAAGTATGAGGCCGGCGAAATCGATCGACGCAGTTTCGTGCGTTCTCTGACCATGCTTGGCGTTTCGACGTTTGTCGCCAACGCCGTGCTGCAGTCGCCGCTCGGAGCGTCGAAGGCGTTCGCGGCCATTGGCGGATCGGAAGAGAGGGCGTGGGCGCTCGCCAAGGAGGCGGCCGCGAAGGCAACCAAGAAGACGCTGACGTTGTTGATCCCCACCGGTTCGATCGGCAACATGACGCCCTATGTCGAGAAGTGGAAGAACGAGCTTGGCATCGCGCTGGAGTTCATCGAGGAGCCCGATGAAGTCGTTCATACCAAGGGCATGCAGGAGGCGGTTGCCAAGACCGGCCGCTACGACGTGATGATGCCGACGGCGATGTCCTATCCGGACTGGATCGACTCTGGTGTCATTTTCGATCTCACGGACTGGGTCGAGAAGCACAACCCCGAGATCTTCGATAAGGAATGGGGAGTTGTCTTTCCCGCCAGCCATCATGCCCAACTCTATAACGGACGCGTCGCCGGACTTCTGAACGACGGTGATCAGATCACGCTATTGTGCCGGGACGATCACCTGAAGAATCCGACCAAAATGAAAGCGTTCGCCGATAAATTCGGCTATCCGCTCGGCGTGCCGAAGACATGGGGTGAGTACTACAATCTTGCACAATTCATGCATGACCCCGTCAATAAGTTCTACGGCAGTCTCGAATACCGATCACGTTACTATGTCAAATGGATGTTTATGCAGCGGCTGATCTCCAAGGGGCGGCTGTACTTCGACCAGGATATGAATCCAACGTTCAATTCGGAAGAAGGTCTGGCCGCCCTGGAAGATATGCTGGCGGTCAATCAGTATCTCCATCCCGATGCGTTCAGCTTCATCTGGTCGTCGAATTACAATTCGTTCGGCCGGGGCGAGGGGTTCATGAACATTGTCTGGCCGTCGGGCTTCAAATATTCGAAGGCGCCGTCGACCGGACCGGCCACGACAGGCAAAATCGTTGCCACGGTCATGCCGGCCGACAAACTCAAGGACGGCAGTCTGCTCTACGCCGGCCTGTTCTGCTGGGGCTACGGCTACGCGGTCTCGAAATATTCGGCAAATCCCGAACTTGCCTACGCTTACGCCCAGTGGATGACGTCGCCGACCATTTCGGCTGATGCCATTCCGTATCTTGGCGGCTATTCCGATCCCTACCGCAAGAACCATATGCTGGCTCCCACGCAGCGGTTGAAGGATGCGTATTCGCCGGAATACCTGCAGACCCTGTACGACAACATGGTCAACACCGTGCCTGACTTCTGTCTGCCGGGTGGATTCGAATACCAGGACGCACTCGACAAGGAGGTGCATGCCTGCATGACCGGAGACAAGAACCCGAAGGTAGCGCTCGACGACGCTTCACGTGCGTTTGACCGCATTACCCGCCGTATCGGCAAGGACAAGGTGAAGCAGTCCTGGCTGGCGCTCACAAAGAATCTCGCCGAGCCCATCAGAAAAGCCAGTGGCGCGAGCAAGTGGAGCTGAGTTTTCATCAACAACGTTCATCGGCGCCGCTTTGCGCCGGTGAACACTATGCGGGACCTGATACGGTGAATGAATTGAGCGAGTTGCGGGTAGCATCGGAGGTTTCCGATCTGGCGCGAGAGGACGCGCAGGGGGTGACTGCGCCGCGCAGCAGCCTGCCTAGCAACCGGCTCGGACAGCTGTTGATGCTTCCCGGCCAGATTGTCTCGCTGCTGGTGCTTGTTGTACCGCTTGTTGTCGCCTTCTACATGAGCTTCACCGACTGGACGCCAACCCACGGCTCCCTGTTGGAAGCAACCCTTGTAGGGCTCGACAACTACAAGGAACTGCTGATCTATGACACGCGGTTTGTCGAGGCTGTCGTACGCACCCTGCTGATTTCAGCGGTCTGCTTGGCGCTGGAATTCGTATTCGGCCTCTCGTTGGCGGTGTTGTTTCTTCGCGAATTCAGGGGCAAGGCAATCCTGTTTTCAGCCTTTCTGACACCGATGATGATCCTTCCCGTTGTGGTCGGCTATACCTTCTGGATGCTGTTCCAGTCGAACGGCCCGATCAATCAGCTGCTGATGCTGGCCTTTGGATCAGGGGCCGGGCTGCAATGGTTCAGGAGCGCGCCGCTTGCAGTCTCGGCGGTCATCATCACGGAAGTCTGGCATTGGACGCCGCTGTTCTTTCTGATCCTGCTGTCCGGGCTCAACGCAATACCGGAAAATCCGGTGCGCGCCGCAGTAATCCTTGGGGCCACGCCGCGCCAGGTGTTCTGGCGGATCGTGCTGCCGATGCTCAAGCCGGTCATCATCGTCGCTTTTGTCATTCGCGCGATGGAAATCGTAAAACTGTTCGACGAAGTGTTCATGCTGACACGCGGTGGACCCGGTACGTCGACCGAGACCATTAGCCTCTACATCTACAAGCTAGCGTTCGCGGACTTTCAACTTGCTTACGGCGCCGCTGCGGCCTTTCTCGTTCTTCTCGGTACCCTTGTCTTGATCCATTTGTTGCTTGCGCCGATCCGCAACCAGCTGCTGGAGGCGAGGCGATGACGGGACGCAAGCTCACTTGGCCGCTGGCATTCGTATTGTTCGGCGCACTGATCGTCAGTCTTTTTCCCGTGTTCTGGATCGTCATGACCGCGATCAAGCCGCCGACGGATTGGAACGCCTCGCCGGCTATCTGGATTCCATCGCATCCCACCCTAATCAATTTCAAGACGCTGTTCGACCCGGACTCGATCCGTGCCTATGGTGTCGGCGGCGTAAGCCAAGCCGCAACAAATTCAGTGTTCGGTTCCCTTCTGGCCTCGGTTGTCGGAACGGCGCTATCCGTGGCGATAGGCCTCTTCGCGGCTATCGGCATATCCCGGTACGCGAATGGGGGAAAGGCAACGCCTTTGATTATCCTGTCGGGACGGATGTTTCCACCGGCGGCAATTGCGGTGCCGTTCGTCATTATCTACTCGAACGTGGGATTGATCGATACGTACCGGGGGCTGATCGCGATCTACGTTGCTGGTACGCTGCCGTTTTCGACCTGGATGCTAAAAAGCTTCGTCGATGACCTGCCTCGTGAAATCGAGGAGGCGGCGATGATTGACGGGCGGTCTCGGCTCATGGCGCATGTCTTTGTCACTATTCCTCTCATTCGCGGCGGCCTGTTGGCGACGACCTTGTTTGTCTTCATTTTGAACTGGTCGGAATTCATGTTCGCGCTGGTTCTTTCCTACTCCAACGTGACGACGATCCCGGTTCAGCTCGCGCGATACGTCACCGCGACGGCGGGCACGCTCTACGGTGTTCAGGCGGCGCTTGCCGTTTTGGCGATGATTCCTTTGGTCCTGGCCGGCCTGCTCATCCAGTCGCATCTGGCGCGGGGAATGACATTTGGCGCGGTGAAGCGATGACCTTCCCTAAGCTTGAGATCGTCAACCTGCGAAAGCTGTTTGGTAATGAGTCCTTCGTGGCTCTGGACGGCGTCGACTTTGCCGTCGAGGCCGGCGAAACCGTCGCCTTGCTCGGGCCCTCCGGTTGCGGCAAATCGACGACGCTCAATATAATCGTTGGCCTGGAGCAGCCAACCTCGGGCGATATCCGAATCGACGGCCGTTCGGTCATCGGAATTCCTCCCGGCAAGCGCAATGTGGGTCTGGTGTTTCAGGACTATGCCGTATTCACCCACATGACGGTGTTCGAAAATCTGGCGTTCGGTCTGATTATTCGTGGTCGAGCCAAGGCCGAGATCGCTAGGGCAGTGCACGACGTCGCCGAATTGCTCGGCATGCAGAATAGCCTCAAACTATCGGCTGCCGAGTTGGGTGGATCTGAGTTGCAGAGAGTGGCGATCGGACGGACGCTGGTAACCAAGCCGGCCATCCTGTTGCTCGACGAACCCTTGTCAAACCTGGAGGCGTCGGCGCGCATCGCAATGCGTCGCGAGCTGAGGCGTTTGCAGTCGGAGATTGGGCTCACAATCATCTATGTGACCCACGATCAGGTTGAGGCGCTATGCCTGGCGGACCGAATTGCGGTGATGAATGCCGGAAAGCTGCAGCAAATCGAGCGGACTTCGGTGATTTGCAAGAAACCGGATCACGTCTTCGTCGCGGGGTTCATGGGGTCACCGCCGATGAATCTCCTTCGTGGCGAGATCATTGGAGACGGCACGTCCGCGGGTTTCAGACGTGACGGACTTATTATCCGGCTTCCCTCAAGTGAGGCGTTCGCTACCAATTACGTCGGTCAGCCGATCATTCTTGGCTTGAGACCGGAATCCCTGACACTTGCGGCTGCCAACGAGGCCACGATCTGCGGAAAGGTAGCGGTCGTTGAGCCGCGTGGACCGGAAGCTGTCGTGACCGTTGAAGCCGGCACCGTTTCGCTCAAGGCCGTTGTCCCTACCGCCGAGCGGCCCCAGGAAGGTGCCGACATCGGCCTCTTAGCTGACCCTTCATCGTTCGTTTTCTTCAGCGGCGAAACTGGCCGCCGGCTTGCATCTTGAGGGAGCCCGGTTTGAAGCCCTTGCGCATCGACTCCATGCTCGCTCCAGCGGCGCTTGAAGTCCGCGGACTTTGCAAAGCCTTTGGAGAAAAGGCAGCCCTCTGCGATCTCGGGTTTGCAATTCCCGAGGGGTCGTTGACGGTTCTGCTGGGATCCGCAGGTGCCGGCAAGACGACCACACTTCGCTTGATCGCGGGTGTCGAGCGACCGAATGCCGGCCGAGTTCTGATGTGCGGGCGCGATGTGACGGAGCTTGAGCCGAAGGATCGAGATATCGCGATGATCTTCGACAATCTCGCCCTTTACCCGAACAAGACAGGATTTTCCAACATCGCCAGCTCGCTGACCATTCGCGGCACGCCGAAAGCAGAGATCGAGCAGCGCGTAGCGGAAGTCTCGAGCACCTTGCGGATAGCTCACGTGCTCAATCGCCTGCCCAAAACCATGAGCGGCGGAGAGCGGCAGCGGGTGGCGCTGGGAAGAGCGCTGATCCGCAAGCCAGGTCTCTTCTTGCTAGACGAGCCCTTGTCCGGCCTTGATGCGATGCTGCGCATCGAATTGCGCGCCGAGCTCAAGCGATTGCAGCGCGACATTGGTGCGACATTCCTACTCGCCACTCCGGACTTCGCCGAAGCGATGGCGGTCGCTGATACTGTCGTCATGTTGCGGGATGGTCGCGTCGTGCAGATCGCGACGGCTCAATCGCTGTACGACGATCCAGCGGACCGTGAGGTGGCGCGATTTGTCGGCGCGCCGGAAATCAATCTGCTGAAAGCATTTTATGAACCCGGAATCCTAGGGTCGATCCGGGTTGCCGGAGCGACGATCACCGGACTGAAAAAACTGCGAAATGCGCTTCCTAAAGCTGGAGGCCCATTCGAGATCGGCATTCGCCCGGAGCATTTGAAATTGTCGCAGCCAGAAGGAGCGCCGATCAAGGCTAAAGTATTCGACATCGAACCGCTCGGCCTGAAATCAATGGTGACGGTCATAAACGAGGAGTCAGAGTTGCGCATGATCGTTGATACCGATGCCGCTGGCCGATACGTCTCGGGTGACGCTGTCGGGCTTGAGCTGGTCGATTCTGGCCTTCTTGCCTTTGATGCTGCTTCCGGCGTGCGATTAGGCTGAAAGTAAGAAAAGGCGATCGGGAGTTACATGGCTCATTCTCAGACAATTAAGACCACCTGTCCGCGGGACTGCTACGACGCCTGCGGAATTTCCGTGACGGTGAACGATGACGGGATCGCGAAGATCGTTGGAGATTCAGATCATGCTGTTTCCAAGGGGGTCTTGTGCGGCAAATGCGCGATTGCCTATAATGGCGCTTGGCGGGATCAATCGATCCGGCTTGGTCGCCCTCTTAAGCGAGTCGGGAGCAAGGGCGAGGGAAGATTTGTTCCGGTTTCGTGGGACGAGGCGCTCCAGGATATCGCAGGGAGGTTCCGCACTTTCGTCGATGCCGGCGAAGGACACCGGATTTTGCATACCCACTACACCGGAACGGTCGGGCTGATCGGAGGCTGGTACCCAATCAGGCTATTCAATCGGCTGGGTGCAACGGAAGTGGATCCTGACACCGTTTGCAACAAGGCGGGTCATGCGGCGCTTGAACTGGTCTTCGGCAATTCGCTCGAAGGATTTGATCCGCGCACGGTTAGGGATGCGCGGACGGTTCTGGTTTGGGGCGCAAATCCGTCGCACTCGGCGCCCCACCAGGACAAGGGCTGGTTGAAGGCGGCACACAAATCCGGTGTGAAGATTATCGCGGTCGATCCGATTGCGCACGGAACCGCGCGAGACGCCGATCTACATCTCAAGCTTTTCCCAGGTACGGATGCGGCGCTAGCTTTCGCTTTTCTGCATGTGCTTCGGGCCAACGATCTGATCGACCGGGAGTTCATTTCCCGGCACGTGCGGGGAGCCTCGGACCTCGACAGCGACATTGATGCCATGACACCTGCCCGCGCCGCAGATCTTTGCGGCGTACCGGCGCGACTTATCGAGGAAGCTGCCATTGCTTATGGCCGCGGTCCGTCTCTCTTGTGGTTGGGACAGGGTGTCCAACGGCAGCCGCAAGGCGGGAACGTATTCCGCTCACTGTCCGCCCTTGTGGCTATGTCAGGAAACATTGCCAAACCCGGTGCCGGTTTTCTCTACATGAACGGTCCGGCGACGCGCGGGATAGATATGGCGACTCTAATCGAACCCGGATTGGTCCAGAATGGTGTGCCAACCATAAGCCACATGGATCTTGCGGCGAAACTCGAGGACCGCTCTGGTTTCAAGGCATTCGTGAACTGGAATAACAATCCCGCGGCGTCGTCGCCCGAGCAGAGCCGCCTGCGCAACGCCTTGAAGCGTGAAGATCTGTTTCACGTTGCGATTGATCTGTTTCAGACCGATACCACCGCGTACGCTGACTACGTCCTGCCGGCCGCGAGTTTTCTGGAATTCAACGATCTGGTTCTGCCGTATTTCGACCTGACGCTCTCCGCCCAGGTCAAGGTCACAGAGCCGCCGGGCGAAGCTCTCCCCAATCAGGAGATATTCCGGCGTCTTGCGGCTGCCATGGGATACGATGACGACCGACTGTTTGAGAGCGATGCCGATCTGATTGAACGTCTGCTCAGGCAGACCACATTGACCGGTTCGTTTACGGAATTGGCGATGGCCGGTACCGTTGCGTTGTTTCCCGAGCCGCGAATCCAGTTTTCGAACCTGCAGTTTTCAACGCCCTCGGGACGCATCGAGCTTTCGAGCGACCGTGCTGTCGACATGAGATTGCCGCGTGCTCCAAAGCCGCATGCTGACAGACGCCCGGCCGCCGGCCGCCTGCGGATACTTTCGCCAGCATCCATGTGGTTGATGAATTCTAGTTACGGAAACGACAAAAACATCCAACGGCGCCTTGGCGACCCGAAGATCATGCTGCATCCGTCGGACGCAGCTGATCGAAATTTGGCCGAGGGTGATCGCGTCGTACTTGCTAATGAGGGCGGAGAACTGCCGCTTACGGTTGCGATATCTGAGATGACCCAGCCAAGTGTTGGCATTGTCCACAAGGGACGCTGGCCGAACGCGTCGCTTGGGGACGCCAATATCAATCTGCTGGTGCGAGGACAAAAGAGCGATATCGCGGAAAGTACAACCGTCCATGGCACCGAGGTCGAACTCAGGACAATGGAAATGGTGAAAGCAGCCGAATGAAGAAATCTGTACCCGACCTGGTATCGACCAGTTCGTCGCCTGTCGAAGCCCATACATAACGAAGATCGGTCCGATGCGCATTCTGGCTTTTCAGCACGTCGCCGTCGAGCATCCTGGAATATTCCGGGAGCTGTGGTCGCAAAGCGGCCATTCTCTGGAGCAGATCGAACTCGATGAGGGGGATCGGATTCCCGATTTGTCGCCGTATGATCTGCTGGTCGTGATGGGCGGGCCGATGGACGTCTGGCAGGAGGATATCCATCCTTGGTTGGTGCCGGAAAAAGCTGCGATACGCCGGTGGGTGGCCGAGCTGCGGCGACCCTACCTTGGTATCTGCCTCGGCCACCAGCTCCTGGCGGAAGGTCTCGGCGGCAAAGTTACGATGATGTCGCGCCCCGAAGTTGGAATCGCCGAAGTCGAGCTTACCGAAATCGGTCGGCAGGATGCGATCCTCGCTCGCTTTGACCGGCGCTTTGATACCTTCCAGTGGCATGGCGCGGAAGTCTCACGTCTTCCGCAAGACGCTGTCGTTCTCGCGTCTAATGGAGCTTGTGCGGTGCAGGCGATGCGCTGGGGTCCCCACGCCTACGGATTTCAGTATCATTGCGAAATCGTTTCGACGACCGTCGACGATTGGGAGCGTATTCCGGCCTACAAGGCGAGTCTGATCCAGGCTCTCGGCGAGGACGAGGCTGGGAGGTTAGGGGGCGTCGTTGCACGGCGGCTGCCCGACTTTCGCCGCTCCGCCGAACTGCTCAACCAAAATCTATTCGCGGCTATGAAGGACATGGTCGCGATAATTCACAAATGACGTCGAAGAAGACAGATTGATACGGAGTTTAACCATGCTGAAAGTCGTCGAAGAAGGACCTCACGATCACGCGATGCCGACACTCGCGCTAGCTTCCCCGGAGGAGGCAAATGCATTTGTCGAAAAAATCAAAGCCCGCGGTTTCGAATTCGTGCGTTTTGAGCTGCCTGATATGGCCGGTCTGAGCCGCGGAAAGACGATTCCGGTTGGTCATATAGCCGGATATATGAAATCTGGTTTGAACCTCTATGGCGGCACCGTCGCTCTCGACAGCTATTCGATTCCAGTGCGCGATTCCGGCTACAATGAAGAAATGAATTACCAAGACTGCGTCATGGTTGTCGACCAGGACACACTGACACCGGTGCCTTGGCTGGATAAAACCGGCCGCGTGATCTGCGACACGATGTGGTACGACGGGCGGCTTCAAATGGCTTCTCCGCGTCTTCTGCTCAAGAAGATGCTCTCCCTCGCGGCGGCTCTCGGTTACACCGCCAAAATAGGCCACGAATACGAGTTCTATGTTGTCGATGCGAAGACCCGCGAGCCCATATTCGGCGGACAACCGATCTTCGTGACGTCTCGCACACATCACGTGCCGGCGATCGACGATCTCATTCGAGTTCTGCAGAGCCAGGGTATCGATATCATCACTTACAACGTCGAACACGGGCCAGGTCAGGTCGAGATCAATTACGGTGCACTCGACGGTGTTGCCGCTTCCGATCGGGCGTTCGTGTTCAAGGGGACCGTCAAGGAGTATCTTATCAAACACGGCTTGCTCGCGACGTTCATGACCAAGCCCTACAAGGGACTGTCGGGAAGTTGCTCGCATTTTCATATCTCGCTCCTCGATAGCAAAACGGGATCGAACGCGTTCCTCGATCCCGAAGGCGAGAACGGAATGTCCGAGACGTTTAAGCGCTTCATTCAAGGGGTGCTAGATCATATGCCTGCGGCAATGGCGGTTTGGAATCCGACGCCTAACTGCTATCGACGGATTCGTCCGAAGACCTACGCGCCCTCGAACGTTTCCTGGGGCGTACAGGACCGTTCGGCGAGCGTTCGGGTGAAGGCGAGCCGTGACCAATCGACTCACATGGAGGTCCGTGTCCCGTCAGCCATGTCAAATCCTTATCTTGTGGCCGCCACGACGATAGCCGCGGGGTTGCTCGGCATCGAGCAGCAACGTCAATTGATGCCGGCCGGCACCGGACCCAAGGAAGACGATGACCGCTACGCCAAGCTTCCGACCGAAATGCACGATGCTCTCGATGCATTTGAATCTGATACCGCGCTCCGGGAAATGCTGGGTGAGGAATTCGTGAAAGTGTACCTATCGATGAAGCGGCAGGAGATGGCGCGCCTGAGGGATGAAATCCCGCCCGCGGAAATAAACGAGTATTTTGAGCTCTACTGATGACAAAGACGGATACAGCGGGCGCTCGCGGGGCTCTTTGTGCGACTCACGAAGACGATGAAATCGCCTCTATCGACGCGCTCGCTCTCTCCAGAGCCTTCTCCAATCGCGAACTCTCGCCGGTCGAAGTCGCTGGCTCGCTGTTGGATCGCATCGAAAGGCTTAATCCGCAAGTTAATGCGATTGTCCATCTCGACCGTGAGAAGACGCTCGAGATGGCGCGGGCTGCCGAGCGACGTTACATTTGCGGAAATGTGCTCTCTCCACTGGACGGCGTTCCGGTCACCGTGAAGGATCTATCGTCAATAGCAGGCTGGCCGCGAAGGCGCGGCTCACTTGCATTTGATGGGTTGTCTCCCTGCATTGAGGACACGTCGTGTGTTGCTCGTTTGCGCGAAGCCGGCGCGGTGTTTCTCGGCAAGACCGCTACTCCCGATTCTGGGTGCAAGGTTGTAACGCGGAGCGCCGTGCATGGCGTCACTCTGAATCCTTATGATCTGACGAAAACACCCGGAGGGTCTTCCGGAGGCGCTTCAGCTGCCCTCGCAATGGGATTTGGCCCGCTTGCGGTCGGTAGCGACGGTGCGGGATCGATAAGAATACCGGCGTCACTCACCAACGTCTTTGGGCTGAAGCCGGGCTTTGGTCGCGTGCCGGCCTTCCCGCCGGATATCGACATGCCTCATTCGGTCGTCGGTCCGATGTCACGTTCAGTGCAGGACGCTGCCGTTATGTTGGCTGTGATGAGCCGACCCGAGCCACGCGATGCTTTTGCCTGGCCCGTTCCGTTCATGGTGCCGGACGATCTAGTGGCCCCTGATTTGCGTGGCCTGACCGTGGCGTTTTCTCCGCGCATGGGCTGCAAGGCTCCTCTGGAAGATCGCGAGGTCGACGAACTCGTCGCTAGTGCGATACCGCTGCTCGCTCGCGCCGGAGCCCGGACCCTTGCGGAAAATCCAGCATGGCCAGTCGATCCCGCCGAACCTTTCCAAATATTCTGGGATACTGTTTGCACGGCGACGGTCGACGGCTTCACCATGGAAAAACGGTCTTTGCTCGATCCAACCATCCTGAAGGCCGCGGAGGCTGGACGGATGGTGAGTGTTTCGGCCTACCAGCGCGCGATGGAACAGAGACTCAAAATAGCCGCCGCGTCACGGGCGTTTTTCAATCGTTTCGACCTTCTTGTCTGTCCAGTCGTTGCTACTTCTGCGTGGCCTGTAGAGCACGATGTGCCGGAGGGAGTCGCCGACGACGATTGGCGGTGGTGTCCATACACATTTCCCTGGAATATGACGGGACAGCCTGCGGCATCGGTTCCCATTGGGGTCACTTCGGAAGGACTTCCGGTCGGGGTCCAGATCGTTGGATCATGGGGCGGTGAAGAAAATGTATTGCGCGCGGCCGCTGCGATCGAGCGACGCAGACATACATAGCTCCGTCGCTCAACTCTACTGCGATGTGGTCGCATTCGAAAACCGCTCGACCATGTTGCCGAGATCTTCGCGTTACAAGAGCCTACGACTCGAACTTACAAGACTCTGGGCGGCTTTGTGATCGACCAGCCGCGCCGCATTCCGGACGACGGCGACTCCATCGAGCTTCCGGTACTGCGCATAGAGGTCACTCAAGTCGAGCGCGGAGCGATCATGGCGCTAAGGCCGCTTCCCAAACCAGCGCCAAAGTGATCGCGGGTACGAGGTTAGAATTTCCAATTTTTGTGAAGGATTTCGGATGCCGGCCGCATTAGTGACGGGGCGTACGACCGCGCTCGAAGACCTCGTTGATAATCATGCAACCGCCGCAGCATGGACAAGGAGGATCGCCGGGATCGACCACGGAGCTGGAGGATTTACTCTGAGGTTTTGTGGCGGCGAGCAACTCGCGGGCGCGTGCGACGTTGCCGGCGCAAGCGGCTTTAGCGACAGGCCGTAGTGGCGGATGCGGTGCAAGCCTTTTGGCAGCACGTGGATG
>JGI12053J15887_10000501_pt1 | contig 15941 bp, 16 predicted proteins | sample MedBloCAOM1_O3_FD_15887 | JGI IMG/M metagenome (IMG submission 15887)
CTGCGGTGGCCGCGGCGAGCGCAGACAACCCAGTTGTATTTGTTACGCTATTCCGCATCGTGTAGATCCTTCCAAAGTATTCGTCGTCCGTACGAGACACTGTCTTCGTCATCCCGCCTTTGCGACCTCACCATGCCGTAATGAATACTGATGCACCCTGGATGCCGTGGTGGGCCGTGAGTGAGAATGCATGAAGTCACGGGAAACGGGCCGCTTAAACAGAAGGAGTGGGAGGTGATTGCAAGAGCTCAGGTGCTAGGAGTCCAACGAATTGAATGGCTGTCAGCGCGTTGACGGCACATTTCTCCGGCGAAAAAGAAATTGAATCTGGAATGCCCGTGCAAGGCACACGAATGCAATCCAATATCTAACAGACTGACGGTGTGCCAACGGACTCGACAGACAACTCTCGCGCGCTGATGCTCAAGTCTTGTGTGTTTAAGTTCGTATCCTGTTTTCTACCAACGTCTTGCGTCAATCTCGGGGCTCTCTCGCGAAACGGTATACCGCGTGCTTTCTGCCAATGTGGAAATTAAGATCGATATCACGACACAACTTAAGGGCGGTTCATGATGAAACCAATCAAACAGGAAAATGACAGGCTTGGATTTGTCGGGATCGGCTATATGGGACGGCCGATCGCCCGGCGGTTGCTTGAATCCGGCTTCAAATTGACAGCTTATGACCGGGACCACAAGAAGGCCGAGGAGCTAATTCGATATGGCGGTAACGTCGCGCAGAGCATTTCGGAACTTTCCGTGAGTTGTAATGTCATTTTGTCGTGCCTACCGAGCGATGAAGCTGTCCGCGACATTTATAGAGGACCTGAGGGCGCGTTTGCTCACGCGCAGAGCGGCTCAGTGGTCATCGACATGAGCACGGTTTACCCGGAAACCTCGCGGGGACTCTCGAGACTAGGGTCAGAGCGTGGAGTTGAGGTCCTTGATGTGACTATATCCGGGAGTACTCCGACCGCCGAAAACGGGTTGCTGACCCTGTTTGGGGGTGGAGACAAGGCGTGCTTCGACGCCGCCGAGTCAATCTTTCGCGTTATCGCCAAGAAGTACTTTTATCTCGGGCCGAGCGGCTCAGGAGCGACGATGAAACTAGTCGTGAACACCTTGCTCGGAATCGGAATGCAAGCGATTGCCGAAGCCGTCGCACTCGGTGAGAAAGCTGGCCTAGATCGCAATCGTTTGCTGAACGTTCTTTCAGAAACTGCGGTGGTCGCTCCAGCGCATGTGGGCAAACTGGAAAGAGCGATGAGAAGCGACTACAGCCCGCAATTCCCGATTCGCCTCATGAACAAGGATTTCGGGTTGATCCTCAATCTCGCGGCTGCCGTTGGCGCGCGAATGCCCGCCGCAGGAGCTGCTTTTGAGATCAATGCGAGGCAAGCGGACGAAGGAACGGAACAAGATTTTTCNGCGGTGATTCTGCAAATGGAAAAACGCGCGCATCTGGGTTCCAATGGCGATGGGCAGTTGCAATCCGCAGTCGATTAGGCGGGGCATTGATGTAGTTGGGTGAAGTTTATTTCCTTTGCATACTCTCTGGGCGAGGGCAGGAAAATGATCCAACTTAGGGTGAACGGGGTTGAGCAGTCTTTCAGCGGTGAACCTGAAATGCCGCTGCTCTGGTACCTGCGCGACGTTTTAGCGTTGAGCGGATCGAAATTTGGCTGCGGCATCGGGCTTTGCGGCGCCTGCACAGTTCATGTGAATGGGCAAGCGACGAGATCCTGCGTGACAGCCATGCGCGACGCGGCCGGAAAAGAAGTCACGACCATCGAAGGCCTCGACAAGAATGGATTGCATCCAGTTCAGAAGGCCTGGATGCAAATTAACGTGCCGCAATGTGGCTACTGCCAGGTCGGGCAGATCATGCAGGCAGCGGCGTTGCTGGACAGTAAAAAGAAACCGACCGATCACGAAATCGACGAGGCGATGTCCGGAAACATCTGCCGTTGCGGAACGTATCAGCGGATTCGCGCAGCGATTAAAGCAGCGGCGGGGGAAATGGCATGAGCGAGATTGAGAATGTCAGCCGTCGCAGATTTTTAACCGGAGGCATCATCGCGGCAGGCGCGCTCGTACTTGGTGTTCGTTATTACCGCAAGCTGTTGCCCGGGGAGAAACTTCCACACAATACAAACGCGGATCACGCCGCATTACATCCGAGCGTGTATCTCGGTATCGACCCCGACGGATCGGTGTGGATCGTCGCCAGTCGCTCGGAGATGGGCACCACAAGCCGTACAACTTTACCTCTGATTGTCGCTGATGAATTGGATGCGGATTGGAAGCGCGTAAAAATTGAGCAAGCCATCGGCGATAAGCGATACGGTGACCAAAATACAGACGGGTCGCATTCGATCCGCTCTTTCTACGACGCGATGCGCGAAGCGGGGGCAACGGCGCGATTCATGTTGATTCAAGCTGCCGCCCATCAGTGGGGTGTCCCGGCAGGAGAGTGTGAAACCGATTTGCATGTTGTTGTGCATCGCGCTACGAACCGTAAGGCGGATTACGGTGAACTCGCGAGCGCTGCGGCGAAATTCCCAGTCCCTCCAAAAGATGAGGTGAAACTCAAGCCCAAGAGCGCCTGGCGATATATAGGCAAGGGGGAAGTGAGTTACGACCTCGAAGCACTCGTGACTGGGAAAGCCATTTATGGGATGGACGCTCGTCTGGACGGCATGGTGTACGCGTCCATAGAGCGCCCGCCCGTTCTCGGCGGCAAAGTGAAATCTTACGACGATAAGGAAACCTTGAAGATCGCAGGTGTACGTCAGACTGTTCCCATTGATCCATTCAAGCCCCCACCGGCGTTTCAGCCGCTCGGCGGCATCGCGGTAATTGCGGATAACACCTGGGCTGCGTTTCAAGGCCGCAAGAAGCTGAACATCGCGTGGGACAACGGACCAAACGAAACTTACAATTCGGACGCGTACAAGAATGAATTGCGAGCAACCTCGCACAATCCATGCAAGGTGGTGCGCAATATTGGTGACGCGGACGCAGTTTTCACGAAAGGTGGGACGATCCATGAGGCGGACTACTACGTACCGCTTCTAGCCCACGCCGCGATGGAGCCGTTGGTTGCCCTCGCCGAATTCAAGGATGGCCAAGCAACGCTGTGGGCTCCGACGCAGAATCCTCAAGCGGTGCAAGACATCGTCTCGAAAGAGCTGGGGATCGCTAAGGAAGACGTAATTTGCCATGTGACACTTCTCGGCGGAGGATTCGGGCGCAAGTCGAAGCCGGATTACGCTGCTGAAGCTGCGGTTTTGTCCAAAAAAATGGGCAGGCCGGTGAAGGTGGTTTGGACTCGCGAAGACGACATCAAGTTCGATTACTACAACGCCGTCGCGTCAATGTATATGAAGGCGGCTGTGGGTGCGAACGGCAAACCAACCGCGTGGCTGCAACGGTCGGTCTTTCCTCCCATTCCTTCCATCTTTGACGTGAATGCGGTTTATGGTGACGCGGCCCATCTTCAGCAGGGCTGGACGGATATTCCTTACGATCTGCCAAATCTCCGTGTAGAGAATGGTCCCGCGAAAGCCCATGTGCGCATCGGCTGGTTGCGCTCGGTAGCAAACATCTATCATGCGTTTGGCATTCAGTGTTTCACAGATGAACTCGCTCATGCAGCCGGGCGCGATCCGCTCGACTATCTGCTCGACTTGATCGGGAATCCGCGCACCATCGATTTCAAAGGTGTGGAATACCCGAATTACGGTGCTTCGATGGAGGCCTATCCATGGGAAACTGGCCGCCTTCGTCATGTCACCGAGGTGGTCGCGGAAAAATCCGGATGGGGAAAGCGCCAGCACGGAAAAGGAACGGGAGTAGGGATTGCTGCACACCGCAGCTTTCTGACGTATGTCGCCACGGTCGTCGAAGTCGAAGTCAACGATCAGGGTGAAGTGAGAATTCCGAGAGTGGATGTGGTCCTGGACGCGGGCTTGGTCGTAAATCCGGAAGCAACTCGCGCCCAGTTCGAGGGCGCCGCAGTGTTTGGCACTAGCGTTGTACGGAGCGGCGAGATTACCGCTACGAAAGGCGCAATTGACCAGTCGAATTTTCAGGATTATCCGGTTGCTCGAATCAACGAGGTTCCCGCCCAGACGAATGTTCACATAGTCGATAGTAATGCTCCGCCGGCGGGCGTCGGCGAGCCGGGAGTGCCGCCGTTTATTGCCGCGTTATGCAACGCCATTTTCGCTGCAACCGGCAAGAGAGTAAGGGATCTGCCCATCACAAAGCTCGGCTTAAGTTGACGGTCCGGGAGCGCTCGGGTGGAGAAGAGTCGGAGTTGAAGTGAAAAATTACAAGTAGAGGAAAAGTCATGACACAAGACCAGACGGAACGACATGTAATGTTTGTCTCCTTAATGCTGATCGTGCTTTTTGCCGGCCTCATGTTTTTTGTTTTATCGACTGCGCAGGCAAACCCCGCACCAGACGGCGCGGCCGACAGTGCGACATTTCGCACGAAATGCGCTATGTGCCACGGTCCCGACGGAAGTGGCTCAGAGGTCGGAAAGAGCCTGCACGTTCCGGACCTTCGGTCACCGGTAGTCCAGAAGCTGCCCGATGCACAACTCGCACAAATCATTTCCGACGGTAAGGGGGGAATGCCTTCGTTCAAGAGTTCGCTCAGCGAGGATCAGGTTCATTCCCTGGTGGCGCACATTCGCTCCCTGCGCGGGAAAAAGTAGTCTGGACCCAGTACGCGATTTTACTTACGGGCAATCGACTGATTCTTCAGAGGCCAACCGCCTGAACCGGAGGTACGTGATGAACAACACGAAGAATGAACGGAGCCAAGAGGATTCACTCCATTTGCGTCTCGCGTCAGTTTCAAGAACTCAGGAGGCCGTGGACGCCGGGATTTCGCGGCGTGGATTCCTGGGGTTTGCGGCAGCGTCCATTTTACTGGCGCACGCTGACCAGCAGTCCCCACGATTAGAATCCAGGAACAGCATTCCTTATCGGACCTTGGGCCGCAGCAGAGAGAAAGTTTCGCTCATAGGGCTCGGTGGCTATCATCTTGGCAATCAGGCGGATCCCCAGGAAAGTATTCGCATCATCCGCACGGGCCTCGATGCGGGACTCAATTTTCTCGACAACTGCTGGGACTACAACGGCGGCGAGAGTGAAATCCGTATGGGCAAAGCGCTGCGCGACGGTTACCGCCAAAAGGCGTTTCTAATGTCCAAGATCGACGGGCGCACCAAAGCCGCCGCTGCTAATCAAATCAACGAGTCTTTGCGCCGGCTCCAGAGTGACCGGATTGACCTGCTGCAATTTCACGAAGTGATTCGCGACACTGATCCAACTCGCATCTTTGCCCAAGGCGGAGCCATGGAAGCTGTTCTTGAGGCGCAAAAGGCGGGGAAAGTTCGCTTCATCGGTTTCACCGGTCACAAAAGCCCGGACATTCATTTGCAGATGCTGGCCGAGGCTTCAAAGCACGGGTTCACGTTCGATGCCGTTCAGATGCCGTTGAACGTAATGGACGCGCACTTCAACAGTTTCGAAAAGAAAGTTTTGCCTGTCCTGCTAAAGAACGACATCGGCGTTCTCGGTATGAAGCCTATGGGTGACCGCATTATCCTCGAGAGCAAAACAGCCACCCCGGTGGAATGCCTTCACTACGCCATGAATCTTCCCACTAGTGTGGTAATCACGGGCTGCGATTCGTTGGCGATTCTTCAGCAAGCTCTGGACGCAGCCCGCAGTTTTCACCCGATGAATTCTTCCCAGGTTGCCGCGCTTCTCGCGAAAACGGCAACGGCCGCGGAAGCAGGGCAGTTCGAGCTTTATAAAACGAGTCATCGGTTCGACGGCACCTACGCTAACCCACAGTGGCTTGGCTAGAGGTACAGCGATATCAGAAGGCATGACAAATATAGTGAGTATGAGTCTTCGGGATTGCGGCAGTCGAAAGGCTGAAGCATGAGCGCTAGCGTGTAATCTGGTTGAAAAAAAACATTGGAGGGCAATCATGAATAAGAAAGAACTATCCGCAAGTTTGGCTGGAGAAGTCTCGCTTGGCGGGCAAATTTCTGTACATCGTCTCGGCTTTGGCGCAATGCGCCTTACCGGCGAAGGTATCTGGGGGCCGCCGAAAGATCGCAATAAGGCGTTGGCCGTCCTTCGGCGTGCCGTCGAACTTGATGTTAATTTCATTGATACCGCTGATTCATACGGCCCGGCTGTCAGCGAGGAGCTGATTGCAGAAGCGTTATATCCTTACCCGGCTGGCCTGGTAATCGCCACCAAGGGAGGCTGGAACCGTCCTGGTCCGAATCAGTGGACCCACGATGCCACACCGGCGCATCTTCGCAAGGCGGTTGAGGGAAGTTTAAGCGACTGCGCTTGGACCGCATCGACGTTTATCAACTGCATATTCCGGATCCCGTCGTCCCGTTTGATGCGTCGGTAGAAACTCTGGCTCAGCTACGAAACGAAGGCAAGATCCGTCTCGTGGCGCTATCCAACGTCACCCAAGAACACATCGAGCGAGCACGCAAAATTGTTCCCATTGTCTCCGTGCAGAACCGCTACAGCTTTGCGGACCGCGAATGGGACTATGTAGTGGATTATTGCGAGCGTAATGGAATTGCTTTTATACCTTGGTATCCACTGAGTGCAGGTAAAGTTGCTGGCGAGGTACTCAACCGAATCGTCCAAGCACGCAATGCGAGCCCCACGCAGATAGCGCTGGCCTGGTTACTGCATCGATCTCCAATAATGCTGCCAATCCCTGGAACTTCTTCGATCGAACATCTTGAGCAGAACGTTGCGGCGGCTTCCCTGCGCTTGTCTGAGGAAGAATACGAAAAGCTATCCCGGGTACCCGCGATGGCCGCAACAAGGTGATCACACCAAAAACGAAGAGCCAGACTAACCCCAGCGCTGGCCTTGCTGCGGACGCGATGCGTAGACTCCCCACGACAGCCGAGGATTTACTAGGCCACGCAACTTCCGGCGTCCTTGGAAAACCCGCGCTTTCACCGCGCTACGTGTGGTGCCTAGAATCTGGGCCGTTTCCTCGAAGGACCTTTCTTCGATGTCCCGAAGCACTATCGCTGTTCGGATTGTCGGACCTAGGCGATTGATTGCGTCAGTCAATAGTTGTGTACGCTCGCTTCGTAAACACGACTCTTCGGGATTGGGGCCTTGGTCGACGAATGCATCTGAGGAGGTCTTCACGCCGTCGTCAGTGCTGTCGGGCAAGACTTCGAAAACCCCGCGCCTTCGACGCAGCAACATGAAGGCTTCATTCATCGCTATGCGCGTCAGCCAGGTAGAGAACCGCGACTTTTCTTCAAAGTCGTCGAGGTGAAGGAAAACCTTGTGAAACGTCTCCTGCACAGTGTCTTCGGCATCATCCCGGTTATTCGTTATTCGTTGCGCCACGGCAAAAACTTTTCGTTTGTGACGAACCACCAACTCTTCGAAAGCCCGCGCACTTCCTCGCTTTGCCGCAGTCACCAACATGCCGTCCGAGTCTTTATCCAGCTCACCCGCATGAAACTCTTCCATGATTCGCTACCTCCTCGCAATTTGCCCAAACGGCAGACAACACTGGACGGAGCAATATTCACGCCAAGGTTGGAGCTAACCGCACCCGGCTGGGAAATGGCTGACAGAATGGGGGATGAATGGTTTCAGTGGACTTTGGGCAGCGCAGCTACTTCCGTCAATCTGTCGGGATGTTGGCAGGCTGTCTTTTGTGTTGGATGAGCCGAAAGCACTTGCCGCTTCACGAGAGAACGCTGACATGCTCCACAGGGCCGACCTGGTCGGAGCGGGTGCTCCCCAATGTTAAGATTTTGATTGTATAGAGCGACACCCTGATTTGCTGGAGCATAAGGATGGCCCGGTTAAACCCTCTNCTGTGGCCCAAGCTGCCTGCCATTTGGAGCTATTGGATTGCTTTTGTTTCGGTTGCCGCGGCGCTGATCATCTCGCGTTGGCCGACACTTCATTTGCAAGATGCTCCCGTGTCACTCTTNCTTTGCGCGGTCATATTGAGTGCGTGGTTCGGTGGAGTCTGGCCGGGACTGCTCGCGACNGCTCTCTCGGCTCTCGCCTTCTATTACTACTTNCTCCCTCCAATCTATTCGTTGAATGCAAAGGCAGAAGAAATACCACGCTTCGCCATTTTCATGGTGTCAGCCTTATTTGTCGGGNCGCTGACCGTTGCCCAAAGAGGCGCCACGGAATCGCTTCGGCGCGCCCGCGATGACCTCAAAGGAATAGTTCAAGAGCTCCAGCGCACGAACGAGGTGTTGCAAGCAGCCAGTCGTGAGCGAGACCGTGCGGAAGAGTCGTTGCGCCGGAGCGAGAGTTATTTGGCAGAGGCTCAGAGGCTCACGCATACGGGGAGTTGGGTCTGGCGGGTCGCAGGACGGGACGCTTTGTTTCTGTCCGAAGAGTGGTATCGCCTATATGGTTTCGATCCAGAAAAGGGCCCCCCGGCTTGGGAAGAACGGCTGCAGCGCGTTCATCCGGAGGATCGAGCCAAGTGGCAAGGAGCAATCGATCGAGCAGTCGCTGAAAGGTCCCATTACGAAGTGGAATTCCGAATCCTTCTTCCCGACGGTACCGTCAAATACCTCCATACCGTCGGCCATCCGGTTCTGAACCCATCCGGAGATTTGGTGGAATTCGTGGGTAGCTCGACGGACATCACCGAGCGAAAGCGGGCAGAAGAGTCTTTGCGCCAGGCCCAGGCGGATCTCGTACGCGTAAGCCGAGTCACCACCATGGGAGAGCTTACCGCTTCCCTGGCTCACGAAGTGAATCAACCAATCGGCGCAGCTAGCACCAACGCTAATACCTGCCTTCGCTGGCTCGCGGGCGACACTCCAAACATCGAAGAGGCGCGCGCGGCTGCCATGAGAATCGTGAAAGACTCAAAGCGCGCGGGGGAAATTATCAGCCGGGTGCGGCAGCTCTTCAGGAAAGGTAGTTCGCAACGTCAGCTCGTGGACGTAAACGAGATTATTCGAGAGATGATCGTTCTTCTGCGCGGCGAGACCACGCGATACAACATATTAATCGGGACGGATCTTGCGGCAGATCTCCCCCAGGTCTTGGCCGACCGCGTGCAATTGCAGCAGGTGCTGATGAACCTCATGATCAATGGCATAGAAGCGATGAAGGACGCAGATGGAACGCGCGAGCTTGCTATCAGGTCGCAGCTGGTGCAAAACGAGGAAGTTATAGTGTCCGTCAGTGACAGCGGGGTGGGCCTGCCTCCACAACAGACGGAACAAATCTTCAATGCCTTCTTTACTACTAAGCCGCACGGGACCGGCATGGGACTTCGCATCAGCCGCTCCATCATCGAATCACATGATGGCCGCTTGTGGGCTGCTGAAAACCCTCCGCGCGGCGCAATTTTTTATTTCGCTCTGCCCACCAAGGCCGAGGTGTCTGAATGACGGGCGCAGACGCTCCCACGGTATTCGTCGTTGATGACGATGACAGTGTGCGTGCGTCTATTCAAGGATTGCTGAAATCGGCGATGTTACGGTGCGCATCCTTTGGGACGGCGGAAGAATTTTTGCGCAGTAAGCTAGCGGACGGGCCAAGCTGCCTTGTTCTGGACGTTAGCCTTCCTGGCATTAGCGGTCTGGACTTTCAGCGACAGTTGGCTGATGCCGGCATACAGATTCCCATCATCTTCATCACCGGTCACGGAGATATCCCGATGACGGTAAAAGCCATGAAATCCGGCGCGGTGGAGTTCCTGACCAAGCCTTTCTTGGACCAGGACTTGCTGGATGCGATCCACCAGGCTTTGGACCGTGACCGTGTAGCGCGCCGTCAGCAGAGTGACTTCACCGAGTTGCGAAAATGCTACGAGACCCTGAGCGAACGTGAGCGTCAAGTCATGGGCCTGGTCGTCTCGGGCATGCTCAATAAGCAGATAGCTTTTGCGCTGGGAATCAGCGAGATCACGGTGAAGATCCATCGCGGTCACGTGATGAGGAAAATGCAGGCCGAGTCGATGGCAGAATTGGTTCGAATGGCGTCGAAACTGGAACTTCCGCCCGGCAAAAAGTAGCGCAATCCAAGAGGTCGCTGTTGCGCAGGGCAGATTCCCAGTGGCAACCCTCACGTTTTGACCGCACCTATCCCAACTTCAAGCCTGGATTCTGGTTGCCTAATCAGCTCGAGGACGTATTTGGGCTCTCATACCAAAGTATAATTGCGCCCCTTTTGGGGACACTGCTAGATTCCAGCTATGGCGGCTCTGGAGAACACCAAAATGGTTGCGATTGTCGATGATGATGATTTAATGCGCGGCGCGCTACAAGGTCTGCTGAAATCGGTTGGCTTGCCTGCACAAGCGTTTGCGTCCGCAGAAGAATTCCTGAAATCCGGCCAACAGCGCCAGGCTGGATGCTTAATCGCCGATATCCGTATGCCGGGAATGTCCGGCCTCCAGCTGCAAGCGCAGCTCAACGCCGAACATTGCNGGATTCCGATCATCTTCATCACCGCGCATGGCGACGAAAAAATGCGGATGCAGGCGTTACGGGCAGGTGCGGTGGAGTTTATGGCAAAACCATTCAACGATGACGCACTGCTCGAGAGTGTTCGGGCCGCTCTGGAAAGTTGAGCCTACTAAAAGGGTGCGCAAGGAGGTCCTTCGTGGGAGCTGTCTTAACAATCGGGTCTGTCGATCAGGATCGTAATCCGCGCAGATTCGAGCAGATCATAGGCAACAGTCCTGCTCTGGAGTCAGTGCTCGAACAAGTTGAACAGGTCGCGCCGACGGATTCCACCGTTCTTATTCAAGGAGAAACTGGCACGGGCAAGGAACTGGTCGCGCGCGCTATTCACAATCTCAGTACGCGGTGCGGACGCCCATTCGTAAAGTTGAACTGCGCTGCTATTCCATTCGATCTACTGGAAAGCGAGCTCTTTGGTCATGAGCGAGGCGCTTTTACCGGCGCTATTGCGCAGAAGATTGGCCGCTTCGAATTGGCCGATAAAGGAACGTTGTTCCTGGACGAAGTGGGCGACATTCCGGCGGCCTTGCAACCCAAGCTGCTGCGTGTCCTGCAGGAGCAAGAGTTCGAGCGTTTGGGCAGCACTCGAACTCACCAAGTGGACGTTCGTCTGGTCGCTGCGACCAACCGAAATTTGGTAGATATGGTAAAACACAGCCAATTTCGCAGTGACCTCTACTACCGACTGAATGTATTTCCGGTTCCGCTGCCACCGCTGCGCGCGCGCTGCGAAGACATTCCGGCACTGGTGCAACATTTCGTCGAGATTTATGCTCGCCGGATGGGTAAGCAAATCGAGCACATTCCACCGGAAACGATGTCTGCACTCACTTCATACCAGTGGCCCGGGAACATTCGCGAGCTCCAAAACTTCATCGAGCGAAGCGTAATCCTCAGCTCCGGAAACGTCCTGTGCCCCCCTCTCGCGAGTCTAAGGGCGGCGGCGGAAACGGAATCTCTGGAGGCCGTTACTCTGGAAGACGCGGAGCGCGACCACATTCGCAAGACTCTTGAGCAAACCAAGTGGGTTGTCGCCGGTCCAAAGGGGGCCGCTGCGCGATTGGGAATCAAGAGGTCTACGCTTTACTTCCGCATGCAAAAGCTAGGCATCTCACGCACCAACAGGGATCATCTTCCCGCGTAACCGCTTACAATGATGTGAGGATCAATCCCTCAATCGATTGGCACCACTCATGAGTCCACCGTCGCACGTAGAGTCGCGTTCATCTCTACCGACTGGATTAGAAGTCCGTTGATATTCATACACCGTCAAATACATAACGTTCACTGAGCCTGTCGACATGCGGACGCCGTGTTTAGCAGGCTGGCATCGCGCACTGCTCTGTTGTTTGTGTTCCTCCCCTACTTTCAGTCACTTACACACCACATATCTTTGGCAACCGTGTTGCGTAATGAGTTGTGTCGCTTGACGCACCGATCCTTTTCGCTGGCGGCAGATATGAGGAGAAATCACTATGTTCACTGAAGTCATTAACAAGGCCACTGCAAGTCACAAAGCGACAAGACGACATCACTTACTATCGTTATTCATCGCCTTGTTTTTTGCACTGACGATTTACCCGACCACGACACACGCGCAGATAATTGGCAGCCTTGAAGCCAACATCCCATTCCAGTTTTACGCGGGCAACACCAAACTTCCAGCGGGCGAGTATCGCATCCAGGTGATTGACAATTCCGACCTGACCATCATGGAAATTAGCAAAATGGATGGCTCTGCTTCCGCATTGTTCCAAGTTCTGGACACGGAAGCCAGCCACGAACCAGCGCAAAGTGAATTGATCTTCAACAAATACGGCGATCGCTACTTTCTTGCGAGGTTGTTTGACGAAGGTAATCCAAGCGGCAGCCAGGTTGTCGAGTCCCGCTACGAAAAGAAGATCAGTCAAGCAAACGTCGAAGCTCAGGAACACGTACCGGCGCGCCACCAAATCCAAAAAGGGAAATAACGGCCCGCTGAACATTACGGACCTGCCGCAGGACGATTCGAGTTGCCGGCTCCCGGCGGAATGTTTTATCGGAATTTAAAAACAAAAGGAGGAATTATGAAAATGCAAAAGATCGTAGTTGTTTTGATTGGGCTGATGTTGTTGTTGGCAGGCAAGGTGTCCGCACAGCAGGTGAAGACCGATTACGACCGCAGCGCCAACTTCTCGCAATACAAGACGTACTCATGGGAGCACGTCAAAACGAAAGATGCTCTGGATGTCGATCGGATCAAGAGTGCCGTCAACGCCACCTTGGCCGCAAAAGGCTGGACCCAGGTGGATTCCGGCGGCGATGTTTCAATCGTAGCCGTCGAAATGACGCGCGACCAGCAGACTTTGAATACCTTCTATAACGGGTTTGGAGGAGGCTGGGGTTGGAGACGATTTGGCGGCGGAGGATTTGGAAACGCTACCACCACGACTGAAACCTACAAGGTCGGCACAGTGGTCGTCGATCTCTTCGACACCAAGACGAAGGAATTGATCTGGAGAGGCACCTCAAGCGATACGCTCTCCAACAACTCTGACAAAAACATCAAGAACCTGAACAAGGGCGTGGAGAAAATGTTCAAGCAATTCCCTCCAGGCTCTTCGAAGAAATAACGGCGTCCAACATGATTCGCTACTTGTATCCGGTCACTCTAGCGTTCGTTTCAGTAGCCATACCGTTGCGTGCGGCAAACAAGCCGCACGCAGGAACGGACAGCCAGAATGCGGTGGTTTGGACCAACGACGATCTCGAAAGACTCGATGCTCTCGACCTGATTTCCGTGGTCGGNCANGAGAACGAAGAAACACCCAAGTCGGCATCTCTGCCTCAATCGTACGTGAACACCCAGGATCCGGCTTGGTACGTCGCGCAGGCGGCGAGACTACGCGATGAACTCGAACGCAGACGGGCTCAACTCAATAGATACAGCCAAGCGATCGAAGCTACGAGGACCCTCGAGACCATGACGGGCGGCATAAATCTANATGACGGCGACGTTGGTATCACTCCCGAAGCCGGCATTGAAATCCTTCAGCAGCGCGTGAGCGAAACACAAACTCACCTCGACGCGCTGGAAGACTTGGCCCACCACAATGACATGCCGCCAGGGACGCTGCGCGGCCAGTAATGTTCCCGAGGCTGTCGACAAGGGTTCACGTTTCAACACGGGTTTGACACCAAGGAATGATTCGATTTTTGTACTGGAGAATATGCCATGAAGTTATCCAAGCAGGTTTTGACCTTACTTCTCTGTTGTTTGCTTGTGCGATTCACTGCGCAAGCCGAGTCTTTCGGGCCTACGGGCCAATCCAACGACCAGCCACCGACGGCACCCGTGCAACTCTCCGCTCAAGAGCTGCAGCAACTCGTGGCGCCGATCGCTTTGTACCCCGACGCTCTCGTCGCGCAGATTCTCGCGGCATCAACGTATCCCACCGAGATTGTCGAAGCGGATCGCTGGATACAGAATCATCCCAACGTTAAAGGCGAAGAGCTGGCAAAAGAAGTCGACAAACAATCCTGGGACCCGAGCGTTAAGGCGCTGACGCAATTTCCATCGGTCCTCGAAAACATGGACAAAAACCTCTCTTGGACTTCATCTCTTGGCGACGCATATGCCAACCAACAGCAGAATGTGACAGACGCCGTCCAAACGTTGCGTCAGCAGGCTAACAAGAATGGCCACCTGGATAGCAATGAACAGGAGAAGGTAGTGACGCAAGGCAACACCATTGTCATTGAACCGGCTAATCCCGAAGTGGTGTATGTGCCTCAGTACGATCCGTGGCTCGTGTACGGTGCGCCCATCGTTGCATATCCCGGCTGGTATCCCGAGCCGGGGATCTTTTTAGCCGGAGTGGGCATTGGATTCGGGCTCGGATTCGGGGTCGGTTATTTTGGAGGATTTGGGTGGGGCTGGCATCACTGGGGATACGACTGGCACGGCCGGTCAGTGATCTATAATCACAACACCTACATCTCCCATAGCCGAACGATCATCAATCGCAACAACTTCAGTCACAACAATTTCAACCATAACAACTTTAGCCACAGCAACTTCAACCACGCCAATGCCAACCATGGCAATGCGTTCCACGGAGGTGCGTCCTCGTCGTTTCACGCTCAACAAGGTACACGCTCTGGCGCATTCAGTGGATTTGATCACGGTGGCAATATACGAGGCTTTTCTTCCCGCGGCCGGTCGAGCTTTGGCGGTGGTGGTTTTCATGGAGGTGGTTTCCATGGCGGCGGATCTCATGGCGGTGGGCGTCGTTGATCGCACCCTCTGGTGAGTAAGTTTATCGAGAATTCAAAAATGGAGAGGAATACCATGCTGCACAAATTTTCAACTGCTGTTGGACTCGAAAGCAAATTCATTCGATTGGCAGTGTCCGCCGTCTTCGCACTTTCTTTGGGCTGTTTGTCTGCACCAATATTCGGACAGCAACCGGGGCAGCGGACCTTTACGTCCGCCGAAGACGCCGGGAGCGAGTTTTTCGCGGCAATGGAGTCACAAGACGAACAAGCTCCGTTGCGCATCCTCGGACCAGCCGGAAAGGATGTGCTCTCGTCCGGTGATCCAATAGAGGATTCAGATGTTCGCGTCGGATTCGTCACCAAATACCAGGAGATGCATCGATTCGTGACAGAACCGAACGGAGAGGTGACGCTGGTTATCGGGGCGGAAAATTGGCCGTTTCCAATTCCCTTGGTGAACAACCACGGTTCTTGGTATTTCGACACGTCCGAAGGCAAAGACGAGATCGTATTCCGTCGAATAGGCAAAAATGAACTTGCCGCAATGGATGCGTGCCGCGAGTTAGTCGAGGCGGAAAACCAATATTTCGCGCGCCCGCCGGGTGGCATCCCCCAGCAATTTGCCCAAAAGCTTGTCAGTGATGAAGGCGGGCACAATGGTCTGTATTGGCAGGGTGCCGACGATGAGTTTGATAGCCCGATCAACCCTCTCATCGCATACGCGCGCCAAAATCTTCCAGCGGACCAGGTCGGCCAGCATGTTCCGTTCAACGGGTATATGTTCCGCATCCTCACTAGTCAAGGACGACATGCACCGGGCGGAGTGAAGAAGTACGTCGTCAACGGAAAAATGAGTGCTGGATTTGCCTTCGTCGCCTACCCTGTCGAATACCGCTCCTCGGGTGTGATGACTTTTATCGTTGACCAATCTGGATCCATTTACGAAAAGGACCTTGGTCCTGGCACGACAAGGCTTGCACAGGCGATGACTGTCTATGACCCGGACTCCACCTGGCACAAGGTCGAGTGAAAAAGCCCTAGTTGCGCGGTTCCTGGCAGATTGCGCGCGATCTGAGCCAGCCGGCGCGACGGAACTCCTGAGATGCCTATGTCACTCACTGCGCCTTCACTGCGAACCGCAA
>JGI12053J15887_10000503_pt1 | contig 15899 bp, 14 predicted proteins | sample MedBloCAOM1_O3_FD_15887 | JGI IMG/M metagenome (IMG submission 15887)
TCGTCGCGCCCAGCGAGGGATGCACGATCATGACCACGGGCGGGCCGCCGAGATAGGCGATGTGGGTGAAGTCGCGCAGCCCGTCGTAGCCGGCCTTGGGATTGAATACCGGCGAGATCACGTTCGACGCGATGCTGGAGACGACGAGGGTGTAGCCGTCGGGCTCGGCGGCCGCGCCGGCCTGCGCGCCGACGACGCCGCCGGCGCCGCCGCGGTTCTCGATGAAGAACTGCTGGCGGAACGCGGTGGAGAGATGGTCGGCGATGATCCGGCCCAAGGTGTCCGCGGCGCCGCCGGCGGCAAACGGCGCGATGATCTTGACCGGGCGGTTCGGCCAATCCTGCGCCTGGGCGGAAGCGCACACCAGGCACGTGAGGGCAGCCGTTGTGATGGCTAGTGCGCGAAGTCTCAGCATGAGCATGACCGTCGGTTGCGGATTTCCTCCGACTTTAGCTCAAGTCGAAACTCCCGTCATGGCGCGTCGCTGGGCAGCGACAAACTGACCTCGGGGCGGTGAGACCTGGCGGCCGCAGCGCGCGCCGCGGCCGCAAAACGGCTCGACGACGGCGCGGCTCGCGACAATCCGCTCCTGTGTGACCCGCATCACAGACCAGGCGGCGGGTCGGAGACTACAACGTCGACACTCGAAGCTGCCAATGCGAGCAGGAGACGCGCCGATGTTTGGCTTTGTGATCCATCCCGACCTGGTCTGGCTCGCGGTTGCGTTTGTCACCGTGATGGCCGGCATGCTGGCCGCGGCGCCAGAATAAGCAATCGCCTCAAGCGGCGCTGGCCGCGGGCATGGCGGTTTGTGCCAGCGTCTTTTGCCACGCTGGAAGTGCGCTCAGCGTCGCATACCAGCGCTTGATCTCGCCATAAGGCTCGATCGGATAATGCGCCATGTCGGCGAGCTTCATGGCCGCGCCGAGCGAGAAATCCGCGACCGTCAATGTATCGCCGGTCACGAACCGCTTGCCCTTGAGNTGGCCGTCCAGCACCTTCCCCACGCGATGGAATGTTTCGGTGCCCTTGGCAACCGCTGCCATGTCGGGTTCGCCGCTGTGCAAGACAAATGGCTTGACCACGTATTCGTAGGCGAAGACCGCGCAGGCCGGATCCCAGTGCGCGAGATCCCAGAACTGCCAGCGGGTCACGTCGAGCCGCGCCGTCTCGTCCTTGGGCAGCAGGCCGCTTTCGGGTTTCCTGGCGGCGAGATACTGCAAGATCGCATTCGACTCCCACAGCACGTGGTCGCCGTCCTTGAGCGTGGGCATGCGCATGTTGGGATTGAGCGCTTCGTATTGCGGCGCGTTCTGCTCGCCCTTGGTCAGGTCCACGATGCGCAGCGTGCAATCGAGACCGAGATGATTGGCGACCGCCATCACCTTGAACGCGCGCGGGCTCGGCGGAAACACATAGAGTTCGATGCTCATGAGATGCTCCTCGTGATTGGACTTCGGATCCGTACGCAGCCAAGCCTGACGTCTAAGGGCTCGCAGTCTCGGCTTCGCGCTTGAAGTGCTCCAGCATGCCGGGCCAGCCGCCGTCGACGTCTTTGCGCAAGGACGCACCGGCTTCCGCGCCCATCTGCTCGAACTTGCGGTGCTCCAGTTCGACCAGTGTCGCGCCCGGTCCCTCGGCGATGAACCTGACCTCGACCTCGGAGCTGACGGTCGTGTCCGGCTTCCAGTTGCTGTTGATGTCCCAGCTGATGACGAAGCGCTGCGGCGGCTCCCAGACCAGCACCTTGCCGACATCGGTTTGCGAGCCGTCCTCGCCCAGTTCGTACCAGCGCCCGCCCAGGCGCGGCTCCATCACCGCCATCTTCAGCGGCGAATTGCCGATCGTCGCCTTGCGCGGCCACCAGCGTCCCAGCCCCGACGTGAATACGTCGAATGCGTGTCCCTGGCTGGCGCTGACGCGAACGCTCTTGCGCACCGGCGCGATGGTAACCGTGCTTGTCATCTTTCTCCGTCCTTCTTGTGGCTGGTCGCGATTTCAGCTTCGGCCTGGAAAGCGGCCAGCGCCTGATCCCAGAACTGGTCGAGCCAGCCCCGCAGCGCCCCGAGCCCGTGCGGGTCGATGTAATAAACGCGGCGAGTGCCCTCCGGGCGGTCCGACACCAGACCAGCCTCCTTCAAGACCTTGAGATGTTGCGACACCGCCGGGCGGCTGACCGGCATGCCGCGCGCGATCGCGCCGACCGGCTGGGGACCGGACCTGAGCCGCTCGAACACTTGCCTGCGCGTCGGATCGGCAAGCGCCGTCAAAGCTGTGTCGTAAGCCATAACTTACCGTAAGCAGAAGCTTACGCTAAGTCAAGCTCGGTCTGCGAGAGAGCCGATAGGCGTCAGCGCGTGCCGACCGGACGGCGGGACAGACCGGGCATAGTATCCGGACCCCGACAGCGAAGCCGCGGACCGCGGTTTTTCGCACCAGATTATCGCCTCGCCCGTCCAGCGCGCGTTCCTCGTGGTTGCAACGAAACGCTCGAAACGTCTCTCGCCCCTGCGACGATTCTTCCGCGCCCCCAGGAGATGCGCGCCCGTTTTATCAGGGCGGTAGTGGTCAATGGAAAATCATGCCAAACATTGCCGCAGACGTCCGGGGCCGACCAACATTATCGCGGCACCTCGGCAACGGAGACTCAAACGGAGAGCGTCCGCCGCCTATGACGTACTCGGCTTCGAAGTTCGCGGAGGATGCGAAGAGCGACCTCGGGCGCAACACACGGCTCCGTGTTGCTGCTCACGGGCTGCTTTTCTATCTCGTGCCCACGATCATTTTCTTCATTGTCGACGCGATCGGCCTTTGGCATCTCCCCGGCGACTTTTGGGGAATGTACGGCAACGATGATGGTATGTGGGCGGCGTGGAATCTGCACGGTATCTTCGAGTGGAGCCGGCCGTTCGATCTGGCTCCGTTCAATCCGCTGAGCGGGATGGGCTCGACATTTCTTCCCAACACGCCGTGGCTCAATCCGGCGGCGCTTGCCCTTGCTTTGCCGCTCCCGCGCGAAGTTTGCTACCTCATCTCCTACTTCGTGTATTTCGTCGAATTGACCCTATCGCTCGTCCTCATGTTTCGTGTCATTGGCCTCGCGCCGCTCGAAGCAATCGTGTGTGCCCAGCTTTATCTGCTGCTACTGTTCCCGCCGACGAACGGGTTTTTCGTCACGCTCCAGTGGTACTCGCTGGCGCCGGTGAATGCCCATCTCGTCGCGATTTGCAACGTGTTGCTGGCATTGGTCTTGATCATTGGGCGTTACGGATTTTGGACCAACGTCCTTTGCGGTGTGGGCTTCCTATTCCTGTTCGTGTGCGGGGTCTTTTCCGCGCCGATAACGTTCCTGACCTATGCCCCGGTCTACGCAACCGCGGGCGTAGCCTTGCTCTTGGGTTTCAAACCCCACGCAAAGGAGCTCGGCTGGAAGCTTGCAGCCATCCTGGTGACAGGCGGCTTGCTATGGCTCGCGGGCCTCAAGGACTATTGGCAAGGCACCAGCCTGATCTCGGGCCGGGCAGCACTCTATCCTCCTGCGTTCGCCGCGGGGGCGGAACTACTGACATGGAATTATTGGAAAAACGCCTGGGCGGCATTCGACGCCTGCGCGCACCCTTTCTTTCTGTGTCCCCGCTTTCCGAGCTTCTACCTCTTCTTGGGTTCGTTCGTCGGAGCTGCCCTCCACATATTGGAACGATCGAGGCTCCGACCGCTCGCAATCGGGATGCTGGTTTTTTTCGCCTCCGTGTACCTATTCGACTTTGGGGCCAGCATTAGTCTCTTCGGTCCGGCCCATGCGGTCGGCGCGCCGTACTTGATCTGGAGCTCGTTTCCGTTCGTCGTACTTTTCTTGGGCCTCCTGTTCTTCCGCCTTTCCCGAATCCTTGCTGCGGCGCTGTTGGCGTTATCGCGTCGTCTGCGCTTCAATGCATCGCTCACTTCCGGAGCATCTACACTAGCCGCAGCCTCCTTGACCTTCGTCATCCCCGCTCTTGCACTCGCGGACTGGCAGTTTCGGGCGCGTTTTATGCAGCCTCCACCTCCGGCGCACCATCCGGCCATCCCGCTGCTCGGACAGTCGGGCGTCCGACATGGAAAGATCGGGCCGATCACCCGTTATCTTATCGATCATGCGCGTATCGTCCCGGGTGCGCCGTTTCGCGGATATACCGCGACCTACCTCGTGGACCCGCAGGGACCCGTGCAGGAGCAGTTGCAGAAGCGCTCAGCCCCGAACAAAGAATTGAGCAAGCTGGAGGTATACGTCGCAGCACGACCTTATTTCGATCAGCACTATCAAAACCGGCTGCAAGAGACGGATCTTTGGGAGCACAACATACCCACCCTCCAGGACTACGGGCAGTGGATCACAAGATTTGCCTCTCTTGGGATGAGCATGCTGTTCGATCCAAACGGAAAACCTACTTCAGGACGGCTGCGATTTCTTGACTATGTGTTTTTGCAGCTGCATGGATTGAACCTTGACCTGCTGCCCCTCCTCGGCCTGCGCTATCTGATTACGGATATCCAGTTGCATGATGCGCGGGCCACGTTGCGGGCGGAGCAGTCGTCCGCCGACGCTCCGACGATATTCCTCTATGAGATTGCCGATCCCAATCTGGGCAATTGGAGCCCCACCAGGACGGTGATCGCACGCGACTTCAGCGAGGCGATGGCGCTCCTGCGCGGCGGAAAATTGGATTTGACTAAGACCGCCGTTGTCTTCAGTCCGATCATGGATCCTTTGCTCGAGGCCCAGAACGTGACATTCCGATTCGTGCGCGGTGGCTTCCATGTCACGGCGGATGCGGCCGGCACGGCCGCGATCGTGCTGCCGGTACAATTCTCGACATGCTGGCACCCGCTGATATCGGGAGCGGCCGACGATATGCCGCCTGTCGAGTTATATCGTGTCAACGGCTTCCAGACACTCCTGAAGTTCCGTAAGCGTGTCGACGTCACGTTCCAATTCGATTTTGGTTTGCTTGGCCACACGGGCTGCCGGACACGCGATGCCTTTGAGCTCAAATCCCTTGGCCTTAGTTGAAGGACTGCGCGAGCAATCGGAGGCCCATAACGCACTATGCGAACCCTGCGGTATTCAGGCCGGGTCCGCAGGGCTCGCGAGGTTCGACGTGCGCCGTTAGAGGACGAACCAGCTCGCGTCGACGTTGTGCACCCCGGAGATCTGGATCGCCACGCCGTCGTTGATGTTGTTACCGTCGTTCAGGATGATGAAGGTATTGGTGCCATCGGTGCCGAAACCAATCTGCCCCGGCGCGGTGAAGGGGTCGCCGGTGCCGATGAAGGTCCAGTCCTGGCTGCCGGCGACGAGCTTGTTGGAATCCATCTGGCTGACATTGATTTTGTCACCCTGCGCGGCATTGAAATCGGTGATGAAATCGAAGGTTCCGAGGACGTGGCCAGTCTCCGACGTCACGTAATAGACGAACTGGTCGGCGCCGGCGCCGCCGGACAGTAGGTCGGTGCCGGCCCCGCCGAAGAGCAGGTCGTCACCTTCGCCGCCGAAGATCTGGTCATTGCCGCCGCGGCCGTCGAGCCGGTCGGCGCCGCCGAGGCCGTTGAGCACGTTGCCGCCCTCGTTGCCCGCCATGTACTGGTTGAAATCATTGCCGGTGAAGTTCAGGTCGTCCGTGCTGTTCTGGTCGGTGGTGAACATAAACTCGATCTCGGCGGCTGCCGAGAGCGCGTAGCTCGTGCTCGACCGCAGGCTATCGGAGACCCCCTGGCCCGCGGCGTCGTTGACCACGTCGCTCACGTTGTCGACGTAATAGGTGTCGTCACCGGCGCCGCCCGTCATGGTGTCGACGCCGGTGCCGCCGTCGAGCACATCGTTGCCGGTGCCGCCGTCGAGAAAGTCGTTGCCGCCATAGCCGAACAGCTGGTCGTGGCCGTCGTATCCCCTCAGCACGTTGGCGACGTCGTTGCCGTAGAGAAAATCGTAATAGGCCGTGCCGTACACATTCTCGATGCTGCTGAAGGTGTCGCCCTGCGCTTCGCCGTAGTAAGCGGTGTTGTTGGCGAGATTGACGATCACGCCCCAGATGTTGTCGGTCGGGCCGGCCTGACTGTAGTCCGCGGTATCGTTGCCCGAGCCGCCGGCAAGATAGTCGGCGCCGCCGCCGCCCTTGAGAATATCGTCGCCGCTGCCGCCGTCGAGCCCGTCGGCGCCGCCGCCGCCCTTGAGAACGTCATTGCCGTCGAGACCGTAGAGCTCGTTGTTGCCGTCGTTGCCGGTGATAGTGTCGTTGAACGAGGAGCCATAGACGTTCTCGATGCTGACATAGGTGTCGCCCTCGGCGGTGCCGCCGATGCCGCGGCCGGTCGCGAGGTTGACCGAAACGCCCACGGTCGAATCGCCGTAGAAGNTGGTGTCGATGCCGTTGCCGCCGTCNAGCCGGTCGGCGCCGCCCCCGCCCTTGAGCGTGTCGTTGCCGTTGAATCCGAAGATCGAGTCAGCGCCCGCGGTGCCGTACAGGCTGTCGGAGCTGTTGGTTCCCTTGATGGTGGCCATGGGTCGCCCTCCTCGTTCGGGGCGCGCCTGCACTCCGCCGCCGCAGTGGCCGCGCGTGGGCGCAGGCGCGTGCAGTTCAGCACGCGCCCGATCGGGAAAATGTGATGGCCATCACACCGCGGCGGGTTGTCTCGCAATCGCCATCGCCGCTATGCGGAATAGGTCGGGACGGATCGGCCCGATGCNGGCACGAGGTTCCTGAACGCGGGGCAGCCAGCGAGCCGGAGCCGCGTCCGCTCAGCCTTGTCCCGGCATCATGGCGTCGGCGCCGCGCGTGGCCCAGCCAGTCATGCGCCGCTCCACCGCGGCGCAGACAAGATACATGCCGATGCCCATGACGCTGGTCACCAGAAGGCCGGCGAAAGCGAGGGGCACTTCGAAGCGCGATGACGCCACCAGCATCAGATGGCCAATGCCCTTGTTGGCCGCCACCGTCTCCGCAACGATCGTGCCGACGAAAGCAAATGTGATCGCGATTTTCAGCGAGGCGAAGAAATACGGCATCGATCGCGGCAGCCCGACCTTCTTGATCACCTGCCAGCGGCTGGCGCCCAGCGCCCGCAGCACGTCCTGCAGCTCGGGCTCGACGGTCGCGATCCCGACGGCGACGTTCACCAGGATCGGAAAGAAGGCGATGAGAAAGGCGGTGATGATCGCGGGAACGGTGCCGACACCGAACCAGATCACCAGGATCGGAACCACCGCCACTTTGGGAATGGAATTGAAGCCGATCAGCGCCGGATAGAGGCTGTCGTAGACCAATGTCGATGAGCCGACGGCGATGCCGCCCAGCAAACCCACCGCGACCGCGACCAGGAATCCGATCGCGGTCGTCATGAAGGTCTGCCAGGCATTGATCAGGATCGGCTCGCGCCACTGCCATCCGGACGCAAAGATCGCCGACGGCGCCGGCAGGATGAATTGCTCGATCCCGAATACGCGGACGACGAGCTCCCAGATCGCGAAGATGCCGACGATGACCACCCAGGGCAGGATGTGGCGCAGTGTCTTGCGCCGCAGCAGATATGGCTTGCGCGGCCGCACCGGCAGAGCGTCGTCGAGAATGTCGGTCGTGACCGCCAAGGAAGCCTCGCGTCAGGTTGTCGTCGACCGGGCGGCGCTGATGTGCTCACGCAACTCCTGGACCAGCGCAACCGAGTAGGGTTCATACGTGGTGTCGAGCTTGCGCGGCCTCGGCAGATCGACCGCGCGTTCCGCAATGATGCGGCCGGGTCTTGCACTCATTACGAGGACGCGATCGGCCAGGAAGACGGCCTCGCGCAGGTCATGGGTGACGAGGATGACGGTTGGCCGGCGGGCAATCCACAGATCCTGCAGCGCGAGCCACAGCTCTTCGCGCGTGAACATGTCGAGCGAGGCGAACGGCTCGTCGAGCATGAGCAGCGAGGGATCGTGAATCAGCGCACGGCAGAGCGATGCGCGCTGCTGCATGCCGCCGGAAAGCTGCCAGGGAAAGTGCTCCTCAAATCCCTTCAGGCCCACAAGCGTGAGGAGATCACGCGCCTTCGTCAGATAGGCCGCTCGTTCACGCTTGAGCCTCGAGCAATGCGGTTGCACNATTTCCAGCGGCAGCATCACATTGGCGAGCGTGGTTCGCCACGGCAGCAACGTTGGATTCTGAAAGGCCATGCCGGCAATATTCAGCGGTGCTGTCACCTCGCGGCCGCTGACCATGACCGCGCCCGCCGTGGGCGGCCACAGCCCGGTGACCACCTTCATCAGGGTGGATTTGCCGCAGCCGGAAGGCCCGACCACGGCCACGAATTCGCCGTTGCCGACATGCAGCGTCGTCCGGTGCAGGGCGAGCGTGCCGTCGGCATCTTCGCCATAGCGCAATGAGAGGCGGTCGAGATCGACGAAGTTCATTGCGACCTCTGTCACTGGTTCTGGCGATCCGGCCTCGATGCCGATGAGGGCGGACTTGGCGCGTGCACATCGCGGCCTCACCGCGACTGCGGCAGAATAGGNTACAAGACTCATGCCAGCCGAAGGCTGCTCGATTATGGCACGGCACCGCAGGCGGCGGCGAGCCNNGCTGGCACAAAACATGCTTTAATTCAGGCGATGGCCAGCCGCGAAGGGTGGGCGAATCGGCGAGATGGATCGCTCCGCTTGGAGATGCGCGACGTTTCTTCATCGAACATGACGAGCGCTATGTGCAGATGGAGGGTAGTCAAATGATCGACCGTTCCGACAAAGACGCGCGGATCGCTTTCAATATCCGGATACTTGGCCGGCTGGTGTCGTTGTCCATGCTGTTTGCCGCCCTGTGCGGCCCCGCCAGGGCGGAGACCAAGAACGTCAAGATCATGATGGATTGGATCATCCAGGGCACGCACGCGCCGTTCTTCGTCGCGCAGGACAAGGGATACTTCAAGGCGGAAGGCGTGACCGTGGACGCGATCGACGCCGGAAGGGGCGCCACCAATGTCGCCGTCAGCGTCGCCGGCGGCGTTTACCAGTTCGGCTGGGTCGATTTGCCTTCGATGATCCGGTTCAATGCGGCCAATCCGGGGTCACCCCTGGTCGCGGTCTACATGAGCTTCGACGAATCGCCGCTGGCGGTGATCACGCGCAAGACCGCCGGCATTCGCAAGCCGAGCGATCTCGACGGCAAGAAGATCGCAGGCGGGCCCGGCACCGCCGTGCACGACACGATTTCGATCTTGCTCAAGGCCGCCAATGCCGAGAGCGTCAAGGTCAATTGGGTGGCGGTGCAGCCGCAATTGTTCGGTCCCATGCTCAAGCGCGGCGAGGTCGANGGCACCGGAGGCTTCACCAACTCGAACATTCCGGCCGCGCTCGAGCTCGGGCTGACGTTGGACGATCTTTTCGTGATCAAGTACTCGGATTTCGGTGCCGACATGTATGGCCTCGCCTTGGTGACCACGAAAAAATTCGCCGACGAGAACCCGCAAACCGTGCGCGGCGTGGTCAAGGCGCTCAATCAGGGGACCAAGGACACGATCGCATCTCCGCAAAAAGCCTTGGAGGTTCTCAAGGGCGTCGATCCGATGATGAAGCTCGACATCGAGAAAGTGCGGCTCGACATCGCGCTCGGGCTGACCAACACATCCTATGTGATGACCAACGGGCTCAGCTCGGTCACGCCGGAGAAATTGAAAAAGACCATCGACGCGATGGTGAGCGCCTATCAGCTGCCACTCAGTCCCGATCCGGCAACCGTGTACACCGATCGGTTCCTTCCGCCGCTGGCCGAGCGGATGCCACCGAAGAGCATGAACTAGGGCGGAACTGCCTCCATTCCGCTAATGCTGAATGCCAGAAAATCAATAATTTGCACCTGTCGCGGCGGGGAGAGAGGGATTTGAATGGGCGCGATCTCATCGTGAGCCGACTGCCCCATACTCCGGGAGCGACCTCAACCACTGGATCGCAAGTCCGCAGTCGCCTCACACTTCCGCCGCTGCCAAGGGAATACGGCCGCGGATCAGGTCCGCGGCTTTCTCGGCGATCATGACAACAGCGGCATTGATGTTGCCGCCGACCAGATCGGGAAAAACCGACGCATCGACGACGCGAAGGCCTTCCGTCCCGCGCACGCGCAGTTCGGGATCGACGACCGCCATCGCGTCCCTCCCCATGCGGCAGGTGCCGGCGGGATGATGAGCCGTGACCGCCGTCGCCCGGATGTGCGCGTCGATGGCCTGGTCCGTCGTCGCCGCCGGACCGGGTCCGATCTCGGTCTTGATGAACGGCTGCAGCGCCGGCTGCTGTGCAAGCTCGCGAAACAGCGCAATGCCCGCCCGGATGCTTTTCCAATCCCGGTCGGTCGCGAGCAGGTTCTGCTCGATGCGCGGTGCCGCCTGCGGGTCGGCTGACGCCAGCCGGATCTGTCCACGGGATTCCGGGCGGAGCACGACCAGCCGGCACGCGAAACCGTCGGAAAAGGGCTGCGAGAACGGCGGCAGATAAGGGCGCGCCTCGAACAGGGGCGCGGCGATGAAGAGAAGCTGGATATCGGGGATCGGCTGGCTCGAATCGCTCTTGAGGAAGGCGGTCAGCCCACCCGGCAGGTTGGTTGCGAAGCCGGTGCCGAAGACGGAGCCTTGGGCGATACCCAAAGCCAAACGGTCGAGCCGCATGTTCTGCTGGAACGGGCCGCCTTGGCGGCGGGCATAGGTTACCAGCGCGGCGACGTGATCCTGCAGGTTCTTGCCGACGCCGCTGAGGGGAACCGTCACGGGAATTTCTTGCGCGCCGAGCTCGTCGGGGTCGCCGATCCCGGACAGCATCAAAAGCTGCGGCGAGTTGATCGAGCCGCCTGAGAGAATCACCTCACGCTCTGCCCGCACGACGGTCTTCTCGCCATGACGGATGTATTCGACGCCGACGACGCGCGCACCCTCGAACAGCAAGCGGGTCACCAGCGCCCTGATCTCCACGGTCAGATTGCGGCGCGACAGCGCTGGGCGCAGATAGGCGACCGCCCCGCTGCAGCGCCGGCCATGCTCGATCGTCATCTGCATGCGGGCAAAGCCGTCCTGCCGCGCGCCGTTGTAATCCTCGGTCACCGGCAGGCCGGCGGCGCGGGCAGCATCCACATAGGCATCGCAAAGCGGGTCCTCGTAGCGGGATGTTTCCGTCGCGAGCGGACCGTCACCCCCGCGATAGGCGTCGCCTCCGCCCTCCCAGCGCTCCTGCCGCCGGAAATACGGCAGCGCATGCGCGTAGGACCACCCTGACAGTCCCGCGGCTGCCCAGCGGTCGTAATCGGCGCGGTTGCCGCGCACATAGGCCATCGCGTTGATCGACGATGACCCGCCGACCACTTTCCCGCGCGCGCACTCGATGCGTCGTCCGGCGAGTCCCGCCACCGGCTCGCTCTCGTACATCCAGTCGTGGCGGCGCTGCTGCAACAGCCGCCCCCAGCCAAGCGGCAGACGGATCCACATGTCGCGGTCCCAGCCGCCGGCCTCGAGCACCAGCACGTTGACGTCGCGGTCCTCGGTCAACCGGCTCGCAAGCGTGCAACCGGCCGAGCCGGCGCCGACGATGATATAATCGACTGTGCGGGGCTTCACGTTGAGGGATCCAGATAGGCGGTCGACACGATCTCGAGCAGAAATTCCGGTTTCACCAGATCGCGATGAAGCGGCGGAAACAAGTCACCGGCGACACGTCGTTCGACGACGCATCATTCGACGACTTGGAGGCGCGGAAACGCATGCTCGATGAGTTGCTGCTGGACCCCGCTCAGATGCGCGCGCATCGCCTCTTCGGCCAGCGTCGGATTGCGCTCCGCGATCGCGGCCGCGATGCGGCGGTGCGAGGCTGCGTATTCTGCCTGCCGATTGATGCAATGCGCCGTTTCCCGCCCATGCCGCCAGCTTCCCTCCGACGCGATTTCAAGCACCGCATCGAAAATCGCGATCAGCAGCGGATTGCGCGCCGCCGCCGCGACGCGCCGGTGGAAGGCGGCATCCGCCTTCTCATAGGAGGCGGGATCTTTGGCGTTGCGGCTGGCTTCGGCTGCGTCGAACAACTTGTCGATGTCACCGCGCGTCGCACGCAGGGCCGCCAGGCGCGCCTGCGGCGGCTCGATGGCCAGCCGCGCCTCCAGCGTGTCAACCGGATTGTTGAGCTTGGCCAGCTCGCGGACGAGACCCTCGGTGCCGAGCCGCGCATCGGTGACGAACGTCCCACGGCCCTGGTGGCGCGTGATCCGACCCTCGCCTTCAAGGATATCCAACGCATGTCGGAGCGAGCGGCGGTTGACGCCGAGTTCCGCGGCCAACAAACGTTCAGCCGGCAGGCGACCCGATGCGCTCATGCGGTCCGTCCCGATGAGATCGCGCAAACGCTCCAGCGCGCGACGCCGCAGATCTGCGGTCTCGACGCCGTCGGCCGCCGCCTCCTCGATCTTGGCCGAAATCGGCGACCGTCCGGCACCCGGCTTGGCGATTTTCAGCTGCGACACGTTTTCCATCTCACGCTCTTTCTTCTGATGCACTCGCATCACCGACACCCCTTTGATGCTGAAGCGCGCAGCGAATGCACAACAGGACGCCATCGTGCCACGGACTTGACCACATCGCGCTGTCGGCGGGACCGCTTCCCCGTTGAACATATCAAGTCGAACCAATAACGCAAATTGGTGCGCCCGAGTTGATTGACGCGTGAACCAATCGTGATACTTTTTTGCGGCTCGGCTCGACGATCCCCATGAGAAAGCGACTCCCCCATGACCGCGAACAGCAACGTTCACCGTCTTCCCAATCGCGATGCCGCGCTCAAGGCGCTTTATACCGACATCGCCGCGAAGAACATGTTTCCGTTCTGGGCGACCTCGGCAGACGTCGCCAATGACGAGATCAAGCAGCTGATGGCGACCCCGCGCGCCGTGCCGTTCCTGTGGCGCTGCGCGGAAGACATCGAACCAATTCTGAACCAGGCGGTGGAATTGATCACGATGGACGATTCGGAGCGCCGCTCGCTCGTCCTGGTCAATCCCGGCCTCGCGCCCAAGCGCGCGACCGTGAGCACGATGTATACGGCCTATCGGCTCAACGATGCCAATGAGATCATGCCGCCGCACAAGCATTCTCCGAGTGCGGTTCGCTTCGGGCTCAAGGGCGCGGGCAATTTCACCGGTGTCGACGGCGAGAACATCGTCTTCGGGCCGGGCGACATGGTGCTCACTCCGAACGACACCTGGCACAATCATGGCACCGTCGGCGACGAGCAGGCTCTTAATCTTTCGGTGCTCGATTTCCCTTTGGTCGAAACGCTCAATGCCATCCATTTCGATCACAATTATTCCGAGGAAGAGAACGGAACGCTCGTACCGAAGAAACAGCAGACCGAGCGCTTTGCGCCTGACTATTCGCAACGCATCTACGGCTACGGGGGGTTGATGCCGCGGTTCGCCGGCAAGGAAAAGCGCGGCGCCGGCTTCTCCTCGCCGATGTTCGTGTATCGCTGGGAGATGATGCGCGAGCTGCTCGAGCGGCACAGGGACTGGGACGGCGATCCCTACGACACCTTGACGGTCGAGTATATCGATCCGGCAACCGGCCAGCCGGTGTTCAAGACGATCACGTTCCTGGTGCAGATGCTGCGTCCGGGCGAGCGCTCGCTGCCGGTGCGCCAGACCTCGAACCTGCTGGTCGCGCCGTTCGAGGGCAAGGGGCATTCCATCGTGGATGGCCAGCGCTTCGACTGGAAGCAGTTCGACACGCTCGCCGTCCCGGGCGGCTCCTGGTACGAGCACGTCAACGGCTCCGACAAGGACCCGGTCTTCCTGTTCATCGCCAGCGACGAGCCGACCCTGAAAAAGCTCGACCTCTACAAGAAATGGGGCCGCACCAAAGACGACGCGGTGGTCCGCCTCGGCTGATGCTGCATCCGGCACCGCGTCGCGAGCCGGAGCCCCGCGGTGCGTGTTGCCTGCGACGATGAAGGTGAGTTTTGCTGTCTCGGTCCAATACCACGCGGGTCTCGCGTTTCGATTGTCCGGGCGGCGGCCAAGTCTGGGTCGAAGGCACGACGATGTATGTCGGGCACCAGCGCCCGACGAGCGGCACCACGATCGTCGACGTAGCCGACCCCAGCAATCCGAGGATGCTGGCGCGCATCGACATGCCGGACGGCTGGCATTCGCACAAGGTGCGGGTCTGCGGCGACATCATGATCGTCAATCATGAGAAGTTCGGCAAAGCCGGCCGCGGCGAGATCGGCGGGGGCATTGCCATCTACGACGTCGCGCGGCCGAGTGAGCCGAAGCTGATCACCAAATGGCCGACCATCGGCGGCGGTGTGCATCGCTTCGATTTCGACGGACGCTACGCTTATATCTCGCCCACGGTCGAGGGCTACATCGGCAATATCATGATGATCCTCGACCTCGCGGATCCCGCGAAGCCGGTCGAGGTCGGCCGCTGGTGGATTCCCGGCCAGTGGGAAGCGGGCGGAGAGGCCTACCCGTGGGCGGAGTGGGTGCCGCCCCGCTGCCACCATCCCCTGCGTTACGGCGACCGGCTGTATGTCAGTTACTGGCATCACGGCCTTTTCATCCTCGATATCTCGGACCTGTCGCGGCCAAAGCCGATTGCGCACGTCAATACCAGCCCGGCTTTTCCGCATCCGACCCACACGTGCCTGCGCATTCCGCAAAAACTGCGCGGCCGCGACATCATGATCGTGGCCGACGAGGACGTGGCCAAGCTCTGGCCGTCCGCGCCTTCCTTCGCGTGGGTTTACGACGTCACCAACGAGCACACACCGGTCTCGATCGCGACCTATCAGGTGCCTGGCCTCGACCTTGACGGAGCGCCGCAGCCGGCGATGACCGGGTGCCACCAGCCGTCGGAGCGTTTTCACGGCACCGTCATTCCCTTCGCCTGGTTCGCGCAGGGTCTTCGGCTCGTCGACTTCGCCGACCCGTTCCAGCCGAGAGAGGTGGGCCATTATCTGCCGGAGCCCGCCGAAGGAGCGGAGCGGGTCTCTTCCAACGACGTGACCGTCGATTCGCGCGGACTGATCTACCTCGTCGATCGCGTCCGCGGTCTCGACATCATCGAGACCGATGCATTCGGATGAAGGCTGAGCTCATGGACGATACCTCCCGGCGCGATCGCAAGGACGTCTACCCGATCGGAAAGAAGAACCCGAATCTGCCGTTCCACCCGGCCGTGCGCGCCGGGGACTTCATCTTCGTCTCGGGACAGGTGGCCAAGGACGCCGACAACAACATGCTGCACGGCACGATCGAGGAAGAGACCGCCGGCACGATAGAAACGATCCGGCGCATTCTTGCCGAGGAAGGCGCGACGCTCGCGGACGTCGTGCGGGTCACGACCTATCTCGAGGATACCCGCGACTTCGGACGCTACAACAAGGTGTTTGCCGAGCACTTCAAGGATGCCGTGCTGGCGCGCACGACCGTCGAGGTGCGCGCCGTCATCAATACCAAGATCGAGATGGATGCGATCGCCTACAAGCCGCGCAAGGGCTAGCGCTGTGTCTCTGACAGTTGGGCCCGGAATGACGACATGCACCACTCAATAGACAGCAAGAAGGAGAACGTCGCGTGATCAAGCTGCTCGGGCGAAAGACGTCTGGAAACGTTCAGAAGGCGCTCTTCCTGCTAGAAGAGCTGCATATTCCCTACACGCGCGAAGACTACGGCCGCCAGTTCGGAAACACGCAGACCGACGCCTACCGCGCGCTCAACCCCAACGCCAAGGTCCCGACCATGATCGACGGCGACCTGGTGATCTGGGAATCCCACACGATCGTGCGCTATCTCGCGGCGCTGCATGCGCCCGCCCTGCATGGTGCGACTCCCGCCGAAAAGACCATGGTCGAGCGCTGGATG
>JGI12053J15887_10000505_pt1 | contig 15888 bp, 11 predicted proteins | sample MedBloCAOM1_O3_FD_15887 | JGI IMG/M metagenome (IMG submission 15887)
CGATGCAAGGTCCCGCGCGCCGGCCTGCCCGGTGTTTTCAAGGAGGACGTGATGAAGCTTTATTTTGCGCCCGGCGCCTGCTCGCTCTCGCCCCATATCGTGCTGCGAGAGACGGGCGCCAAGTTCGACCTGGAGCAGGTCAACAATCAGGAAAAGAAGACCAAATCCGGGGCCGACTATTGGGGCATCAATCCCAAAGGCCAGGTGCCGGTGCTGGAATTCGACAATGGCGAGCGCCTGACCGAGGGGCCGGTCATCGTGCAGTGGATCGCCGATCAGAACCCCAGCGCCGGGCTCATCCCGCCCGCCGGCAAGCCCGAGCGCTATCGGGTGCAGGAATGGCTCAACTTCACCACGTCCGAGCTGCACAAGAGCTTCGGTCCGATCTTCCGGCCGACCACGCCCGACGCCTACAAGGCGATCTCGAAGGAGAATCTCGGCAAGCGCTTCGACTGGGTCGACAAGCAGCTGGCTGGCAAGTCGTACCTGATGGGCAACACGTTCACCGTCGCCGACGCCTACCTGTACACGATCCTGCGCTGGGCGGCGCGGGTCGATATCGACATCGCCAAGTGGCCGAACCTCAAGGCCTATGTCGACCGCGTCACCGCGCGCCCCAAGGTGCAGGAGGCGCTGAAGGCGGAGGGGTTGATCTAGTTCTTGACGAGCGCCGATAAATCGTACGTGAGCAGATCGCCGATTTTGGCGAGCTCGATGTCCGCGGGCGGATACTCGGCCAGTGCTTTAGAATCGAACGCATAGTGACCCTGTTTGGGAAACACCGTCGTTACCCGTTCGCCCCAGATTTCCTTCACGGCAGACAGGATGCGCAGTTTGTCGTCGATCAGAACATAATGGCCGGCAGGGTAGAGGCGCTCAACATCGTCAAGCTCCTGCTCCTTGTGGATGTAGATGAGGATACGGCCGTCAAACGCGTGCCAGAGGCCGGATCGCTCTACCTTGCGCGGTTGGAATACGGCATCGCCGTCGGAGAGGATGACGGGGGTTCCCCACTGCTGCACGTGCTTCACTGCGTCCAGAGCACCGGGATAAAGGCGGTCGGCGAACGGGTAATCGACCAGCCAGCTCGACATCCGCAGCACCTCCGGGCGATGCAGCTCCTCGACCCGGTAGCGCTCCAACGCGCCCAGGTAGTCGACGTATCCGAGTTCGTTTCTCAGGTCTTCAAGAATTTCCCAGTACCGGTCGCGCGTGGCGGCCCCGTAGGTCTGCTGCAGGTGCTCTTTCAGGTGGGCCTGCACGCGATCGTTGTCGATGAGCGTGTTGTCGACGTCGAACAGAAAGACAACATTGGATGTATCGGTCATCGCATTCCAGCCTATTCTTGAACCTTCAGCTCTTCTTGCCCTTGCCAAGCAGCTCTTTCGCAATCTCCGTGACCCGCTCCGGCTCGAAGCCGAATTTTCGTTGCAGCTCCTTGAGCGGGGCCGACGCGCCGAATGTCTTCATGCCGATGACGCGGCCGGACCTGCCGACGTAGCGTTCCCAGCCGAGGGTCGAGGCCTGCTCCACCGCGACGCGCACCGTCACGTCGGGCGGCAGCACGCTGTCCTGGTACTCTTGTGTCTGGTGTTCGAAAATATCCCAGGACGGCATCGAGACCACGCGCGAGCGGATGCCCGCGGCGAGCAGTTCCTCGTGGGCGTTGACGCAGAGGCTGACCTCGCTGCCCGACGCGATGAGGATCACTTCAGGCTTGCCGCCCGGGGCGTCGCCGAGCACATAGGCGCCGCGCGCAACTCCGGACGCCGGCGCATACTTGCTGCGGTCCAATGTCGGCAGCGGTTGACGCGAGAGCGCCAGCACGGCCGGCTCGTGCCGCAGCTGGATGATATAGCGATAAGCCTCGACGACCTCATTGGCATCGCCGGGCCGCAGCACCACCAGGCCCGGTACGGCGCGGAACGAAGCAAGCTGTTCCACCGGTTGATGCGTCGGGCCGTCCTCGCCGTCACCCATGGCATCGTGGGTGAACACAAAGATGGTGGGCAGCTCCATCAGCGCCGACAGCCGGATGGCCGGCCGCGCGTAGTCACTGAAGATGAAGAAAGTGGCGCCGAAGGCCCGCAGTTTTGACAGCGAGAGTCCATTGACTGCGGCCGCCATCGCGTGCTCGCGGATGCCGAAATGCAGGTTCCTGCCGCCAGGCGTGCCAGGCTCGAAGTCTCCGGCCCCCTCGAACGTCAGGGTGGTCTTGTTGGAGGAGCCGAGATCCGCCGATCCGCCCAGCAGCCACGGAATGTTCTGCGCAAGCACGTTGAGCACTTTGCCCGACGCATCCCGTCCGGCGATGCCCTTGGGATCCGCCGGAAAGACGGGAAGCCCGGAATCCCATCCGGCCGGCAGCTCACGCCGCTGCATCAGGTCGATCTCGGTCGCGAGTTCCGGATATCTCGACCGGTAAGCCGTGAAGAGCTCAGTCCAACGGCCGTGGGCCTGCGCGCCGCGCGCGCCAATTCCGGCGGCGAAATGTTCGCGCACGCCGTCGGGAACCAGGAACTTGGCGTCTTCGGGCCATCCGTAGTCGCGTTTGGTGAGGCGAATCTCCTCCTCACCCAGCGGCTCGCCATGAGCGGCGGCGGTATCCTGCTTATGCGGCGAGCCGTAGCCGATATGGCTGTCGAGAATGATGAAGGTTGGGCGCCCCTTGGTCTTGCGAAAGGTGTCGAGAGCCTGCTCGATCCGGTCGATGTCATTGGCGTCGCCCACGCGCAGGACGTTCCAGCCATAACCCATGAATCTCGCAGCGATGTCCTCCGTAAAGGTGATGCGCGTGTTGCCTTCGATCGTGATGTGGTTGTTGTCGTAGATCCAGCAGAGGTTGTCCAAGCCGAGATGACCCGCCAGCGACGCGGCTTCCGACCCGACACCTTCCATCATGCAGCCATCACCGCAAACAGAATAAATGTTGTAGCCGAAGATCTCGAAGTCGGGGCGATTGTAGCGGTTGGCGAGCCAGGTCTCGGCGATGGCCATGCCCACGCTGGTGGCGATGCCCTGCCCGAGTGGTCCGGTGGTGGCCTCGACCCCCGAAACCCAATGGTACTCGGGATGACCTGGGGCCTTGCTGCCGAGCTGGCGGAAGTGACGAATATCGTCGAGCGAAACCGCGGGTTCCCCGAGGCGCTCGTATGCGGCGTTCACCGCGCGGGTGCCGGTCAGAAAGAGCACCGACCACAGCAGCATCGAGGCATGACCGTTGGAGAGCACGAACCGATCGCGGTTCGGCCAGATCGGGTCCTTCGGATCGAAGCGCATGACCCGGTTCCAGAGCGTGTAGACGAGGGGTGCCAACGCCATCGGCGTGCCGGGGTGCCCGGACTTCGCCTGCTGGACCGCATCCATCGACAACGTGCGAATGCAATTGATCGACAATTGGTCCAGTTGCGCGTTCGTCATCGGTGAATCCACCGCAGCACCGGCGATAGCACTCATTTTTGCGCCTCCAATGTCTGGTTGGTGCCGAGCCGCTCGGCCGCCGCACGATCGGCGAGGACCAGCGCCCGATCCTGGCGCACGCGCGACGCCGGAATGGATGGATCGCCGTCGCGAAGGCGCACGAGCGTTCCAGCCTTCTCGCCGCCGGTCACCAGCCACAGCACGCGCCTGGACCGGTTGATGATGGGGAAGGTCAACGTCATCCGACGTCTGCCCTGGTAGGGGCCGGTCACTGCGACGTCTGCGTCGGTGACATCGAGGACCGGATCTCCGGGCACCAGCGATGCGGTGTGGCCGTCCGGCCCGAGGCCGAGATGAACGAGGTCGAGCACCGGCGGCAGCCCTGCCACCTCTTGCAACGTCAGGGCGTATTGCCCAGCCGCACGATCGAGGTCAGCGGCTTCCACTGGCATCGCATGCATGTGGTCGGGGCGCAGCGGTGCATGATCGAGCAGGCTTTCGCGCAAATGCGCGAGGTTTCGGTCCGGGTCGGCCGCCGGTGCGGCCCGCTCGTCGACCTGGAAGACATGCACATTCTCCCAGGGCAGCTGCTCTTCGGCCAGTGCGCGCAGCATCAACCACGGTGTGCGGCCGCCGCTCACCGCCATGATGAAGCGCCCGCGCGCAGGAACGGCCGCGCGCGCGTCGGCGGCGATGATCGCCGCCGCCTTGCGGGCCACCCCATCGTCATCAGGCTGGACTTCGATATTCACGTGACGAACTCCGGTCCAGGGTCACCATCGGCATCGCGAAGGGAAAACGTAGATCAGGCTGCGCTGGAGCGCGCTTGGCTGTTTCATGCCTTGCGCTCAGCCCTTCGATTTCTCCAGGTGTCCGCCGAACTCATAACGCATCGCCGACAGCAGCTTGTCGCCGAAATCCGCCTCGCCGCGCGAACTGAAACGCTCGTAGAGCGCGGTCGAAAGCACGGGGGCCGGCACCGCCTCGTCGATCGCGGCCTTGATCGTCCAGCGTCCTTCCCCGGAGTCGGAGACCTTGCCGGCAAAATTGGAGAGTGCGGGGTCTTTCGCCAGCGCGGTTGCGGTGAGGTCCAGCAGCCATGAAGCGATGACGCTGCCGCGCCGCCACACTTCGGCGATGTCGCGCAGATTGAGGTCGTATTGATAGAGCTCCGGGTTGCGCAGCGGTGTCGTTTCGGCGTCGATCGCGTGCTGCTGCTTGCCGACGTTGGCATGGCGCAAAATGTTCATCCCCTCCGCGTATGCGGCCATGATGCCGTACTCGATCCCGTTGTGGACCATCTTGACGAAATGACCAGCGCCACTCTCCCCGCAATGCAGGTAGCCGAGTTCGGCAGTCCCACCGATCTTCTCGCGTCCGGGTGTAAGGGCGATGTCGCCCGGGCCCGGCGCCAGCGTCTTGAAGATCGGATCGAGGTGCCGCACGGCTGTCTCCGGTCCGCCGATCATCATGCAGTAGCCGCGCTCCAGGCCCCAGACGCCGCCGCTGGTTCCGACGTCGACATAATTGATCCCCTTCGCCGCCAGCTCATGGGCGCGGCGGATGTCGTCCACGTAGTACGAGTTGCCGCCGTCGATGAGGATGTCGCCGCTCTCCAGGTGAGGCACGAGGTCGGCAATGCTCTTGTCCACCACGGCCGCCGGGACCATCAACCAGACCGCCCGCGGCTTCTCGAGCTTGCGCACGAGATCCGCGAGCGAGGAGGCCCCGACCGCTTTCTCCCGTGCCAAATCTTCGACGGCCTTCGGCGACATGTCGAAAACCACGCACTGATGGCCGCCCTTGATGAGTCGCCGCACCATGTTGGCGCCCATCCTGCCCAATCCGATCATCGCGAGCTGCATGACATTTCCTCCGTTAGAGCCGAGCTGCGGCCCGCAGCCGTTCCATGGCGGTGGTGACGCCTTCGCTGTCGTTGAAAATTGCCGAGCCGGCCACCAGGACGTTGGCGCCCGCGGCAACCGCCAGCGGAGCAGTTGCCACGTCGACCCCGCCGTCCACCTCGAGATCGCACCCCGGCTTGATTCGATCGATCATCTGGCGCGCACGGCCGATCTTCGGAAGAGTCGCGTGGAGGAAATGCTGATGCCCGAATCCCGGGTTCACCGTCATGATCAGCACCTGGTCGAGGTCTTGCATGATTTCTTCCAGAACGGTCGCGGGGGTGGCCGGGTTGATCGCGACGCCGACACGTTTTCCCAACGCCTTGATGCGTTGCACGGTGCGCGACAGATCGTTGTTGCCCTCCCAGTGGACCAAGAATGAATCGGTCCCGGCCTGCGCAAATTCGTCGACGAAAAAATCGGGATCCGAAATCATCAGGTGCGCCTCCAGTGGCANGCGCGTCNCCTTCCGCAGCGATCGGATGATCGGCGCTCCCATGGAAATATTGGGCACGAAATGTCCGTCCATCACGTCGACGTGGATGCGGTCCGCTCCNGCACGCTCAGCCTCGGCCACCTGATCGCCCAAGCGGGCGAAATCGGCCGCGAGGATCGACGGAGCGAGCTTCACCGCGTCGGTCACGTTACGCCCTTGAGCTTGCGGTACCGGCGGATCAGGTTATCGGTCGAGCTGTCGTGGCCGAGCTTGGGCTCGGCCTTGCTCTCGAGCTCCGGGATGATGCGTTGGGCCAGGACCTTGCCGAGCTCGACGCCCCATTGATCGAACGAGTCGATCTCCCAGATGGTGCCCTGCGTGAACACGCAGTGCTCATACAACGCGACGAGCTTTCCGAGCGCAGCCGGGGTCAGACGATCCATCAGGATGGTGTTGGACGGCCGATTGCCTTCGAACACCCGGTGCGGGACGAGCCAGTCAGGCGTTCCTTCGGCCTTCACTTGCTCCCGCGTTTTCCCGAAGGCGAGCGCCTCGGTCTGCGCGAAGACGTTCGCCACCAGCATATCGTGATGTCGGCCGAGCGTATTGAGCGCGTGTCCGAACGCGATGAAGTCACAGGGAATGAGCCGGGTGCCTTGATGGATCAATTGATAGAAGGAGTGCTGGCCGTTGGTTCCCGGCTCGCCCCAGTAGATCGGACCGGTCTGATAGTCCACCGGCGTCCCGTCGAGCGTCACGTGCTTGCCATTGCTCTCCATCGTCAACTGCTGGAGATAGGCCGGGAAGCGCTTCAGGTACTGGTCGTAAGGCAGCACCGCAACGGTCTGCGCGCCGAAGAAATCGTTGTACCAGACGCCGAGAAGGCCCATGAGGACCGGCAGGTTGCGCTCGAACGGCGCGGTCCGGAAATGCTCGTCGATCGCATGGAAGCCTTCCAGCATGGCTTGGAAGTGATCCGGGCCGATTGCAAGCATCGTCGAAAGGCCGATCGCCGAATCCATCGAGTAGCGCCCGCCCACCCAGTCCCAGAACTCGAACATGTTGGCGGTGTCGATGCCGAATTCGGCNACTTTTTCGCCATTCGTCGAGACCGCAACGAAATGCTTGGCGACTGCCTTGGCATCGCCTCCGAGGCCCCGGAGCGACCACTCGCGCGCGCTTTGCGCGTTCGTCATCGTCTCCAGCGTCGTGAATGTCTTCGAGGAGACGATGAACAGCGTTTCCGCCGGATCGAGATCGCGCGTCGCCTCGACGAAATCGGTGCCGTCGACGTTGGACACGAAGCGAAACGTCATGGCGCGGTCGCTGTAGTGCTTGAGCGCCTCGTATGCCATCACCGGCCCGAGGTCCGACCCGCCGATGCCGATATTGACGACGTTGCGGATGCGTTTGCCGCTGTGGCCTTTCCACTGGCCGCCGCGGACGCGCCTGGCGAAATCGGCCATCTTGTCGAGCACGGCGTGAACCTCGGGCACGACGTTCTTGCCGTCGACGACAATGGATGCGCCTTTTGGCGCGCGCAGCGCCACGTGCAGGACGGCCCGATTTTCCGTGACGTTGATTTTCTCGCCGCGAAACATCGCGTCGATCCTGGCGCGCAGNCCGGATTGTTCGGCGAGCTCGATGAGCAGCGTGAGCGTCTCGTCGTTGATGCGATTCTTCGAGTAATCCAGGTAGACGCCGGCGGCCTCAGCGGTCATCCGCTTGCCGCGCGTCGGATCATCCGCGAACAGGTTTCGCAGGTGCAGGCCCCGCATTGTCTCATGATGATCTTCGAGGGCCTGCCGTGCCGCGTGTTTGCTCGTCGATCGCATGCGAGAGGTCTCCGATCGTGCAGCCATCTGCGGCGTCCTTTCTGGTCCCTCAAGCCTTTTGCTTGGAACGAGTCCGGCTGGCCGGAACAGCATTCTCGTCGTCCCACATGCGGAATCCGCCGCGGAAGGCATTGGCGTTGTCGCCTGCGCGACAGTGCGGCGGCAGCACTTCGAGCTTGCCGACGTTGCCGCCTCCAATCACGGTATCGTCGGGTTCCAGCGCGGCGATGAGGCGCGCCACGACGTCGGCAACGTGACGCCGCCATTTCTTCTTGCCGTGGCGTTCCAGCCCGGCCCGGCCGACATAGTCCTCATAGGTGCCCTTCTTGTAGGGCAGGTGACCNAGCTCCATNGGCTCTACGATGCCCTCGACGATCATGGCCGTTCCAAGCCCGGTTCCCAGGCCCAGAAAAAGCATCTTGCCGCCNTTGTAGCTGCCCAAGGCCTGCATGGCGGCGTCGTTGGCAACCTTCACGGGACAACCGAATGCCGCTGCGAAGTCGAAACCGACCCACCCGCGTCCCAGGTTGTATGGTTCCGCAACCGGCCGGCCGCGGAGAACCGGCCCAGGATAGCCGATCGACACCACGTCATGCATCCAATCACCGGCGAGCTTCTTGACTTCGGAAACCATCCGCTTGGGGGTCATGGTCGGTCCGGATGGAAACGATCGATGTTCGGCTTGCCCGGTGGCAAGGATCTTGACCGAGGTTCCGCCGACATCGACGACCAGCACGGTCTTGACCGAGGACCTCTTTGCGACGCCAGCTCGATGTACGGTCCCACGCTTGGCGGCGCGCAGTGACTTCGCGTTCACCGGGCTAGCTCGCTCGCTTGAGGACGGCGGATTTGGACCCGATCACGCCCATCAAGTCGTTCCACGAATTAACGAACGACTTGGCGCCCTCGTCTTGAAGCTGGGCCGCCAGCGCATGGACGTCGATCTTCGCTCCGGCGAACCGCGCCAGCACCTCTTCGCAGTCGCCGCCGTCCGCCGGCATCGTCGGCCCGACGCCACCGGGATCGGCGAGCGCTTTCAGGGTGCCCTCAGGCATGGTGTTCACGGTGAATGGTGCGGCCAGGGCCTTGATGTAAAGGATTGTCGAAGCCTTCGGATCCTTGGTCCCGGTGCTGGCCCACAGCAGACGTTGCGGACGCGCACCGGCATTGTAGGCGCGCATCCATCGCGGCGAGCTCAGCAGGTCGAGATATGCCTTGTAGGTCCGCTTGGCGACGGCGATCCCGAGTCGGTTGTTGAGCGTCTCCGGCACCTTGCCGGCGACTGCGACGTCCCAGCGGCTGATGAAGATCGATGCCACCGAGCCGACATCGGGCTGCAATCCGGCATCGATGCGTCGTTCGATTCCGCGCATGAACGCATCGGCGGCCGCCAGGTACTGGTCGTCGGAGAACAGCAGCGTGACGTTGACCGGCACGCCCGCGAAGATCGCCTCTTCAATGGCCGGCAGGCCTTCCGGGGTGCCGGGAATCTTGATCAGGAGATTGGGACGGCGCGCCCGCGCGTGCAGGTCCTTGGCCACGGCAATCGTCGATTTGGTGTCGTGCGCCAGCAAAGGCGACACTTCCAGCGAAACCCAACCGTCCACGCCGCAGGTTCGGTCGTAAACCGGACGGAACAGGTCCGCGGCCTGCGTGAGGTCTTCCAGCGCCAGTTCGAAGAACAGCTTCTCTCCCGACTTGCCTTCCGCGAGCTTGCTCTTGATCGCGTCATCGTAGTCGCTGCTGTTCTTGATCGCGTGGTCGAAGATCGTCGGGTTGGATGTTAGCCCGGTGACCGACAACTCGTCGATGTAGCGGCGAAGCACACCTGTCTTCAACAAGTTGCGCGTGATGTTGTCGAGCCAGAGGCTCTGGCCCAGATCGTGCAGGATTTGAGCGGCTTTCATGTTTTCACCTCGATCGCATCCCCGAATCCAGTAGGCAACGATCAACCGCTTCCCCGAAGCCTCCGTCGTCGCAGCAGTCGTTGACCGTGCTCGCCCGACGCTTCAGCTGGTCGCCAGCATTTGCCATCGCGACGCCGAAGTCGGGGCGCTTGAACATCATCACGTTGCGGGACCTGGTCATGCGTTGCGCTTCGGGTTCGGATGGCCGGACTTGATCGATTGCCATGCACGTCCATCGCGCGCGATCAGGCGATCGGCGGCGTCGGGGCCGGCGGTGCCGGCGACATAATTGGGGAAATCGTCGACCGGAACGCGGGCCCAGGAATCGAGAAGGTCCTGCACGGGGCGCCAAGCCGCCTCGACCGTATCGGCGCGCTGGAACAAGGTGGCGTCGCCGATCAGACAATCGTAGATCAGCGTCTCGTAGCCGACCGCGGCGAGCGGCGCGAAATAGTCCCGGTAGGCAAAGTCCATTTCCACGCCGTCGATCTCGATCTCGGAGCCAGGGCGCTTGGCACTGAAACTGATCGACAATCCCTCGTCCGGTTGGATCCGCAGCGTCAGGATGTTCGGGGGCAGCCGCTCGACCGGGGTGTCGCGAAATAGCGAGTAGGGGGCTTGGCGGAATTGCACCGCAATCTCTGTGGTGCGCGTGGAAAGGGATTTGCCGGTGCGCAGATAGAACGGCACGCCGGCCCAGCGCCAATTGTCGATGCCGAGCTTGAGGGCCGCGTAGGTCTCTGTTTTGGAATCCGGTGCGACGTCGGGCTCTTGCCGGTAATCCCGAACTTTCTTGCCGAGTATCACCCCGTTGCCGTACTGGCCACGCACCGCGTTCTCTAGCGAGACGGGATGGATTGCCTGAAACAGCTCCGTCTTCTTGGCGCGCACGGCATCGGCATCGAATGAGATCGGCGGCTCCATTCCGATCATGGCAAGGAGCTGGAACAAATGGTTCGGCACCATGTCGCGTAACGCGCCGGTTCGCTCGTAGAAGCGCCCGCGGCCCTCAACGCCCACGGTCTCGGCGGCCGTGATCTGAACGTGGTCGATATGGTCGCGGTTCCAGAGCGGCTCGAAGATGCCGTTGGCGAAGCGCAGCACCAGGATGTTCTGGACCGTTTCCTTGCCGAGGAAGTGATCGATCCGATAGATCTGGTCTTCGGACAGCACCTTGAGGATCTGCGCGTTGAGGGCCTCGGCCGACGCAAGGTCGTGCCCGAAAGGCTTTTCGACGATCACTCGCCGCCACGCTCGCTCCGATTGCCGGTTGAGCCCCGCGCGGCCGAGCTGCTCGATCACCGGGCCGAAGAACCGCTCGGCGACCGCCAGATAGAACAGCACATTGGCAGTATCGGTCTGCCGCTCGCCCGGATCCATCAACAGCTTCCCGAGCTGGCTATAGGTTTCAGGCTGCGTAAAGTCTCCACGCATATAACGCATGCGACGGATGAGCCATGACCAAGCCTGCTCGTCGATCGCCTCGACCTGGTGCTCGCGCCCACCGACGCGCGTGAGGGCTTGCATCATCTCGGTCAGGCTCTGGCACCACCCCTCGGTGGTCTGGTCGCCATGATCGACGCCGATAATGGCGAAGTCGTCCGAAAGCTTTCCGGCTCGCACGAGATTGTAGAGCGCCGGGACGACGAGACGCTTGGTCAGATCGCCGCCGGCGCCGAAAATCGCCAGCGTTGCGGGCGGCGCCCGGTGGCCGGGAAGGGCCGTTGCCGCGGCCGCCGCGGCTTCCGGCGTGATCGTGGTTACCGTATTCATTGCGGGACCCGGTAGTGTCTATCGAGCGGCTGTGACGGACGGGGGATGGCTTGTTTGCCCTCTCGGTCCATGTCGGTTCTCCTGACCGCTGGTTCGGGCCAAAACGCGCTCGGCTGCTGTCTCGCGCGGGACCCCCGACATGAGTCCTGCGGGATACCGATAAATCGCGAGATAGCGAAAAGTTGCATGGGCCGGATCGTGGGTCCTGACCAACGTCGCTGCATCATTTCCGCCCTCGCTTTCGTGCTCGTTGCCGCCCTCGCTGCTGGCAAAAGCCGGCTATTGTTCCGACTTCGAGGTTCACACGGCCTTGCACTCACTCCGTTGTGCACTTTTGAAATCGAAAGGGATACCGGAAACGTCATGATCTAAATGTGGTTAGATTTTAGAACTTCAAATCCACCCACTAAATTTAGATCAGATCGGAGGCAGTCCTCAGTTGTGCGGCCTTGGACGCGAGCTCGCAGCGTTCCACCAGCTTGGGGTCTCCCTTGATTACCTCAAACGCGGTCCGCTCGCCCTCGCGCCAGAAGCGGATATCAAGCTTGTGCTTGCCGATGTGCAGATTGCGTACCGTCAGGTCAGGCAGCCATGCCGGAAGCAACGGGTCGACATATAATTTGTTGCGCGGAGCATCCGGCAGGAATCCTAAAAGGGCCTGTGTCAGCATGAATGCCGAGCCAGCCGCCCAAGCCTGGGGCACGTTTGCGCCGATGTACTGCACGGGGAAATTGGTCTCGTTGCGTTCGGAAGCGGTGTAAAGTTCCGGCAGCTGATTGTGCAGGAAATGGCTCGCCGCGATGCTGACGTCATATGCGATCTGCGCCGCCTCCGCACCAAAGCCGTACAGTTTGAAACCCATGGCGATGATGGCGTTATCGTGCGGCCAGACCGAGCCGGTCTGATAGTTGTAAGGATTAAACGCCGGGTGATTGGCCGACAGCGTGCGAATGCCCCATCCTGTCCACATGTCCGGTGCCATCAAACGGTCGACCACCCTCTTGGCGCGCGCGGGGGGCACGATGCCGGACCATAGGCAATGCCCGGCATTGGATGCCACGGTCAGGACCTTGTTCTTGTCGCCATCGAGTGCAAAGGCATAGAATCCGAGGTCTTCGTCCCAGAAGGCTTCGTTGAAGCGCTCGAACAGGACAGCGGCCTTGGCGCGCAACTCGTGCGCACGCTCAGGCTTGCCGAGCGCATCGAAAACTTCCGCCATGCGCACCCAAGCATTGTAAACGTAGCCCTGAAGCTCGCAGAGCGCCTTCGGTCCCTTCACCAGCGAGCCGTCCGGGTACATGACGGCATCGCCGGAATCCTTCCATGCCATGTTTTCGTAGCCAACCGACGAGCGCGTCTGATACTCCTGAAACCCGTCGCCGTCGCGGTCACCGTATTTGTCGATCCAGGCGAGGCAGCCCTCTGCCGTCTGCAGATGCCGTTCCAGCAACTCTCGGTCGCCGGTCGCGCGCCAGGCGGCGTGCAGGGTAATCAGATAAAGCGGCGTGGCATCCGCGGTGCCGTAATAGGGCGTGTGGGGGATCAGCTTGAAGTGGGCAAGCTCGCCATAGCGCAATTCGTGCAGAATTTTGCCTGGTTCGGCATCACGGTAGGCATCTTCCTCCTTGGCTTGCAGCGAGCCCAGGATCTCCAACGCCCCGCGGGCGAATTCCGGATAAATCAGAATATTCTGCAGCGAAACGATCAGGCTGTCGCGTCCGAACGGAGCGACGAACCAGGGCAGTCCGGCAGCAGGCAGGAAAGCCACATGGTCTGTGCCCCTGATCGGCAGACGGAGCGCGGCCATGTCCTCCAGCGCCTGGCGGAACAGACGGTAGAATTCTTCGTTGCTGGTCTCAATCTTGACCACGGCCTTCAGCCATTCCGCCATCGTTCCGGCGTGGTGGGACTTGTGACTCTGCCCGATGCAATCGTGGGGCGCCTGGAAATGTTGCTCGCCATCCTCGAGCGTGTAGAGCAAGCAAACGTGCCAAGCCTCGTTCGGCTGAAGCGCGACCTCGAAGCTGAGCCGCCCGTTAGCAGAGACTGCCTTGCACGGCGCGTGTGACACAGACGTCGTCACGGCCCGGTGGAAATCCTGGTTCGAATATGCGGTGCGCAGCCGTTGCCGTGCCTCCGACCACTCAGTGGTGATCTGGCCCCGGCGTACGATGTGGCCCGACTTCACCTCGAAGATGTCGGCGAAGTCGCATCGGAGGGCGATCTCGAGCTGAAACCGCACCGGCTTCATGTTGTTGTTGGTGATGTCAAGATCTTCGTGCAAGCCGCCGCTGATCGATCGGCCGATAGTGAGGCCGAGGGTGCGCGGGAGGATCGCGCCGTCTTCGGTAGCGATGGACTTATTGGTGAGGAAGATACGTGCCGCGTAATAGTTAACAGCGCCCCCGTTGAGCAGCTCCCATGGTTCGCCGTTGGCGTAAATCGCCCAACTACTGACCATCCGCGTGTCAAGGAAGTACAGGCCCTTGTCGCTCGGCCAGTTGATCCGCCCGTCCGGCTCGCTGACGAGCACCGTCTGGCCCTGGTGGATGGCAATCTGCGGTGGACCAACCTGAACCTTGAACGGCATGACGCGCCTCATGGTTTGTGCGCAGCTCAGCTCAGCGCCGGTGGCGCGGCCGAAGTTCGGCACAACGAGCATGCCGCCCAACCACAACACACCGCCTCGCTCTCCGCCATCCCGGCGGACTTCGGCGTTACTTGGTCTTCGCCGGCCCGCGCCGTTGCGCGGGACCCATATCGTGCAGGTTCAAAGCCGTTCCGATGAGAGCGAGATGCGAAAACGCCTGCGGGAAGTTTCCCACCTGCCGCCTCGCTTGCGGATCGTACTCTTCCGCAAGCAGACCGACATCGTTGCGAAGGGATAGCAGGCGTTCAAACAAGGCGCGCGCTTCCGCGTCGCGATTCTGCAGCGTGTAGTTGTCGGCGAGCCAGAAACTGCAGGGAAGGAAGACACCTTCTCCCGGCGGGAGACCGTCAACGCCCGACTTGGTACTATAGCGCAGCACGAGGCCATCGACCAGGAGCTCCCGCTCGATCGCCGCGACGGTGCCGCGCACGCGCGGATCGTCAGGCGGCAAGAAACCCACGATCGGCATCAGCAGCAAGCTCGCATCAAGCTCGCTGCCGCCAAAGCTTTGGGTGAAAGTGTTGCGGCTGCCATCGAAGCCTTGCGCGCAAATCGTCGCGTGCATGCGATCGCGAACTTGTCGCCAACGCTCCAGCGGAGCCTGCAATTTGAACCGCTCCGTATCACGCACCGTGCGATCAAGGGCGACCCACGCCATGACCTTGGAGTGGGTGAAGTGGCGGCGCCCACCCCGCACTTCCCAGATTCCATCGTCCGGCTGCTGCCAAATCCGTTCCAGGTACTCGATCATCTTCTGCTGCTGCGCCCAGGCCGCGGCGACCGGAGCGAGCATGTGCTTGCGCGACTGGTAGATGGCATCGATGAGCTCTCCGTAGACATCGAGCTGGAGCTGATCGGAGGCGGCGTTGCCGATGCGCACCGGGGCCGCGCCCTGGTAGCCGGGCAGCCACGGCACCTCCCATTCGGTGAGCTGCCGTTCACCGGACAAGCCGTACATGATCTGAATCTGGCTCGGGCTGCCTGCCACGCTGCGCTGCAGCCACGCCCGCCACGCCTGCGCTTCCTCGATATAGCCCGCCGACATCAATGCCATCAGCGTCAAAGTCGCGTCGCGCAGCCAGCAATAGCGGTAGTCCCAATTGCGTTCGCCGCCGAGTTGCTCAGGCAGCGACGTGGTAGGCGCGGCGACGATCCCGCCGGTCGTCGCATAGGTCAGCGCCTTCAAGGTTAACAACGAGCGCTGGACCGGCTCCCGCCAAGGACCTTTGTAGGAGCAACGGGCAGACCAGCCGCGCCAGAACTCTTCCGTCTCCCGCAAAGCCACCCGCCAGTCCACCGCTGTCGGCGCCGGCAGATGGGACGGGCCATGGGTCAGAACGAACGGCACGCATTCCCCTTCGACAAGGTCGAACTCTGCAACGGTCGCAAAATTTTCGCCCTGCAGCGCGACCGGCGTACGCAACACCACCCGGCTCGGCCCGGCAATCGCGCTCAGGCCGGACTTGTCCTCGAGCCGGGTCACCCAAGGCACCGTGGTGCCGTAGTCGAAGCGCAGCGTCAGGTGCGATCGCATCGCCACCTTGCCGCGGCGCCCCTCCACCAGACGGATGATGGACGAATCTGCCCGGCCAACCGGCATGAAATCGATCAGGGCCACGCGGCCATCGGCGGTATCGAAGATGGTCTCCAGCACCATGGAGCCGTCTCGGTAGGCGCGGCTGATGCGCGGCGCAGGGTCGGCCGGGAAGATCCGCCATCGCCCGTGCTCGGACGTGCCGAGCAGAGCGGCGAAACAGGCATTGCTGTCGAAGCGTGGCCAGCACAACCAGTCGATGGAGCCATTGCGACCGACCAGAGCCGCGGTCGTGCAATCGCCGATCAATGCATAATCCTCGATGGCCAGCGGCAGGTCGGATCCTATGGCCGAAACGGTGCCGCCGCTCGGCGTCGGGCCGCTCTCGGACAGCCGTGGATCCAGATCGCGTACAATCTCGGCAACGAT
>JGI12053J15887_10000506_pt1 | contig 15860 bp, 16 predicted proteins | sample MedBloCAOM1_O3_FD_15887 | JGI IMG/M metagenome (IMG submission 15887)
ATCCAGATGAAGCTCGCGGACGGCCATCAGGCGATCCAGCCGATTGCCTTCAGTCGCACCAAGTATAATCCGGACTCGAAGCGGGTCGATCTGGTCGATATCCAGTATTTTGCCGCCGAATGCGTCAATCCGCCTCCAGGGGTAAAGTCGCTGGACTGGATCAAGGGCGGCATGCAAGGCGCCAAGTGCAACTGAACGTGCAATTGAACGGCGCTTGTAGCTGAAGGACGTCTGAAGCGGCGCGAGCTCCGGGGTTCGCGCCGCTGTTTTCTGCCCGTCTTCGCCTGCGATGTCCGACATGAAAACCCTGCCATGAATTTCTTTCTGACGATCGTTCTCGACGGCCTGATCCAAGCTTCGTGGCTGTTCATCGTCGCGCTGGGGCTGACGCTGGTGTTCGGCGTCCTGAAGATTCTCAACATCGCCCATGGCAGTTTCTATGCGCTCGGCGCCTACATCGCGGCAACCGCGGTGACCATGATCGCAGCGCGCGGCCTCCCGCCCAGCATCAGCTTTGTCGCGATGCTGATGGCCGTCGCCCTGATCGCGTCCGCTGTCGGGCTCCTGCTCGAACGCGGCCTGTTGAAGATGTTCTATGGCCGCGACGAAGTGGTGTTGCTGCTGGTGACCTATGCGGTGTTTCTCATTCTCGAGGACATGACCAAGCTGATCTGGGGCGTCAACCCGATCTACGCGACGCAGCCTTACGAATTGTTCGGCAATGTCGAATTCGCCGGCCTCTATTACGTCGGCTACGATCTGGTGCTGATCCCGATTTCCGCCGCCATCGGCCTCGGCGTCTGGTTCGGCCTCAATCGCACGATCATCGGCAAGATCGTGCTGGCCGTGATCCACAATGAGGAAATGAGCGTCAGCATGGGCGTGCGGGTGAACCGGGTCTACGCCGTCGCCTTTGCCTTCGGCGTGCTGCTCGCGGCTCTCGCCGGCGCACTGACCGCGCCGAAAATCTCGATGCAGCCGGGCCTCAGCTCGGATGTCATTATCCTGAGCTTCGCCATCGTGGTGATCGGCGGATTGGGCAGCGTCGAGGGCGCGGCGGTCGGCGCTATCCTCGTCGGGCTCGCACGTGCCGCCTCGGTGCACCTGATGCCGCAGGCCGAACTGTTCATGATCTATCTGATCATGGCCGCCGTGCTGATGTTCCGCCCCGAAGGCCTGTTCAAGCGCGAGACGGCAAGGCGAATCTGATGAAGCAGGGCCTGCATCCCGTTGTGATGATCGCGCTGGTGGCAGCCGTGACGCTGTTCGGCCGCGTGCTGCCGACCTGGACGCTGTCGCTTGCCACCATCGCCGCCTCCAATGCGTTGATCGCGCTTGGCATCGTGGTCCTGGCGCGCACCGGCAATGTGTCCTTCGGCCAGGGTCTGTTCTTCGCGGCGGGCGGCTATGGCGTAGCCCTGATCGCCAACGCCTGGGGCATCACCGACGCGGTGGCGCAGGTGATCATTGGCGCCGTCTGCGGCGGTCTGCTCGGACTTGTGATCGGTCCCTTGATCGCCCGCTACAGCGGCATCTTCTTCGGCATGCTGACGCTGGCGCTGTCGATGGTGCTCTACGGCGCGCTGGTCAAATCGACCGCGCTCGGCGGCTCCGACGGCTTCAACGTCGGGCGGCCGAGCCTGTTCGGCATCGTCTTCACAGACACGCGCGAGGCGGATTTCATGCTGTATGCGGTGTCGGTGGTCACCACCGGGCTCGCCGGCATCGCAGCGACGATCCTGTTCCGGTCCGAGCTCGGACTTGCCAGCCTCGCGGTTCGCGAGAACAACCTGCGGGTCGAATATCTGGGGATTTCGGCCAACCGGGTCGTTACCATCAATTTCGTCATCGCCGCGATTTTCGCCGGCGCCAGCGGCGCGTTCGCCCTGATGGCGCAACGGCATATCGACCCGCAATTCGCCTACTGGACCACGTCGGGTGAATTCGTCTTCGTGGCGGTGCTCGCCGGATATCAAAGCGTTGCCGCCGTGTTCGTCGCGTCGATGGCGCTGGAGCTGGTTCGTTCGTTTTCGAACCTGTATCTTCCCAACACTTGGCAGCTCGTGCTCGGCGTTTTCCTGCTGGGCGTCATTCTATTTCTGCCGCGCGGCATCGGTTCGCTCTGGATCCGGGACCGGCGCAAAAGGAACAATCCGGCTGCAGCGCCCATTGCGGCCGAAAAGGGGGTGGCGTTGTGAAGCCAGTCCTTTCCGTGCGCGGGTTGGAAAAGCGCTTTGGCGCAGTGGTCGCCGCCGACGCCTTGAGCCTCGATATCGCGGCCGGCCAGAAGGTCAGCCTGATCGGCGCCAACGGCGCCGGCAAGACGACCTTCGTCAACATGGTCACCGGCTATCTCAAGCCGGATTCCGGCTCGATCGCGCTCGACGGGATGGATATCGCAAAGCGCTCGCCAAGACATGTTGCCCGGCTCGGCATCTCCCGGTCGTTTCAAATCCCCCAATTGTTCGTTGAGCTGACAGCGGCGGAAAATCTGGCGGTAGCGGTCTCCGGCATGGGCGGCCACGCTCTCTCATTTCATTCCCCGGCGGAGGCCCAGGGCCGCCGCGACAAGGCGATCGAATTGCTGACGCGCTTTGGGCTTGCCGAGACGGCCGACCGTCCGATCTCCGAGCTCGCCGGCGGCGTGCGCAAGCTTGTCGACATCGCGATGGCACTGGTGCGCCGGCCGAAACTACTGTTGCTGGACGAGCCGACGTCAGGCGTTTCGGCGGAAGAGAAATTCGCCACCATGGACCGCGTGATTCATGCCGTCGCGCCCGATGCCGCGACCATCGTCTTTGTCGAACACGACATGGAGATCGTCAGCCGCTATGCCGACCGGGTGATGGCGTTTTACCAGGGCCGCATTCTCGCCGACGGTGAACCGCATCATGTGCTGAAGGATGCGGAAGTGCGCCGCTATGTTACGGGCGGCGCGCCATGAACGCCGCGGCGCCCTTGCTCGAGATCGACAATCTGGTGGTCGAGATCCAGTCGATGCCCGCTTTGCGCGGCTTCTCGATGCGCGTGGCCCGAGGCGCCATGGTCAGCCTGGTCGGGCGCAACGGCGCCGGCAAGACCACGCTGATGCGGTCCATCATGGGGCACCTCAAGCCGGCGCAAGGCGCGGTCCGGTTCGAAGGTGCCGATCTGTCCGCGCGCCCGCGCCATGCCCGCGCCGCGCTCGGGATCGGATACATGCCGGAAGACCGCTGTTTGGTGCCTCAACTGACCGTCGAGGAAAATATCCTGCTGCCGCTATGGGTCGCCGAACACCTCGACCGCAAGGCGCGGCTCGACTTTGTCTATGATGTCATCGGCGAGCTTGCCGAGATGCGCGATCGCAAGGCGCTGCTGTTGAGCGGAGGCCAGCAGAAGCTGGTCGCGCTGGGCCGCGCGCTCGGCATCGGCACCAAATGTCTGCTGCTCGACGAGCCGTTCGAGGGAATAGCGCCAGCGCTTTCCGAGCGGCTGTCCGAGGTGCTTGCTTCGCTGAAGGGCAAGGATCTCACCTTGCTGATGTCGCAATCCGACATGAATCATTCGCGCGGGCTGATCGACGTCGAGTTTACGATCGAACGCGGCGCCAACCTTGCGTCGGCATAGCCCGGCCCGAACCCGCGTGGCCAGCTTGCATCAATAGGCCTTGACGGTGCGAATTTCCATGGCCGGCTTCGCGGTCTGGGTCGGAACCAGATCCGGCGTCCAATCGGCGCCGACAAATTCGGCCTGCACTGCCTGCGATATCCAGCTGGACGCGGCCGGGTGGCTCACCAAGAACCCGATCAGCGCGGTCAGGAGAAGGGCGGGTATGGCTAAAAGCCGCATGCCCCAGCTTCCGTAGATGTTCTGTTCGGCCTTGTCTGGCTTTTCGAGTGAGCCGTGCATGGATGCCTCCATAGTGCGGATGTGCACAGCGAGTGACTAGCTCAACGCACCCGGGCGGAATGTGAAGGGCTTCACATCTCGGGGACACACATTCGTGAAGCGTGTCAGCGCCGGCAGGTCCAGTNCTTCGGAATCGAACAAATACCTTCCATCAATCGCTGTTATCGCCCGATCCTGCTTCGACCAGTTCCTGCAGCGGCTCGGCATTCAGCACGACGATGGCGCCATGTTCGAGGCGCACCCAGTTGCGCGCGGCCCAGACCCGCAGCTGCTTGTTGATGCTCTCCCGGGTCATGCCTACCATTTCGCTGATTTCCTGCTGGGTAATGGCGATGGTTCGGCCTCCAGGCGCGAGCTTGTGTTTCTCGGTTAAACGAAGCAGCGCGCTGGCGAGCCGGCCCGGCAAATTCTGAAGGATGACCTCTTCCACCTGGTCACTGGTCCATCGCAGTCGCGTGCAAAGCAGCTCGATTAACTTCATCGCCAGCGCCGGCTGGCTTCGCACAAAGGGGATAAAGTCGCGGCGGTCAATGACATAAATTTCGCAATTGGTATTTGCGGTCGCGTCGGCTGTCCGCGCCAGCCCGTCGAGTAGCGCGACTTCCCCGAAAATCTCGCCCGGTCCGATGAGATTCAAAATCGCGCTGCGACCATCGGCGGAGGAGATGCTGATCTTCACCGTACCGCTGACCACCACGATAAGGCTGTCGCCGGGATCGCCTTTGGAGACGATCGTGGCTCCACGCTTCAGCGTGGTGTGTTTAGCGTAGCGGCAGAGCTGGTCGAGCGCCTCGGGGTCAAGATCGGCGAAGATCGGATGCTTGCGCAGGACCGATAATTTGCTGTTCGCAAATCCGCGAGCTTCACTTTTTTGGTCCTGGGGCACGCCGGCTGAACTCCAGGGAGGAACTGCATGGGAGACAGTTCTTCCGTAGCCAACACCGCCGATCTTTTCAACCGGAAAGCACCTTGCGGGTCGTGCTCGGGGGTCGAAAAGCAAAGATTATCGCCAGCGTCGATGCCGAAAGTATAATGGAGACAGCCACCAGATAATACAGCCAATAGAGTTGCGGGTCGGGCCATTGGAGTATGACCCAGCCTCCCAGCAGCACGACGGCAACCCTCAGCAGACTGGTCGACAGCGGAACCGTTGCCCTCCCCCATCCCTGATAGGCGGAAAACAGCATCACCGACACAGCCATGAAGCTGTAGACAAATCCTGTCACGTAGAAATAGCCGCTCGCCGCAAGCACAACCTCTTCGACATGCGTAAACTGTTCAACGATCCATCTTCCAGACACCGCTACAGCAAGTCCGGCGGTACCGAAGATCGCAGCCGCCAGGACACATGAAACCAAGGTCACGCGGCGCGCACGTTCGACCAGGCCTGCGCCGACGCAAATGCCCACCATCGTCGTGGTACCCACACCAAGGGCCAGCACCAGGGAATAAATAAGGAGTTCGAGACGAGACGCGAGCCCGTAACCCGCCAAAGCCTCAACGCCAAACCGTGCCACAAATGCAGTTATCGCAATCAGCGCGATGCTGGTGACGAGAATTTGCACTGAGGAAAGCGATGCCACCTTGAGGATGCGGTAGAAAAGGTGCCGTTGCGGCCGAAGACCGGAAAGCGTGAGATGCACAGTGCTTCTGGCGGACTGCAAATGCGCCACCATTCCGATGACGCCGAAAGTGTAGTAGGTCAGCATCGCTATTGCGGCACCAATTATTCCAAATCGCGGAATCGGTCCCCATCCAAATATCAGGATCAGAAATAGCGGCAGCGCGGCAACCGCTCGGAAAACTGTAATCCAAGCGGCCGACTTCATATCGCCCATTCCGCGGACGATGCCGGTGAGACTGCCGAGAAGCCAAAGGCTGACCGAACCGCCGAATACGATGTTCGAATAAGCGAGCGCTTCCTTGAGGGATTCACCCTTTGCCCCCAGCGCACCATATATCTGCGGCCCCAATCCAATCAGGATCGCGGCCGATGCGGCGCCAAAGATCAGCGAAAGCAGAATGGCATGCACCGCAAGTGCGTCCGCCTCCGACGATTTTCCCGCGCCCAGCGACTGAGCGACGGCAGACGACACTGCCCCACCCATCCCGACCGTGGTTATTCCAATAAACAGCGTGGCAAGGGGAGAAACCGCACTAATCCCTGCCAGCGCATCGGTGCCAAGGCGGCTAAGAAAAAGGATCTCAATAACAGCTACGGCATTTTGGACGAGCATTTGAACCAGACTTGGTACCGCAAAACCAAGCAAAACAGCTGGAATTGATCCTTCGAGGGAGCGCTGGATATTTGAGTTCGGCGATGCAGGCCTTGGTGTCGCCACTGCAACCGTCGGATTGGCCATGGGGTTCCTCCAGGTCGCCCTGAACAACGGCAGAGACGTTATCTGCATCTGCCGGAAANCNNCACTCTGCCGGAAAATCACACTCTAAGATCGAAAATGTCCATTGTGCAACCAAAACGCTCCATGTTAGATTCAGTTGTCCGATCGCTCAATGCAATCAGGACGTGGCGATCGTGTCTGCACATGAGCCGGGTATCGGACTTTGACGCGGATCTAAAATCGACGGACAGAAACCCTCGAAAGGAAGTTCAATATGGGCGGAATTTACGGTGACGAATTCGAACGGAACTTCAACGGTCTGACGAGCCCTGCCAATATCAAAGCAACGGCGAAAAAGTTCGTCGAGTTCGAGAAGGTGAACGGGTCGCTCTACAGCTTCGGAATGTTTGCCAAGGCATTGCTACCCCGCCCGGCCGACTGGGCCGACGAATATGGTTCGACAAAGGGTTATGATGATTGGGGAAAGCACGCAGGGAGTATCCCGAAAGAGCTTCGCGAACGCCTGACCGGAGTAACGTTTGCAAACTACCGGTCTGAAAATCCGCTTCCGGTGTTGCTGAAGGTCGGCACAAATGTCGACGCGTCATATGACGTGCACATCAAGAACTTCGTTCATGAAGGGATCGAATATATCGGCATCCTCATGCTCTGCCCGAACCCGTCCCTCAAATCCACCGCCACATCGGAGCACCGAGAGAAAGCGCTCGCGTAGGTCGATCGACTATTTTGGCGACACAGCTGGCGAACGCAAAAGCCGGCAAAACCCTCCAGGTTTTGCCGGCTTTGTTGTGTGATCGTGCCGTTAGACTAGATTAACGAAAGATCATGGCGGAACAAGCATTTACAGCCGTCTATTGCGGATGACGAGGGCTCGGGCAAGCAAAGCGTCGGATGTTTTTTTGGAGGATGAGAATGATTGGGCCCGAGCCGACCGTTAGGCAAGATCGTCGATCGGGTTTTGCCCCCGAAAGTAAGCGCCCTCGCTTGATTGGCGGCTTGAAAAAAAGACAAGACCCAGCGTGATCGCTCCGAAAATGACAGTAAATCGTGATGCAAATTCGGTGTCATGGCAATGGCCAAGTCGGTAAGGGTCTGCAGCGGGCGTCGCACGCAAGCAAAGCGTCGAGTGGGGGTTGGCGAGATGAGAACGGTTAGCCGAGAATTTTGGGGAAGTGCACCCACGCCTGTGGCAGCGATCACGCCAAGTGCACCAGAGGATGCCATGGCACCAGAGCCGGCCCAACTTCACCGTGAACCCTTCCAGGCAGCCCCGCACTAACTGCACGATGCTTGCCATTAAACATCAAAGTGCGCTGGGCTCGGAACGTTCGACCCGGCGCGCCGTTTTGATGTCCAACCAAGGAGAACACCGATGACGAAGTTTGCACTGTTGGGAGCGGCAGCTCTGCTGTCAGCGATGGCCGCAACGCCTGTGACGGCGCAGGAAGTGATCTATAACCCCGGCTACTGCGCGCAGTTCTATCCGAACGCCAACTGCCAGAACAAGGGACCGAACAATCCCTACACTGGCGATTATCAGCGCCGGAACCAGATTCGCGATTCGTTTGCCTGGAGCGCAGGCCCCTGCGCACAGGGCGCTGAATTCTATCGTGGCCGCGACGGCCGCCGGCACTATTGCTACTGAGGAAATCCAGAACAGACCGCTGGCCGTCGATCGAACGGCCGGCGGTCTTATTCGTTCGCGATACCCATTTCCTTGATCACGCGCCCATATTTTGCAAGCTGATCGCGTGTCATGACACGCAGCTCCTCTGGCGAGCTTCCGCGCACCGCGAAACCTAAATCCTCGAGCTTGCGGCGAACGTCGGGATCGCCGACCGCCTTGAGAGCCTCCGCATTCAGCCTTGCGATGATGTCCTTCGGCGTGCCGGCGGGGGCGAGAATGGCGAACCAGGAATTGAAGAAGAACCCCGGCAGACCGGATTCGGAAACGGTGGGCACATCGGCGAATTGCGGCAACCTGTTCTGCGTTGTTACTCCGATCAGCTTGACCTGACCGCCACGTACCAGCGCCGCGACGGTCCCGAGGCCCTGAAAGGCGACGGGAATCTGGCCGGCGGCGACGTCGGTCGCGGCCTGGGTGGCGCCCTTGTAGGGCACATGGGTCAGGGAAATGCCGGCAGCGGAGGCGAACATCGCCATCGCCAGATGCTGCGGGCTGCCCGGACCGCCGGAGCCATAATCGATTTTCCCCGGTGCTGCCTTCGCCGCCGCGATCAGATCGGCCGCGGTCTTGTAGCTGGTCTGGTTGTTGGCGATCAGCCCCCACTCCACCGTGGCGACCAGCGACACCGGCTCGAAATCCTTCAGGATGTCCCAGCGCATTTTCGACTGCAGGTTGGGCACCATGGTCATGATGCTGTCGTTGAACCCGCCGATTGTGTAGCCATCCGGCTCAGCCCTCGCGACCGCCTCGGCGCCGATCAGCCCGGACGCACCCGGCTGGTTCATGATCACGAATTGCTGGCCCATATTGTCGGCCATTTTCTGGGTCACGATTCTTGCTGCGACATCCACCGCACTCGCCGCCGCCAGGGGCACAATCATCCTGATCGGGCGGTCCGGATAGGCCGTCTGTGCGATCACAGCATGGCAACCGGCAAGGAGGGCAAGTGCTGGGACCAGCGAATGAATCAGGCGCATACTGAAAATCTCCCTTTCGAACTGGATCGCATTTCCGGATAACCAGCCACAATCCCTGCGGGAATGATTGCTCTCTTGCTTCGGACTTGGCAATGTGCCGGGCGACGAAATCAAGAACAAGCCGGCGTATCGACCGGTCAAAAAGGAACGCTCTCGATATCACCAAGGGGGAGGCAATTAATGACCAGCCGCAGGAATTTTCTAAAGGGCGCTGCCGCTACCGGGATCGCTTTTTGCAGTTGCGGGATGCTCGATGCGGCCCGCGCGCAACCGAAGGCGCCGCGCCTGCCGGTAAAGATTGGCGGCAAGCGCGTCCTGACCGTCGACGTTCACGCGCACTGCTATTTTCACGAATCCCTCAACCTGATGGGCGACGCGGCCGACAAGGTACTGCCGCCGACCAAAGGCGTTCCGGAGCATTTCATCGTCATCGAGCAGCGTCTCAAGGAGATGGATGCGATGGCGATCGATATGGAGGTGCTGTCGATCAATCCGTTCTGGTACGGCAAGGACCGCGACACCGCGGCCCAGATCGTCAAGGTGAACAACGAAAAGCTCGCCGAGCTGTGCGCGTCGCGGCCGGACCGCTTTGCGGCCTTCGCCTCGCTGACCCTGCAGTTTCCAGATCTCGCAGTGCAACAACTGGAGACCGCGATCAAAAAGCAAGGCCTGCGCGGCGCCGCCATCGGCGGCAGCGTGCAGGGAGAGGATTTCGCCGATCCCAAGTTCCATCCGGTGTGGGCCAAGGCCGAAGAACTTGGCGCGGTTCTCTTCATCCATCCGCAGAGCACGCCGGAACTCGCGAAGCGCTTCAAGGGGAATGGCTGGCTGTCGAATACGATCGGCAACCCGCTCGACACCACGATCGCACTGCAACATCTGATCTTCGAAGGAACGCTGGACCGCTTCCCCGGGCTGAAGGTCCTCGCGGCCCATGGCGGCGGCTATCTCGGCTCCTATGCGGCGCGCGGCGACCACGCCTGTTTCGTGTCCCCGCAGAACTGCAATCCGAACATTGCCCTGAAAAAGAAGCCCTCGGAGTATCTGAACCAGCTCTATTTCGACGCCATGGTGTTCACGCCAGAGGGCTTGCGGCATCTGGTGGCGCAGGTCGGTGCCAGCCAGGTCGTGCTCGGCACCGACCATCCGATCCCCTGGGAACAGCACCCGGTCGACCACGTCTTGGCGACCACCAGTCTCACCGACAAACAGAAGGCGGCGATACTGGGCGGCAACGCGGCGCGCCTGCTCGGGATGAAGGTGGCCTGATCGCGCCTCTACGTCTTCGCGTTGGCGGCGCGGCAGTGGGCTGAAATGTTTCAGAAGCTTCGACGCTTTTGCGGATTTGTATGCTTCAGCCGCGCCGGCCGCGTTTGAAAGTCGCCCCAGATCAGCACCGCCGCGAACGCCACGAACACGGATATCACCGCTGCACTCACCAGCATCGAATCGAAAGACATGACGGCCTCCTTCAGTAATTCTGAAAGCCATTACCCCCGCGTCGAATGACGGTCGTTGATCCGGATCAAGTCGGGAGGACGGCTCGAAGCAGCGAGTTCGCCGCTTCAGGGCAATTTTAACGAATTGCCGATCGCTCCATTGATGCAGATCAAGCGGGGCCCACTTTGCCGCANTATCAAGACCTGTCCCGCCGGCTCAGGCCGCGATTTGAAGAGGTCGGTCCGCAATGCTGCGATATNTCCNGCGCCAAACCCTCGTCACGCTGATGCTGCTGACACCAGCTCTGGCCGCCTCGCCGGCCGAACAACGCGGCANGACGTTCGCGCTCACCAATTGCGCGNGCTGCCACTCCATCGATCGGGTCACTCAAAGCCCGCTGAAAATCGCGCCGCCATTCCGAAGCCTGCACAACCGCTACCCGGTCGAAACCCTCGCCGAAGCTCTGGCCGAGGGCATCAATACCGGCCATCCGACCATGCCGGAGTTCCAACTCGAGCCGGACCAGATTCATGACTTGCTGTCGTATATGAAGAGCCTCGAGTAACGATCGGCAGGGACGCTTTCTCTTCAAAGTCTGAGCTTCACATTGCAAATGCCGCGCTCGACGGGATCCGCCTTCACCTCAAAACCGAGGTCACGGCACATGGTCAGCATCGTCGTGTTTTCCTGAAGCACATCCCCCGAAATCGCCTTGAGGCCTTCGGACCTGGCGTATTCGATGATCAGCTGCATCAGCGCCCAGCCCAGCCCCCTGCCCTTGAGATCGGAGCGGAGCAGGATGGCATATTCGCCGGTTTCGTAGATCGAATCCGAGTGGAGCCGGACCACGCCGACCATCTCGTTGGTGGCTTCGTCGAACGCGACGAAGGCCATTGCGCGGGCGTAGTCGAGCTGCGTCAGCCGGGCAATGAACTCGTGGGAAAACTCCTTCATCGATGCGAAGAACCGCAAACGCAGATCCTGGCTGGTGACGTGCCGCAAGAACTCATGGATCAGCGGTTCATCCTCGGGGCGGATCGGGCGGGCCANGATTCGCCAGCCATCCTTGACCTCAAGGTGNCGCNGCCATTGCGACGGATAGGCCCGCACCGCGAAGTTGGCAGGGCCTGAACCCCCAAACTTTCGCGCCACCAGCCCGACCGCGAGACGCGCATCGACCGCCAGCACGCCGGCTTCATCGGCCAGCAGCGGATTGACGTCCAGTTCGCGGATCTGCGGAATATCGGCCGCCATCTGCGCCAGCTTGACCAGGACCAACGCGACGGCGTCCGGCTTGACCGCGGGCACATCCCGATAGCCGCGCAATAGCCGCGAGACCCGGGTGCGCTCGATCAAGTCGCGGGCCAGTTGCAGATCGAGCGGCGGCAGCGCCAGCGCCTTGTCGTTGATGATCTCGACCGCGGTGCCGCCGCGACCGAACACAATGACGGTGCCAAAAGTCGGGTCGTCGGCGAGGCCGAGAATCAACTCGCGCGCTTTTGGCCGCACCATCATCGCCTGCACGATGACGCCGGATATCCGCGCCTTCGGGCGCAGCGCCTTGGCCCGCGCCAGGATGTCGGCCGTCGCCTTACGCACCGCATCGGCGCTGGTGAGATTGAGAACGACGCCGCCGACATCGGATTTGTGAACGATGTCGCGCGACATGATCTTGAGCACCACGGTCGCGCCTTGCGCGAACAGCGTCGCGGCGTGAGCGACGGCCTGTTCGGCATCAACAGCCGCAAACGTCTGCACCATCGGGATGTCATAGGCCTGAAGCAGCCGCTTGATCTCGACCGGATCAAGCCAGTGACGGCCATCGGCGAGTGCTGCGGCAACGATTTTCCGCGCGGTATCGACATCGGGCGCGAAATCGCTGGGCATGGCGGGCGGAACCTGCGCCAGCGCCGCCACCACCTCGCGATGCTGCACCAGATGCATGAAGCCCCGCACCGCATCGTCTTCGGTGGGGTAGTTGGGAATTCCGGCGCCGCTCAGCAGATCGCCGATCTTCTGGTCCGCGCCGACCCAGACCGCGAGCACCGGCTTGGTTGATTGGGGCTGCCGCTGACGGTGCTTGCCGACCACGCCGGTCACGGTAGCGGCGATATCGTCAGCCGAAGCGATCGCGGTCTGAACATTCATCACCAGGATCGCATCGTTGCCCGGATCAGCCAGCAACACCTCAAGTGCCGCCGCGTAACGTGCGGGATCGGCGTCGCCGATGATATCGATAGGATTAGACCCGGACCATGTCGGCGGCAGCACTGCATCCAGCCTCTTCCGAATCTCAGGCGTGATCGCCGCCGGCACGCCTCCCAGTTCGACCAGCCGGTCGACCGCAAGAACACCGATTCCGCCGCCATTGGTCAGGATCGCCAGCCGCTTTCCCGGCGGCGATTCCACGCGTCCCAGGGTTTCGGCGCAGTCGAACAATTCACGCTGGTCTGACACCCGCAGGACGCCTGCGCGGCGGAACGCGGCATCGTAGACCGCGTCGGAACCCGCCAGCGCACCGGTGTGGGTCACTGCGGCCTTAGCGCCTTGCGCCATGCGACCGGATTTGACGACAACGACGGGCTTGATCCGTGCGGCAGCGCGCGCCGCGGACATGAACTTGCGGGCGTCCTTGATGGCTTCGACATACAACAGGATTGCCCGGGTCTTGCCGTCCATCGCGAAGTAATCAAGCAGATCGGCGATATCGACGTCGAGCTGGTCGCCAATGGAGACAATTCCGGAGAAGCCTACCGCGCGCTGCGTTGCCCAATCCACCATTCCCGCGGCAATGGCGCCCGACTGGGAGATCAATGCCAGATTTCCAGGCCGAGGCATGTGCGCGGAGAAACTTGCGTTGAGGTTGGCGCCGGGCATCATCACGCCCAGGCAATTGGGCCCTATCAGCCTCATTCCATACTGGTGCGCGGCGCGTTCGGCCGCCTCCGCCAGCGAGCCCTCGCCGCGCCCAAGCCCGGCGGTGATAACCAGCGCGCCCGCCGCGCCCCGCTTTCCCGCCTCATCGATCAGCCCTGCGATCGCGGTTGGCGGCGCCGTAATCACGACGAGTTCGGGCACAAACGGCAATTTGCCGAGGCTCCTGACCGCCGCGACGCCCTCGATTTCGGCATGGCGCGGATTCACAAGCCCCAGTTCGCCCTTGAATTCCGCCTTTTGAAGATTCGCGAGAATGGCGCGGCCGACGGATCCTTTCCGCGGACTCGCGCCGACTAGCGCAACCGAACGGGGCGACAGCAGGTTTTTCAAACGATAGGTGGACATCAGTTCGATTGCCCGACTGGCGCTGGCCCGGACAGGATAATCTTGACGCGTTACTCGGTCCGGCCACTAGCGCGACATCATAACCCAGCACGGCGGCCGTCCTATGACGGTTTTTGTCGCGCCACCCCACACAAATTCGTTCAGCCGGGAGTGGCGATAGGCGCCCATAACCAGAAGGTCGATCGCGTGAGTCTTTACATAGCCCTCGAACACCTTTCCGATCGAGCTGCCGTCGATTTTCACGGTTTCAAAGGTAGCCTTGACGCCATGCTCTTCGAGATGGTTGACCAGCGCCGCTCCGGAATCCAGTTCCGCCGGTGTCATCGTATCAGTAGCCGTGATGACGTGCACGTTCGCAGCCGCCTGCAGGATAGGCAGCGCGTCGGCAACCGCCCTAGCGGCCGGCGCCGTATGGTCCCAGGCAATCGTGACATCACCGAATGCCACGGCCAGGTCGGCGACAAATTCCTCCGGACAGATCAGAATCGGCCTGCCCGAAGAGAATATCAGCGCCTCGACGATCTTCTCCGATCGCGCATCGTAGGGCTTGACCGGAACGATCGACAGATCCCTCAATCGCGCATGCGCCGCAATATTCGCGGCGATATCCGCCGCGGCAGACCCTTCCAGCCGTTGCTGATTGCGTACGCCAAATCTATTTGCCGCGGCGTCGAATGCCTGCAACAAGCCATGCGCGTTCGATAAGTTCCCTACTTCCTGGGCCGCCGCCGTATCGTCGGGGCCGGTCGGGATCGTCACCTGCGGACGCACCGAAATGCCCTGCTCAACGGCCACGGCGGTAATACGGGCACCGAAGTCACCGGCTACCGCCGTACATTTGTCGATCGCAGCAATTGCCGCCGCGCTGGGTTCGCCGACAAGCGGCAACAGGATATCCTTGATCGGCATGCACTGTCCTTTGACCGCAACGATAGGTTACCGGATGCAAGTCCTGTTGATCTTCATCAAGACAACGGCAGTTCTTTCCAGTTCGTAGTTGATCCAACCGTCCGGCATTCGATTGAGGTCAAGGGGCTCGCCGAACCCGGGCCATATGCGTTATCCTGCCGTCCATACGGTTCCGCCAGCTATGACGCCCTCCATCCGGTCGCGTAAAACAGCCATGTCGCCGTCTCCTAAACCAGCAAGCAAGGCCGTCCCCCGCGCCGAACGGACGCAGCCACACTTGAGACTGAATGCAATGATGGCGTGCGACACCGCCTTTCGAGTTGTAGCGCGTCGCTGTCTTGTGAGTTTGACAGCAGATCACGAAGCGACATGCAAGGGCGACCCTGTCGCCCTGCACCAAATGCGCATTGCGCTCACTTGCCTGCGTACGGCCCTATCGTTTTTCTCGCCGATGGTTGCCGACTCCAAGCGGGAGCGAATAAGGAGTGAACTGAAATGGGTGAACGCCCATCTTGGCGCCGTGCGCGATCTTGACGTCGCCATCGAGCGGCTCAAGGCCATCCGCAAACAGCAGCCGCAAGCAGCATCCAACGATCCATCCTGGGATGCGCAGCGCGCAGCTAACCATCGACAGCTGGCGCGAGCGCTTCGCTCAGCCAGATATCGGCGGCTGCTCGAAGGCACATCCCGCTGGATTGAAAATGGACCATGGTCCATCGAACGGGGAACGAAGGCTCCGAAGCTGCGCGCGTCTGCAATTGCCGTATACGGCGCGGACAAGCTGGCGCGCTGGCAGAGAAAGCTTCTGAAAAAGAGCCGCAAGCTTCTGGAAATGGATCCGAAGCAGCGGCATCGGTTGCGCCTGCTGAACAAGAAATTGAGCTATTCGATCGGATTTTTCAAAGACTTGTTTCCGGACAAGGGATTTTCCGGACAGAAGGCTGCGCTGAAATACCTGCGCAAAGCGCAGAAATCGTTGGGTCAGTTGAACGACGACGCACAGGGCCAGTCTCTGGCGGCTAGTCTGAGGCGAAACGCCGCCTGGCCGCCTATACAATTCCTCGACCGAAAGCGCGAAAGACGGCTGATAAGGACAGCGGCGGCGGCATACCGGAAGCTTGCGGCGCAACACTGAGGCTGGCGTTCGTTCCGAACTTGCCGCGCCTCCCCAATCTACACGCGTTCGATGATGATGGCCGGCGCCATGCCGCCGGCGGCGCACATGGTCACGAGGCCGCGCTTGAGGTCGCGACGCTCCAGTTCGTCGAGAATGGTGCCGATCAGGATGGAACCGGTCGCGCCGATGGGGTGACC
>JGI12053J15887_10000507_pt1 | contig 15857 bp, 13 predicted proteins | sample MedBloCAOM1_O3_FD_15887 | JGI IMG/M metagenome (IMG submission 15887)
TGACGGCGCTCAAATATCGCGTCGATGTCGATAGCGGCGCCCATCTCGCGGCGCGCTCCCTGGGCAGCAACGAGATCGGCTTCTGCAACATCTCGACCGCGACGCCGGTGGCCTTCGACGCGTATGCCGCCAACCGCGAGACCGGCGGGTTCATCCTGATCGACCGCTTCACGCAGGAGACCGCGGCGGCCGGGATGATCGCGTTCGCGCTGCGGCGCGCCAGCAACATCCACTGGCAGGATTCGACCGTGACGCCCGGCCAGCGCGCCGAACTGAAAGGGCAACAGACCGCGGTTCTGTGGTTCACCGGCCTGTCGGGCGCCGGCAAATCGACGATCGCCAACCGGGTCGAGCAGAAATTGCTGGCGCTGGGCTGCCATACGATGCTGCTCGACGGCGACAATGTGCGGCACGGGCTGAACCGCGATCTCGGCTTCACCGACACCGACCGGGTCGAGAACATCCGGCGCGTCGCCGAGGCTTCCCGGCTGATGTGCGAGGCCGGGCTCGTCGCGATCTGCGCGTTCATCTCGCCGTTCCGCGCCGACCGCCAGATGGCGCGCGACATCGCCGCGCCGCACCCGTTCATCGAGGTGTTCGTCGACACGCCGATCGAGGAATGCATCCGGCGCGACCCCAAGGGGCTCTACGCCAAGGCCAAGGCAGGCGCGATCCCGAACTTCACCGGCATCGACTCGCCCTACGAGCCGCCCGAGGCGCCGGAAATTCACCTGGCAACAATCGACGCCGACGCGGAGGCCCTGTCCGACCGGCTGATCGAGGAATTGCGCCGGCGCAATATGCTCGGCTGATTGACGTGACCCGGAACCGCTCGGAAATTTCTGCGGCGACCGCCGGTCAATACTCAGAGGGCAAGCGGCCTTCGGCGTAGCCGTTACTGAGGAAATGCTCGGTCGCACTGACGATCTGGCCCTTCTCGATGCCGTCGGCGACGTCCGGATAGGTCGTCAGGTACCACTCCTCGTCGACTTCGAATAGCGCCGGCCGGCGGCCCTCGAAATAGCCGTTTTCGACGAAGTGATGCTTGGCCGATTTGAACATCCCGGCGTGGATCGCTTCCGACACATCCGGGTATTGCGCCAAGTACCACGGCTCATCGACCGTGACGCCGCGCAACAGCAGCTTCACGATGTCCAGCAAATCCCGATGCATCAAGGTGACGCGATCGCGGTCGGCGTTTGCCGTAATCTTGTACTTCTGTTTAACAAAAGCAAAGGGAGGCAAATAACTCACCGGCAAACCCCACGATCGCAAAATGTTTTGAATGTGGCGGCGAACTCTAGTTCGGGCGCGCCGAATTCGTCAATGCGCGCCGGCTGCGGCGCTTAGATTAAACATCGGGTCGGGCCTATGACCGCGCCGATCGGTCGACGATCCGCAACTGCAGCCCTTCGAGCGGGTCGTTGGCCGCCGTCGACAGGCAGGGCGCTCCGTTGCGCGCCGGCCCCGAGACCGCGCCGGATTGAAAGTACCCGGAATATTCGCAATCGAAGCGGGCGCCGGCGACACCGGCTTTCTGCCGCACCGCGAAGCCGACGAGCGGAGTGCTCCGGCCGCTGGTGCCGCAACGCGAGCCGCTGGGGAGCCAATCGGTCTCGACGCCGCTGGCGGAGAGGCCTTTGTATTCGATCGCCGAGGCGGCCAGCGCGTCGCGCGGCAGGATCGCGAAGGCCTCGACCCACGATCCCGCACCGACCCGGCCGGCCCAGCCCGGCTCGAAAAAATACACATCGCCCCGCCCGCGAATGTGCAGGAGAATTTCGAGACCCACCTCCTCCTGCGAGCGCACGGGGATCCCCGGCATCGCCAGTGCTACCGTCATGATCGGAAGTTCGGCCGGCGCATCGAGACGGCGGATCGCCAGCGCGAGCGGCGGGCCCGAGGGATCGCGCCCGAGATAGGCAGTGACCAGGGCGGCGGCGCCGCCGGCCGGCGAGCGCACGAACAAGCTCTCGGCCGGGCCGCCGAGCCATGCGCCCGGCTTGCCCGACGCGGTGGTAATTTCGAGCGCGCCGTCCTGACCCGAGTGAAATGGGCAGACATGAACCGCCGGCAATGCGAGGCCGGTTGCGGCGCCATGCGAAGGGGCGCCGCCGGTAATGCTGAACGCGAAAAGGCCAGGCTCGAGATTGACGAGTCGGGCGATCGCGCTCGGGGCCGCGGATTGCGCAATCCCGGAACCCGGATCCGCCGCGGATGCAGCCTCGGCGACTTGGTCCGACATCGTCACGCGGTGACCGCGTGACGCGTCGCGGCCGCGCGCCGTTGGCGCCGGCGCGGCGTCGGGGGCTCGCCGGTCAGCTGGCGGATCAATGCCAGATGGGCAGGCAGACATACCGTCTTCAGATCGTAGTGGGCGAGCACCTGCTCGCGCGCCTTTGTCCGAACCGCCGCGGTAGCGGCAGGCTTGCGCAGCACCGAGCAGATCCGGTCCGCCAGCCCATCGACATCGAAGAAGTCGACGAGATAACCGTTGCTGACACCGTCGATGGCTTCTTCGACCGGCGGCGTGCGCGAGCCGATCACCAGGCAACCCGCCGCCATGGCTTCGAGCAATGACCACGACAGGACGAACGGATAGGTCAGGTAGACATGCGCCGAGGAGAGCTGCAGCACCGCCAGATATTGCTGATAGGTGAGCCAGCCGACGAAATGAACGCGCCCCAAATCGAGCCGGCCCTCGAGCTCGTTGAGCATGTACTCGCGCCAGTTCGCCGCCTGATCCGGCAGCCTGCCATAACTGACGCCATCACTGCCGACGATGATGGCACGCGCGTTCGGGCGCCGCTCGAGCACCTTGGCCAGGGCGCGCATGAAGATGTGAAATCCGCGGTACGGTTCGAGATTGCGCGCGCTGTAGGTGACGATTTCGTCGCCCGCCGCGAAGGACGTGCCGCCGCGCAGCCATAGCCGGGCGGTCGGTTCGGGATGCACCAGATCGGTGTCGATCCCCTCATGAATCACGCTGATGCGGTTGCGATGGATCTCGGGGTACTGGGCGCGCTGCCATTGCGTCGGGGTTTGTCCCCAATCCGCCGCATCGAGGCTCATCAGGTTGATCGTGTTGCGCACCCGGATGCGCGTCGGGTCGTCGGAGGCCGGCGGGAATTCGGGATCGAAATCCATGTCGGAGCCGGCCACCCGATAGAAAAACTCGAAATAGCCGAGGAGCGGCACCGACGGCCAGACGTCCTTGACGAACAGAACCTCGCCCCAGCCGCAGTGACCGATCATCATATCGGGGGTGAAGCCCTCGCGCTTCAGCCCTTCGCATAGCCGGGCCACCGCGAGGCCGTTCATCACCCCTATTTCCACCTCTTGCAGGTGGGGCGGGATCGCGCCTGAAGGCGGCAACGGCAGGTATTCGAGGGTGCGTATGCCCGGGATCTCGCGGCCGCGCCGCTGCGTGACAAAGACCAAATTATGCCCGGCTTCCTGGAGATGCTGCACCAGGTGGACGTATTGCCCCGGAAAATACTGGTGAACGAACAGGAAATTCATCGGTCCCGGAATGACGGAAGTGATGTGGTCGGGGCGAACCCGGCTCGGCGATAGCCGGTCAATCCGCTGCCGGATTCCTCTGGGCTTCGGCCGACCGTTCGAGGATGCGGACATTGATCGCTTCCAATGGATCGTCCGGGGCGGCCGCACGGCAGGGTTGGCCGTTGCGGTGCGGGCTGGAGATCCCCTCGGTGAAGAACGAGCCCTGATAAATCACATCGAACCGGCCGGATAAATGCGAGGCCAACCGCACCGCGAAGCCGATCAATGGCAGGCGCCGGCCGCGCGTGCCGCACAACACCCCGCCCTGCACCCACTGGGTTTCGCCGCCTCTCGGCAAGAAGCCCTTGAATTCGAGATCGGAGGGGGCGATCGCCTCGAGCGGGCGGATGCTGAACGCCTCGATCCGCAGCTTGCGGCCCAGGGCCCCGACCCAGCCGCGGCCCGGGAACAGCCGGTCGCCGGCGCGCTCGATATGCAGCAGGATCTCGGTCGGAACCTCGCGGGTCTGGTTTTCCGCCGAGGCGCCGCTGCCGGCCACGGCGGAAACGGTCGCGTCCTGGTCCTCGACACCAGTTGCCGGCCCGTCGAGGCGGCGCAGATCGAGCGCCAGCGGCACCGCCGATCGCTCGGCAGGGCCGTAGGCGGTGACAATGACATGACCGCCACCCGCCGGCGACCGGATGATCACGGTCCCTCCCTCGCGGCCGAGCCAGGGTCCGCGCCGCGGGAACGAGGCGACGATCTCGGGCCCATTGCCATCCTCGGCAAACGGCGCGGAGACCTGCGCCACCGGAAACTCGATGCCGGAAATCGCCCCGCCTTCCCCGCCGATCTCGCCGATCCGCAGCGCGTACAGCCCCTCATCGACGGCGACCATCCGAACCGCGGTGACCGCGACCGGCTGCACCTCGCCGTCTGCCGGCTCCGGCACCGCGACAGCCCTGGGCTTGGCGCGGACCCGGCCCCGCGCCTCTTTGGCCGGCGCGGGGTCAGCCCGCCGCGATGCGGCCGGCTTTCCTGCCTCGGCTGGTGTCCTCATCTTTGAAAATTCCCGCTTCCGTGACCCACAGGGAAGAGAGCGCCCAACCGGGCCACGCCATCCCGCTTTCGTTCATTATAAAGACGGCGCCCGGGATTCGCGCCACTGCCGGAACCACCCGGTCGAGCCGGGCCACCCTGCCGTCGAATGCCGAACGCGGAGCGAGTTGTTGCAGGATGTCGACGGCAGTGTCAACGCCATCGCTGCTAATCTTCAGTACTACTATGGTAACCGTGACGGTGGTGGACCTCCCGTTGGCACGAATTTTGTTAGTTATCGCTCAGGTCCGGGCGTCCAGATCACGGGGCGCCGATCCGGGCCGGGATTGCCGGATCGCTTCCGGACCTCGCTCCCGGACCAGCTGCCCACGCGCGAGCGTTGTCAGAACGTGCCGGCGCTGCAGTATCTCCAGCCGCCGCCGGTGGCGGCGTAGAGCAGCGCGTAGCGCTTGTCGTCGGCGTGCGACACGACCAGCGTGAACCGGTCGCCGGTGCAGGAATCCGCAGCTGCCTGCGGCGTCGGCATTTTCTTCAGGGTTGCACAATTTCCGACCCCCGCGGGCAGGCTCTGGGCTGCCGCCACGCGCGTACCGCCCGCCGTGATGTAGTAATTTGCCGGCGCTCCGTTCTTGACGCTGGCGCGAAGCTCGAGCCGCGCAAAGCGCGACCGGTACATGCCGGCGCTCTGTTCGCCGTCCGCGGCGCCCGCCGGCACCGAGCGGAATGCGAGGGCGGCACAGGACGGCGCCGCTTTGCCCGCCGCGGCAGGCGCATGAGCGGGTTTGGCGGCGGCCCAGCCCGGCGATATGGCGAGACCGAAGACGGCAGCGCAAGCAATGCCGGCAGCAATCACGATTTTCATGGTTCCTCCCTTTTAGGCGCCTCGACGCGCGAGCCGCTTATAGCTCCCGGGGTCTGCCGCCGCTAAGCTGAACGGAGTACCGCGGCGCTGTCGCCGCCAAGGTCAGGATTTGCGCCATTGTGACCGATGCGGCTGATGCGCGGTGTTGGGCTTCCTGCCGCGACCGCCGGTGGTTGCGGCACAGGCGATTCGGGGCGATCACGATCGGCCTTGCAGCATTGATCCTCACCAAGTCAGCGCAGGCGGCGGCACTGGCGCTGGTGCTGGCGATCGACGTCTCCGAAAGCGTCTCGTCCGAACGTTATCTGCTGCAGCACGAGGGCATCGCCCGCGCCTTCGAGGCGCCGCTCCTGGTCGATGCGATCGCCGCCGTGCCGGGCGGCATCGAAGCGCTCGTCCTCGAATGGTCCGACCCGGACAAGATCGCGATCACCGTCGGCTGGACGCGCATCAGCAACCGCGCTGGCGCCGCCGCCTTCGCCGCCACGGTGCGGGCGACGCAGCGAACCTCGAACGGGCTCACCGCGATCGGCTCGGCATTGCTCGCCGCCGCCGCCGCGTTCGAGCATCTTCCGGAACCTGCCGGGCACCGGGTGATCGATATCTCGGGCGACGGCATGGCCAATTTCGGGGTGCCGCCGGCCACCGCCCGCGACGCGCTCGTCAGTCAAGGCATCACGATCAATGGCCTGGCGATCCTCAGCGAGGAGCCATGGCTCGACGAGTATTACCGCAGCAATGTCGTCGGCGGTCCCGCCGCCTTCGTGCTGGTCGCCAAGGGCTTCGACAGCTTTGCCGATGCGATGCTGCGCAAGCTGGTGCAGGAGGTGGCGAGCGCGCCGCCCGCCACCGATGCCGAGATCCGCTAGTTCAGATGCAGTAGGTGCGCAGCGGCGGAAACCCGTTGAACCCGACCGATGCGTAGCTCGCGGTGTAGGCGCCGGCCGCGAGGATCTCGACCTTGTCGCCGACTTCGAGGCCGAGCGGCAGCCGGTACTCGGTGTCCTCGTAAAGAATATCGGCGCTGTCGCAGGTCGGCCCGGCCAGGATGACCGGTCCCAACGGCCCGGCGCGCCCGGGCGCCTCGATGCGGTATTTGATGCTCTCCCCGATCGTCTCGGCCAGCCCGTTGAACTTGCCGACATCGAGATAGACCCAGCGCTTGCCGCCATCGCCCTTGTCGGCGATCAGCACCACCTCGCTCTGGATCAGTCCGGCGTCGCCGACCAGGGAGCGGCCGGGTTCGATGATGATTTCCGGCAGATCGTTGCCGAAATGCCGGGTCAGCGCCGCCGTCACCGCCTGGGCGTATTGCTCGACGGTCGAGACCGGGCCGCGGTAGCGCGCCGGAAAGCCGCCGCCGATATTGACCATGCGCAGGTTGATGTCGGCTTCGGCGAGCAAGGTGAACATGCGCGCGGCGGCGCCGATCGCGCCATCCCATTGGCCGAGGTCGGTCTGCTGGGAGCCGACGTGGAACGAGACGCCGTAAGGGTCGAGGCCGAGCTCGCGAGCCTGCCGCAATAGGGTGACGGCCATCTCCGGCGTGCAGCCGAATTTGCGCGACAAGGGCCAGTCGGCGCCCTCGCAGGACACCAGGATGCGGCAGAAGACGCGCGCGCCGGGCGCCTGGCGCGCCAGCTTCGCGAGCTCCGCCTCGCTGTCGAAGGCAAACAGGCGGATGCCCGTTTGATAAGCGAAGGCGATATCCCGCTCTTTCTTGATCGTGTTGCCGAAGGAGAGCCGGTCGGGCGTCGCGCCGTTGCCGAGGCACAGCGCGATCTCGGCGGGGCTGGCGACGTCGAAGTTCGAGCCCTTCCGCGCCAGCATCGCGACAATCTCGGCCGCCGGGTTCGCCTTGACCGCGTAGTAGACGGCGGCGATCGACAGATAGCGGCATAACAGTTCATGGGCCTCGGCGATCTTGTCGAGATCGACGACAAGGCATGGGGTCTCGGGCGAGTTTTCGGACAGGAAACGTGCGATCTTGGGGTTCATGCCCTTGTAGTTCATGCCCTTGCAGTTCATGGCGGGGCGACCTTCCGAAAAAGCAGCTGAGCACAACCGGCTCTCAAAGCGACATCGGCGATGCCGATGGAGGACAGCCCTCGACGATCGATCGAGGACGAACCCGAACACCGATCGACCCGGCCGAAAGGCCGTGCCGCGGCGTCGTCTCAGCTTAAACTGCTTGGATCGGTGACCCGACCGCCCCGCCCGCGCAAGCGGGTGCCGCGCAGAACAGCATCAGGGCAGGGCGCCACGGCCCTCATCGGGACTGCAACCATATCGACCTCCCTCTCGGGACCCGGCGCACAGCCGGACTGCCAAAAAGGACGCGTTACGTCGTTGCATAACCACCATGGGCCATAGGCACGTGCGAGTGCGTCAACCGGCGCATACATACGCGACGATCGCGTGATTGCAAGCAAGAAATGCAGGGCGCTCAAGAGACCAGGCGACACGCCGAAATCAGGGATCCAAGCGTACTGCTCAACACTCGGATTCAGCCGCAGTTTTGCTAGTGATTTCCCGGGTTTCCGCGATTGCCGCCGCCCCGCTTGGTCCGTAATTCAAGGGCGTGCCAATGGACTTGAAATCGATGCTGAGTTAGACCTGCAACAGCCCGTGTTGTCGCGCACAAATCATCAAGCCGAACCAGCGACATTTTTGCCACGGGTAAGGGCTAATCGAGAAGTCGATTTAATTTTCAAACGCGATTTACACTGTGTTAACCCAAAGTAGCGAGGGTCTGCTCACCTTCAACTAAGGTGGGGTAGGTTGTTATGTTGAGCAAGTCGAGCACGTCGCGGGTGCGAACCGCGAAGAAAACCCCTTCCCGGACGCGACGAGCCGTCAATGGGAAGGCGACGGTCAGGAAGACGGTCCGCCGCGCGAAGCCGGCCCGTAAAACCGCCGCCGCGAAGCGTACCACGACCGCAAAGCGCAGCATGGCCGCAAAGCGCACCACGGCCGCGAAGCGCACCGCAACCGCAAAGCGCATTCCGGCCGCGAAGCGCACCGCAACTGCGAAGCGCAGCATGGCCGCGAAGCGCACCGCAACTGCGAAGCGCAGCGTAGCCGCGAAGCGCACCGCAACTGCGAAGCGCAGCATGGCCGCGAAGCGCATCGCGCTGAACGGCAAGAGGCCGGTGCGGAAGACGGTTCGGCGCGCGAAGCCTGCCCGGACGACCGCTCTGGCGAGAGCCGCGAAGAGCGGCATTGCCCGCGTACGGCGCGCCGTCAAGGCCAAGAAGGTGATCCGCGCCCGCAAGCCGGCGCGCGTGACTGCCATCGCCAAGCCGAGCGCCGTGATGGGCTCACACTTCATGAGCCGCTCGTTCTCGTTCTAATCGAACGATTACATCTCGGTACACTGACGACCCCGGCCCCGCACTGCGGGGCCGGGGCGTTTTTGGGCATGAGAATGCACCCGTAATCGGCAGCGAATCTTGTCGTATCCGAATTTCAAGGCTTTGAGTGCATTCTCTTGTCGGGACCGTTATCGTTGCGTCGAAGGAGGTCCTGATGGCCAAGACCGTCGATGTGACGATCCCGCTGGATCCCGAGGCCGCGAAAGCCCTCGACACCCCGGCTCGTCGGGAAGCGGTGGGACGCTATCTGAGCGAGTTGCTGAAAGGCAGACGCGTTCGCGAGGCACTCGCGGAGGCAATCGCCGATGTTAAGCGCGAAGCTCGGGCAAGCGGACTGACAGATAAGGACATTGACGCTGAGCTGGAGGCTTGGCGCACCGAGCGGCGCGCTTGATCGTCGTCCTCGACGCATCGACTTTTGTCTCGGCCGTCCTGAAATCGGATAGCATCCCCGAACAAGCACTCCTGCGGGCGGTAGACACGGCTAACCGGCTGATCTTGTCGCACGAGGTCGAGGATGAATATCGAGAGGTCATCTTTCGTCCGAAATTCGATCGGTCCGTTTCTGTAGAGCGTCGTAATCGAATTCTCGACATCGTGCTTCTGACAGCTCGGAGGATCGAGCCGACCGAGATCGTGCGTGAATGCCGCGACCCAAAAGACGACAAATACCTGGCGTTAGCTGCCGCCGGCGGGGCTGATGTCATCGTGAGCAGCGATTTGCGCCACTTACTCTCGATGCATCCTTGGCGCGGCATCCCGATCCTGTCCCCGGCGGATTTTCTTGCTTTCGGCTGATTGCTGATCGGGAGATCAGTCGCCGGCGGCCCGCGTGACGCGGCTGTCGACGATCGGGACCACCAGCCCCGGACGCTGCGCCGCCACCCGCTCCTGCGCCGCTTCGAGGATCAGGCGCAGCAGGTCCGCGTAGCGCAGCCCGGCCATCTCGGCCATCAGGTTGAGTTTGCCATCCCAGCACCAGCCCGGATTCGGGTTGACCTCGAGCAATTTGGCTTCACCGGCCGCATCGGCACGAAAATCGAAGCGGGCGTAATCGCGACAGCCGAGCCGCTCGAACAGGATGTTGGCGTAATCGGTCAGCTTGCGCCGCGTATCCTCGTCAAGGCGCGCCTCGCGATAGGCGATCTGCGACCAATAGGGCGAGTCGGGGATCCACTTCGACTCGTAGGTCAGTAGCCGCGGCAGCGCCGGGTCGAGCCGCGAGTAATCGACTTCGAGCACCGGCAATACGCGACAGTTCGCGCCGGGATTGCCGATGATGCCGATACTGTATTCCGGACCGGTCAGGAATTCCTGGATCAGGATCGCGCTGCACGGTAGTTGCTGGCGCAGATTGTTCAGATAGGCGATCGCCTCTTCCCAGGTGTGCACCACCGCATGCTGGGTGATCCCGATCGAGGAATCGCCGAAATTGGGCTTGATCAGCGCCGGGAACACGCCCGACGGAATGGTCGCCGCGAGATCGTCGGAATTGAAGTAGGTCTCGGCCGGCACCGGCAGGTCGATCGCCTCGGCGATGCCGCGCACCAGCGCCTTGTTGTAGCACAGCCCGAGGCAGGCCGGCCCCGCTCCGCTATAGGGGATGTCGAACATCTCGAGCAGCGCCGGGACATGCATTTCGAGAAAGGCGTCGTTGTTGAAGCCTTCATCGCACAAATTCAGCACGAAATGCGGCCGGCGCGACGTCAGATCGGCCATCAGGGTCGCGTGATTATCGAGATAGCGGAACCGGTACTCCGGCAGCTCGGCGAGCGCTGTTTGGAGCCGCGCCACGGTCTCGGCGTCCTCTTCGTTGAAGCGGCCGTCGCGCTTGACCGGATCGGGCAGCCGGGGATCGCCGAGAATGACGGCGACTTCCGGGAACGGCACGGCACGGCGCGCCAGCCCCTGGATGCGGCGCGGTGCCTCGGCGGTCAGGAACAGCCGGTGCTCGACCATGCCGAGATCCTGGTTGCGCGGCGAATCCGGCGTCGCGACCGAATGGAAGCGGAGATTGCCGAAGCCGGCGCGCTGCATCAGCGCTTCCATGCGCTCCTTCGAATAGAGGCGCTCGGCATAGAACTGGTCGGCGATGACGCCGCGCTCGGCGTGCACCACCACCTCGCGGCTGATCAGCCGGTCGCCGTCTTCGGCCAGGCCGCGCTCGCGGCACACGAAATGGTTCTGATCGACCCACTCCCAGGAGCGCGGCTCGAAATGAGACCGCATCCACTCGCCGTCCATCAAATCCATGACCAGGACGCCGCCCGAGGCGAGAGCGCGCTTGACCGCTTCGAGCACCGCCAGATCGTCCTCCGGCCGGTCGAAATAGCCGAACGAGTTGCCGAGGATGCAGACGCAGTGAAATTCGCCATCGCCAAGCCGGAAGCGGCGCGCGTCGCCTTCATGGAAGGAGACCTGCAGATTTCGCTGCCGGGCACGCTTGCGGGCGAGGCGGATCAGATAGCGCGAGCGGTCGAGCCCGGTGACGTACTGAAAGCCGCGGCGCGCCAATTCGAGGGAATGCCGGCCTTGGCCGCAACACAGATCGAGCAGGCGATCGTTGCGCTGAAGCCCGGCGCTGCGGACCAGGAGGTCGACTTCTTGCTCGGTGTTGCGGTCGTTCTCGACAATATCGCCATCGGTTTCGAGATAGAGCGAATTGAACAGCGTACGCCACCACTCCGAGGGCAGGTGCCGTTCGAGATCGGATACCGGCCCTAAGGTGCGCAGGCCGGACCGGTCCTCGCGCCGAGCCGCCGGCGGGGCATCGCTCGGCGCCACCGCATCGCGCACCAGGGCGAGCCGGGCGGCGCCGCCGTCCCCATTGGTCTTTTTCCCCATCTCCGGTCACCCCCGCAGATATAAAAAAGGGCGGCACCAGAAAGGCCGCCGAAAAAGTGAGCTTCGGGCAGTACAAGACAGGCGCCATCGCAACCGTCCGGCCGCCGCCGCGGGCGGCTCGGTAAGACTGATAGGTCGTGACGATGACGGGGAGACGACGGCGACCATCGATACTGCGCGGAGCTGTGCGATCCTGATCGTCTATAAGTGCGTGCCGAAAGCGCCAACGGTACAAACCGGCGAAAAGTTCGGGGCAATGCCAGCCGCTTTCAAGATGCGCGACCCCGGCCCCGCCAGGTATCGAATAAAGTGCAAGAAACTGGCCGAGATTAAGGCGTGTAAACCAGCCCCGTGCGCGGCTGCGCCAGCGCCTTCGCCGGCCATTCGGACGAATCGGTCGGGCTCATGGCGCGGTGCGCACCGGGATCGTGCCCAGCCGCTGTCCGGTCGCGAGGTCGAGAATGAGGAGTTGCCGGGTGCCGTCGGCCAGCAGCAGATCGATGACGAGGCGATCCGGCCCGGCGGTCATCGCCCCGATCCGCGATCCCGCCGGCAGATCGATCGGCTGCGCGACAAAAGCTTGCGGCGTTGCCGCTGGCGAGCCTTTGTGCGAGACCCGCGCCGCAATCGCGACGATCAGAACCACGGTTCCAACGACCAGCAGCACGCCCATGACGATGACAGCGATCTTCAGCGCGCGCACGGGGTCCTGCTCAGCCGGTGCGAGCGATGATGCCGAATGAGGCGGTAATCGCCGCACCGGGCCCGGGGCGCCGCCTCGAAATCCACGGGGATGCCGCGGATGCCGGGCAGCGCCTCGACCGGGTCTTGCAGCGCCATCTGCCCGAGCTGTCGCGCACCCGTTTCAAGCAGCTGATTCTGTCCGGCGGGGTCACCTGCGAGGGCGCGGTGCAACGCGACCCGGCCCAGCGGGTACAGGCGGGCCAGCAGTTTGCGATCACCGTCCCCGATCCGGTCGATCCGGTCCCGGCGGCACAGCCGATGCCGCTCGCGATCCACTTCGAGGACGAGCATTTGCTCGTCCTCGACAAACCGGCCGGCCTGGTGGTCCATCCCGCGCCGGGCAATCCGGAGGGCACGCTGGTCAACGCGCTGCTCGCGCATTGCGGCGCGAGCCTTGCCGGCATCGGCGGGGTGCGCCGGCCGGGGATCGTGCATCGTCTCGACAAGGACACGAGCGGGCTCCTCGTCGTCGCCAAGACCGAGCCCGTCCACCGCGCCCTATCGCGCGATTTCGCGGGGCGCCGGATCGAGCGCGCCTATGGCGCCTTTGTCTGGGGCGTGCCGGTGCCGGCCGCCGGCGAGATCAGCGGCAATATCGGCCGCAGCTCGAGCAACCGCAAGAAGATGGCGGTCGTCGCCGCCACCCGGGGCAAGCCGGCGGTGACCCGCTACCGCGTCGAGCGCCGCTTCGGCAATCACGCAGCTTTGATCGAGTGCCGCCTGCTGACCGGACGCACCCACCAGATCCGCGTGCATCTGGCGCACGCCGGCCATCCGCTGATCGGCGACCCGGTTTATGGCACGCGCGGCGGGCGCGCCGTGGCGCGGCTGGGGCCGTCGGGCGCGGCGATCGCGGCCTTTCCGCGACAGGCCCTGCATGCGCGGCTGCTCGGTTTCAGCCATCCCGCGACCGGCGAGAAGCTCACCTTCGAGAGCCCGTTGCCGATGGACATGGAAGAGCTTCTGACAAATTTAGAGCTACTTTAAACTGGACAAAAACCGACTATATCAGTAGGGTTTCCGGCCAGGGGTTCGTCGCGGCGTGATGTCGCATGGATCGCCAGGCCGATCCCGCCGTTCGCCAATTTGGCACCTCATCGGAGCACTATAGATTAAAATGGCCAGCCTTTCGGTCCCATCTCTGTCCGGCGAAGGAAACCTGACGCGGTATCTCCAGGAGATCCGCAAGTTTCCAATGTTGGAGCCGGACGAGGAATACATGCTTGCCAAGCGCTGGAAGGAGCGCGAGGACCCCGATGCGGCGCATCGGCTGGTCACGAGCCATCTGCGCCTGGTCGCCAAGATCGCGATGGGATATCGCGGTTACGGCCTGCCGCTCTCGGAGCTGATCTCCGAGGGCAATGTTGGCATGATGCAGGCGGTCAAGCGGTTCGACCCGGACCGCGGATTTCGCCTCGCGACCTATGCGATGTGGTGGATCCGCGCCGCGATCCAGGAATACATCCTGCACTCCTGGTCGCTCGTCAAAATGGGCACCACCGCGGCGCAGAAGAAGCTGTTCTTCAACCTGCGCAAGCTCAAGGGCCAGCTGCAGGCGATGGAGGAAGGCGACCTGTCGCCCGAAAACCTGAAAAAGATCGCGACCGAGCTCGACGTGCCGGAGGCCGACGTCGTCAGCATGAACCGCCGGCTCGCCAGCCCCGACCATTCCCTGAACGCGCCGCTCCGCAGCGACAGCGAGGGCGAATGGCAGGATTGGCTGGTCGACGAGAGCGAGAGCCAGGAGACCATGCTCGGCGAACGGCAGGAGCTCGGCCTGAGGCGCGATCTCCTCGAAAAGGCGATGACCCACCTCAACGACCGCGAGCGCCACATCCTGACCGAGCGGCGGCTCCAGGAAAACCCGACGACGCTCGAGGATCTGTCGCAGCAATACGGCATCTCGCGCGAGCGGGTGCGGCAGATCGAGGTGCGCGCCTTCGAGAAATTGCAGAAGGCGATGAAAGCCGCCGCAGTCGAGCGGCGCCTCGTCACGCACTAGGCCGTTTAACTCGTCGTCCCGGCGAAAGCCGGGACCCACCTTTCAATCGTCTCGGGCGCGGATTGATGGATCCCGGCTTTCGCCGGGACACGGTTTATGGGTCAGGGAGCACTGCGCCCGGAAGGAAGCCGGACCTAGCTCGGATCCAGCTCGGTATCCCAATAGAGATAGTCGCGCCAGCTCTCGTGCAGGTAGTTGGGCGGGAAGGCGCGCCCGTTTTCCTGCAGCATAAAGGTGGTCGGCTGGACCGGCCGGTGGCGCGGATACATTCCGGTCTGCCGCGGCAGCCGGTTGCCCTTCAGCAGATTGCAGCCGCCGCAGGCCGTCACGACGTTGGTCCACAAGGTCCGGCCNCCGCGCGAGCGCGGGATCACGTGGTCGAAGGTCAGATCGTGCGACGAATGCGGCCGGCCGCAATACTGGCAGGTGAANCGGTCGCGCAGGAACACGTTGAACCGGGTAAAGGCGGGATGCCGCGCCGCGTGGACGTATTCCTTCAGCGCGATGACNCTCGGCANCCGCATCTCGAAGGACGGGCTGCGCACAACCGCGTCGTAATGGTCGATGATGTTGACGCGGTCGAGAAACACCGCCTTGACCGCGTCCTGCCAAGACCACAGCGACAATGGGAAATAGCTGAGCGGACGGAAATCCGCGTTCAGCACCAGGGCCGGGCAGCTATCGAGCAAGGCCGTCACCGCAAGACCTACTGTTCATCTCGCCCTATGCTCGCATTAACACGCGAATATGACGATTTGATAGCGGATCGGACAACCGGCGACAAGTTTTCGCAGCNTCGNCTACCATCNGTGGGGNTGNGTNGCCNTGAANCTGCTACGGCTTGACGNCGGATCATCGGGCNCNNCCNGCCNGCCTTGCTCGCCGATCGCGCCCCGTGCTATCCCGGCTGAAGCCAAGAATCGGGCCGGGGGAGGAGCCATGCGCTTCGGGTTTTTCGACCAATTGCCCTGNGCGCCCGGCTATTCGGAGCAGCAGCGCTACCACGACATCATCGGTCAGATCGAACTCGGGGACGAGATCGGCTTCGATACGGTGTGGCTCGGCGAGCTGCATTTCAGCCGCGCGTTTTCGATCCTGGCCGACCCGCTGATGGTGCTGGCGGCGGCGGCGCAGCGGGCACCCCGCATCCGGCTCGGCACGGCGGTGACGCTCTTGCCGCTGCACAACCCGGTCAAGATCGCCGAAGAGGCCGCGATCGCCGACATCCTCAGCAACGGAAGGCTGGAACTCGGCGTCGGACGCGGCACCGCGCCCCTGCATTACGAAGGCTACGCGATCCCGATGGAGGAAAGCCGCGAGCGGTTCGAGGAGGCGCTCGACTTCATCATCGGCGCGTGGAGCAGCGAATCCTTCTCGTTCAGCGGCAAATACTTCCGGGCGCGCGAGCTGAACCTGGCGCCGCGGCCGGTGCAATCGCCCTACCCGCCGGTACGGATCGCCGCCAACA
>JGI12053J15887_10000508_pt1 | contig 15853 bp, 15 predicted proteins | sample MedBloCAOM1_O3_FD_15887 | JGI IMG/M metagenome (IMG submission 15887)
GTCCAGTGCCTGATTAACATAATTGATTCAACCCTATGTTTCAAAAAATATTGACACAATCTTGGTTATGGTTCTAACATTGAAATGAAATGGATGTTCAAAAACGGACGAGCAACGCTTGGCTTCTGCTGACGTTTACTCTTCCTGCCAAGCGAGCCAGTCAACGGGTGGACATCTGGCGTAAATTGCAACGCTACGGCACCATCCCCCTCGGAAATTCTGGATACTTGTTGCCCAAGACTCCGGTGAATGAAGAACGCTTTCAGTGGCTGGCTACATCCGTTCGCAAATACGGAGGCGATGCTTCGATTGTTGTCGTTCAGAGGATCGACAATATTTCGACTTCCCAATTGATCGGGCGTTTTGCCGAGACTCGTGCGCAGGACTACCAGGAGTTAATCGGTCAACTGCAAGACTTTTCTGCCATGCCCCCGCCCGATCGGGCTGTCGGCCGACTCAGCCGTTTGCGTAGCCGTTTTCAAGAGATCGTCGAGGTAGATTTCTTCAACAGTCCTTTGCAGAAGCGCGCCGCGGAACTGCTGAAGAAAGCTGAGGCCGCACGCGTGATGATGCGCCCGGCAGAAACACCGAAGATTAACCCACGACACTACAGAGGCAGAGTCTGGGTAACCCGGCCCCGACCAGGGGTGGACCGATGCGCATCCGCGTGGCTAATTCGACGGTTTATCGATTCCAAGGCAAGGTTTGCCTTTGCGCCGCAAGAACAACAGGTGCCAAAGGATTCCGTGCCGTTCGATATGTTCCACGAGAGCGGTTTCGGGCATCGCGGCGAGGACTGTACCTTCGAGACATTACAAAAGGAATTCAAGATTCGCGACCGAAGAGTGAAGGTCATTTCCGAGATTATTCATGACGCAGATCTGGTCGATGACAAATTCGGTCGCAAAGAGGGTTACGGGATCGATGAGGTACTCAAAGGCTGGGCGCGACAGGGAATTCCAAACCAGCAACTCCTCGATCGCGGAATGCAACTTGTGGAGGGACTATTTCATTCAATTCGCTGACTACCAACCGACTATTTCAAAGGAGCATGACTGTGCAACTAAGAATCGTAATTCTAAGTTCGTTACTCTCGATTTTTCCCGCTCTGTCAGTCGCACAAGGTCTCACTACCTCGAAGATCGATGAAAGTCTGGGGCGCAGTGGGCAGAAGTCAGGCGATGTTTACCGCGTCGGGTTTCCCCGGACTGATCTTCATGTTTCCGTCGCAGGCGCGGAGATCAAACCAGGACTTGCGCTCGGGTCGTGGGCCGCGTTCAGCGGAACTGATAACGACGCAATGGTGATGGGTGATCTTGTGCTTCTGGAGGGCGAAGTTAATCCGGTTATCAAGTCACTACGTTCCGCGGGATTTCAAATAACCGCCGTACACAATCACCTGATGGATGAAAAGCCTCACGTGCTTTACGTGCACTACATGGGGCACGGCAATGTTTCAGAGATCTCCAAGTCACTTCGATTGGGGCTGGAACAGTCAAAGACGCCGCTCGATAAACCCGCGCCAGCACAGCCTGCGGAACCGCCCGCATTCGTCAAGACCATTGAAGATATTGTCGGCGCTAAGGGCCGATTTGCCGGTGGCGTTTTATCTTTTGGGGTTCCACGAGCCGCGGCGATCACTGACCACAACATGACTCTTACTGCTGCTCAAGGAGTGGCCGAGGCCATCAACTTTCAAGAGTCTGGTACGGGTAAAGTGTCGACAACCGGTGATTTTGTTCTCACCGCCGAGGAAGTAAATCCAGTGATCTCCGCCCTCCAGGAGCACGACATTCAAATAACCGCACTGCACAGTCACATGCTGACAGAAGAGCCACGGTTGTTTTTCATGCACTTCTGGGCAGTGGGTCCTACTGAATCGGTCGCGCAAGGGATTAAGGCGGCGCTCACCAAAGTTCATACGAAGTGAGAAACCCGGAGCGGCATTTGATCAATAATCTGGAGAGAACGGTTTCAGACCCGGCAAATATGAAAGCGGACGTCCGTGCCGATGCTGTCCGGGAGGACGATAAACTCGCTCCGCTTGTTGTCGCCCTTGTCGGATGTATGCAGAGAGACCTGCTGGAAGCATATGGTTTTGTACGACGCCATACCCAACCCCTAAACTTTTAAACTTTCCGCATCCTTTCCTAAGGCGGTTCGTGACTAGTTTGAGAGGCGAAGGCTAAAGTTCGCAAATTACGATGACTACGACCGCCTTACTCCCTGGCGCTCTGAGGGTTTTGACGCGCGACGGGTATCTACTATTCCTGACCAGATTCCTACGTTTATTCGCATACGGCTCCCTGTCTGTCGTTTTAGTCTTCTACCTGGTCAGCCTGGGGCTCAATGAATCGCAAACAGGCCTGCTGCTTACGTTGACGTTGCTCGGCGACACGGTGATTTCTCTCTATCTCACCACGCGAGCTGACCGTATCGGACGCCGCCGGATGTTGATTGTGGGCGCCGTTCTTATGGCGGCTGCGGGTCTCGCTTTCGCTTGCACAAGAAATCTGTTTTTCCTGATTATCGCTGGGACCATAGGCGTAATAAGTCCCAGCGGCAACGAAGTAGGCCCATTTTTGTCCATCGAGCAAGCCGCGCTCGCGCATGTTGTTCCTGATCGATCGAGAACTGAAGTCTTCGCCTGGTACACCTTGGCGGGCTCCCTAGCCACGGCGATAGGTGCCCTTTTTGCCGGACTGATAACAAATGCGCTGCAGAAAACCGCAATGACGCCAGTTGGGACATACCGTGTGGTGGTTGTTCTTTATGCGGTTATTGGAGTTTTGCTGGTCGCTCTGTTCATTTCTCTGTCGCCGGCTGCGGAAGTGCATGTGCCTCGGGAAGAATCGGCCGCGCCGTTGTCGATGAAGAGTTTCTTCGGCGTCGGCCGATCACACCGCGTAGTGCTCAAACTTTCCAGCCTATTCGCATTGGACTCCTTCGCGGGCGGATTTGTAGTTCAGAGTTTCGCGGCTTATTGGTTTTATCTTCGGTTTGGTGTCAACCCAGCAACGCTCGGGGCCATTTTCTTTTGGGCAAATATCTTTGCCGGAATATCTGCCCTGGTGGCCTCACGGCTCGCTGCCAGATGGGGCCTCGTCAACACCATGGTCTTTACGCACCTGCCTTCCAACATTCTGCTGATTCTAGTGCCGCTGATGCCCACTCTAAAGTTGGCTGTGCTAGTTCTACTCGTCCGTTTCAGCATCAGCCAAATGGATGTCCCCGCGAGACAGTCCTACGTGATGGCGGTGGTCAGTAAAGAAGAACGATCAGCAGCGGCGGGAATAACCGGCGTTGCGCGAACGACGGGGGCCGCGATCAGTCCGTTATTCGTGGGGCTCATGTTTGCCCGGCATTCCTGGATCAATGTGCCTTTCTTTCTCGCCGGGGCGCTGAAGATTGCTTACGATCTTTTACTTTACAAGGAATTTTCGGCTGTTCAGCCGCCAGAGGAGCGATAGAATCCCTATGTTAAGAATCNAACACTTGTCGAAACGTTACGGGAATGTTCTCGCCCTCGGACCGGATAAACTTTCAAATTTCCATTAATCCTTACGATTTGTTCGTCAAAACTTAACTCACGGCGTTGAGAGGAGTTGGTGTATGAGATTACTTCGCTGCGCTTGCGATCGGGCGGCCAAATCCTATTCACATGCGGGAAGACGGGCGACAAGGAGAATCATGATGAGGTTTTCTGCGGCTGCTCTAGCTACCTTTGCCATCATTTCCTTCGCGACATCGCTAGGCGCTGAGCAGACTGCGCAAAAGAAGTCGTCTACGAAAACACCTTCGTCGCGGACGCAAAAGAGTACGACCGCGGCAAGTCAAAGACCGCTCGTTTTGTCGGGTTCCGTTCCCCTGGAAGGCGTGAAGGGGCGCTTCGATCATTTTGCTTTCGGGCAAGGCCGCGTATTCGTTTCTGCGCTGGGCAATAACACCGTTGAAGTGATCAACGTCTTCGGTGGCATCGTTGAACACACCATCACCGGGGTGCCAGATCCACAGGGTGTGGCTTTCTCTCCGGAAACCCACAAACTTTTCGTCGCCAGCGCCAAAGGGAAAGTGTACATCTACGAGGCAGGGTCCTTTGACCTCATTTCTAGCGTCGATTTTGAAGGCGGCGCCGACAATTTGCGCTACGACGCCGCTAACAAGCGAATATACGTTGCTTGCGGTAATGACGAGAAAAATGCGGCCATTGCGACGATCGATGCGACGACCAATCAACGCCTCGACGAAGAATACAAACTTGGTGGCGAACCCGAATCCTTCCAGTTGGAATCCTCAGGCCCTAATATTTACGTAAATATTCCGGAGTTGAAACAGATCGCCGTGATTAATCGCAACACCAAGGAAATCACGCGCTGGCCTCTTACCGGATTACGGTTGAATTTTCCCATGGCTCTCGACGAGGTTGATCACCGGCTATTCGTGGGTATACGCGAACCCGCCCGTCTAGCTGTATTTGACACCACGTCAGGGCACCTGATTGTGGCGTTGCCCAGCGCCGAAGACACAGATGATCTGTACTATGATGCCGAGCACAAACGTGTGTATGTACCCGGTGGGGAAGGTGTAATCGACGTTTTTCAGATGAACGACCCGGACCATTACCGGCTTCTCGCCAAAATCCCCACATCTTTGGGCGGACGCACCGCCGGATATTTTGGAAGGCAGGGCAAAGGCATGCATCGTTTCTTTCTGGCGGTTCCAGCTCGCGGCGGGCAGAGCGCCGAACTGAGAATCTTCACCGTGCAAGAGTGAGCAAGCAAAAGCTAATGCCCATAAGGGAAGACGAGCTAGTCAACACCGCGGCGTGCCAGAAGCTTCAAGGCCGTGCGTTTTGCGGAGGGAATGTATGAAGCGCGTTTTTATCATGTGCACCACTGCCCTTACGCAGCTGCTCTCGATTGCTCCGACTGCGCCGGCACAAAACAATCCACCTCTTCAACTGGTGCAAACGATCGCCATGCCCAACGTTAAAGGTCGCATAGATCACATGGATGTGGACCTGGAGGGCAAGCGCCTGTTTGTCGCTGGCATTGAAAACAATTCGATGGAAGTTTTGGATTTAAACACCGGGAAATGGGTGCGCAGTATAACCGGGTTCAAGACACCCACGGAAATGTGCTATGTGCGCGACCTCAATAAATTATTTGTAGCCAGCAGGGACGATGGCATGATCCGAGTTTTTCGCGGAGACTCTCTCGAACTCATCGACTCAATAAAGCTTGAACTAGGAGTGAACCGCATCGTTTATGATCCAGCCAAGAAGTATCTTTACTTCGGGTATGGGGCGAAGCTCGCGGGATTCGATTACGGTCGTGTGGGGATCCTTGACGCTCGAAGCGACAAACTCCTCGGCGATCTGATCGTCGAAGCTCATCCCAGCCAAATTCTCCTCGATATTGCAAACCATCGGATTTTCGCTTCTGTGTGGGAACTTGGCCGAATCGATGTGTTTGACGCCATCGATCATCAGATGCTGTACACCTGGACGACCGGAGGGCAAAGCGGCGATATGGCAATCGATCATGCCCATCACCGCTTGTTCATCGCCACAAGAAATGCTCCTCAGGCGATGATCGTCTACGACTCGGACTCCGGACAGGAAGTAGCTCGCCTTCCCGCTGAGGGCCGCATGAACGGTGTTTACTACGATGGTTGGCACCAGCGCATTTACGTTACTTGTGGGAGGGATCTGCCCAACGGTTATGCTTTCGTTTACCAACAAAAAGACGCCGACCACTATGAGTTCGTCGATAAGGTGGTTACTGCCCCTGGAGCCGGTACCTCGTTCTGGGTCCCGCAGTTGAATCGTTTCTTTGTCGCGATTCCCGGGTTAGAAAAGCAGGAGGCGGCAGTCCTGGTATTCGAACCCGTTCCGTAGAATTCAGAAGACACGCTGAGATTGTTAAATCGTCCAATGAAAGGGGCCATCATGAGGGTCTGTCCGCTGCTCGTAATCTTATTAGCCCTCTCCATTCAAAGCGCCACGGCGCAACAAAACCCTTCGGATCCGCCAGCGGGCCGATCGGCACAGGCACCTCTGCAATTGCTCCAAACTATTCCCCTTCCCGGGGTGGATGGAGCTTTGGATCACATGGCCATCGACGTTCAGAGACAACGTCTGTTTATCCCGGCGGAGCAGCACGGCACCGTCGAAGTTTTGGATCTACGGACGGGCAACAGAATTCGCACGATCAGTGCCGCAAAATGGCCCAGCACAGTGATCTATCACCCGGAATCCAATGAAATTTTCGTGTCCGATCGGGCGGACGGTACGTGCAAGATTTTCAGCGGCGAGAATTATGAGCTGGTGAAATCCATAAAGCTGGCCGTGGGCGCCGACAACGCAGCTTATGATGTGGCCAGCCACTATCTCTATGTTTCTGCTGGCGGCCGCCACGCAGGCATGCCCAATACGCTGATCGGGATTGTCAGTGTGTTAAATGGCCAGCATCTGGGCGACATTCCAGTCGATAGCGCCAACGTTCAGGCGATGGCGTTCGAACCTTCCGGCCCAAAAATGTACGCCGACTTAGCCGACGTAAATAAGATAGCGGTCATTGATCGAGAAAAACGTAGCGTGATCGCGACTTGGTCTGTGACGCCGCAATGCCAGAAACCATACGCACTTTCTCTCGACAGCGCTCATCATCGGCTTTTTGTCGGATGCCGTTTGTTTGCGACGCAAGCCGAATGGTGGCAGCCCGGAAAAATGCTGGTGGTGAACACAGATTCAGGCAAACCGGTAGCGGTTTTTGACGCGGGCGGTGGCGCCGACGAGATGTTTTTTGATGCTGCCAGTCAACGCATTTACCTTCAGGGTTACGAGGGGATTGCCGACGTATGGAAGGAAGTGGATCCCGACCATTACGAATCTATCGGGAGAATTCAGGGTGGTGTTCATGGAAAAACATCGCTCCTGGTTCCCGAACTCAACCGTTATTATGTCGCGGTGTCAGAGCATCAGGATGTAGTCAGGGGAATTCAGGGAGGAAAAATCGAAGAAGCCTATATCGAGGTCTACGAGGTAGAGCCGTAAAGAAAGAACAATTGTTCCGCCAGAAACATTCCACACGAGGTGTAGATGGAATTTCTTCCGATTAGTGTGATTGCCCTACTGTTTTCGTGTGCATCTGTTTCAAAAGCAAACGCACAGGAAAACGCCCCCCTTCGGCTGGTGCAGACCATTCGATGCCGAATGTCAAAGGACCCATCAATCACATGGATGTGGACGTAAAAGACAAACGGCTTTTTGTCGCCGGGCTGGAGAACGGCTCCCTCGAAGTGGTCGATCTGAGTGCGGGTAAATGGTCAAAGAGTATTCCCGGTGATCACCGAGGGACACTTCGGCCGCCACGCTTCAAGACTGGCGCCAGCTTCACTAACGTGTTAAACCATCCGAGTATCGTCGACGATTCGGACCACTNNAACCTGGATATCGGCAGCGCCGGCTTCGGCCAAATTTCCGCGGTGCGCGGTTCGGATTTTGGTGGAAGCCGAACAGGACAGATTTTCGCGCGCATCGAGTTTTAGCCAGTCCACCAGAAATATTTTTCCAATGCTCGTCGGATCATTCGGGNGACCTCGTNTTACGGACGAAGGCCTTTCAAGAGAGACGTTTGTCACCGATCTCGCGTTTTCTCCTTGTCAGGCAAGTTTCGGATCGTGTTTTGCGGAAACGGACACGGGCTCTTGCGCGTCCTTCTTGCTGATTAAATTCATCGCGGCCTGATATAATTTTGAGCGCATTTCATAGCGCTCGCTGGCGCGCGTAATGTAGCGCACTGCGATTTCGACACCGCCGCTTATCGGCTTTAAACTAATGGCTGGAGCGGCTGATAACGTACCCACGTTGCGCGAATGCGCGGCATGCTGCCATTCTTTTTCAGCTTCACCCGCACTCTCCGAGGTGGCTTCGACCACTGTCTTTTGAATGGCGTCAACGATCGGGTACGGACTCTGGCTCGAGTTCACGACCAGCGTGAGTTCATCCCAAAGCCACTGGCCCGATGTGGAAAAATTAAAGTAGTGGCCCTCAATGGCGAAGTTGTTGGTGAACGTAACACGTCGTCCGGTCGGATGACCCGAGTCCGTCCAGTTGCCGGTTTCTAACAATACCGTATGGAACATTCCCAGTTCCGCCACTTCTCCGGTGACTCCGTTGATTTCCACCCAATCACCTAAGCGGATTCCATTTCGTCCCATCAGCACGAACCAACCGAAAAAACTCACGATGAAGTCTTTCAGCGCCACCGTGAGACCTGCGCCGGCAAGTCCCAAGAAAGTCCCCAACTGGCTCGGTGGACCGAAAATAACCAGGAGGATCAGACCTAAAGCAATGATTTGCAGTGTAGTGCTTATCACCGCGTGAAGAGTCTCCGCCTGACGGGGGTCCAATTTGACTTTGCCGAGAAGACTTTTGAGCCAGCTGTCGAAAAAAATCCCGATCAGTAGGATAGCTACAATGACGGCTGCGCCTCTCAACCCTCTATGAACTACCTCTCCTTGCTTAGCAGAGACCACTTCGATCCATTTTCTATATGTTTCGGCCAAGCGGCTCTGATCCTCAATGCGCTCGTCGACATTTGTGAGTGCTTTCACTGCGGCCGAGCGACGTTTTGTAGCGTTGACCAAATCGGACGAACTTTCGGACGGAGAACTAGTAGATTTTTCATCAGAGGGAGGCGTAGATCCTCCCTGGACTGTATCCGGAACTGTTTGTGTCTTGGTCTTGATGTTCGATTGGAGGGCGGCGCGCTTTGTTGTGAACGCGGCTGCTGCCGATTCTGCCTCTTGCTTGGCCTGCCGCAATTGCATTGTCTTCTCATGTAACTCCGACCATCGCAGGTAATGGTGAACTAGTCCGTGTGAATCGGGCGGAGTAGAAGTGTTAACTTTCGTGGTGTCCGCGACACTCGATGCAGACTCGTGCTCCTTAACCAGGTCCTCAATCCGGCTTTGAGCCTCACCACCGGCATCGTTTAATTCCTGCCTTGCATTGTCCACCTCGTCCTGATCGAGCTCGGCCTGGACTTTCGCCTGTTGCAGTTGATCGTCCAGGCTGTCCTTTTTAACACCCGTCGCCTTTGCCAACGCCGTAGTAAGTAGCTCGACTCGCGCCTTATCTTGTTCGAGAGATTTCTCCGCGTTATGCAACCTGGCTTGGGTCTGTTTCGCTTCGGTGCTCAATACCGCAGGGTGCTCTTGGGCGTCCGATACCGCTGCCGCAAATGCCAAGTCCATCTCGCGATCGCCGAGACGGAGGGCCTCCTGCGCTAACGGCAATTCGTCCTCACTGGTTGGCATTTCCGCCAACTTCCGTGCGGTATACAGAGAACTCTGGTCAATTGACGGCCCATGCGCGGTATGGGATTGATCGACTCTTGCGGTTATTTGCGATGTCGTCATCGACCCGCCCGTCCGAAACAATCCGTAGGCGATGACTCCCAGCAGTATCACCAGGATGATCGTGGCAATGTGTTTCGTCGTCTTCATTAGCCTATGCTCTCACGCGCCTTGAGCCATGTTAAGCGATTCGGTTCAAAAGTAATTCATGCGACGCGCAATGGTCATGAGCGATCTTGGATTGGGCCTGGGTAACTTGCCATGAGTGCTTTTCTGCTTTCCTGCGTGTCATCACCCTCAGCCCGTTTGAAATCCAAATAACTTCGCAACCAAATAGATGTATATACATCTATTATTGCATGACCATCTCCTTAACAGCGGCTTTGCCTTGTATGTGTGGCAGCTTCCGCAGGACCTCCCGCGCGCTCACTCAGCTCTACGACCAAGCGCTTCGTCCCCTCAGCCGCAGCCCTACGCAGCTCACTATCTTGCAGGTGCTGTCGCGCGCCGGCGAGGTGTCTCAGGGACACCTTGGCGAAATGCTCGCCATGGACAGCACCAGCCTCACTCGAACTCTCGCCATCATGGTCGGCCCACGCTGGATCACCGAGCGCCGTGGAAAAGTCGGCGAGAACGCTGGCTGCGTCTGTCCAGCGCCGGCGAGGAAAAACTCATGGTGCTCTGCCCTTGTGGGAAAAAGTCCAATCGCGCCTGCGTCGTCAGATTGGGGAGCAGGCTTGGAATAATCTTCTTCGACTCACGCTTCAAGTAACAGACGCAATCACTACTAAAGGAGAATCGCTATGAAGAATTACGCCAAACTCACCACGGGCATTGTTGTCGCTTGGTTTCTCTTTTCCCTGACCGCCTCAGCCCTGCATCTATTCAAGAATGATGCAAGTCGCATTGGTCTTGCTGTCGCGATTGCCGCACTCGCGCCTATCGTAGTTCTCTCGCTGTGGTTTGCGGCCTCCGAGAGCTTTCGACACTCTGTACTATCTCTGAGCCCACANATATTGACGTCTGTCCAAGCCTTTAGACTGGTCGGATTCACCTTCATTCTTNTGGAAGTTCGCTCCACACTGCCGGCAGTTTTTGCCTTCCCTGCGGGATACGGCGATATGGCCATCGGCGCCACATCTGCCTTCGTTGCATGGAAACTTGCAAATCCCGCCCATCGCAATTCCTTCGTTCTCTGGCAATTGTTGGGAATTGCAGACCTCGTGATTGCCGTAAGCGTGGGTACCACGGCCTTCTTGATTAGCCCCCAGGGCCCGTCGATGGTTCCGATGACAGTTCTCCCATTAAGCTTGATTCCAACGTTCTCGTGCCGCTGTTTGCGATTCTTCACGTAATTTGCATCGCCCAGGCAAGATTCTGGACGAAAATTTCCGAGCCAACCACCCATAACAGACTGGAGCCGGCTCCGGGCGCCGTAATCTAAACCAATAATCGCGATGCTCAAGATCGGGGCCATTAGGATCGGGAGTGTTGTGCGAACGATCGGCCCCTGACCTAAAACAAACTATCTGCCTTTCAACAGTCGACACGCATCGACTTTGCATTGTCTAATATTAGTCACGCAAACGTGCGGGAGGAGGCAAAAAATGACTAAAGAACCTGCAAATCGCAAAGAAACCACGCTTGCCAAAAGGGCTGGCGAATTCTCGATTGGAAACGATCTTCGCGTCACTCGCTTGGGATTTGGATCCATGCGCCTCACCGGCAAAGGAGTTTGGGGTCCGCCTGCAGATCACGCCGAAGCGATTTCCGTCCTACAACGCGCCGTCGAACTCGGAATTAATTTCATCGACACCGCCGATTCCTACGGCCCCCACGTTGCCGAAGAATTAATCGCCGAGGCCTTGCATCCTTATCCTGCAGATCTAGTGATCGCCACCAAGGGTGGCTTTGACCGCCCGGGCCCCGACCGCTGGGTGGAGAACGGAAGACCCGAGCATCTCCTCTCCGCTTGTGAGGGCAGCTTGCGCCGCCTGCGCCTGGATCGCATAGACCTTTATCAGTTGCATCGCATTGATCCGAAAGTGCCGGCCGAAGATCAGTTGGGAACACTGAAGAACTTGCAGGCTCAAGGCAAGATCAAGCACATCGGTTTGTCGGAAGTAAACGTCGGTCAACTCCAGCATGCACAAAAGATCGTGAATGTCGTGAGTGTGCAAAATCGTTACAGCGTGACCGATCGCGGATCAGAAGACGTTCTTAGCTACTGTGAGCAACAAGAGATTGCTTTTATCCCATGGTATCCACTGGCAGCTGGCCGCCTTGCAGGTCCGGACAGCCCCGTCGGCCGCGTGGCCAGGCAATTGAACGCGACGCCATCACAGGTCGCAATAGCGTGGTTGCTTAAGCGATCGCCAGTAATGCTACCCATTCCCGGCACATCCAAAGTCCAGCATCTTGAGGAAAATGTCGCTGCCGCCGGCTTGCAGATCGACGATTCCGAATTTAAAGCGCTCCAACGTTCTGCCATCGCAAGCTGATTAATGTGCGGGTCCGACTCGGACTAAGGTCCTGAGCGTTGTGGCTACCCGTGTCCCGTCGGAAAACATCGGCCTCGTTTAGAACCATCAACTTGTTTTATCACCGGCTTGATATCCACGACCGGAGTTCCATCGATTGCTTCGATTGGCCCGATCAGCAACCTATTCTCAATAATTCGCCGAACAGTCACCACATGAAGACCCAATGGGTTCGGGCGATCCGGAGATCGTGTCGCGAAAACACCGGTAAGCGGACGGCTCCTGTCCGAACGCGGGTGAACTCTCAACGTGTCGCGCCGGGCTTTATGCAGCCAGGTTACAACAATGATGTCATCGCCGGCCTTGAGTCCGTCGAGGCCCTGCGCCACTAATGGACTTACTTCCACCCAGGCGTCCGGAGCGCCCTCCGAACCTTGTTTGGGAGCCTGCGCGCGTGTTTTGATGGTGGATCGCAATGTCCCAATTGGACGGAGCCGCGCAAGTCTGCCACTCTTCACCGATAAACCCATTCTGTTCTGAACCTCCAATTCCGTTGAATCGAATTAAGCGTTCCACGAAGTTGCGTTTTGCCTGCAAACCGCGCACCGAGAGTACCCTAACTCTAGTGTAAAAGTCGGCGCGTAAACTTTNTCCATCGCACTATGGATTCGGCGAACTGTCATCCTTTGCATGACCCGGAGGGAACCACAATATCGTTTTTCTCAGCCCTCTCTTGTGGCATCATCATGCGCCGTAAGATTTATTCCCCCAGCAACGCATGGTTTTGTGCTTACATTCCCAGCGTGCCGGCGGCATGTCCAGCGCCCCACAGGCATCACATCGCACAGCCGCGCGAGCCTAAGCATTTACTGGATCTGCACACGGAGGCCACCTGATGGCAATTGTGAACACCAATACCCCCCCAAAGGCATCGTCCTATTCGCCGGCCCCAGCCTCCACCAACAAAGCCGCCCTGGCCTTAGTCACCACACTTTTCTTCTTCTGGGGTTTCGTAACCGTCCTAAACGACATTCTAGTGCCCCATCTGAAATCCATTTTCGATTTGAACTACACCAAAGTGATGCTCATTCAGTTTGCCTTCTTCTCCGCGTACTTTGTTTTTTCCATTCCCTCGGCAAAACTCGTCGACGCCATTGGATACAAAAAGACCATGGTCACGGGCCTCTTCACCATGGGCGTAGGCGCGCTGCTCTTTATCCCGGCGGCCAGCAACGCGTCATTTCCGCTTTTTCTAGTAGCGCTCATGACCCTCGCTGCAGGCATCACCGCTTTGCAGGTAGCTGCTAATCCCTACGTCGCTGTTTTGGGCCCACCGGAAACTGCTTCCAGTAGGTTAAATCTCACCCAAGCCTTCAATTCTTTAGGCACTACCATCGGCCCGTATCTGGGCGGCCTCTTGATCCTGAACGCCAACTTCAAAGGTACTGGCGAGACTCGTCAAATGTCCGCGGACGTTTTGCAAGCCTACCGCGTTCAGGAAGCTTCCTCTGTAAAGCTCCCGTATCTCATCATCGGAGTGTCGCTGATCATTTTTGGAATCATCATAGCCATGTTCAAGTTGCCGGAGATTCCTGGCGCTGCTCGCCACGCCGGCACCGCCGTGAAAGCCAGCTTGTGGAAGTATCGGCAACTGGTTTTCGGGATGATTGGCATTTTTCTATACGTGGGTGCGGAAGTTTCCATCGGCAGCTTTTTAATCAACTATTTCGGCCAGTCGGAGATTGGAGGTCTGTCGGAACTCGCCGCAGCCAAGTACGTCACCTACTACTGGGGAGGTGCCATGGTTGGCCGCTTCATCGGCTCTGCCATTCTTCAGAAAGTAAAAACCGGCACCGTGCTCGCCGTTGCCGCCATAACGGCCTGCGCCTTGGTTTGCATTTCCATGCTAACCACTGGCCACACAGCGATGTATAGCATCATTGCGGTCGGTCTCTTCAATTCCATTATGTTCCCCAGTATTTTCACACTCGGGATTGCGGAGCTCGGCCCGCTAACCGGCGATGGTTCCGGAATGTTGGTGATGGCCATCGTAGGAGGCGCAATACTGCCGGTTCTGCAAGGCGCTCTCGCCGATCGCATCGGAATCCACCACGCATTCATCATCCCGGCGATTTGCTACCTTTATATTCTGTATTACGCACTGTGGGGCTCGCGGCCGACTCCGGTCGTTGTTGCCCAGACTCCGGTTACTGCTCAATGAGTGTTGCCCAGTGACGCGCTAAAATCGAATCGTCAATGGCAACCAGCGACCAAAACACCTATGTAATCGGCGTCGACATTGGTGGAACCAAAGTAGCCGCTGGTTTCGTCAACCACGCGGGCGAAATTAGTCACGTCACTCGTGTTCCGATGGTGAGCGACGGTGATGCAGCTGCAGGCCTCAACTCCGTAATTGAGGCCATCGATTCTCTGCTGGCGAAGGCTCAACAAAACCATTGGACCATTCGCGCCATCGGCATTTGCGCCCCCGGTCCGCTTGACCCCAACACCGGCGTGGTCATCAATCCGCCCAACGTTACTTGTTGGCGAAATTTTCCACTCGCCGCCGAAATTTCAAAACGCTATCGCGTGCCCGTAAAAATCGAAAATGATGCCAACGCCGCGGCCTTGGCGGAGGTTCTGTGGGGCGCGGGGAAAGGCTACGCCAAAGTTTTTTACATCTCCATCGGCACGGGAATCGGTACAGGTTTTATCCTTGACGGCCACATTTACAATGGACGTACCGGCGCTGCCCCTGAGGGCGGGCACGTAAGCATTGATTACCGCGGGCCGGTATGCGGCTGCGGAAAACGCGGATGCATCGAAGTGTTCATTTCAGGTACGGCTATAGCAAAACGCGCTCAGGCAAAACTGGAAGCCGCCAACCTGTCTCATTCGCCGATGCTCGATTTGGCTGGCGGCAAAATCGCCGCGGTCACCTGCGAACTCGTGAATCAAGCTCACACAGGAGGGGACGAAATTGCCAAAGCTACGTTGCTGGATACCGTTGAACTTTTGGCGGTGTACCTGGGCAACACCATCGATCTCCTGGAACCCGACGTGATCGTCGTCGGCGGCGGCGTCGCCGGTGTGCTGAAACCTTTCTTCGATGAAGTTCGTGAGCGCATACCCAGTTGGTGCATCAATTCTCGATGCCGCGAAATTCCATTGATCTCCGCTCACTACGGTGCCAACTCTGGTATCGCCGGCGGAGCTGCGCTATGCAACTGACGGCGGTTTCCGTGAGATCGCTGGCGCTCCTATTTCACGTGCCCAGTGTCGCTCACGCGCAGGGCGGGCATCCGCAGCCCGCGCCTCCTCCGACCGGAGCCAAATCCGCCAAGTGCGCCGGCCGGCCGGTTCCTCAGTTGGAAGACATCACCTCGAAAACGGGTATCACCCTTAAACACACCTCCGACCCCGCGAAAAAATATATTGTCGTCCATGAGCGGCGGCGTAATTATTCTTGATTACGATCGCGACGGTTGGCCGGATATTTATTTCACCAACGCTCCGACCGTGGAGATGGCCTTAAAGGACCAGAAAAGTCGCGGCGCGCTTTACCATAACAATCATGACGGAACTTTTAGCGACCTCACTGATAAATCCGGTTTGAGCGCGCCTTGCTTCGCCATGCGCGGCGCCGTCGGCGACTACGACAATGATGGATGGCCGGATCTTTATGGGACTCGCCTGGGCGGCAACGTGCTCTTCCACAACAATGCGATGGCACCTTTACTGACGTCACCGCCAAANCGGGCCTTGCCGATGGCCGCTGGTCCACCGGAGCGGCCTTCNGTGATTACGACGGCGATGGTAACGCAGACAGACGAAATTCATAGCGGTGGAAGTTATCTCTCGCAAAACGATTTGCACGTGCACTTTGGCTTGGGAGAGGCGAAAAAAATCATCAGCGTTGAGATTCGCTGGCCGTCGGGAAAGATTGAAACTCTCGGAGACTTGGCCGCGGACCAATACTATTCAATACTCGAGGGGCAGAGCCTGGTGTC
>JGI12053J15887_10000509_pt1 | contig 15832 bp, 13 predicted proteins | sample MedBloCAOM1_O3_FD_15887 | JGI IMG/M metagenome (IMG submission 15887)
GGCATCGACAAGGTCGAGGAAGAATTTTACGCCCGCGCCGCCGAACTGGACCTGACCGACGACGTCATCGTCAGCGGCTATGTCGCCTCGGATCACGAAGTGTTCGGCCTGTTCAACGAGGTCGACGCGTTCTGCTATCCGCTCGATGAGGGCCTCACCGCGCGGCGCTCCAGCGTGCTCACCTGCGTGCAGTCCGGCCGGCCGCTGATCGTCACCGGCCCGGCGCTTGCGGAAGAATTCGACCATCATCCGCGCTTCAAGGAATTGATCGATCACGGCGCCATCGTACTGGTCGCGCGCGGCTCGGATGACCAGGCTTACGCCGACCGGATCACCTTCGCGCTGAAACGGCCTTCGGTGCCGGCCTCGTTCGATTTCGACGGATGGTGGCAGGATGTCGCGCAAGCCGTGAAAGCGCAGTTCCAGGCAAAATTCTGATAACAGACGCCGTTCCCCGGGTGCTACGCGGCTGATCCGGGTCCATCGTTCCATTAGAAAGTGTGGGTCCCGGCTCTGCGGTGCATCGCAAGCGCGCTGCACCGCGTCCGGGACACGCGAGAGCCTCACTCCCTGACGCGGAAGCGCGCCAGATAGTGCAGGCCGAACACCGCCAGCAGGAACGTGAACCACAGGGGACTGGCGCGGTCGAGGAAGAAGCTTTCCATCGACGACAGATAGAGNCCGAACAGCCAGATCCGCAGCAGCGCCATCATCAACGGACCGTTATTGCCGCCGAGATCGGCCCTGTGAAAATTCCGCAAGGGCTCGACCGCCAGCACCACGAGCAGCAAGGCCAGGCCGGGCAGGCCCATGCCGAGCGCGGCATCGAGATAGCCATTGTGGCTGTGCGATGCGAACGCCGCCCATTCCTTGCCTTCCGGCAAGCCCTGAATGGCGCTGGTGCCCCAAAAGGACTGGAAGCCGTAGCCGGTCGGCAGCCGCTCCTGCAGCGCCTGCACCGCGAAGGCCCAGATGTCGGTACGCCCCGTGAAACTCGTATCCAGCGGCAGCGCCTTGGCGATCTCGGCAAGGCTGTCGCTCATCACGGTGCCGACGCTGAGCATGTTGAGCACCAGCAGCGGCCCGAGCAGCATCACCGCGCGCAGCCAGAACGAGCGAACCACAGTAGTAAGCGAGGTCAGCAGCAGCACCACGAAGCACAGCGCCAGCGAGCTCTTGCCGGCGGAATACAGCAGAAACAGCGAGGCAAGGCCGACGATTGCCGCCCCTGACAACCACGCGCCCGAGCCGGCGACATAAATGCCGAGGAACAGCAGCATCGCCATCACGGCCGCCGCCTCGTTCTTGTGGCCGAACGAGCCGCGCCAGTTGCCCGCCAGCAAAGGCTCCTGCGCATCGGTGATTTGGTGAATCGACAGATGCGGCACCAGCAATATTCCGAGATAGCAGACCGCCAGCAGCCCCAGGGCCGCGATGCTGAACCACCGCATCAGCTCGTTTTGCGATTTCGGCAACAGCATCAGCGTCGCGGTCACCCCGATCACGCAGGCCGTCAATGCAAAACGTTTGATCGACGTCGCCGGNTCGAGNGCCAGCAACACCGTCAGCAGCACCCAGCCGCCAAACAGCANAAAGGCCGGCGACAGCAAGGTCGCCAGNGCGCGCATNTTGTCGCGCATCGCGAGGCCGATCGTCAGCGCCGCGATGCCGCCGTATGTCGCATAGGTCGGCAGCTCGTTGCCGGTGCCGGCGTCNCCGATCTGCATATTGCTGAGATCTTCGAACGGACGCAGCGACACCCANGCCAGCAGCAGCGTCCCGACGAAGGCGGCGCCGCGGACGATGTCCATCACCTGCTGACGGCGCAATCCGCCGACGACAGCCTGGATTTGCCCGGTGGTGACGAACGCGCTCAAGATACGATCTTCGAAGCTTTGTAGGGCTCCGGCTCGATGCCGACCGCCGCCAGCGCGCTGCCGACCGCGACCGTCATCGGATGCATGGCAATGATGGCCTTGGGCTCCGTCACTACGAGCCGCGCGGCGTGAAACAACGACAGCGGCAGCATCACCAACATTTTCGTCATCAGCCTCGCCCGCGACCACGTCGTTCGCGCTGCCTTGCGCTGGACATGATAATTGATAGCGCCGATCCGCAGACCGCGCAGCGCGAGCCAGGCCGGTCTGGTCCGGCTCTTCGGTACGGTTTCGGTGATGACGGCCTCCGCGGCCCAATGGAATTTCATGCCGGCGAGACGGCAGCGCCAGAAGAAATCGGTGTCGCCGCCGCCGAGGAAATTGAAGCGGAGATCGAAGGCCGGATCGGCAAGCCGTGCAAACACGTCCCGCCGGATCAGGCAATTGCCGCAGCCATAGATCACCGGCACCGGTCCGCTGCTGTCGTAGGCGGGGCGAAACGCCGGATGGTGGCGCAGGCCGCGCTTCATGCTGTCGTCGAAATCGGGCAATGCCGGCCCGCCGACCACATCGGCGCCCGTGGTCTCGGCGGCGCGCAGCATCAGCTCGAGCCAGTCCGGCGAGGCGATTTCGTCGTCGTCGATCATCAGCAGGCTGGAAGCTTTGGGGAACGTCGCCAGCGCCGTCTCGAATGCGGCATTGATGGCGTGGCAATTGCCTTGCCGCGGCTCGACCACGCAGAGGCCGGGAAATTTTCCGGAAGCCAGGAATTCGGCGGCGACCGGCACGCTGCCGGAGTGCAGGGCGTCGTTCTCGACGATGACAACCGCGAAGCGGCGGCCGGTGCTTTGGCGCGCGAGCGATTCCAGCGTCAGGCGCAAATGCTGCGGCCGGCGGAAGCTCGGAATGCAGACCACAATTGCGATCGACAGATCGAGCGCGGGTGACGTCGCGGCCACGGCGCGGAGGGTCTCGGTCGAAATCTCGCTCATGACTGGTTCTTCATCGACATGTGTGCAGTTGGGTTCTGGAATCCAAACATAGCGAGCATTGTTGCAATATCTGGTCCGGCGATGCGCCTTGCGGTGCGGAATTCTTGCGAGGGTTAACAGGGTGAGTTAACCGAAGCTGAATCGCGGCCCTAGGTCGGAACATCAGCGTCCAAACAGTTTTCGGAACAGCTTCTGCGACTTCGGAAACTTGTTGTTGTCGATTTGCGTCGGCCACAACCCGTCCACGTCGAAATAGGCGGCATAGGCGATATTCTGCTGGTTCCGCACAAACCAGTCGTGCATCTGCTGAATGAAATAGGGGTTGTCGCCGAAATTGCCGACTCCCCACTCCGGATAGCTCATGAGCTTGCCGTGCCGGGCAGCGAAGTCGCGGTGCCATTCCAGACCGAACGGCGCCTTGAGGTAGAATGTATTCCATCGCTCCTCGACCGAGCCCTCGTGTTTGAAGTCGTAGACGTCGAGCCCGATGTAATCGACGACGTCGTCGCCGGGATAGGTGAGATCGGCGGGGCTGTCTTGCGGGCCCCATCCCGGACACCAGTCATACCTAAAGTCGTTCGAGTATCGCCTGAAGATGCCGACCACGCGCCTGAACGCCCTGATGTAGTCGGCCTCCTGGCCTTTGGCAGCCCATGCCGAGTCGGCAAGATTCATCTCCCAGCCGAGGCGGATGATCGCCTTTGGCTGGGCCTCGAAAATCGCCCGCGCCGCCGCTTCGAATTCGGCGTCATGCAGGCCATCGGCGACATCGGCGAGCCCCGTCCCCTTTTCCGACAGCGGCACCGACCAGACCACGTTTCGCGCCGGATTGAGCTTGTTCCAGATGCCCGGCACCCAGTTCAATTTGAAGAAATCGTCCCACGTCTCCCCGGCATAGAAGTCGACGCCGAGCACGGATGATCGCGGCTGTCTCAGCCATTTTTCCCAGATCTGCAGCGTATGTTCGCGGCCGACCGGCCCCCAATTGACGAACGCGCCGGCAAGCTTCGATGATTCCGAACTGGCGCGCGGTGCGGCGTTGGCCTTGCCGCAAGCCGCGAAGAAGCCGCTCAAGGCGATCACAGCAATAATGCCCGCCAACTTTCCGAGAACGCTTCTGCTTCTGTGCACGCCTCTATCCATTCTCATGTCTTCGCCGTCGCAAAAGCGGACACTCCGGACGGTCCAACTGTGCCGAAAAGAACCGGCGCCCCCGCCTCCTCTCCGTTGGCGAGGAAACCGGACGATACGGGCTAAGCTCCTGCAATAACCGGTCCGGGACGATGCCGCGCTGGAACAGCTCTCCACCATGGTTACCGCAGCACAGCCGCGGACGCCGGATACAAGGAGTGTCGCAAAGGCGGACACACCGAACAGTCCCGCTGTGCCGGAAACGCCTGAAGTCCCTGCCTCGACCGCACGAATAATGAATCACGCCGGGCGCGCGCCTTGATTTTCACGTCCAGACGCCTGTCCGTCACCGCCATATCCGGTGCGGCGCCGTGCGCAGCGGTCATCAGCATGCCCGCGATGGTTACCGCGCCTCCGAATTAACCAATATCGAAGCGCCGCGGGAGCTCGCCGGCCGGTCGGCACCGATCTTGCTCATCTCCCTAACGCAAGACCACCGGCCCTCAGAACCAAGAGCTCTGAATGTCATCGCCAGAGAGACCCCGCGAGATGAACCCAGTAGCGTTGTTAACCCCAACTTACGGGCGCGACCTGGAACTGTGCACCTTGCTCTGCGAGAGTGTCGACCGTCACGTCACTTCATTCTCGAAGCATTATTTGCTGGTGCCGGACTGCGACGTCGAGCTGTTTTCCCATTTCGAGAGCGACCGCAGGACCGTCATCGCGGCATCGGAGTTCCTCCCCACATGGCTGCGGCCGCTGCCGCGCATTGTCCAGCGCAAGCGGCGCCAGTTCTGGTGGTCGTTGCGGGCCAAACCGGTGAGCGGCTGGCATGTCCAGCAGTTCCTGAAGATCGCCGCGACCATCTCGCTGCCGCATCAGCGCTATTGCATCCTCGATTCCGACATCGTGTTCTTCCGCGATTTCGACCTGTCGCGTTTCGAACATCCGAATCCGATCCCGCTGCTGCGCATGCCGGACGAGGTGATCGCCACCCAGCCGCGGCATTCCCGCTGGGTCGTTACCAGCCATCAATTGCTCGGGTTGCCGGTGCCGCCGCTGCCGGCCTCAGACTTCATCGGACACATCATCTTCTGGGACCAGCAGACCACCCGCGCGATGGCCTCGCGTATCGAGGCCGTCTCCGGGCTCGACTGGATGGAAGCGCTGTGCAAGACCCGCGAGTTCTCCGAATACATGCTGTACGGCTATCTCGTGCAGAACGACGCCCGCCTGGCGGCAAGCCATACCCACACGTCGAGCACGCCCTGCATCAGCTATTGGGAGCAGCCGGAGCTCAGCAAAGATGAACTGAACGAGCTGCTTCGCCGCGCCAGCAAGGACGACGTCGCCTTTTCGATCGCGTCCTTCTCGGGAACGCCGGTGGACACCATCCGCGCCGCGATCGTCGAGAATTTCGCCGCCGGCCCGTCGCTCGTCCCCGGCCGAATTGAGGGGCTCGCCGCCGCATGCTGATCGGGCAAGCCAGCATCAATTTCTCCGCCAATATCCTCTCGGCAGTGCTGGGGCTATTGAGCGTGTTCGTATTCACGCGGCTGTTTTCGCCGCATGACTACGGCGTCTATCTGCTCGGCGTCGGATTCGCCTCCGTCATCAGCGTTTTCCTGGTCGGCTGGTTTCGCAACCTGATCCTCAGCGGACATGCCAAGGACGACGGCACCGACGTTCGCGGCCTGGTGATTTCCGGATACCTCGTCTGCTGCCTCACCGCGCCGATCGCTTACGGATTGGGACGGCTGGTCGGCCTGGATGTCGCGGCCGCACTGGCCGCGGTGGTGCTGTCGGTCGCGATCGGACTGTTCGAGCTGACCCAGGATCTGCTGCGCGCGCGGCTGCGGGCATTCACGGTGATGAAGGCCACGCTGGTTCGCGCCGCCGGTGTGCTTTGCCTCGGCGTCGTTGTGGCCCTGCTCAGCCCGGCCGGATTCCTGTTGCTGCTGTCGTCGGCGCTGGCCTATCTGCTCGCGGTATTGGTGCAGTCGCGCGCCGCCTGGCGCGGAACGAGTTTCAAATTCGACGGCGCAGGTCTGGCGGCGGTGGCGCGGCAGGGCCTGCCGCTGACGCTGTCCCTGACCTTGCTCGCCGTTTCCAGCGTCACCGACCGCTTCATGATCGCCAATCTCGTCAGCGCCGCGGAAGCCGGAAAATATGTCGCGGGTCTCGACCTGGTCCGGCAGACCCTGATGATCCCGGCGATGAGCGCCGCCGCGGCGTTCTTTCCGCTCGCGGTGCAGATCCATGCCAAGCAGGGACCATCAGCGGTGCGGACGCATCTCGGCGAATGCGCGGAACTGCTGCTCAGCATTACGCTGCCGGCGTGCCTGGGCTTTGCCGTCATTTCCGCGCATGTCGCGAACGTTGTCCTCGGTGCTGATTTCCGGGAAGTGGCTGCGCAGGCGATGCCGATCGTGGCCGTCGCCGTGATCTTCCAGGTGCTGACGCAGCAATATCTGCATGCGAGCTTCCTGCTGTCGGGCCGCAATTCGTTCTATTTGATCAATACGGCCTCGATCATCGCGGCCAATGTGATCCTGTCATATGTGTTTGTTAGCACCTACGGCACCGTCGGCGCCGCCTGGGCGCGGCTGGGCGCCGACGTGGTCGGATTTGTCTGCGCGCTGGTCCTCAGCCGCTGGGCGTTTCCGGTTCCCATTCCGCTCGGCCGGCTGGCACTCACCATGATCGCCGCCCTCGTGATGGCGCTGACCGTCGCAGCCCTCGACAGAAGCCTGCACGTCTCGGATCTGACGGCTTGCATCGTGCTGGTTTGCGCTGGATTGGCCAGCTACGTGGCACTGTGCTGGCTGCTCGATATCTCCCGCACGCGCGCGCGCCTGAAACACGGCTTTGCGTTCTTCAGAACCAAACTCGCCAACATCAACGGATAAGAGCCAGTGAACAAGGCAGTCACCATCGATCTCGCGCATGCGGTTCCGGCCGACGCTGCCGCCGCGCCGCTGATGCCGGCGCATCCGCAATCGCTGCTCGACCTGCCGCCCGGCGAGGCCCGCGACAGCCTGCTCACCGTGCACGGCATTCTCGGCACGAGATTGCCGGCGGGAAAGCTCGCGATCTACGAGGCCGGCGGCGGCTCGACCAGTTTCCTGCCGCTCGACGTGCTGCGCCGCGCCCACGTCACCGTGGTCGACATTGACGAGGACCAGATCCGCAACAACGACTACGCCCAGGAAGCCATTCTCGGCGACATCCAGAGCTGGCGCTTTGCGCCCGGCAGCTTCGACCTCGTGATCTGCTACAACGTCATCGAGCATGTTCCCGATGTCGCGGCGGCACTGTCAGGTTTTTGCGAGTCGCTGAAACAAGGCGGCATGATCCTGATCGGGGCGCCCAATCCGAAATCGCTGTCCGGCGTCGTCACCAAATTCTCGCCGCACTGGTTCCATGTCTGGTTCTACCGCCATGTGCGCGGCGACAAGAAGGCCGGCCAGCCCGGCCAGGCGCCGTTCCCGACCCACTTCCATCCGCTGGTCACGCTTTCGAATCTGCAAGCTTTTGCGAGGGCCCACGGGCTCGAGCTGATCTACCGCAAGGAATATGAGAGCCCGCGTTATCCCGAGATGCGGGCGCGCAAGCCCTTGTTCGCCGCCCTGATCGATGCCGCTGCCGTCGTCATCAACGCCCTGCTTCCGGGCAAGGGCGACGTGCGGCACGGCGATTACCACGTGATCCTGAGAAAGCGCTGAACCATGAATGCGATGTGGTCCGAGGCCAAAGCGAGAGTCAGCCACCGGCTGGCGACGCATTTGCGCGTCGATCCGTTCCGGATGCGCAACGACACTCCGATGGCCACGTTTACCTTCGACGACCTGCCGAAGAGTGCCGCGACCACCGGCGCGCGGATCCTTGAGGCACACGATGCCCGCGGCACATTCTATATCTCCGGCGAGCTGGTCGGCACCACCTCGCCGCAATGGGCCTTCGTCGATGCCGCTGATGTCGTCGCCTTGCATGCGCAGGGCCATGAAATCGGCTGCCACACCTTTTCGCACAAGCGGGCCTGCGATCTCGACGCGACGTCCCTGAGCCTGGAGATCGAACGCAATCGCAGCTATTTCAGGTCGCTCGACCGCTCGATCGAGGTCGAAAACTTCGCCTATCCGTTCGGTTATGGATCGATCATGCGCAAGCGCCAGCTCAGGACCACGTTCCAGTCCTGCCGCAGCATCGTGCCGGGCATCAACAGCGGCACCGTGGATCTGCAGTTCCTCCGGGCGACGCCGCTGATCGACAGCCGCATCGGCCGCGACGCGATCGAACGCGCGTTCGAGGAAGCGCAAANCAATAACGGATGGTTAATTTTCTATACCCACGACGTCGCCGACGAGCCGAGCCCTTACGGCTGCTCGCCGGCGTTGCTGACCTATGCCCTTGAGGTGGCATCGCGCCGGAAAATCCCGGTCCGGAACATGGCGGAGGCGTTGCTATGTGCGGGCGCTTAAACGCTTTTTTTGCCATTTCGGTGAATAGTCCCTCAATGAGTATGGTTAATTTTCCCTGTTGCGTCTGTTTCGCACAAAACCCGTGCGCCCGTTGCGTAACCCGAAGAGTAACCCCTCAGCCGATGCTTGCGGCAGTTCGAATGAAAGCTGGGGCCGATGCTTGTATATGACCAACCGATAGATCAGGCCAAACCCGCGGCAACCCCAGCGCCGCCGCGGCCCTCCGCCGCCTTCAGTGTGCTCGAACTCACCCGTCTGCTGTGGCAGCGCAAGGTCGCGATCGCCGCGGCCGGGCTGATCTGCGCCTGCGCCGCTGTCATGGTCGGCAAGAGCCTGACGCCGAGATATTCGGCGACCGCCCAGCTTTATGTCGATCCCCGCGAATTGCAGCTGGTCGAGCGCGAACTCACGCCCCGTGCCCAGGACACCTCGGGCCTGGCGATGGTGGTGGAGAGCCAGGCGCGCCTGATCACCTCGAACAACGTCCTGCTGCAGGTGATCCAGGATACCAAGCTCGACAAGGATCCGGAATTCGGCGGCGACGCCAAGAGCCTGATGTCTTCCCTGCTCGGCCTGTTCGGATTCGACGCCCGTACGGCCGAAGACACCAAGCTCGCCCAGATGGCGGCGCTGGAAGCCCTGGGTCGCCACATCAATGTCAAGAAGACGGATCGCACCTTCATCGTCGACATCGACGTCTGGTCGATCGAGCCGGCGAAGGCGGCGATGCTCGCCAACGCGATCTCCAATGCCTATTTGGCGGAATCCAAGAAATCGCAGGCCACCGCCGCCCGGCGGGCGACGACCGATCTCTCGAGCCGGCTGAAGGAATTGCAGGAACGGCTTCGCAACGCCGAGAACACGCTGGCGGTCTACAAGGCACAGAACAACTTCGTCGGCACCCAGGACAACCTGATCAGCGACCAGCAGCTTTCGGCCAGCAACCAGCGCCTCTCCGCGGCCCGCGCGCTGACGCTCGATGCCCAGGCCAAACTGGACCAGATCGAGGCCAGCCGCCGCGCCTCGACCGATGCCGGCGCCATTCCCGAGGCGCTGCAGTCCCCGACCATCGCCAATCTGCGCGCGCAATATGCCGAAGCCCGCAAGCGCTACGCCGAACTCACCAGCGAACTTGGCCCGCGGCATCCCGCGCTGCGCCAGGTCGAGAAGCAGGTCGATGACCTGCGCCGCACCGTCAACGAGGAAGTCGAACGCTTCGCCCAGTCGGCGAAGAACGACCTGACCCGCGCCCGCGATTACGAAGCCTCGCTGAACAAGGCACTCGAAGGGCAAAAGCGCCAGAGCGTCCAGCTCAGCCAGGCCTCGGTCCGGCTTCGCGAGCTCGAACGCGACGTCGAAGCCAGCCGCGACATCTATCAGTCGTTCCTCAAGCGCTCGCGCGAGACCGAGGAGCAGGAAACCCTCAACACCTCGAGCGCCCGCATCATCGGCGAAGCCACAGTGCCGCGGCTGCGCATCTTCCCGCCGGCCATGAAGCTGCTGGCGATGCTCGGCTTCATGCTCGGCGCGCTCGCCGCCTCGGGCTGGATCGTCGCCGCCGACCGGCTTTCCGCGCCGGACGCCGCCGAACCGGACGCCGCTCAGCCGCGGCCCCGGGCATCGGTATCGCCTGACATGAAGATCTCCATTGAGCCGGCGAGCCCACCGGTGCCGCGGCCAAGTCAGCCTCACCTCGCCCCGATCGAGAAGCCGATGATCGCGCGGCTGCAGGAATCCGACGTGGTGCGCACGCTGAGCGGGATCCTGACCATCGGCGGCATTCCCGACGCGACGCGGATGGGCTGGCCGACGCTGCGTGCCGGCTTCCCGCTGACGACCTTCCTCAATGCCATGCGCGAGATGCGCGCGATCGTGACCCGGCGTTCGCCGGCCAATGCGATGCCGGTGATGGCGGCGATCGGCGCCGGCGATGGCGCAGACCGCAGCATTGCGGCGCTGAATATCGCGCTGGCGGCCGCCCGCGACGGCGCCCGGGTGCTGATGATCGATGCCGACCACGCCACCCATGCGCTTTCCAACCGGGTCAACGGCCACGGCAAGAGCGAGCCCAGCCGTCTTGGCTGGCTCAGCATCGGCAGCAAGACCTCGCGCGCGATCAAGACCGCGAACGGAATTTCGATCCTGCCTGTCATCAAGGGCTCCGACGCCAAGAACTCCGGGAAGGCCGGCGACGCCATCCGCAAGGCGATCGCGCAGGCGCGCTCGGCCGGCGGCTACGATCTGGTGATCCTCGACGGGCCGGCGATGCCGTGGAGTGCCACCGACCGCAAGCTGCTCCACAGCGCCGACGGCCTCGTCGCGATCCTGCCGGTCAATCTCGACATCAATGACGCCATGGAAGACATCATCGCGGCGCTTGGCGGCACCGAGCACAAGCTAATCGGGGTCCTCATCAGCGAACTCAACCCCGCGGCCATCAACCGTAACCGAGACAAACAATATGCTTGAACGTCGCGCAAATCCCGTAGGGAGGGCCGCCACTGCGAGCGTGCCCCGGATCTCGCTGGGCGGGCTGCGGCTCGCCGTGCTCGACATCGAGCAGACCGCGAATTTCATGATCGACATGGTGTTCCCGGAACGCCGGGTCTGCCGTCCGCTGTACCTGACCTCGGCCAATGGCGAGGTGCTGGCGCGCTGCTCGACCGAACCGATGACCGACCGGCTGTTTCGTGCCGCCGACCTGATCAACGCCGACGGCCAGCCGCTGGTCACGGTGTCGCGGTTCAAATCGTCGACGCCGCTGCCCGAACGCGTCGCGACCACCGACCTGTTTCACACCGTGGCCCGCAAGGCCGCCGCGGCACGGCTGACCTTCTATATGTTCGGCGCCGATGAGGCCGAAAACGCCGGCGCCGTCGCCAATGTCCGGAAAATGTACCCGGATTTGCAGATCGTCGGACATTGCCACGGCTACCTGAACGGCGACGCGCTGCGCGCCAAGGTCGACGAAATCAACGCGCTGGCGCCGGATTATCTGTGGGTGGCACTCGGCGTTCCCTATGAACAGGCCTTTGTCGAGGAATTCACGCCGCGGCTGTCCCATGTCGGCGTCATCAAGACCTCCGGCGGATTGTTCAACTTCCTGTCCGGCAGCCGGGCCCGCGCGCCGCATTGGATGCAGACCGTTGGCCTCGAATGGGCCTGGCGAATCTGGCTGGAGCCGCGCCGGCTGTTCTGGCGCTATCTCACCACCAATCCCCGCGCGCTCTATCTGCTGTTCAACAAGAGCCGTCCGTCCAACACCGATCGGACGCCACGAGGCTGATTCCATGAACGACCATCCAGCCATTCTGGTTACCGGCGGCGCGGGCTATATCGGCTCGCATTGCTGCAGGGCGCTGGCGGCGGCCGGTTTTGATCCGGTGGTTTTCGACAATTTCTCGACCGGCCACCGCGGCTTCGTCTCCGGCGCGCTGGTGACCGGCGATATCGCCGACAAGGCGGCGCTCGCCCGCGCCTTCGCGCAGCACGACATTGTCGCGGTCATGCATTTCGCGGCATCGAGCCTGGTCGGCGAGTCCGTCGCCGATCCGCAGAAATACTACATCAACAACCTGGCCGGCACGCTGTCGCTGCTGGAGGCGATGCGCGAGGCTGGCTGCACCCGCCTGGTGTTTTCCTCGACCGGCGCGGTCTACGGCAATGCCGATAGCAAGGCGCTGCCCGAGAGTTACCCTTGCGCGCCGATCAATCCCTACGGCGCCTCGAAATGGATGATCGAGCGCGTGCTCGCCGATTACCGCGGCGCCTATGGGCTCGGATCGTTTTGCTTGCGCTATTTCAACGCCAGCGGCGCCGACGCGTCGGGCGCAATCGGCGAACTGCGCGATAACGAAACCCATCTCATTCCCCGCGCCATGATGGCGCTGCAGGGCCATGTCCCCGATTTCGCGGTGTTCGGCGACGATTACGACACCCCCGACGGCACCGCGATCCGCGACTACATTCACGTCACCGATCTCGCCGCCGCGCATGTGCTGGCGCTGAAACTGCTGCTGCAGGGACATTGCGGCGGCGCTGTCAATCTCGGCACCGGCGCAGGTTTTTCAGTGCGCGAGATCCTCAGCGCGATCGCGGCCGAGACCGGCCGCGAGGTGCCCCATGTGATAAAACCGCGGCGATCGGGTGATCCGACCTATCTGGTTGCGGATGCATCCGCGGCGCGCGAAATCCTGAAATTCCGCAGCGCCCATTCGGATCTCGCGACCATCATCCGGACCGCCTGGGCATGGCACCGCAAGGCTCACCCGCTGAAGACGGATGCGTCGCTGCGAACCAGCGAGACCTTGTTTCCGGCGGCCTGATTCTGAACGCTGTGGCTACGCACTCGGTCACACCTCTCCCCTTGTGGGAGAGGTCGGATCGCATCGCAGATGCGAGCCGGGTGAGGGGTTACGGACTATCGATAGACCGTAACCCCTCACCCCAACCCTCTCCCACAGGGGGAGAGGGAGCTCACTGCCGTTGTTGCTACATCTTCGACTAATTCGATACGAACAGCCCTTCTACAGCGGCTTGACCTGCACCTTGCGCCACTTCAATACGCCCGAGCCGTATTGCAGCGCGAATGGGCCGTTCGCCAGCCTGGTGTCCTGGACGTCGGCAGTCTTCTGCCCGTTCAGGACGACGACGAGGTGCGGCCCCTGCGCCGTGATCTCGAAGGTGTTCCATTTGCCGCCGGCCTTCGGCATCGGATCGACCTTGGCGACATCGACGATCGCGCCGGTGCCATAGCTCGGGTCCGGTCGCTTGTCGAAAATATTCACCTCGTAGCAAAGCTTGGCGTCGATCTTCTTGGGATCCTGGCAGCGGATGAAGATGCCGCTGTTGACGTCGTCATCGGCCCAGAACTCGGCCTTGATCTGGAAGTCTTTATAAGGCGTCTTGGTGACGAGATAAGACAGGTCCTTGCCGTCGAGCTTGTCGACAGTGAGCGCGCCGTCCTTCATCGCCCAGTTGGCTTTGCCGACCTCATCCCAGTCGCCCATCTTGGTGCTGTCGAGCAGCGTCACCCAGCCGTCGCTCTGGCCGTGGGCCATGCCCGAAAGAGCGGCGGCGCCCATCAGCAAACCCGCCGCGAGTATCGATAAGCGCTTCATAAAGTTGTTCTCCCTTGCTCGTTTTAATTGGGCGCAACCTATCACCGCGGTGCGCGGCGTAAACGCATTTTTCATGCTGCAGTTGCGTTGTGTACGGGGCCGCCTGCCACTCATGCATGCACACGCCTTGCCGCGCGGGAACGAGACCGGCTAGCATGCGCGCAATATAAAAGAGCTGGCGTCAGCGTTTCAGCCGGCGGAAATCAAGGGAGGAAACCATGAAGGCGACCAAGCGGCTTTGGCGCTGCCTCATGATGCCGGTAGCGCTCGCCGGCATGTTGAGCATCAGCTCCGCCGCCGAACTCAATCCCGCCGCCGTGATCTACAAATTGCCGGACCAGATTCCATGGAGCCCGGTCAACGCCCGCGGCGGGCAAAGCGCCGTCGTTGTTGGCGATCCGACCAAGCCCGGCTTCTATGCGGTCTACACCAAATGGACCAAGGGCAATCATTTCAGCCGGCCGCACTTCCATCCCAACGACCGTTACATCGTGGTGCTGCAGGGCACCTGGTGGGTCGGCTCAGGCCCGAAATTCGATCCCGCCAACACGACACCGATGCCCGCCGGCAGCTTTGTCACCCATTTCGGCAAGCAGGTGCATTGGGACGGCGCCAAGGACGAGGACGCCGTGCTGCTGATCATGGGCGAAGGGCCGGGGACATCGACCGACGCGGAAGAGAAATAAATGACCACCTCATCCTGAGGAGCGCGCCCTCCCGGCAGCGCACTTGCGCTGTCCGGTGCGCGCGTCTCGAAGGATGGCCGCGAGTCCAACCGTTGCGTCCATCCTTCGAGACGCTTGCTTCGCAAGCTCCTCAGGATGAGGTCCGTATTCCTTCGCACGCTCTGAGGAGCGGCCGCCAGGCCGCGTCTCGAAGGATGAACCAACCTCATGGTTCGAGAACCGCGCCAGACAGCGCAAGCGCTGCCGAGAAGACCCGCTCGTCACGATGAGGCCATATCCGAATGGACCGACCGATGCTGTTCCAATGCAAGACCTGCGGTCCCGCGACCGATCACGGCAGCGCGCCTTCGCGAGCCCGCGCCGCAAAACGTTGGCGCACCATCGACATCCACTGTCACTGCATGGTGCCCGAGGCCAATGCCGTGGTGTTGAAGGCGACCGGCATTCCCGGCGGCGGCGAGACCCCCAATGCCAATGCCCATGTCAACGATCTCACCAAAAGCATCCAGCCGCAGCGCGGCAAGATCGATTTTCCGAAACTGACCGATCTTGCCACAAGGCTGGCCGACATGGACCGCGACGGCATCGACGTGCAGGTGATCTCGCCCTATCCCGGTCACTTCGTCTATGCCGCGCCGCCCGAAGTCGCGCGCGACAGCTGCCATATGGTCAACGACCACATCGCGAGCCTCGTCGCAAAGCATCCGGACCGGCTGATGGGCATGGGCACGGTGCCGCTGCAGGATCCCGGCATGGCGGTCGTAGAACTGGACCGCACCGTCAACGAACTGGGCTTTCGCGGTGTTGAATTATGCACCAACGTCCGCGGCGTCGATCTCACCCGGGCGGGACTCGAAAAGTTCTTTGCCCGGGTGGAAGAACTCGGCGTGCTGATTTTTCTGCATCCGTTCGGCACCAGCCTGGTCGGGCGCATGAGCGATCATTATTTCCCGAACACCATCGGACATCCGCTGGATTCAGCACTGTGCGTCGGGCAATTGATTTTCGACGGTTACCTCGAACGGTTTCCGAAGCTCAAGGTCTGCATCGCCCATGGCGGCGGTTACATCCCGGGCTACTGGGGGCGCTTCGATCACGCCTGGGCGCATCGCGAGGATTGCCGCGTCAACATCAACAAGCCGCCTTCGGAATATCTGAAGAAACTGTATTTCGACACGGTGGTGTTCGACGAGCGAGAGCTCAAGCATCTGATCGAAATCTGGGGCGCCGACCACATCGTGCTCGGCACCGATTATCCCTTCGACATGGCGGAACCCGATCCGGTCGGTTTCCTCGGCCGCGTCAAGGGCGTCAGCGACAAGGATATGGCGCTGGTAGCGGGCGGCAATGCCGAGCGGCTGCTGGGATTGCCGGCGAAGGCGAAGCTTTAGGGTAAGGCGGAACACCCTGACGCGTTGCCATTGGAACGCGCGAAGCGCACCATCGCTCGTTAGTCCGGCTTCTTCGAGGCCCACATGGTTGGTTTCATTCGGCCGCCCTGCGAGGCCGGCGTTATCAGCGCCACGCCGGCGGCTGCCGCCGCGC
>JGI12053J15887_10000510_pt1 | contig 15829 bp, 11 predicted proteins | sample MedBloCAOM1_O3_FD_15887 | JGI IMG/M metagenome (IMG submission 15887)
ACTGCGCATCCGGCAGCGGCTTCAGGACAATCCGGTCGAGGTGGGGATGGCCCTTGTTCCAGTAGTCCGGATTGCGTTCGAGCACCATCCGGTCGCCTGCGTTCCATGACTTCAAGATGAAGGGGCCCGTCCCGACCGGATTACGGTTGTAATCGTCGCCCTTGGTTTTCCAGGCGGTGGGCGACTGGATGACATTGTTCTGGCTTTGGATGGTCAGGGTCGCCGGCAGGTTCACGGCCGGATCGGTCAGGTTGTAAACCAGCGTCAGTTCGTCGGGCGCCTGCACGTCGTGAATCTGAGTGATGTAGAAAGCGCAACGGCATTTATTGGCCGGATCCTTCTGCCGGTCGAAATTGGCCTTCGCCGCTTCGGCGTTGAACGGCGTGCCATCGTGAAACTTGACGCCGGGGCGTAGCTTGAAGGTCCAGGTCCTGAAATCTTCCGAATGATCCCAGGACAGCGCGAGCTTGGGCTGCACCCCACCCTTGTCATCGAGAGTGGTGAGCGTATCGAAAATCGCCGCCGCGGCCGTGAACGTCGCGGTGTCGTAAGCGCCGACCTTCAGCGGATCGAAGCCGGAAATATCGAGCTCAAGGCCGAAGGTGATGCTGCCGCCCTGCTTTTGCGCACTGGCGGCACCGGCAAACGAAGCCAAGCCAAATGCCGCAGCAAGAAATATTTGCGCAAACCTGCGCGAGCGGATTGCCACGGTCATGTAAAATCCTCCCAGATACCGTTCGTCCGGTGTTCCGGATCGTTGATGACTGTCCGATAGATAGGCTGGAATGGCGGGCTGCGGCAAGGCCGCAGGCTTCAGCCGGATGAAACGCCGCAGGGCCTGGCGTCGTCGTCGAGGCGTGCCCGCCGTCAGCGTCGCTCTGCCGTTGCCGATCTGCCGCTGAAGCCGGCTATTTCAGGTTCGGAAAGGCCGATCTCTCTGAGCACCGTTACGGTGTGTTCACCCAAAGTTGCCACGCGCTTTCCCGCCGTCACACTGGCGCCGGACATGCGGAACGGCAAATTCATCACTTTGAAGGTGCCCCCGCCATCTTCCACCTCCGCCAGCGCGCCGCGATGCGCAATCTGTGGATCGGACAATGCCTCCGCGACCGTGCGATAGGCCGAAGCGGGAACGCCGCATCGGTTGAGCGCGGCGAGGCAATTCCCGGTTGAGAGCGTCCGCGACCACGTCTCAACGCCATCCATCAGATCCTTCCAGTTGCCGCGCCGGTCGGCGTATTTCGCGAATCTGACGTCGCTGATCCATTCCGGATGACCGGAAGCCCTGACAAGACTCTGAAACGTCTTTTCGCTGGCGATGGCCAGCATCACATATCCATTGGCGGTCTCGACCGGCCCGAACATCGGACGGCTCGGCGATGCCACATCGAATTGCGACCATTGCACTTCATTCAGTGTCAGGCTGAGCATCGATTCAAGCATCGAGACGTCGATGTGCTGACCGCTTTGACTGCCGTGACGCTGGACCAACGCCGCGGCGATCGCCCCGAACGCATAGGTGCCGGTGACGACGTCGGCGTGATAAATTCCGCAGTAATCGGGGCGGGTTCGCCCCGGCTGGTACGACAGGTGAGCCATATCGTAACCGGAGGCCGCATGGATGACCGGCGCGTAGGCCGGCAGCTCGGCCGAAGGCCCGGTCTGACCGTATCCGGAGATCGAACAATAGATCAGCTTTGGATTGAGCTCCCGCAACGCCCCGTAGTCCAGGTTCAGTCTTCGCATCACGCCGGGGCGGAAATTTTCGACGAGAATATCCGCCTTCGCCACCAGCCTCCTGATGGCCTCGACGGCGTCGGGCGATTTCAGGTCGAAAACGACGCTCTTCTTGCCGAGATTGAGCTGGCCGAAGACGGTACTGAAACTATTGCGGACCGGCGGACGGGTTCGCATCGTCTCCCCTTCGACCGACTCGATCTTGATGACCTCGGCGCCCATGTCGGCCAGCATCCGGGTGCAGTGCGGACCGGCGATCGTGGTTGAGAAATCCAGCACGCGAAGGCCCTGAAAACTCTTTGTCAAAATGCCCTCATCGTTATCAGCTACCGTCATCGCAAACTCCCTCGGCCGCGTACCATCAGCCGCGGCGTGACCCTAAATTGCACGGTTACCACAGGGAAGGGAATCTCTCGGCATCATCTCCTTAAACCGTCGACGACTCGCCGGCTTGCCGCTACATTGCAACGCAACAAAACTGGAACTGTTCTTGCATGGTTAAAGTTAGCGCTGGCACGAGGCCGTTTCTTGAAAGTTTTATTCGTCACGACCGAGATCGATGACTTTGTCCGGGTGGGTGGCCTCGCCGCCGTTTCAGCGGCCCTCCCCCGCGCACTGCGCCCCTGGGGCGACGTCAGAATCCTGCTGCCGGGCTATCGGGACGTCGTCGAACAGTTCCTGCATATTCATATCGTTGGTCAATGCGCTGCGCTGGCGGAGATGCCGGCATGTTCACTCGGGCTCGCATCGACCAAGGATGGCCTGCCGGTTTACATCCTGCTGTGTCCGCAGCTCTATGACCGCCCCGGCAATCCCTATGGCGATGCGTCGGGCCGGGACTGGCCGGACAACGACGTGCGGTTCGGGCGATTTGCGTCAGCCGCTGCCCAGTTGGCTGCAGGCACTCTGGACAAGAATTGGGCAGCGGATCTGGTTCACGTCAATGACTGGCAGGCAGCACTCGTGCCGGCTTACCTCGCCTGGAACGGCGTCAGGATCCCGACCATCCTGACCATCCACAATCTGGCCTATCAAGGACTGTTTCCGAAGGAATCGCTGCGACGGATCGGTGCCCCGGAGGAATCCTTCCACATCGACGGCCTTGAATTCTACGACAAATTGTCCTTCCTCAAGGGCGGCATCGTCTACGCTTCCCATCTGACCACCGTCAGCGAGACCTACGCCAGGGAAATCACCACATCAGAACTCGGCTGCGGGCTTGAGGGTTTGCTCCGACGCCGCTCCGATGCCGCACAACTGACGGGGATATTGAACGGCATCGACGAAAGCTGGGATCCAAGGGTGTGCGCCCAGCTGGCGCAGCCGTTTGGCGCCGGGGATTGGGAAGGCAAGCGTGCGAATGCGGACTACATCCGCCAGCAATTCGGTCTGGCGCTGTCCCGCGGTCCGATTTTCGGCCTTGTTGCCCGTCTCGTTCATCAGAAAGGCATCGACCTCGTATTGTCCGCCGCGGACGAGATCATCGAGACCGGCGGGCAGATCATCGTGACCGGCAGCGGTGAACCCGCGATCGAGCAGGCTCTGGTCGAAGCGCACCGCCGCAGACCGGATGCGATCGGTGTCGCCATTGGTTTCAACGAGGGCCAAGCCCGCAGGATTTTTGCCGGCAGCGATTTTACGCTGATGCCGTCACGCTTCGAACCGTGCGGCCTGAGCCAGATGTACGCGCAGAGGTTCGGATCGCTGCCGATCGGCCACCAGACCGGCGGTCTCGCGGAAACCATCATGGACGGTGAAACCGGGTTTCTGTTCGCCCAGCCGTCAACCGAGTCGTTTCTCGGCGGTATCCGGCGCGCATTCACGACCTTCGTGGCCAAGGATCGCCTCGACTCCATGCGCCGCAGCGCGATGTCGCGATCATTCAGTTGGGGCGTGTCGGCAGCCTGCTACAACGCACTTTATCGGAAGGCTTTGTCCTCTTAGGCGTGGACTCATAAGCACGTGGCCAGGTTCGGATTGATGCGAGCTTGATGAAGGCCCGGATCGTTGGTGCCCTACGGAAACCTCAGCCAACACGTTATCTGGAAAGGCCCGCTTCAGGCGGTCGAGTCGCCTGACGGCAGGCTGCTGTTTAAGGCCGGCAAGCAGTTCATCTGCAAGGGAGACCGGATCGCGTTGCTGGGCCGAACGGGGCAGGTAAGACCCGGCTCGTGGCGATGCTGCGCAAGGCGATCGAAAACCCGGAGGCAGTGCACGCCGGCATCAAGGCCACGCAGTCGCTTGTTCTCGGCTATTGCGACCAGGCTCTTGCCGATCTCGCCGATGCTGACACTCCGATGCACACGATCATCCGCCGATTCGATGTCGACGATCAGCGTGCGCGCGCATTGCTCGCTGGCTCCGGCCTGTCGATCGAGATGCAGAGTTGCCCGATCGGCCAGCTTTCCGGCGGACAGAAGGCACGTCTCGGCATGCTTTTGCTGCGGCTTGCCGAGCCAAACTTCTATCTACTCGATGAGCCCACCAACCACCTGGATATCGAGGGGCAGGAAGCGCTGGAGGACGAATTGATGGGCGATCAGGCAAGCTGCCTGATGGTTTCACACGACCGCAACTTCGTGCGAACGGTAGGAAACCGCTTCTGGCTGATCGAAAAGAAGAAGCTAGTGGAACTAGAAGGACCGGAGGGCTTCTTTGCATCGGTCAGTGCAACAGGTTAGCATCTTGCGCCCGACCAGGCGTCACTCCGCCGCCACCGGCATGATTTCCACCTGTTCGTGAAGAATAACTCCCGAGAGTGGATCGAACTCGCCGACCCAGGGCGAACGATCGAGAGCCGCCTTGGTGTGCGCATAACCTGCGTCCCAGCGCTGCTTGATGCCGGATGGGCTGAAATCGATGTCCTTGGTGTGGCTCTCCATTTCCAGTTGAGGTGCCAGCAACTGCACCACATGCATCCGGGTCTGACAGCCATATCCAGCCAATTCCCGCACCACGTCACTATTGCGCTCCGCCTCGGGCAGACGCGCGGCAAGTTGGCTGATGACATGACGCAAACGATGCGCCTGCTGCTGGCGCGCAATATGGCTCGCGATCCGGCTGGAATACTGCACATCCTTGTGCCGATTAAACACTTCCGCCATCGTGGTGGGCTCGGCGCCGGTCGGATTCCACATGTGAACCGCGAAGATCAGGGAATCCTTGCGGGGGTTGTCGTCGAACACCGCCTCGGTCGGAGTATTCGACAGAATGCCGCCATCCCAGTAAAGCTCGCCATCGATACGGATCGCTGGGAATGCCGGCGGTAGCGCGCCCGATGCCATGACGTGCTTGACGCCAAGCTCGCCATCGCGGCTGTCAAAATATCGCATCTGGCTGGTTCGGACATGCGCGGCGCCGACCGTCAGCCGCGGCGAGCAGCGATTGACCAGATCGAAATCGACCAGTTCCCGCAGCGTCTGCTCCAGCGGCTCGGTCGAATAATATCCGGCCCTGTCGGCACCAAGCGGATAGTCGGCGCCGGCGTGGGCAAGCGAATTAGGTTTAAAGAAACCGGGAATTCCATTCGCCACCGCCGACCAGTAGGACAGCTTTTCGTTGAAGCCGGGAAACGCCCCCGGGAAGCGCCAGATCGGGCGCTGTTCCATTCGCTTCCAGAATTCCCGCAAACGCGCCAAACGATTTTCAGACGCATTGCCGGCAATGAGGCTTGCATTGATAGCGCCGATTGACGTGCCGATGATCCAGTCCGGTTCGATCCCGTCCTCGTGCAGCGCCTGATAGACGCCAGCCTGATAGGAGCCCAGCGCGCCGCCGCCCTGCAGCACCAGCACGACCTGACCGGGAAGAGACTTTCCTAATGACCCGATGCCGTGCGAAGATTGGCTATTCCCTGCAACGTTCATGTCATGCTCTCGTTGAATGCCTGCTGCGTTCTCTGAGGTTCGCGAACAATTCGACTTTGTTACGTCAACCTGCGGCCAAATCGGCAAAAAGCCGGGTCATCCACCCCGGATCGAGTCCGGGGCAGGCTTTCGCTTGAAAGCGCTCTATGTGGTCCGCCTCGTTTCCGGCATCACAAGCCAAATCAAAGCCAGGCCCGTCGCCGCAACGGCGGCAAGCCCGGTAAAAGCGATGCTGCTGCCGAACCTGTCGCTGACGTAGCCGGCCAGCACGGTGCTGAGGGAAGCGCCGATGCCGGTTGCCGTGCCGACGATGCCCTGGGCGAGATTGAAGTGACCGCTTCCAAACGCGACGTCGGCGATAATCAACGGCACCATGACACTAAAGACGGCCGCGGTGATGCCATCGAACACCTGCACCGCGACCAGCAGGTACGGATCGCTCACGGTGGCGAACAGCACGCCGCGGATCGCCAGCGCGGCGAAGCCCAGCAGCAGCAGCGGCCGCCGCCCCCATTGCTGGGCCTTGCGGCCGACCGACGGAGACGTCAGTGCGACGATGGCTTGCGGCACGACGATGCATGCGGCGATCAGCACCGGCGCCCACTGGCTGGACCGGGTGGTTACGACGCCCGCCATCAACGGGAGCATCGCCGCGTTGGCGAGCTGCAACAAGAATATGCTGCCGGCGAAGATCAACAAGGGGCGCCGGCACATTAGATTCAGAACGCTCGTGGCGTTGGCGTCGGGCACCTCGCGCGGCACCGCGCCATGCGCCCGCGCGGCGTCGATCTCCCACTCGTGTATTCGCGCCAGCGCGAGCAAGGTCGGAATCGCCAGAATGAAGGTGACGAGAAACACCGAGCGGCTCGAGAGCAGATAGCCACACGTGCCCATCACGGCCGCGGCGACGCCGTTGCCGAGTGACGCATAGCGCGCATTGCGTCCGAGCCGCTCGCCGATCGCCAGCGGTCCGACCAGGCCGAGGCTGATCGCCGCAATCGCCGGACCAAGCACGCAACTTGCGGCGGCGTGCAGGGTCGCAGCGACCACTACCACCGGAAAGATCGGCCAGGCGGCATATCCGAGCGCGCAGACGCCAATCGTCGCCACCGCAAGGGCGGCCATCAGCCGCTCCGAGCGGGCGGCGTCGACGATGGCGCCGCCGGGCATTTGTCCGATCAGCGCGACAAGGCCGCCGATGGACAGCACAAGACCGATCTCAACCTGGGTCCACTTTTGCGTTGTGAGGTAAACCGCGATGAATGGACCGAATCCGGTCTGCACATCCGCGAGAAAAAAGATGAACCAATCAAGGCCGCGCAAGCTCTGGCGCGAGGGAGTTGGCGCCGCCGCAGGCGCCTTCGGCTCTGAAACGAACGGCGCAACGCTTTCAACGCCGACCGGCCGCTCACGGCGGTCACGATCAATTCGGTCGCGCGAATGTTGGGATGAACGTGCGAACAGGATATCTCTCCGCCCTTTAAGGACCAAACTGCAGCGGCTTCAGGCTCCCTGATGCGCCCAGCACCACGATCGGCGCATCCTCCTTATACTCTGGCGCCGCCATCACCTGGTCCTTGGTCAGTTCGAGCGTGATACTGTCGCTCTTGTTGGCGATGCGTCCGAAATGCAGGGCATTCCAGTCGACGACGATTTTCCGGCTGCCGACGCCGAGAAAACCGCCGAAGTCGATCACAGCCGCGCGCACCGAACCGCCGCGGTCGACGATTACGTCGACGATCCGGCCCATAGCCTCGTCCGCCGCGCTGCGGACATCACGGCCGAGCACGCCATGTGCATCCGCCGCCCGGATGATGGTGACGGAGGGTGGCGGCACGGCCTCCTTGGACGGGACCGCGGGCGCGGTGGTTGGCGGTGGGGCGTCGCGACCCGCTTGCGGCGGACCTTTGTCATCGGCCGCCCACGATATTGCGGCGGTGGACGCGACAACAGCGATCGCGACGAACATTGACAGACGTTTTGCGCGCATAAGGGCTCCTGAAGCGCCTGGTCGAAGGGCATTAATTAACTTGCGGAGGCCTGACACAAGCAGCGCGGATCGGTCAACTCCCAGGTGGAACCCAATGACGCCAGAGACCGATCCGGATCGACGCTCAAAATTCGAATCCTTTGCGCGTCAGAATCTCATGGACACCGATAAACGCCCGCGCGATCAATGCGCGAGAACGATAGACACCTGGATCTGGCCGCGTGTACGCAAAACTTCCAGCGACACGTCATCGCCGTGGCGACGGACCCGGAGATCGACGCTCGAAGAGCCCAGTTGCAGGTCGCGCAGGAACACCTCGTTGAGGAATGCCGGCAGGCGTGGATTGTGCAAGCGAATTTCGCCGCGTTGGGCGTCGAATTCGAGGCCGAGTGCGGCTTCCAGCAGGGTGAACGGCGTCGCGCTTGCCCAGGCTTGCGGCGCGCAAGCGACCGGGTACAGCGTCGGGCCGCGGCGCTTTTCACGCTGAAATCCGCAGAACAATTCGGGCAGCCGCCGCAAATCCATATAGGTCGCAGCGTCGAACAGGCCCTTGAACACCTGCTCGACCGAATGCTTCAACCCGTAGCGCGCGAGGCCGAGTGCGATCAGCGCATTGTCGTGCGGCCAGATCGACCCGTCGTGATAGGACATCGGATTGTAGCGCGCTTGGCCCCGCGCGACGGTGCGGATGCCCCAACCCGTGAAAAAGTGCGGCCGCATCAGGTCGGCGGCGACCATGCGCGCGCGGTCATGGCGCACAATACCGGTAAACAAAAGCTGGCCGGCATTCGACGTCCGCACCCTGCACGGCTGCTTGGCGCCGTCGAGTGCCAGCGCATAGGTGCCGAGTTCCTCGCACCAGAACGCATCTTCAAATCGCTCGGCGAGACGCTGCGCTTCGGCTTCCAGTTCGCGCGCTTTATCCACCAAACCCAGGCGGAGAGCGCAGCGTGCCGCCAACCGCTTGCCGGCAAACACATAGCCCTGGACCTCGGCGAGCGCGATGTAGCCCTCGGCAAGTCGTCCGTCGGCATGAAAAATGGCGTCGTAGGAATCCTTCCAGCCCTGGTTGGCCAATCCTTGTTCGGAGGCGCGCTGATATTCGACAAATCCGTCCTGATCGGGATCGCCCGCGCCGTCGATCCAGCGCAATGCCGATTCGATCGCCGGCCATAATTCAGCCAGCGTCGCATCGTCGCCGGTGCGTTCGACATAGAGCCCGGCCAGCAGCACGAACAGCGGCGTCGCATCGACGCTGCCATAATATTGCGCGAACGGCACCTCGCGCAGCGCGGCCATTTCGCCGCCCCGCATTTCATGCAGGATTTTACCGGACTCGGCATCGGCGAGAGGATCGACCGTTCTGGCCTGATAGAATGCGAGCCGCTTCAGCACACCTCGCGCGACGCGCGGATCAATCCACAGCATCTGCAATGCCGTAATCAAGCCGTCGCGGCCGAAAGTCGTCGAATACCAGGGAATGCCGGCATAAGGATACCGGCCTTGCGGCGTCTCCGTCATCAGCATGTTGAGGTCGGCCATCGACTGGCACACCACCTCGTTGAAAATATTGTTGGAGGTCTCGATGCTGGTTGCGCCTGATGTCGATCGACGCATCTCGCGGCGGTGCGCCCGCAATCCGCGAAAGAACGGCGTCGGCTTGACCGTGGCCGCCCCGTTGCAGGCAACCGACACGAACAGCGCGGTAACCTGCTGCGGCGCCAGCTCGAGATGAAAGGTGGCGGCGTTCGTCGCCAGCCGCGTCGGGCGCGGATCGAACTGAACGGCCGTACTGCGCGATGTGCCGTCCAACCCGCTGTATTCCAGCGCGACGTCGGCGGGGCCAAGCAGTTTACTTGAGCCGATGCCGCGCCGCGCACGGCGCTCGCCGCGCACTTCAAACAAATCGGCGAAGTCATTGTCGAACAGCAGCGTCAGATCGAAGCTCGCGGTGTTCTCGCCGTGGTTCTGCACGCCGATCCGCTGATAGGCCGTGCCGCGCCACAGAAACACCGTGCGCACGATGTGCAACATGTCCTTCTGCAGCACGATTCGGCCGCTGCTATAGACATCGGGATTGGTGAGATCGACCGTCAACGCCGAGTTATCATCGCGCAGGTTCGATCCGAGCAGCAGCGGCTGGACGCCGTCCAGCACCAGCTCAAGCCGGGCGAGATAGCGGGTGTCGGCATTGAAGAGGCCATCGGGGCCGCCGGCGGATGCGCCAATGTCGCCATGGCTATCGAGCACAACGAAGGTGTCGTCATGCTTGAGGGCGCGACGCGGCCTTGCCGCGGGTCCGGTCATCGGAATGTAGAATGACGATTCTACGACGACTTCGGCCTCACGGATCGTTTGAATCAAAGCTTCGATTGCCATCGGGTGACCCTGGCCGGTTTGCCTGCAGCGCGTTCCGCGCGACGGTACGCAAGTCGCAACAATCCCAGGCGCTTAGGCCGCGTGGGTTGCACGGGTTGCAAGACGGTCCATTTCCCGCGCTACCAGTTCCCCATACGGACCCCTGCCCTGCATGAGAAGATCTGGCGGGCCGTCTTCAATGATTCGGCCAGCTTGTAGCATGACCACGCGGTCGAAATTGCGCAGCGTTGCCAGACGATGGGCGATTGCAATGACGGTACGCCCACGCATCAGCCGGCCGAGTGCCTCGCGTATCGCTTCCTCGGATTCGCTGTCAAGCGCCGCGGTCGCTTCATCCAGCAGCAGGATCGGCGCATCCTTCAGGAATGCGCGCGCAATCGCGATGCGCTGGCGCTGTCCGCCGGACAGCTTGACACCGCGATCTCCGACCATCGTAGCAAGTCCCCCCGGCAATGTCTCAACGAAGTCGCAGCGCGCCGCAATTGCTGCACGAAGTACCTCATCGTCGGTCGCGGTTGGCTGTCCGTAGCGGATATTCTCCATGATCGAACGATGGAACAAGGAGATATCCTGCGGAACCACCGAAATCGCCCCGCGAAGGCTCTCCTGGGTGACCCGGGAGATGTTCTGGCCATCGATCGAGATGCTGCCTTGGTCCACATCGTAAAATCGCTGCAGCAGCACAAACAGCGTGGATTTCCCACCGCCGGACGCGCCAACCAGCCCAACCCTTTGGCCGGCATTCAGGCGGAGGCTGAACTTGTCGAATACCTGCATGCCTCCGGGATATCGGAACGACACCTTGTTGAAGACGATTGCTGCCCCCGCCTTGACCAGCGGTTCGGCCTCCGGATGGTCGCGCAGTTCGTGCGGAAGCAACAGCGTGGCAATCGCCTCGGTCAGTCGGGCGACGTGCTGGGTAACGTCGACCAGCGCCACGGCAAGATCGCGGGTGGCATTCAGAATCGATAGCCCGAGGGTGCAGACCAGCACGACGTCGCCAGTGGTGGCCAGNCCGCGCTGCCAAAGTACGACAGCCCAGGCCAGCAATGCGATCGTCAACGCCACGGTAATCGCAGCATGGGTGAGCCGCAGCTTTTCCAGATAGCGCAGGCTGCGTCCGCGCGCCGTCAATTCCCGGTTCACGGTCGCATCGAACCGGTCGTGCTCGAACCGGAGGCCGCAAAACGCCCGCACCAGCGGCATGTTGTTGATGACATCGACCATCTCGCCATCGACCGCGGCGGCCCTGTCCGCGAATTCGTCGTGCAGCGGTTTGCCTCGCGCGGCGAGATGAAACATTGCAACCACCATGGCGCCGGCGATGACGATCAGACCCGCCGACATTGGCACGCTGACGGTTCCGATCAGCGCGATCGCAGCGACAGTGGCGATGCACGGCGGCAGCACGTTCCAGACGAACATATTTTCGACGGTGAAGACGGCATTCGACGTCGCGGTAATGCGACTTGTCAGCATTCCCGGCAGCCGGTCGGAAAAATAGCTCGGCGCGTGGCCGGTGAGGTGACGGAAGATGTCGCGGCGCAAATCACCGGTCACTCCCACAAATGTGAAGCTGGCGGTCCAACTGGCGATCCGCCACAGAAAATTATCGGCGGCGATCATCGACATGAGAAAAACGAATGCCAGCCATACGCTGCCTGCGTGTGCCGGCCCGGCCGACAGGCCATCGACCAGATGCTTCACGCCATATTGCGTGCCTACCGAACAAGCAACCGCTGCAACAACGGCGGTCAGGATGACGGCATGCGCGGCAGGGCGTCGACGGAGGTAGCGCAGCACGAACGGCAGCGGACGGTTAGCGTATCCTGAAAGAACGTCCATGAAGCTGGAAACCCCTTGTTAGATAACGGAATCTCGCGCGGACTTAGGTCCGAACGATCGAATGAGGCAGCCGGCTCCAGCGTTCCCTTCGTGCTGCCATCACTGCGCAACATTCCCGCAGCATCGACAGCAGCAGATATCTGATTGGGCGTGATGGCATCAGCAAGACCGGGGTGTGGAAGAAGTAGGCTTGCCCTAAGGAACCTCGCAGATGCGAGAACGTTCCAGTTTGGGCATGCGGGCCAACACGACCATAGAGCATTCGGTCATCCAGGATCACACAGGATCACAAAAAGGAGAGATGTAGATGCGCATCGCGCAGGTTGCTCCGCTGACGGAGGCTGTTCCCCCCAAACTCTATGGCGGCACCGAGCGGGTCGTACACTGGCTGACGGAAGAACTGGTAGCGTTGGGAAACGAGGTCACGCTGTTCGCCAGCGGCGACTCCCAGACCTCGGCGAAACTTGACGCGACATGGCCGAAGGCGCTGCGCCTCGACGGATCCGTCCGCGATCCCAACGCGCTGCACATGGTGATGCTGGAACGCGTCCGCCAGAAATGCGACGACGAGGAATTCGACTTCCTGCACTTCCATCTCGACTACTACCCGTTTTCGCTTTTCTACCGGCAGCCGACGCCGTTCGTGACCACCCTGCACGGCAGGCTGGACTTGCCCGAGCACCAGCCGGTGTTCACCACTTTCGCCTCGGTTCCGGTGATTTCGATCTCGAACGCCCAGCGGCGTCCGGTACCCCAGGCCAACTGGGTGCATACCATCCATCACGGTATGCCGGAAAAGTTACTGATGCCGCGGCCGGTGACCCCCGGTTATTTGGCCTTGCTCGGCCGGATTGCGCCTGAGAAGGGCGTAGACCGGGCGATCAAGATTGCGATCCAGTGCGGTATTCCGCTCAAGATCGCCGCGAAGGTCGATCGAGCCGACCAGGAATATTACGATGAAATTATTCGCCCGCTGATGGATCACCCTCTCGTCGAATATATCGGCGAGATCGGCGACCACGAAAAATCCGACTTCCTCAGTGGCGCGATCGGGTTGCTGCTGCCTATCGATTGGCCTGAGCCGTTCGGCCTCGTCATGATCGAAGCGATGGCATGCGGGACGCCTGTCGTTGCATATAACCGTGGCTCGGTCCCCGAGATCATCGATGAGGGCTTGACCGGCTTCATCGTCGAGGATGAAGCCAGTGCGGTCGGCGCCGTTGATCGGCTGTCCCGCTTGAGCAGACATGCCATCCGAAAGCAGTTTGAGGCCCGCTTCACCGGGCGCCGCATGGCGCTCGACTATCTCGCCGCCTATCGCAGCCTGATGGAGGCCGCGGAACCACGCATCAAGCTGGTGAGCAGCGCCGAATAGCTCGATCCATATCGTCATCGTCCGCGCGGGGCAGCACGCCCTCGGCGCGGACGCCGCTAATGCGCGGGCGTTAGATCGGCTTTGCCAAAGCGCCGTTCATACGCCTTTATATAGGCTTGCGGGGAAGGCTCGAGATGGCGCCGCGCGAGCACGATCAGATCGTCTCGATGCGAACCGCGAAGCGCCTTGATCATATCCAAGTGGTCCTGGCGGGCACGATCAAGTGATTCAGGAAATGCATTGGCAGAGGAGCGAATTCCGTAAACCTTCTGGGCGAGTAGATCGATCGTTTCGATCAGACAGGCATTGCCGCAGAGGCCGAACAAAACCTGGTGAAAACTGAGGTTGCTGTAGAACACGGTCAGCAAATCACCGGCCGCAACGGCTGCGCTGTGCTGTCGCTGCAATTCCTCCAGCCGCTCGATATCGCCCGAGCCAACCGGAAACGGGATGATCCGGACCGCCATCACTTCCAGCTCTTCACGAACCGCGTAGATCTCCTTCACCTCCAGCGGGGTCAATCCGCGAACCAGCGCCCCGCGATTTGGGATGCGCTCCACCAGGCCCTTTTTTTCGAGCTCGAACAGAGCCAGTCTCACGTCACCGCGATGGGTTTGGAACAGATCGCAAAGGTCCTGCTCGACCAGGCGCTCCCTCGGCTGACGTCGCCCAAGTACGATGTCCTCCTCGATGCTCTTTGCGATGATGGCTGCTGCCGGTTCTCGCGCAGGCGATATCGTCATCTGCCGGGATTTGGGCGTCCGCGCGATCGCGTGTTTGGCTGGTTTTCCGACCATCACTGCCCCGATTTGGAAGATGCCCCACCCGCGCGGCGCGCGCCGGATCACCGGCCGCAAGAGTTTTCAATTATGATGATAATATTGGAAACCGTATTGTAAACAATATTCAGGGGCGCTAGCATTGCCGAAAGCGAGCGGACAGCAGCCTGTACCGGAATCGCGCAGGGGGAAACCGCATGAAAAAACATCGTCAGCATTCCGTCAGCGATAAAGCCGGCCTGGATCGAGCCTTATCGAAACGGCAAGGCCGCCGCGAATTTCTCCTGAAGACGGGCGGCATACTCGCCGCAAGCGCGTTCGGCGCGGTGCCGATGCGCGGCTGGGCGGCCGATCCGGTCAATATCGGCGCGCTTTACCCGACCACCGGAAGCATGGCGCAAATCGGCGTGGGCTGCGTCGCTGCCGCCAAGCTCGCGGTCGAGATGGTCAACGACGCCGGCGGCATCAAATCGCTCGGCGGCGCGAAGCTCAATCTCATCCTCTCCGACGTGCAGAGCGATACCACGGTGACGCGTACGGAGACCGACCGCCTGATCACCGGCAACAAGCTGTCCGCGATCCACGGCTGTTTCGCCAGCGCCCTGACGCTGATCGCAAGCGAAGTGGCGGAACGCGCGAAAGTGCCGCTGCTAACCGGATCCAGTTCCGACCAGCTCAACAAGGGCCGTACCTATACCTTCACCCCGTTCGCCCGCGCCTCGCAATTCGCCCTGGCGCAGTTGCGGATGTCGCGGCTGGTCAGCGACAAGCCGAAGGTCGCGGTGGTGTTCGAAAACACCGCGTTCGGCACCTCGACATCCAACGGCCTGCGCGAACAGGCGACCGCCGAAGGCGTCGAGATCGTGTTGTTCGAACCTTATTCAGCCGGGTTCACCGATGCCAGCCCGCTGATCAACAAGGTCAAATCATCAGGCGCCAATGCGCTGTTCTCGGTGTCCTACCTGAACGACCTCATTCTGATCGTTCGGACGGTCAAGCAGGTCGGCCTCAACATCGCGATCAACGGCGGTTCCGGCGGCTTCGTTATTCCGGACTTCTACAAGAACGTCGGAAAACTCGCGGAAGGTCTGCAAGGCGTGGCGCACTGGAACCACGACATGGATGCCAACGCCGAGAAGGTGAACGCCGAATACAGGAAGCGCACCGGCGAATTCCTGTTCGAATATGCCGGCGGCCTCGTCGCGCAGACCTTCATGATCGCCGACGCGCTGGAGCGGGCGGCCTCGACCGATCCGCAAAAGGTGCGCGATGCCATCGCATCGCTCGACGTATCCTCGGGCTATGCCGCGATGTGTCCGGGCGGCAAGGTGAAATTCGGGCCCGACGGCAAGAACATCCACGGCCATCCGGTCGGGGTGCAGTGGCAGAACGGCGATCTGGCGAGTGTCTTTCCGGAAGCAGACAAGCGCGCACCGCTGATGAAAACCTGAAGCGTCAAAACGATGTGGGAGACAGTGGCCCAGGCCGTCATCAACGGCCTGCTCATCGGCGGCATCTATGCGCTCGTCAGCATCGGCGTCACGCTGATCTTCGGCGTGGTCAAGATCGTCAACTTCGCCCAGGGCGAATTCGTGATGATCGGGATGTATATCAGCTTCTTTCTCGCCAACCAGTTCGGCATCGATCCCCTGGTGTCGCTGCTGGTCTCGATGCCGGTGCTGTTCGTGATCGGCGTCCTGATCCAGCATTTTCTGATCCGCCGGGTGTTGGGGCCGAACGACATGCCGCAGATTTTTCTGACCTTCGCCCTGTCGCTGTTGCTGTTGAACCTTGCGTTGATGCTGTTCTCGGCGAATTACCGCACCGTTCACACCTCGTATTCCGATGAAGCCATCCA
>JGI12053J15887_10000511_pt1 | contig 15826 bp, 15 predicted proteins | sample MedBloCAOM1_O3_FD_15887 | JGI IMG/M metagenome (IMG submission 15887)
CTGCCATTATCGGAACCGGCGGGCAAGCCAGGACCCAACTGGAAGCGATTGCAGGCGTTCGAAAGCTGGAACTGGCGCGAGCCTACGGCCGAAATGTTGCCCGCCGCGAGAAATTTTGCGCCGATATGGCCGAACGTCTCAGAATCCCTGTATACGCTGCAACTTCAGCGGCACAAACCATTGAAGGCGCGGATATCGTGTGTACCGCTACGACCGCTTCGCAGCCGGTTGTGACTGGCTCAGACATCGCCCCGGGCATGCACATCAATGCCATCGGCGTAAATCATGCTCACAAACAAGAACTCGACGAAGAGGCAGTCCGACGCGCGGACCTAATCGCCGTTGATTCCATCGAGCAATCTCGCCAGGAGGCCGGAGATTTGATTATGGCCTTTGGCCAGGATGAATCGAAATGGTCATCTGTGAAAAAACTCGCGGACATCGTGAACGGCAAAATTCCAGGCCGTTCAAGTGACTCCGAGGTGACGCTGTTTAAATCCAACGGAATCGCTTCTTGGGACTTGGCCGTTGCTGTCCGGGTATGGACTCTGGCACGTGAAAAGGGCCTAGGCCGAAAGCTACCTCTTTGGACTAATACCTACGACGCTGGTACTTGAAACACCTGAGTTGCAAACACGCCGAAGCGCTCGCGGAATTACCCCGCCACCCGTTGACACTTCGCACCTGGCTGGGAAACACTGGGACCTGCTTTTGAGGCGAATTCCGCTCCACGCGGCCCTCGGTGCAGTAGACTGGTCTTCTAACTTAACTATGTGTAATCAACAACCGTAGCCAGGATGCGAACACTTCCAGATTATTTAAGAAAAGGTATGAAGCTCGTTATCGTGGGCTGCAATCCCAGCGAGTCTTCTGTCCGTGTCGGCCATTACTATGCCGGCCGCGTGAATCAGTTCTGGCCGATCCTCTATAAGGGTGGAGTGGTTCCTGAGCCATTCGACTATCACGATGACAAGCGGGTTATCGAATTTGGAATCGGCCTGACAGACCTCGTGAAACGCCCCACAAAAACCCCCGCTGAGTTGACGCGCGAAGACTTCGCGGAAGGCCGCATCGTACTGTCGCAGCGGCTTGGGGAGTTCACGCCACATGTAATCGCTTTCAACGGCAAATTGGCGTTCGAACAATTTGCGCAACGCAAATGCAAGTTTGGCCTTCAGAAAGATCTTCTGTACGGCGCGCGCGTATACGTTTTACCGGAGACAAACACGCAGGATCCCCATGGCAACAGTGAGCGCGTGCGCCATTTTCGGAAGTTAGCGCAGCTGGTCTCACGCACCGAGACGGAGCGAGCTTCAAAGGGAAACTAGGATCGTAACTATGAGCGAAGCCACGCGACCCGCGCCATCGCAGCCGCCACAATCACAAACGCCTCAAACTCAACGTGACTCCTTGATTCTGGAATCCAAGCACGACGGCATTGCCACGTTAACGTTAAACCGGCCCGATAAGCTCAATGCCATTAACAAGGACCTCGCTGTCGCGCTAAACGAAAGCCTGGGCCGTTTGACCACTGACAAATCCATTTACGTGGTGATTATCACCGGAGCCGGTCGGGCTTTTTGTTCCGGTGGCGACCTAGGTGTCATCGCCGAAGGTCGAAAGAACAATGATACGACGGAGCTGGAGCCGCTCTTGCGCGCCGGGATGCATGCAGTGCTTAAAATTCGCAGTATGGCTCAACCGGTGATAGCTATGGTAAATGGCCCCGCTGCGGGCGCGGGCATGAATATCGCTTTGGCTGCCGATCTTCGAGTCGCGTCAGAGAGCGCCACATTTGGCCAGAACTTTATCAAGGTCGGTCTATTCCCTGATTATGGCGGAACCTATTTCCTTCCTCAACTCGTTGGATATTCAAAAGCTGCAGAGATGTTTTACACCGGGGACATGATTGACGCGCGAACCGCACTGGAGTTGAGAATCGTGAATCGGGTCGCACCAGATGCTCAACTAGAAACGGAAACCATGAAGTTGGCGCGTAAAATCGCGGAAGCCCCCTCGGTTTCGATTCGCGCGATGAAAAATGCATTATTCGGCAGTCGCAAATTAGAGCTTGAAAAAGCCCTTGATGATGAGGTCGAGCAACAGCTGAAGTGTTTCAAGTCGCCGGATTGCCGGGAAGGCATCAACGCTTTCCTGGAAAAGCGAAAGCCAAACTTTCATACCAAGTGAAGCGCTACGCTCGCTTCACGTCAAACTTTTTGTTGAAGGGATAAAACGGGCCTTGGACGAATTACAAATATCGCCAGCAGAGGTGAAGAGCCGCATGGACCGAGGGGAAAAAATCGTGCTCCTCGATGTACGCGAGCCATGGGAATACGATTTGTGCCGCATCGAAGGAGCGAAATTGGTGCCTCTGGGCTCCCTGGCGGCTAACGTCAACGGCCTTCTCGGCGTCGATGAAGTCATTTGTTATTGCCACCACGGGATGCGCAGCTTGGATGCCGCCGCGTGGCTGAGGTTCCAGGGTATTGAAAAGGCCAAATCGTTATCGGGCGGCATTGAACGATGGTCCACCGATGTCGACCCGCACGTGCCTCGCTACTGAGACATTTTCTGAGACTTCATCCTGCTGTAAAATCAGGTGTCACGGTAGCCATTTCACTCGGAGTTTTCATGCCCAAAGCTAAAATTCAGTTTCTGCAAAAACCCACTTGTACTACCTGCAGAAAAGCGAAGGCCTACCTTGAGAAACTGGGGGCCGAGCTGGAGTTGCGCAGTCTCGACAAGCAAAAGCTCAGCAAGGCTGAATTGGACGAACTGATCGGCGAGCGCGACCACAAACAATTCTTGAGCTCGCGGAACGAGCTCTATCGCACTCGAAAAATGAAAGAACATCCGCCCACCCGCGCGGAGGCAATCCGATTAATGGCCGAAGAGCCCAACCTTATTCGCAGACCGGTGGTGATGCGCGGAAAACGAATCGTTCTGGGCTACGACGAAGAGGGTTACAAAGAACTCGTGAAATAGCGGTTGGCCCACCTCATGAACCGGGAGATAAAAACCATCGCGGTAATCGGTGCCGGCACTATGGGCAGAGGCATTGCCTACGCTGCCGCATTCGGTGGTTACACCACAGTGCTGGAAGATATTTCCCCACAAATGCTGGAAGAAAGCATGCGGTGGATTACGAAATCCTTCGAAGAAGGCGTCGCGCGCGGCAAAGTAGACGCTAAAATTCGCGATCGCGCCTTATCGTTGATCGCTACTGCTAACTCCGTGCAGGATGCTATTCGCGACGCCGACCTCATCATTGAAGCGGTGCCCGAAGAAATGGAAATGAAGATGGAGTTATTCACCATCTTCGACAAATTTGCCAAGCCACAGGCGATTTTTGCCAGCAATACTTCATCGCTGTCCATCAGCGATATGAGTGATCTGACAGTTTCTCGCGAACGCTGTATTGGCATGCATTTCTTCAACCCTGTCCCGAAGATGAAGTTAATCGAGCTGGTAAAGACTCCTCTCACTTCCCAGAGCACTGTCGATATTTGTACCGAAGTTGGCCGGCGAATGGGCAAAGAAGTGGTGTTGGTGCAGGAATCGCCCGGTTTCATCACCACGCGCGTCAACGCGCTCATCGGCAATGAAGCGTTTGCGATGCTGGAGGCTGGCATCGCCTCCGCCCAAGATATTGATAAGGCACTGAAGCTGGGACTGAACCATCCCATGGGCCCATTCGAGCTGGTCGACCTTGTGGGGCTGGATGTACGGCTGAATATCCTCGAATACCTTCACCAAACGCTCGGAGAAAAATATCGTCCCAACCCTTTGCTGAAACAATATGTTCAAGAAGGCCGGCTCGGCCGAAAGACCGGTCGCGGCGTCTACGACTATTCAGGGCGAGTAACCGCGAGCGAGAAACCGTAAACTGCGAACCGCCAGCAAGAACGGAATTGAGTTATTATAAGTTGCAGGGCAATGAACGTTGAGTAAGTCTGGCACAAAGCGCTCGCAACTATTGGCTGCATGGTTTTGTTTGGTTGCGGCGTTGTTGCTATTTGTTCCGCTCGCGGGAGCTGCATGGACTGCGCACGCGGCAGCGTGCTGCACTGGGGACCATTGCCCCATTCCTGAGCATCACCACTCCAAGGCTCCGGCACACGGCGCGGATTGCGAACATCAAGCTGGCGGTATGACCGCCTGCACAATGAGCTGCTGCCAAAATGCCGAGCATGTGATGCTTGTGGCGCCGATTTTCGTGGTACCCGCTGGAACTTTATTGCTCGAGCCTGGTCTCACGAACTCTGTGGAGCCTGTGGCAGGTGCAAATAATTTTCTGCGTTCTCTCGAGGTTCTCTCCCCTCCTCCTCGACTGTCAACAACCGCGTAGCAATTAGCCTTTCCCTTCCCCGGATAACACAAACCACATCGCGGTCGAATACCGCGCGCTCATAAATTTCGAGAAGAGGAGAAGTCGTGCGAAGGCTTATTTTTATTGGTGTTATTTCACTAATCCTTATTGGAAATGCATTTGCCACCGTGTTTGGCACGGTGCGCGGAATTGTGCACGATCCGCAACATAGACCAATCGGCGGCATTACCATGGTCTTGTCCGCGAAGGATTCAAATTACACGATGACGGCGACGACGGATGCTGAGGGACAGTTTCACTTCGATGCTGTGCCCCTCGGTGAATATACGGTGGTTGTTTCGGATCCTACGTTTGTGCCCGAAACGCGTACTGTAACGGTGCTGTCTGGCAGCGCGCCGATTCTGCATTTCGAATTGCATCTGGCAACTCAAAATGAATCGGTGACGGTGTCAGCCAATTCCGCATCGGAACAAACCGAATCGGTGACGCCCACAAATTTGGTCAATCGTGAAGAGATTCGCCAGACGCCGGGCGCTACGCGATCAAACAGTGTGGCGATGATTACCAATTACGTTCCGGGAGCGTACGTTACGCACGATCAATTACATGTGCGCGGAGGCCACCAGGTCAGCTGGCTCATCGACGGCGTGCCCATTCCAAATACAAATATTGCCAGCAATCTGGGGCCACAAATCGATCCAAAGGATATTGATACCGTGGAAGCACAGCGTGGCAGCTATTCGGCTGATTTTGGCGACCGCACCTATGGGGTGTTCAATGTCGCGCCGCGGACGGGATTCGAATGGAATAACGACGCGGAAATAGTGACCAGTTTTGGCAATTTTTATCAGACCGATGACCAGATTAATTTCGGTGGGCACACCAACCGCTTCGCTTACTATGCCAGCGCAAATGGTAATCGCACGGATTTAGGCCTGGAGACGCCGACTTCGGCGGTGATCCATGATCGCGCCAACGGATATGGCGGATTTACTTCCTTGATGTTCAATCTGGATTCGCAGGATCAATTGCGCCTCGTATCCTCTTTGCGTCGCGATCATTATCAAATTCCTTACGCACCTAATGATCCCGTGAGTAACGGTCTGCGCGATGTGAACGATGAGAGTGACGCGTTCGTGGCGTTCTCTTGGGTGCGCACTTTCGGCGCTGGCGTAGTACTGACGGTTTCCCCGTTCTACCACTTCAACAGTGCCAACTATGAAAGCAATCCTCACGATTTCCCGACTGCTACGACCGACAAGCGCTCGTCGGCCTACGAGGGAGGCCAGGCTACACTTTCCTATATCAAGGGTAGGAATAATGGGCGTGCGGGTCTCTATGCGTTTGCACAGCAGAACGACGAACTATTCGGGTTACTTTTCAATGATCCCGCTGATCCTTCCTTTGGAAATAACTTTCGCGATGCGGAGAATGTCAGCGGCTCGCTGGCTGCGGCTTTCGTGGAAGATGAATTTCGCGCTACGTCTTGGCTGACTCTCAATGCGGGTGTGCGCCAGAGCCATTTTTCCGGGAATATTGTAGAAAATGCCACCAGCCCGCGTTTTGGAGCCGCCATTAAGGTGCCAAAAATAAACTGGGTTTTTCGCGGCTTCTATGGGCATTTCTACCAGGCGCCGCCACTGCTTACCGCTGCGGGACCGCTGCTACAATTTGTGAGTGCGCAAAATCTGGGATTTATTCCGCTGCATGGAGAGCGAGACGAAGAATCACAATTTGGCGTGGCCATTCCGTATAAGGGATGGATTTTGGATGTGGACACCTTTCGTACCCGGGCTAAGAATTATTTCGACCATAGTAGCGTCGGAAATTCAGACATTTTCTTCCCGCTTACGATTGATGGCGCGTTGATACGTGGCTGGGAATTGACGTTGCGGTCTCCGCGAATTGCCAAGCGTGGCCAGGTATACGTGACATATTCAAACCAAGTAGCAGAGGGCAAGGGCGGTATCAACGGCGGGTTAACTGATTTCTCTCCGCCGGGGGGAGATTATTTTCTGTTGGATCATGATCAGCGAAATACGTTGCACGTCGGCGGCAATGTCAATTTGCCGTGGAGCAGCTACGCTTCNACGGACATTTATTATGGGTCCGGCTTTACAGATGGAAATGCGCCGCCTTCNGGGCCGGATCATTTACCGGGCCACACAACGTTTGATGTGACCGTGGGGAAAAATTTCGGAGATCGGCTTTCCTTAGGTATCAGCGCCATTAATGTTGCCGATCGCAGAGTACTGCTGGACAACAGCTTCACGTTTGGCGGCACGCACTATATGAACCCGCGCGAGATTTTCGTCCAGCTACGGTACCGCTTTCACTACTGAGCGGAACGGCTCAGATTGGAGTACGCTTGAAAATTTTACTGATCGCAATATTTGGAGCTGTCGGTACGCTGGCCCGTTATGGCTTGCAGGGAGTGGTGCAAGTTCGAACGGGTGGAACCTTTCCCTATGGCACGTTACTCGTGAATCTGACCGGCTGTTTTCTGCTCGGCTTGATCGCGCAGTTCACCATGAACCACATGGTTATTCCGCCCGATTGGCGCGTGGCCATCGCCGTGGGATTTTTTGGCGGCTACACAACTTTTTCCAGCTTTGGATGGGAAACAGCGAAAATGATGGAAGACGGTGAATGGCTGCGGGCATCGGCCTACGTAGCGGCGAGTGTTGTCGCCGGATTGTTTCTATCCGCGGCAGGCATCCGGCTGGCTAACAAATTTTAGGCACGCGGAGAGATAGCCATGACGCATGAAAAGTTTGAAGGCGAGCGAGTGCTGATGCGGATTCACGTGGGCGAATCGGATAAATGGCTCGGAAAATCGCTACACGAAGCAATCGTGGAGATGTTACGGAAAGAGGGCTTCTCGGGTGCAACGGTCTTGCGCGGCGTGGGAGGATTTGGCGGGTCCAGCGTGTATCACACCGATAAGTTGTTGCGAATGTCTCAGGATCTGCCAATTATTCTTGAGGTGATCGATACCAGCGAACGCATCGAGCAAATTCTGCCACGTCTGGATGAAATGGTGGATGGCGGACTCATTACGCTTGAAAAAGTGCGCGTAATTCTTTACCGGGCTGCCAAGCGGTGAATGGTATCTTCGGATGACAACGGACAATTGCCTGCCATAATTTCAGCATGCCTGAACAACAAACCGCAGGATCGTGGCTGAATCGCACCGTTCTGGGTGTCGGTTTAACCAGCCTTTTTAGCGATTGGAGTCATGAGACCGCCACGGCGGTGCTGCCGGCGTTTCTTGCTGTGATTGGGGCCGGACCCGCGTGGCTCGGAGCTATCGAAGGCATCTCCGACGGACTATCCAGTTTCGCAAAATTGGCATCCGGGCATTTCACCGATCGATTGAAACATCGCAAGCCTCTCGCGGTGGCCGGTTACGCATTCACCGCGCTGGCGACGGCCTCGTTTGCATTTGCGACTCACGCCTACCACGTGTTGCTAGGGCGCACGGCGGCGTGGCTTGGCCGCGGCATTCGTTCGCCGGCTAAAAAGGCGTTGTTAGCCGCTGATACTCCGCCAGGCGCTTATGGGCGAGCTTTTGGCCTGGAACGATTGATGGACACCGTGGGAGCGATTGTCGGGCCGCTCACGGCGCTGTGGCTGTTGGAGGTTACCGGACATTCCTATCGCAAAGTATTTTTGTGGACGCTGCTGCCGGGTTTATCGGCAGCGTTTTTGTTTTGGTTGCTGGTGCGAGAAAAGCCCATTGTTGCAAAGCCCAAGCAATCATTTCTTGGCGGAATACGCGCGTTGCCAGTTCCTTTTCGCAGATTGCTTTTCGGCGTTGGCATTTTTGGTGCTGGTGATTTTTCACACACCTTGTTGATTCTGTACGCATCACGCATGCTTTCGCCGCTGCACGGGCCCGCGCGCGCCGCGAGCATCGCGGTCGGTCTTTATACCGTTCACAATGTGTTTTACGCCGGCTCAGCGTACCTGAGCGGCTGGCTAAGCGATCATGTTCAGCAACGCAAAATGGTGCTTGCCGCGGGATATGGACTTGCTGGGGTGACGGCCCTTTTATTGTGCCTGGCGACGCAGTCGCTTTTGTTACTTGGGATAATTTTTATTTTAGCTGGCCTGTACATCGGCACCGAAGAAGCTTTGGAAGATTCGCTGGCGGCCGAGATCGTGCCCAAAGAGCAGCATGGAATGGCCTTTGGCACGTTGGCGGCGGTAAATGCTGGCGGGGACTTCATCTCCAGCCTTGTCATCGGGTTTCTTTGGAGTGCTGCAAACGTGCAAACTGCTTTCGCAGTCTCCGCGATCCTCTTCTCTATCGGAGCAATCCTGATTCTTCGGCTGCGCACCTCCTGATTTGCTGTTGCACGGTGTAGCGTACCGTGTTAGCGTTGGCGAACAAAAGGCGAATCACTCTGGAGGCCGACTATGCCTGAATCTTTGGCCGTGCGCACTGCTGGGGACACCTCATCCTCATCTATTACGCGCGTGCGCGAGGTGCTGGACGGCTTTGCTTTGCGCGACCGCGACGGCGAAATTTTAACAGCCGTGCGGCACTTCCCCGCGCGTCCCGCGCAGTGGGCACAATTCCCCGCCTGGGTTCGCGCGGATTTGCGCGCAGCGTATAAGGCCNAGGGCATCGACAGGCTCTACAGCCATCAGGCGGCGGCTACCGAGGCGGCGCATGAGGGGAAAAACATTGTCATCGTGACGCCCACGGCTTCGGGAAAAACGCTTTGTTACAACCTGCCGGTTATAAACGCGATTCTCGAGAATTCCGATACCCGCGCAATTTATTTGTTTCCCACCAAGGCGCTGGCTCAGGACCAATTAGCCGAAATTCATGATTTGAATCAACGGCTCGACCATAAATTTGGTGTCTTCACCTACGACGGCGACACGCCCGGCGACGCGCGCAAAGCAATACGCGAAAAAAGCCATATCGTACTGACCAATCCAGACATGTTGCATACCGGGATTCTTCCTCATCACACACGGTGGACGCGGTTGTTTGAGAATTTGCGGTACATCGTGCTGGATGAGCTGCATACCTACCGCGGAGTATTTGGCAGCCATCTCTGCAATGTGCTGCGACGCTTGCGGCGCATCGCGAATTTTTATGGCTGTAAGCCGCAATTTATTTGCTGCTCGGCCACGATTGCCAATCCCGGTGAACTTGCCGGCAAGCTTCTGGAGACCGATGTAGAAGTTTCAGACGCCAACGGGGCGCCGGCCGCGGAAAAAACTTTTGTGTTTTATAACCCGCCGGTAGTGAATCGTGCTCTGGGGATTCGGCGAAGCTACATCAACGAAGCTTGCCGCGTTTCGCAAGAATTTCTGAAGCGCGATCTGCAGACCATGGTTTTTGCTAATTCGCGTCTGCATACCGAACTGATGCTGACCTATTTGCAACAGGCCAATCCGCAACAGCCGGGCCGGACTACGAACATTCGCGGATATCGCGGCGGGTATCTGCCGAACGAGCGCCGTGATATCGAACGCGGCTTGCGCGACGGACAGATTCGCGGCGTGGTTTCCACCAGCGCCTTGGAGCTGGGTATCGATGTTGGATCGTTGGACACCGTGGTCATGGCCGGCTACCCAGGGACGATTGCCGCGACATGGCAACGTGCGGGACGAGCGGGTCGGCGAAGTGGCAGTTCGTGCGCCGTGTTAGTGGCTTCCTCAGCGCCACTGGACCAATTTATTGTGCGAAATCCAGATTATTTTTTTGGCAATACTCCGGAGCACGCGTTCATCCAGCCGGACAATCTCGAAATTCTCATCAATCATTTGAAATGCGCGGCGTTCGAACTGCCGATAGGGCCCGAGGACCGCTTCGGAGCTGTGGATGTTCAGGACCTTTGCGCGCGCCTGGCCGAAGCTGGCTTTTTGCATTGTGCAGGCAAAAATTACCACTGGACACAGGAAGCTTATCCCGCCGACACCGTGAGTTTACGTTCGGTGACCAGCGACAATTTCGTGATCATCGATATTACGGGCGATCCGACGGTGATTGGAGAAGTTGATTTTTCGAGCGCGCTGACGACTGTGCATGAAAAGGCCATTTATATCCACGGCGGACAGCAATACCACGTGGAACATCTGGATTTCAAAGAGCGCAAGGCCTACGTCAAACGTGTGGATGTGGATTATTACACTGACGCAATTCGCTACACGCAGGTTCGCATTCTGGAATGCGCGGAGGAAACGCGGGTGAGCGATTTGGTTCCTAAAATTCGAGCGCTGCGCTCCTTCGGAGATGTGCTGGTGCGATCGCAAGTCATTGGGTTCAAGAAGATCAAGTTTTTTACCAACGAAAATATTGGAGCAGGAAATCTGGAATTACCAGAAAACGAAATGCACACCACGTCCTACTGGATCACGCTCGAGCGGCCACTACTGGAGTCGCTGCCGTTTACGATTAGCGAGCGGCAGAGCGGAATGTTTGGATTGCTGCACGCCCTCGCTTCGGTTGCCACGTTGCTGTTGATGTGCGATCGGCGTGATCTGGGAACCGCCATCGGTGAGAAGCCACCATATCCCAATGATCAAGAAACGGCGACGGACGCGATACAACTGCGGGATCGGATTTCTCAAAATGCCAAGGAATTCTTTGAGCCAAATTTATATTTGTTCGACGCTTACCCGGGCGGGATTGGATTTTCTGAGCCGCTCTACCGCGCGCATGAGATTTTGATGCGCCGGACGCGACAGTTGATTGTCGCGTGTGGATGCGACGTGGGCTGCCCCTCGTGTGTCGGGCCTGCGGGGGATCTAGCTCCGCTAGCCAAGGAAGCCGCGCTGGCTATCTTAGAGCGGCTTTGCAGTTCGAACTGTGAGGCCTGGTAGATGGCCACACTCGATCACAAATTCTCGCGCCTCGCAGCATTAAAACCTGTACGTCGCACGACGGTACGACCAACAGTGCTTCGCGAGCCATGCGAAGAAGACACTATGGCGCGACTCCTTGGCGCCGGTGTCTGCCGCAATCGTTTTGGCGAGCATCTTGCCGTGCGAAACTGGTTTTCTACACCGGAATTTGTTGCTCCTCACTCGACCTGTTTGCGACTTCTTTGCCAGCAACGCGACGAAGCGATTTCCCGTCGCACCCGAACGGCGCTGGAAAATCCCGAGAAATGGCTTTTTCTGGACACCGAGACCACCGGACTCGCTGGCGGCACCGGAACTTACCCATTCTTGATTGGCCTCGCTTGGTGGGATGCCGGCGGTTTTCAGATCGAGCAATTATTCATGCGCGATTTTGCGGAGGAGCATTCCGTGTTATGCCAGCTCGCAGCGCGGCTGGCTGAGCGTCCCGTCCTGGTGACCTTCAACGGGAAAACATTTGATTGGCCGCTTCTGGAAAATCGTTTCAGGATGACTCGTTCGATTCCCGTACCGAGCCTGGCGGCGCATCTGGATTTGCTTCACCCTGCGCGCGCCTTTTGGAAATTTCGTCTTGGAACGGTTCGCCTGACCGATCTGGAGCGCGAAGTTCTGAATCCCACAATGCTCGGATGGTGCAGAGAAGGTGATGTATCCTCGAAGTTTATCCCGCAGTTTTATTTCGATTACCTTCGTGGCGGGCCGCCGGAACCACTTCTGGGGGTGGCGCGCCACAATCAAATGGACCTTCGAGGTCTGGGCGCGCTGTTTGGAAAAATTAATGCCCTGCTGGCCGATGAGGACAACCCTGACGACGAGATGCACGGCCTGGATCTTTTTGGACTGTCAAAGTTTCTGCATCGCCGAGGAGATAAAGGGCGCGCGCAAGTTGCCTGCGCCCAAGCCGTCGGTCTGAGGCTGCCGGTGGAGTTTCATTCACGAGCTCAGTACGACTTGGCGCTAATGGCCAAACGAAACGGTGAGTATCAGCGCGCGGCGGAACTTTGGCATGAGATTCTGGGGCATGAGATTCTGGCCGATTCCGCATACGCCATTCACGCCTGCGAGCAGTTGGCCATTCATTATGAGAAACGCGTGAGGGATCATGAGAGAGCCCTGGAGTTTGCGCACCGGGCTCGTGGGCTATTGCGTACGCAAGCTAGCCACGCGAACGTATTCGCGCGGAATGGTTTTGCGCGTCGCGAAGATTTGTCAGTGAAAAGAATCAAGCGGCTGGAAGCGCGATTAACAAAGCGCACCGGCAGGCTACTAGCGTTGGCCGATGCCAACAGCACCGTCAGCACGATTTGAATCCCCATTGGAAAAGCTGGTCATGGTTCTCTCTACCGGCTTCGCCGGATCGAGTGGGGGTTCGGGCGAAGCGGGCCAGCCAATTGCTTTGGTAACGCCGTCAAACACCGGGCGCGTGGTTCCTTCGACGCTCAGGCATTGGGCCTCCTGGCATCGCAGGTAAATCCCGCCTTCCATCGAATCGAAAGAGAAGAAGTTTGGGCGTCGAAACAGCTTCGAGCGCTCATCGTATTTCTTCTCCAGAGCCTCAGAATATTGGCCGAGAAAACGAACCGCATCGGCAGTGCTGCTGAGGCGCAGCAGACTTACAAGTACCAGGCGCTTGGAGTGTTTGTGTTCGTAAACCACGTAACGATCCCCATCCCACGCCGCAGCAAGAGTTTTTGCGCGGTCCTCACCAAGAAACTGTTTCAATACTTCTTTCCAGCCGAACTCACCCATGACGTTTTCTTCCAGCTTGGTCCAATCCGGTCCCAACAATTTTTCGACGTCCGGCAAATTCTCCGTTGAGGGTGTTTTGCCCGAATGATAAAGCGCGGGATGCAGAATCTGCTGCGTGGAAACAGGAGGTTTAGAAAAAACTGAGGGAAGCTCCTTCCAGCCGTTGCTTTTCAACAGATCGGCAGAAAATGTAAGGCCCGCGAAATAGGGAAATACCAACGCATCTTTCAAAAAAGGAGGCGCCTTTTTTAAGGCTGGCGTGCTGCCCATATCACCGACCAGCATAGCGGGATCGATGTCGGGCAAATCCTTGAGCGAGCGGCCNCTTTCGTCCAGCAAATAATCGATCATGGCCGCCATGGCGCTGCCTTCAAGCACTGCCTCTCGAGCGAGTTCACCATCATCGTTNGGCCTGGCAGCTTTGACCCACGTTTCAATCTGAAAATGCTGGTCCTCCAGGGCATGGGTCAACTCGTGAGCCATGACCATTTTTTGATCCGACAAAGGAATCCAATCAGCGATGTAAAATTCGTGCGCTTTGGGGTCGTAAAGGCCGGCGATCTGCTCGGTCAGAAGATCGACCATAAACGAATCGATATCGAAACCTTTGGGAAGCAGACCAAATGCTTCCGCGCTGCGAGCAGATGCGTACCGCTCGGCAGGCTCTTTGTCCTGATTCATTTCGCTTATGACGTAGGCGCGAATTTCTTCTCGAGAACGAAGAGTTTTCTTGACCGGGGTGCGGAGTTTCAAGCCGGTAATGTGGCTCATCTGCGCGAGAACTTCGTCGGCGGCAGCGCTGAATTCGGCAGCAGCGGCAGACTTGGCGGGATCCGGCGAAGTGACAGCAGGAGATTTCTGCGCGAAGGTGGGGCCGCAGGTCAGGGAAAGAACGAGCACGGCCCAGACCAGCGCGCGCAAAGAGACGAGATGCCGCAAAAAAAGCATGCGCTCGCAGAATAACAGATTCGCGAGTTCTTTCGCGGAATCAGCGTAGCGTCAGTTCTTGCCTCAGAAGGCCTTGTTCCGGATTCTTAACAAGATGGTAATAGTAGTGTACCCTGCTCGTGGGTGTTGCCCGGATCCGAGGAAAAAATGCTACCAGGTCTACGCTTGCGGCGCGTCCGTGAGCACTTGGGGTTGACGTATCGCGACGTAGAACGTTGCAGCTACGAGATTGCCGCAAAGCGGGGCCGGCCCGAATTTATTCTGCACATCAGCCGCCTGGCAGACATGGAAAACCGTAATGTGGTGCCGGGACTGCACAAACTGTATGCGCTGGCGGTGGTTTACCATCTAAATCCCGCAGAGATTTTCCGCTGGTATGAGGTTCCGGTAGACGAATTTTTCGCGGACGGGGCAATGTTCCCCGCTCCGCAGACTCATCTCGGCTCGCCGCCGTCGTCGCTACGGGTTCCACTGCGATTTGATCCTGCTTTTAATCCGGCGCGCACCACATATCTTTCGCGCATGGTGGAGCAATGGGGTGACTTAGAAGGTACCCTACTGGATGGCAACCACAAATATCGCTACGGGTACATCGGGTTAAATGACCGGCGAATGATGCCGTTATTGCGACCCGGAAGTATCGTCATGGTGGATGTGTCCATACGGCGGATAGAGGACTTGGATTGGACAACGGAATATGACCGCCCGCTGTACTTTGTGGAACTGCGAGAAGGGTACCGGTGCGGATGGTTTCATCAGGACGGCTCGCGGCTGGTTATGCAACCGCATCCGTTATCGCGCTGTTTGCCGGAATGGTGGCAAATACCGGATGAAGCGGAAATCGTTGGGCGGGTAACCGGCGTGGTTACAAGGTTGAACGAGCCGTGGAACAATTGGGCTGAAGCATTTCCAGCAGCGCACGCAGGTTCGAACAGAAAAGTTCCTTGAGATAATCTGGAGCGCGTTCCGGCAGCAAAACACGATAAGCTTCCATGCGCTGCCAATGTACCGCACTGACGTCGTGGCCACCCTGCATAGCGTCTAAACATTTACGCAAGTCAGCTTCCTGGCTTGCCAGCGGCGTCTCCAGGATTTTCTCGAAGACTTGTTCATGACAAATCTCGAGGGCCTGTTGAATCGCCGGATCCGGATACAACGCCGCGAGACCGGCATGTTCGTACCTCCCACTCGATAAATCCCGCAACGAAGCGATGTAGGTCAAGCGCGAAAGGAGGCCTGGGATTCCCGCCAGAGTAGTCATGGTGAAATCCTGAATGATCCGCCGGTTCTGTTGAAGTTGTGTCAGTGCTTCCATAATGGCCCGGCGTTGTTCCGCAGGCAGAACTTTTTAAACCTGCAATTTTAGTCTTTCTTGTTTCCGTTCATGGTGACCCTAGGAGGCTCCAACGTGAACAGAAACAAATTGTACGTAGCGCTTTTAGTTCTCGCCGCGTTGATAGTAACGCCGCTCAGTGTCATCGTCAATTTTAACAATAAAGTTAATATCGCAGAAGGTGCACCGATACCCCCGCCCGTGCATCCGCCCGTGCTGGTTGCAGAGGGTGCGCCAATACCGCCACCCGTGCATCCGCCCGTGCTGGTTGCAGAGGGCGCGCCAATACCGCCACCCGTGCGGCCGCCAGCCACCCGGTTCATTGCTTGACAGAACGGTCCGCAGCGTTTTATTGCATAAGAACCCTACGGACCTTTTTTCCTGCCCGCATCTGAGTTTTGAGGGTAAAAAGACCTAATGGGCTTACTAAAATTATCATTTGGTACCTCCTAAAAAGGGTATAAAAGTGATAGCATTCACGCTTGGCCACAAAATTACCACCGCTTGTGGAAATCCTCTGGGCCGCCAGCTTCATAGTGCAATTGGCGCTGTGCGGAATTCTAATTAAATTAAGGCAT
>JGI12053J15887_10000512_pt1 | contig 15820 bp, 10 predicted proteins | sample MedBloCAOM1_O3_FD_15887 | JGI IMG/M metagenome (IMG submission 15887)
GGCGTCTGCGCCGCCGCGATCCTGGTTCTGTACGGATACCTGACGCATCGCCCGCAGTTTGCGCAGGAAAGCGCGCCTAGTTTGCTGGCGGGCCGAAAAAGCCGGCGCGCCTTCATTCACCTGGGGGTGGCCGCTTTAGGGGCTGCCGCATTTGGTGGTCTGTTCCGTCGCCTCCGTCGTACCAGCACTATCGACTACGATGGCAACACCTATGCCGGCCCGGAAGTCGAGTTCATCACACCGAACGAGGATTTCTACAGCGTCACCAAGAACCTGGTGGATCCAAATGTGGTGCGAAACATCTGGCGCTTGGAAATCGCCGGAGCGGTGGACGAACCCCGTACCTACTCGTTCGCCGAATTGACGAACTTACCTGCTACCGAACAACTCACGACACTATCTTGCATTAGCAATCCGGTAGGTGGCGGCCTCATCAGCAACGCCCGCTGGAAAGGAGTTCCGTTACCGACTATTTTGAACGCGGCGAAACCGAAGTCAGGGTTGGATGCTCTTCTCTTTCACGCTGCCGACGGTTACTACGAGACTTTCCCGATCGCGAAAGCGTTCGAGCCCACCACGCTGCTCGTCTATGAAATGAATGGCGGGCCAATCCCGCACATTCATGGCTTTCCGCTCCGCCTGATTGTACCTGGTCTCTACGGCGAGAAGAACCCAAAATGGCTGACTAAGATCGAGCTGCTCACGGCCAATGACCCGCGGCTGAAAAAAACGCACGGCTGCGGGTTCTATAAGGAACAGGGTTGGGGTCCGAACTTCGTGGTGCCGACGACATCGAGAATCGACGCCCCAGAAGTCACGGACGGAAGGTTCACGCAGGAAGTCAGGGTGGGTGAATCAACAGAGTTACGCGGCATTGCTTTTGGCGGGGATCGCGGCATCCAAAAAGTGGCGCTGAGCTTCGACCGGGAAAAGAGTTGGCAGGAGACAACCATCGTCGAAACAGGGACGAAGATCTCTTGGAGTACATGGAGTTATCAGTGGCGACCCGGCGCTCCCGGAGAATACGTGATCGCGGTTCGTGCCACTGACGGAACCGGCGCGCCGCAGATTTCGGAGGAACGCGGGACGGTGCCGCAGGGAGCGACTGGACTACAGCGGGTGCGCGCGGTTGTTCGAGGTTGAGACCGAGCAACCCGTCACCTGCAGGATGACACCAAATCAATCGTGCAGATCCTGGNTTCGTTCGGTCTCAAAACTGAACGGCGCTCGGAACCCATTGTATTTTCCCTCGTACTTCGGCACAGCGCCGTAGCAGTTGNAGTCGACTTTAAGTCAAGAGAGATTTCTCTATGTCCGGAATGAGTATCGGTGAAGCCGCCCGCGAATCGGGCCTCCATCCTTCGGCAAAGCCAAGAAGTCGCCAACGCAAGCAGCCCTTCGCGTGATCTGAGTGCTAGTCCCAAAAGCAAATGGAATCAGCTCTTAGCCTCAGCGGGCTCGCTATCGTCGTCTTCGCGTCGACGAATATCGACGACGCGTTCGTTCTGGTCGGCTTCTTGGCCGATAAAAATTTCCGTGTACGCGATGTCGTTATTGGTCAGTATGCCGGCATTAGTGCAATTTGTGCGGTGAGTGCTATCGCCGCGCTGATTTCCCTCATGATTCCACCGGCGTACATTGGTCTGCTTGGCCTCATTCCGATTGCGATTGGAGCCAAAAAGCTGTCCGAACTATGGCGCGGAAAGGAGAACAAGGAAGAGAATTCGCAACGTTTTTCCAGCACCGGAGCACTCGGCAAAAGCTTGGCAGTAGCGGCGGTGACGATGGCGAATGGCGGCGATAACATCGCAGTCTATACCGCTCTTTTTGCCACCCGGAACGGTCATGAGGTGTCCGCATTGGTGATCGTGTTCGCGTTTATGACAGGTCTCTGGTGCCTCGCCGCTCACTGGCTCGTGAGTCATAGGGCTCTGGGCGCGCCGATTCGCTATCACGCCCACCGCGTGGTCCCTTTCGTGCTGATTGGGCTAGGGATCCTAATTTTAATGAAAACCGGCACCGTTCGGCTCCTGAAGTATTGAAGATTCTTTGCGATTATCCAATGTTCACAACCGAATTTGCTATGAGCGACCTTCTTCTCGAATCCGTGCTGGTGTGCCCGATTTGCGGTTTCGCGAAGCGCGAGACGATGCCGACCGACGCGTGTCGATTTTTCTATGAATGCGCTAATTGTAAGAGACTCCTGCAGCCGAAGCCAGGCGACTGCTGCGTCTTTTGCTCATACGGTTCGGTGAAGTGTCCACCAATGCAGGAGGAGAACCGCGCCTGCTGATTAGGTTTGCTCCATTTACGAAAATCTCCCGGGCGTTCTCGATTGAACCGCGAATTAAAGACCGGTTATTCGTGTGTATTCGCGTCTATTCGTGGGTTAAAATTAGATTTTATGGGACGTCAGTGGCTTCAAGCAAAACGGGAAGTAGCTCACCTAAAAAAGGGTCAGGTCGTCGGTAAACTGGTCAAAGAAATCATGGTGGCCGCCAAATTGGGTGGCCCTGATCCCGCCGGAAATGCTCGGCTCGCGATGGTCATAGAAAAGGCCAGAAAGGCGAGTGTTACTCGCGATGTAATCGAGCGGGCGATTAAGAAGGGAGCGGGAGTCGGTGATGAGAAACTCATTCTGCATTCCGTCATCTTTGAGGGTTACGCACCCCACAAAGTCCCGGTGATCGTCGAAGTACTGACCGGTAACCAGAACCGAACTGCGCCGGAGATTCGCTCACTCTTTAAGTCAGGCCAGCTGGGGTCGCCTGGCAGCAATAAATTTCTGTTCGATCACCTTGGGCTGGTCGAGGCCTTTCATCTCGGAGATAACATTGACCTGGAAGCCGCGGCCATTGAAGCGGGTGCTAACGAAGTGGAACCCCTGTCCCATTTGGAAAACGACAGCGTACCGGAAGGGGTGACTGGCGCGCGTTTTATTACCGATCGATCGACCACTCATGCGGTTTCCCAGGCTTTAGCAAAAGAAGGCTGGTCCGTCGTCACCAGCGAGACTGGTTATTTGGCCAAGCAGTTTCCGGAGCTTTCCGAACCCCAGCGGACAGAAGTGGGTGAGTTCCTCCAGGCGCTGGAAGATCACGACGATGTCCACAGAGTCTGGGCGGCGATGAAGTAAGGGATAGAATGCGGAACACGGAATTCAGGAGTCAAGACCCAGGAGTGGGTAGGGCGAAACAGATCCGGCGAAGGCAGGATCTGTAAGCCTGACTTAGGCCTGAACGGCATCTAAAAGCCGCAAAAACAGAGGCTTTCCAACTATGAGACATCAGGACGAGAATCATATTTCCCGACGGCAATTTTTGTTCATTAGCGCCTTGGCCGGAGGCGGTTTAATGCTCCCAAGCGCTGCCGCGGCGCAAAACTCGATGCAGATGCCGATGGCGTCTGCGACATCAACGCCTCAGGTCAAGATCGGACCGGCGGAAGTGAGTTTGCGAATCGGTTCGGTGCTAGCCGACGTCACTAAGGACAAGACCATCAGCACAATCGGCTACAATGGTCAAGTGCCAGGACCGCTGATCCGTTTACGAGAAGGGCAACCAGTCGCGGTTCAGATCTTTAACGACACGGATACTCCTGAGTTCGTCCATTGGCATGGTCAGTTCGTTCCTTCGCAAGTCGATGGCGCCGGCGAAGAGAAAAGCATCGTCGTGTCCCCTCGTGGGCAAGTCAGCTATCAATTCACTCCGCGGCCGGCAGGGATTCGCTGGGTGCATACGCATGTGATGCCCGGAAGCAATCTCTACGGCGGGTTGTACACGGGACAGTTCGGAATCGTCTACGTCGAGCCGAATCACGATTCTGGCAGCTATGATCAGGAGGTATTTCTGGCCACACACGAGTTTGACCCTTTCTATAGCGTCGGCGAGATGGAAGAGGAGGAAGGCAAGCCTGAGGACCCAGCTCTGGAAGCCGAAGTAAAGGCCGATAGGACTCAGAAATCCAACGGCTGGGAAGTCGAATACCGGACCTTTACCATTAACGGTCGATGCCTCGGATACGGAGATCCAATACGCGTTAAGGAAGGTCAGCGAGTCATGTTTCGCATCCTGAACGCAAGCGCAACCGAGACCATTGAGCTGGCCTTGCCAGGTCACGAGTTCCATGTCGTCGCACTGGACGGCAATCCTGTCCCTCATACGAATAAGGTTAAAGTACTCCAACTCGGATCAGCGGAACGCGTGGAGGCGATCGTGGAGATGAAGAGTCCGGGCGTTTGGATCCTCGGTACTCCCATGGACGAAGATCGTAATCGCGGGATGGGGATCGTCGTGGAGTACGCGGGGCGGAAAGGGAAACCGCAGTGGCATTCCCCCGGCAAATCAGACTGGAATTACCTCCTGTTTGGCGAATCCAAACCGGCGGTCCAGCCTGATGAAGTGATCCCGATGGAGATTGGAAAAATCAACGGAGGCAAGGCGGATTCAACATCTGGACAATCAACGGGCAACCTTACAATCAGAGCGAGCCGATTAAGATTCAGCAGGGTCGCCGGTATCGACTCGCTTTTGTCAACAAGAGCGACGACATGCACCCGTTGCATTTGCACCGGCACAACTTCGAGATCGCAAAGATCCACGGAAAAGAGACATCCGGTATAGTGAAGGACACCGTTCTCGTGAAAGGCTTCAGCCGAGTGGACGTCGACTTCCGCGCGGATAATCCGGGATTAACTTTGTTTCACTGCCACCAGAATCTCCACATGGATTTCGGCTTCATGCGACTCTTTGAGTATGTCTGATGTTTTCCTCTTAACTGACTAACAGCGGCAAAAAAAAGCTGGAACGGCGCGTCCCTGCCAGACGCCACTCGCCCTGAACTGGGCGCATCGACGCGAAGTGGGCGAGTTTCTCCAGGCACTAGAAGACCATGATGATGTCCATCGAGTCTGGGCGGCGATGAAGTAGAAGGTAGAATACAGAAGTCGGAGCCAGTCGCTCCTTTGGGCGAGCAGATCAAATGCTAAAGTGAAAAAGGCGCCCAGAAACTGACAGGGCGCCTTCTTGGGTGCGGAGAAGTTTCGGCGCTAGATTGACTGATCAGATCCTACTCGCTGTCATGATCTCGGTCCGTATGGCCTAGGGCGTGCGTGAGATCATTAATTGTTGGATCTCCGTCGCGCGAAGATAGCGGGGCAAGATGGAAGCGCCGCTCGATCAGTTTCAGGATCGAGACCGTCTCATATTCGGTATTATCGATCCCGCCGTGTTTAGTGAACGGCGAGATGATGATAGTTGGAACGCGTACTCCAACACCCCAGCCGTCCGTTCGCACCGGCGGAACGACATGATCCCAACGACCGCCGTTTTCGTCGTAAGTGATGATTATTACGCAGTCTTCCCAGATACTGCTTGTCCGCACCGCAGCGACTAGTTCGGCGACGTGTTTTTGGCCGGCAACTTCATTGGCGTAGCCGGGGTGTTCGTTGTTCTTGCCGATCGGCTTGATGAAAGCCACTGGAGGCAGGTTGCCCGATGCGATGTCGTCGAAGAAGTCTTCTTCGTCCCGCAAATGCGCGTTCGATCCGGTGGTGGCGGGGTTGAGCTGCGGCGGAGTTGAATAGTCCGCGGTTGGAGCGCTCAGGAACGGTGCATACTTCGTATAATAGGCGAACGGTTGGTGATGGAATTGGAACAATTCGCTGTTGGCCGTTTTATTGTTCGCCAGTGCGTCATCCCAGCCGCCGGAATACCACTTCCAATTAATTCCCGCGTCATCCAGTCGGTTGCCGATGTTTGGCAAGTATCCCGGCTTAGTCGGGTCGGTGTTATTGACCAAAAGGCGTTTGTCGGTCGTTGTGCCCGGCGAAAACGGCGCCAGCAGCGGCTGGGTGGTGTTAACCGCGTATTTGCCGTCGATCGTCAGTTGGTTGTCCTTCAAGATCTTGGCTACTTTATCGTAACTGGACTGCCAACCGGCTGGAATTGGTGCTGTCCAGGGCGGGGACGCCGCCGCGATCAGCCACTGATGGTTAAGGAAGGAGCCACCGTAGGCAGAGTGAAAGAAATTGTCGCACAGCAGGTACTCCTGCGCGAGCTGGCCCTCCGGCAGGTTGGTCGCATCAAGGTAGCTTAATACGAGACCAGGGTTGTCGCTCCAAGTAACGAACTTGTCGAGATCGCCGCTCTTCGGTTCGAGCCGGCCGTTATCGATCTGTAATTGCTCGTGGTAAAAGCGGTGGACGATGTCACCGGTGATACCATCGGCCGGAATGTAAGTCGTAAAGTCGTAGGGAATCAGCGGCCACGGCAAGTTGGGATTTGCGGGAAGAGCCAGTTTTCCATTCGCGCTGGGAAACTGCGGGTCGATCGCTCCGTTGAGCGGCGACGGCGTCAGCAAGATCAGCGAGGAATACGCGGGTACGGCCGTGACGTCGAGCTGCGGGATTGTGTCGAAGCTATTGGCGAGGCCGTCGGCCCCAGGGAACTGACCGTAAAGCGAGTCGAAACTCCAGTTCTCCTGGTAAATGACGATGATGTGTTTGATATCATGAAGATTTCTCAACGGTTTCCGTTCGTGGTCTTCAGCGCGGCCGACGGATGAGATCGCCAGGAAAATACCTAGCGAGAGGATAGTGGTCGCGACACCCTGGAGCGCCGCGGGCACCAATTTCTTGATGCAGATGGTCATAGTCATAATTCGAGGGAAGTTGCCGGTTCTCTGTGAGAGAACCAGGAGAGACTGCGGATGCTAGCCGGTCGATGTGGCGTTTCGGTTACGTTCTAGTTAAAACCTTGAGCGATCGGCTTTTATTTGATCGAGACCGACGCTTTGTGCCTACCGATGTGGCTCTAATTCCCGATTCGCAGGTGTACCGGATCAATATGGTCATCCGGACGTGCGGTTGATATAATAATGCAGTGTCCAAATGCTTACGCCTGAACGCTCCTAGTAAAGCCGCGGAATCAAGATCCCAGATCAGGTTCCTCCTAGTCTGTGGCTTCATCATCTCGTCTCTGCTGGCTGGACTCTGTTGTGCCAATGATCTGCAGGCGGCCACATTTGCGCGTGACGCTGAGACCGAACTCAGCGTTGATCCACCCGGTTCTCCTGATGCGAGCGGTATTTTCAGTCTCACTCGCTTCACCCAATCGCCGATCGAAGAGGATTTTGATTTCGGCAGCAGGTTGAAGTTAGATGGAAAGCTCTATCGACTAGAAGAACCACCAGACCAGAAAAGTAATGCCATTGTCGTGATTGAAGGAGATCTGGAGAGCGAACAATTGGAAGTCAAGACCTCTGGACTAACCGACTCGCAAAAAAAGGAGTACGATTTTAGCGGCACGTACCGCAGGTTAACGGACAACGAATTGCAGCGGCGAGCACAACGGCGTTACGATGCTGCCGACACTTGGCTAAACGAAATTTACCGGCAGGCCAGGGAAAAATTAGCTTCCAGCTCCTTTGCCGATCTGAAGAAGCGGGAATCAGATTGGATCGCGTATCGCGATTACTTTGCTGAACAGAGCGGCGGAATTAATGCAAACGCCGAGTCTTTGCCGGAAGAGGTTGCTCGGTTACAAAGTCTTCGGGAGCTTACCATGTCCCGGATCAGTTTTATCCGCAGCTTACTCGACGACAGCTTGCCGGCTGGCATTAAATTAATGCGGTATACCGCGACGAGTACGGCGGCGAATTAGATTTGGAGAAAGAGGCCGGGGGAATCAAATTTCGGTTAAGTGTAGTTCGTGGTCCAACCGCGCACACGGGGGAGGTAAGCGGCAGCATTCTTTTGAAAAATGGAACCGGCCTTTATCGAGATGCGGATCCACCGAAAGACGAGGCGCCAGCAGAAATCAGGTTTAACATTCTGGACGATCGGCGGGTCGAAATCAAATCGCGTAATGACAGCTATTTGCTCGGCGCTCGCGCGTACTTCAGCGGCGTTTATTTCAAATCTGGTCCGCTGACTGAATCAATCAAGCTGGAGTGATGCAACGAACGCCAACGAACGTCAGCGCCGCTGTCATCGTCGTTCACTGTTGTTCATTGACGTTCGTTGCATCCCAATCATGGGATTTCTGTCTTAGAGTCGGGACCATTCGGTACTGATCCGGCCACGCAGTTCTCGGAGTCATATTCATCGCAACAACCTGATTGCGAGTAGATTGCGATTGTCGATCTTGCGATGGCACAAAACATGTTACTCTCTGTTTCACGAATAGGTGATTGGAACAAAACGTCTAAATGAACTCGAAGGAGTCTCGTGATGAAAACTTCAAGAATACCCAGAGAACAGAATCCGCATTTCTTAACCGGACGTAGAAGGACGAGCTTCTTTAGCTGGTTTTTGCCGCGGCGTAACTCAGTCCGCAGCTCGGGTGGCCTGACAAAAGCTTCCTGATGCAACGAACGTCAACAAGTGACAGCAGCGCTGTCGTTGGTTGCATCCCACAGCGCGCCGCTGACGTTCGTTGGTGTTCACTGACGTTCGATGCCGTTCGTTGCATCGAGTCCCACCGACCTGCCCGGAAACCCCGCTGTATCGAAGTATTTTGTTTTACCGACGAGTTGGTAATTCAACTTGGTTACTTGACCATTGGTAGCCGGCTCCGACTCTATCGATTTGGTTTCGAACGCGACCTCGTCGGGTCCGCCTTGCAGTGCTTCGGTCAAAATACGGCCTACGAGGCGGCCATGTACGGGAAGGTCCAACTTCAAAATTTGGGCGAATGTTTTGGCGAGATCGACATTGCTAACTGGTGCCGGATCGACAAAGTGTTGCTTAAAGTCCGGACCGAAAGCGGTCATGCAATTAAGCGTGTCCGCTCGATTGAAGCTGCCATGCATGCCTTGTCCCTCTTGCAAGGCAGTGTCGCAGAGGGTAACCGCGTTCATCAGCGGATTGGTGGATTCAACGGCAAAGCTCCGGAAATTGACAACTAAGGCGGGAGTCGGTAACACGCCGATCCCTTTCAAGTTGATGTCATCGAGAGTTAAGGCGCCTTTGATCGGGCCGTAGTCTGGATCGGTAAAGAGCCCGCTGACATAATCTTGGGTGGTCAGAAACTCGACAATTTTTTCGAGAAGCTGCGGATCCTTGGTCGGCAAATAAATCAAATCGGAACCGCCGTTGGCGGCGACGACTACCTTTGCGTCAATCGGCGTCAAGGCGCCGGTTCCACCAATCAAACCGTCCCCGGACATCGGTCGCTGCTCGGAGGTGTCTTTGCTCGGGGATTCTGGATTTATCGGCTTATAGGTTTTTTTGCCGTCGATAGTTATAATCTTGTCGGGATCGAACAGCGATAGATCGAGAGAGTGCGCAAGGTCGATGGCTACGAATCCCGGTGGTAAAAATCCGGTTGGCACTTCCTGGCGTCCGGTGGCGTCCTTGTAAGTTTGCGAGGCGGCGTAACTCTTTACCAGATCTTTTCCATCGGCATTCAGCTCGTGCTTACTAATGGTTGAGAACCCGTGATCGGAAGTAACGAATAGATCGGTTTCCGCAGCCAGGCCCGGGGTGTTATTAATGAAGTCAAGAATCTGCTTAAGATTTATATCAGCATTCTTGATCGACGCCACCGAGGTAGGGCCATTGATGCCAGGTCGGAGCTGGTTGAGACTGTCGCCTTGGTTATGTTGCGTTCCATCCGGATCTCGACTCCAAAAAACAGCGACGAATGGTTTCCCCGATTTGAGAAAACCGGGGAGAACCGCTTTGGTGAGGGCGTCAACGAAGAATTGCTGCTGTTTCANATTAGGCGATAACGTTCCCGGCTTGTCGCTGTTGCCCGCGCTGCCGTTATCTTCCTGAGTTTTGGCATGCCCGTTCGAACGATCCGGAGCGATCAGTTCGAGTCCCGCATCTTTGAGTTCGACGGCGATTTTTGGATCAAGAGGGATACCACCATCCTTGCCGGTTGTATCATCGATAATGACCGTTTCAGGAATCGGAACCGAACCATCTTTTGCGCACCCCGCGGCGATGTCTTGAATCAGGGTTGGACCAAGTTTTCCGATGGCAGCGGTGGCGAAGCCGTGCTTGCGCGCGAGTGCCAGCAAGGTCTCTTCGTCCAGAAAATTACAGAGGAAGTGTTCGTCAATGCAGCCAAGCACCGCATCGTTTTCAATAAATGGTGTCTCGGTATTGGCGACTTGGATTCCAATTCGCTGCGGAATGGCAAAGCCGATGTAGAGGGTATTACTGAAGTCGCCGGTATCACCGAGGTAATGACCGGTGGCGATGGCGGAAGCGTTGGGCGTCGTAAATGTCGGAAAGAGCGCATGACTGTTCGGGAAATCGACCCCCAGTTGACGCAGCGCGTATAAAGTGGGTGCGTCGGTCTGATTCACTGAGCCGTTGCGAAGACCATCCGCAACGAAAATGATCACGTTGCGACCAAATACAGGTGCAGAAAACAATAACGTTGCGGCGAAAACCAAGGCGGCGCCTTGGGGGTAAAAACGTTGAAAGGACGACCGAAGTTTAACGACGTTTGGGAAAAGGTTCATCGGCGATAGTAGTGCTACCAAGTGTCGACTCTCCGTACTAATAGCTCAACCGCGACGATCAAAACAATTATGCACCGGACTGTGGTGATTTTGTAACACTAATCCGCTGCGTCGGTGATAGCCGCAGATATCAGCTTCGAAAAGGCAAAGGCGGCACGCTTGCAGCGTGCCGCCGGAGAAAGCACCAAAAAGCTAGCCCTTAGAATCCGTATGGCTCGCCAGTGTTTGCATCCAGAAAAAGACGACGATCGGGCTCATCCCGATGATCGAAATCAAACGTATTGAGCAGTGAGCCCGCCAACGCATCGAAAGAGCCGTTTCGAATTCTTCCCAATTTCCAATTATCTTCGATGAATCGTAAGATCGAGGACTGATCGGTGATAGTATGATCAACAAAGTTCTGCTTGGCAAAAGGCGAAATCACCAAGAGTGGAAGGCGCGGGCCATATCCGGCTCGACCTTGGAACTCGCCCAGCGGTGAATTCGTGCCGGTACTGCCTGACCCGGTGAAGACGTCGTAGATCGTTTGAGATTGGTTGAGGATCGGCGACATCACATGATCGTACCAGCCGTCGGAGTCGTCATAAGCAATGATGATAGCTATATGGTTCCACTCCGGTGATTTCATCAGCTCATTAATCGAAGCGACCAAAAACTGCTGTTCCAGTAGCGGATCAGAATAACCCGCATGACCATCTTGATAGGCTGGCGCCTTCAAGAAGGAAACAGCGGGTAATTTGTGAGCATGCAGTGCCGCCCAAAAGCGGGTGATGTCGTATTGGTGATTGGCTTGATCCGTTTTGCCGATCGCTGCCACGGAGCTGGGAGGAAGGTGGCTTGCATTCGCAGTTTGCGGATAATACTGGAACGGCTGGTGGTGTGGGATGTAATCGGTTTTCGGCTTGCCGTCACTTCCGATATGGGAAGCGCTAGGATTGTCAAAACCTCCTTCAAACCAGCCCCAAGTGATGCCCTTCGCGTTCAGCAAATCTCCTACGTTGTTCCCGGACATCTGGATGGTGGTACCCGCTGACGCAATGTCACCGGTCGGATCCGCGTCGCCAACTACCGTCCCCTGAACCGTCGTGTCTGCCAAGTCGGTAGGAGTCACGCCATGGGTATTGCCAGAAACCAGGTTCAAGCAACCAGGAGTGGATGGACCAAACGTCGTACCATACGAGTTATCGTTCATCGCGAAATGCTGGGCATAATTCCATAACGCGGTCACCGTGTTACCGTCGAAGTAATCCATGACTCTGCTAGGACCGCCTCCCTCGGGCGTGCCGGTGAATTCGACGAATTTATCCATGAGACCATGATCAAAAGCCTGTTGCTCAGCCTGATAGTCATGATCCTGGTCAGCGGTATTTACGTGGGAGCGATCGATTCGCTGCGGTTGGAGTGAATTAGGATTGCTTGTTAGCAAAGCCTCGTCCAGGCCATTGACGCTGGGAGTGCCTTTTTTGGCATTGAAAGCCGGTTGGCCCGGCGGGTTCAGCGCGAACGGATAGGTCGCAAAATAATGATCAAAGGAAACGTTTTCCTGAAAGATCACCACCACGTGACTGATCGGATAAGCGGTATCGTTATTCTCGTTATCCCCCCAAGCGATGCCGGGTTGGATCGTTGTAGCGGCCGCCAAGAGGCCGGCCGCACAGATTCTAAAAGTTGAACGCATATATTTCTCTTAATTTCTAACGCATTGGTTGACGGGAACTCATCGACAGCTTGACCGGCCAATTCCCAGAACCGACGACACCGTCTCGGCAACGCAATGAGACTGGTTGTCGTTAACCCATGGGAAGCAGAGGGCTTCTGATGCGACCGAGTTTCATCAAGCACGTCCTGTTTAACGCTGGTAACGCTCTGAAGTGCAGCAACGAAGTTGTTACATTTTCGTCACGAGATCAGCGTCGAAAGTCGCAAAGCAAAAAACATGAAAGCAACTAGATCTAATAGGGAATTTTTCCGGTCAATCACGGTCTCCAATTATTTGGTGGCGATGCTAGGCAATTGTTTTGCTAGGATAACGGTCGACCAAACGGGCCACAGCTCAGGCTAGGAGAAAAGAAGCCTTTCGGGCTCTGGACAAAGCCAGTCCTTCCAGCGACTACTAATCGGAGAGACCAAGGATCTGCCAATTGAATGGGAAAGCGTCAACCGTCAGCACGAAACCTAATTGGAAAATATGAGTTCGGAAAAGATCGGACAAGCAGACCCTTTCGCCTCAATTTTAGCCGGAACTGGAGCGCACCGAGAAAAGCACGGTTGCTGGGCTTATCCATTCGACAATGGTCCGCTCCTTGGCGTGATGGCGGCGACCAAAGAGGCCCGCCGGATCGTTGAATTCGGCACCGCTCTTGGCTATTCGGCCCTCTGGTTCGCCTATGGCGCGCAAAAAGCATCGGTTGACACTATCGATAAGGACCCAGAACACGTACGCTTGGCGCAAAAGAATATCAATCAAGCTGGCTTTGGTGGCCGCATTAGGATCCATCAGGGCAGTTTCCTTGAGGTTTCGCGAACATTTCAGAAAGGCTACGACCTAGCATTCTTCGATGGACATTCGCCTACCCTCGCCGATTTAGCCGGTCTCAAAGAGTTGTTACGCCCCGGGGGTATTCTCATCACCACGAACCTTCTTATTAACGGCAGCGAAAGCTTGGCCTGTCGCAAGGCGTTGTCAGGCCCCGAATGGCTGACAACGCCGATTGATGACTCAGGAGACACGGTAATTAGTGTGCTGCGATAATCAGGCGCTATGATATTTAACTGGGGCTCCTGCCGAACAGCGTCACCTCTCTTATCATTCTCGCCCTTCCCCGTGTCGCCTCCTTAAGTTGACGCGCATGGGCGTCTGCCGGACGACGTCATCATTATATGTGAGACGGTACACTAGCGTGACCCTTTGAACGGATCCTCCTGGGAAGGGCTACGCGGCGGCTGATAATCCGGACTTTCGTCTGAGCTCGAGCCGATGGAGTGTATGGCTGCGGAGTTGTCAACGCCGGAAGAGCTGCTAGGCGTGCAGCCAGTACTCGCTGCGAGCAGGGCAGCGCATCCGAAAAAGAGGAGGCAGGGCGTGAATTTCATGAGGGTCCGAGTCGGCTGCAAGTTATTAGGTCGTCAAGGGACTGCAACAAACCAGGGAAAAAGACGCGAATTTGGAATTTAGAATGTTGAAGGCACAGCGGCCCGAAGCGATTGGCAAAGCAACCGCTACGATCATCGGATCTTGTCTGCAGCTGGATCAGCCAATGAAGGAAAAGGTCTCATGCAGGGTTCTTATCGGAGTTGGCATGTTACTGCTTCCGGTTGGATGGGTGTTATCTCAGGAGGCGCCTTACCAGCTGGCTACGCCCATTAATGAGTTAGCCGAATGCAAACAGATGATCCTGGTCGTGGTGCCGAGTTGGAAGTCGACCAGCGGCAATATTCGGCTGTTGGAGCGCAGTTCGGACGGCAAATGGACCGGGATACGGCCGAGCTTCCCTTGTGTTGTAGGAAAGAATGGTTTGGGTTGGGGCATCGGGCTTCATGGTACCGGTGTGGTGGGAGAACCACGCAAAAAGGAAGGCGACGGACGAGCACCGGCTGGCATCTTTCGGTTGAATAGTTGCATGGGAATCGCTCCTTTGAAAACCGCGCTCCGTTTTCCTTATCGGCAGATAACTGCGACGACGGAAGCGGTCTACGATTCAAAGTCGCGGTATTACAACCGAGTTGTTGATCGCGCTACTGTGGATCGGGTCGACTGGGCGAGGGCTGAGCAAATGCTTCGACCCGACGGGCTGTACCGATGGGTCGCTGTCGTGGAGAATAACTGGAACTCTTATCCAGGCTTCGGATCATGTATATTTCTGCACCTTTGGCTGGGCAAAGGAATCCCGACGATCGGATGCACGGCGATGAGTCTGGAGGAGGTCAAATTCCTTGTTCATTGGCTGGATGCGAACAAACATCCGCTGCTCGTCCAGTTGCCAGAGCTCGTATATTTGAGTCTAAAACAGAAGTGGGAGCTCCCCTGAGATGCGCCGAGAACTCATAGGACCCATGAGACTTATGTGTTGCATGATCAGACCTTCCGGAAGATCACGCACGAGTTGATCCCGCCAAAACCGAAGGCGTTACTCAGTGCGTAATTGATCGCTTTTTGCCGTGGCTGGTTAGGTACGACATCCAGATCGCAGGCTGGATCCGAAGTCTCGTAGTTGAGAGTCGGCGGAACAAAATCGTGCTGCATAGCCAAAAGGCAGACAGCGGCTTCGATGGCGGCACTAGCTCCAAGTGGATGACCATAGAAGGCCTTCGTGCCGCTTACCGGAATTTTTGTCGCTTCGCTGCCGAACACTTTTTTCACGCATGTGCATTCATTCGCATCGTTGAGTTGGGTAGAGCTGGCATGTCCGCTGATATAATCGATCTGGTCCGGATTAATTTGCGCCGCGTTCAACGCATCTTCCATCGCCCGGATGCACGAGTCCCCCGACGGTAAAGGTGAGGTCATATGATACGCGTCGTTGTTAAGACTGTATCCCACCACCTCCCCATAAATGTGGGCTCCGCGTGCTTTAGCATGATCATACTCCTCCAGGATCAGGCTGGCGGCGCCTTCACCCATTACAAATCCATCTCGATTGCGATCGAATGGCCGGCAAGCAACCGACGGGTCGCAGCGGCTCATCGTTCGAATGAAGGCGAAGGCTCCAAACGAAAGAGGACTCAGAGGCGCTTCGGCGCCGCCGGCGACGACCACGTCAGCCCAGCCGTCGCGAATGTATCGATAACCTTCACCGATCGCGACATTCCCACTCGCGCAACTATTAGAGTTCGTAGTGCCGACACCGCGCAAGCCGAACTCAATCGCAATATTGCAATGGGCGGAACCGCCGAAAACCTGGAGTGCGATAGTCTGGTGGACCGATTTTGGGCCACCGTGGACGAAGGAGACATGTTGCTTTTCTGCATTGGACACACCGCCCAAAGCCGTCCCGAAGCTGACGCCAACTCGCGCTTGTGGATCTTCCGGAGAGAACGAGAGACCGCTATCTTCCAGAGCAAGTCTTGCCGAACCGACCGCGAACTGCGCATACCGGTCCAAACGCTTTAGGCGCTGCGACGGGAAGAATTTTTCCGGTTCCCAGTCGTTGATTTCCGCTGCGCTGCGAGCGTTAAACAAGCTGGGGTCAAATCGTGTCACTGGGCCAATTCCGGATCTGCCGCTCGTCATTCCTGCCCAAAAAGCTTTCTTACCGACGCCGATGGCGGTAATCGGCCCTAATCCAGTGATGACAACTCGTCTCATTCGCGTTCCACGTGAGTCTTCATGTGCTTGAGAGTTTGA
>JGI12053J15887_10000513_pt1 | contig 15815 bp, 4 predicted proteins | sample MedBloCAOM1_O3_FD_15887 | JGI IMG/M metagenome (IMG submission 15887)
CCGCATTTCTGCGAGCGCGCGTACAGCTAAGGTGGCGGCTCCGGGGTTTGTCTTGAGCACGAGCAGGGTTGCGTCCTCTTCGCGAAACGCTCGAAAATACGCCTCCATGGTACGTTCCGGTGATTTGCGGTCCTGCCATTCGAAGATGGAGTAAAACACAAAATCATCTGCCTGGATCTCCCACTCATTCATCGTCTCGCTTGAGGTATTGCCATTCGCTTCCGCCGAAAACACGGGATGGGGGAGTTTGAATACGGGCTTGCCCAGCGCTGCGGAGAAGACCGAGGCATTGAACTCACAGGGCAACCACACGTCGACCGCATGCATCAGGATCGACCGCCATTGTGTCGGCATGGTGTCTGTTTCCCACACGGTCATCGCGATCACATTGCGCAACGGAAAAGCCATTCTGGCCCATAGTGGCGGTGTCCCATGGAAAAGGTGAAAGTCGGCATCGATTGGCCGCCCAATAAGAGAAGCAACCAGTGGGTCCTCGATCTGCCGAGCCCGATTACCGGCCAGATCGATCACAGTCAGTTCAATACCGGCCTGGTGCAGCGCATGCAGATAGGCCCGCGCCGCCTGCCCGTACCCGGAAGCGTCAAACACGTAGCCGTAGTAGGCGAGCCTGATCGTCTCGTTAGTGATGTTCTGGTGGTTATGCGGTGATACCGTGGAGTTAGCACTCGACGTGGACGATCGGTTCTTCAGTTCGGGCAGCGTGGCGGTCACCTTCATATAGACTTCTTCGGGAGTAAGGGTTTTCAGACAGCGCAAATGATGCTCGCAATCGCGTCGACCCCACGCGCCCTTGCGGCAGGCCGGTTCGCATTCTAATCCCTTGGTGATTGGAAACATGTTCGGCGCGCGAATCATCTCTCGATCCGGATTGGTAATGCCGAAAATGCCAAAGGTCGGGATGCCGAGAGCCACTCCCAAATGCATCAAGCCGGAATCATTGGAGACCAACGCGACGCACTCCCTGAGCAATGCTGCCGTATCACTCAGACTCAATCGACCGACAGAATTCTGAGCATGCTCCGGCCAGGCAAACGGTCGCGCAAAATAGGTGTTATCCGTTCGCAGGTCCTCTTCGGTACCGACGATCACGACATTCGAAAAAAGGCGAGCCAACTCGTCAAAGCCGTGCCACTTTTTCCAGGGCCACTCCTGTTTGCAACCGTGATGAAGCGCAATCGTTCCAGGCGGTAAATCAAACTTCCGGTTCGACGCCATTGCAAATGGGGGCGGAAGGTCGTCATGCCAGCCCAGTTCGCGCGCGATGCGCTCAACACACCGGCTATCCCCTTCCGCCAACCACTGTTCTCGCTCGAACACGTGCACTTTCGCGGTCCGGATCCGGTCTCGCAGTGAAGCGCTCCAGGTCGTGAATGTGGCGAAATCGTAGCTTTGCTCGCTCAGGCCATCGAGACGAGCCGGTGTCGACCGTCCTTGACGTGGACTGGGTGAATGAAAGATATGCCGGATCTCCGGCGCATCTTTCAGCAGATCGACTACATCCGAGTAATCTGTAGCCAACAGGACATCAACCTCATAGCCGAGCCGGTGCGCGACTCGAATCAGCGATGTCACCCGCAGGATATCGCCGATGCCCAACGCCGCGGAGATCAGCGCGCGTTGCTTAGATTTGAATGCGATCGGCGGTGCACTGGTTCCGTTGGCTTGGCCTTTGAAGGAAGTGTAGAAGCTCAGGTCCTCACTCAGCAGCCTCTCGATTTCTTCGACCGGGCGTGCTTTGTACCGGGCATCGGCGGTGCGTTTCGGACTGCAATTTCCGTCGTGGATAAGCGCGACGAGGCAACGCGGATTTTTGAGCACTTGTATCTTGGCCCGGGCATCCGCCCAGACAAACTTGGCGTCCTCGCCGACCCCGATTGGGGGGAATGGATGCGTCCGCCAAAACGCCTTCCGATAGGCGAGGCTCGCGCCGTACACCCAGCGGCGCTCGCCAGTTGGATAAATGTATTCCCACGCTCGCGTTTCACCTGGCGCGTAAAAAAAGATCCAGTCCAATCCGCAGATGTCTGCCCCGGACGCCACCAATTCTTCGACTTGATAACGTAGTCGCCACGGTGCGCTCCAATCGTCATCGTCCCAATGGACGATGATTTCGCCGCTCGCTTCGGCAGCGGCGCGATTGCGTTTCTCACCGAGGACGGCCTTATCGGACAACCGGATATAACGGATACGCTCATCCCCGGGTACAAGGTCGCCGGCCGCTTCTTCGCCATCATCGACAATGATCAGTTCTTTGTTCGAATAGTCCTGTGCCAGAAAATAGCGGATCGCCTGTCGTACGAAACGCCGGCGGTTTGCCGTGGGCATGATGCAAGATACCAACGGTCGAGCGCAAAACTCCATACTCGTTAAGGGAAATTTTCTTGTCCTACAGAAGTTAGAGATCTCAGGTGAGTTGCAATCTATAAGCGCTAAAACAATGTTAGCTCTTAGCGAGGCTCGCGCAGCGAGAATGCACGGATAAGATCAACGTAAAAGATGACTAACATGCCTTGGGCACTTCTGGCGAGTCCCCGCAGGCGTTTCTTCGAGATAGTTTAATAGCAATTCTCCATTCAGTCGCCCGTTGACCAAAGTTGCAGGTTCGGTCCATAGATGCCTTCGCTATAGACATAGAGTAACCCTAGTCGCGAGCGCATAATATGAGCCTCCATCGCGTCTAACACGTCCCATGCAGTAGGGTCCATCTTAGCGCGATGTCCTGCAGCCCGATTAAAACGCAATCAGGATTCTCTGAAATGAGTGTTCTCAAAGGGCGAGGTACAAGCAAGGAACGCTCAGGAACCTTGCTGCAGGGAACAGCACCCACATTCCCGGTCAACTCAAGTTAGTCGAGGAAAAAGGCTTCTTCCTCGGGTAAGCGCCAAAATGCAACGACTGAGGCCATACTCAGATTGTTAGGTTGTTTTCTCTCCGATCAAATAGTTCTGCTTATATTTCCAACCCTGACGCTGAAAGAGCTCGTCAAGCTGTTTCCTAACTTGTGCCGGGTCTCCTTTGAATACGTTGTCGACAACCTGGTCGATTACCCCGTTTTCATCAACGTGGACAACCGCCCTCGGATGCACCACCGCCCCCTTTATTCTATTACCAGCAGCGTCCACATACTGGTATTCTCTTGCCGTGGTTGTCCGGCTTGGTTTCCATGTGAACTCTCCAGGATGGATTTCCTCGAAAACCAAACCGTAGGCCGACAGTCGTGCTTCACCTCGGCCGATTCGCGCGTTGACTCGTATCCCCTCAGTGGGTGGCGCTTCAAACGCGTCGCTCTCCCACATCCCGCTTGGATCTTTTAACCGTCTTTTGAGCCAGCCGACCGGGTCTCCCCTTTCGACCGCAAACGAAACTAAGGTCCTTTGTGGAGGTATCTTCGCGAGCAGCTCAGCGGCTTGGCTACGACTCAAGCCCATTTTCTCAATCTGCGTAAGTGCTCTACTCCGATCGTTTACATCGATTGTCTCGGACTTACCGAGAAGCTCGACAACATAATCGCCTCCGCCTTTCCAAGTCGCACCGACTTCTTCCACGTCCCTCCCGCTTCCGACTTCTACGACCACCTCTTTGTCGCGTTCTATGACCAGCTTTTCCTTGGCACTTGCCGCCGGAGTCTTCCCTACGGCCCCCGATTTGCTAGTGTCCCGATCGTCCAAGGCTCCAGGTTCATTCGACTTAGCTGATTCCTTTTCGCGATCTTGTTTTTCTTGCTTTGCTTTCTCGGCTTCCAGTCTCTCTTTCTGTTCCTGAGCCTTCTGCTTGACCTCTTCGCTGAAATCCTTCCCACAACGGATCGGATTGCGGAAGAGGCACCAACGCCCATCTTTCTTCCTTCGATATTTCTGGCCATCACCCAGATCGACTTCAAGGTCATACTTTTCCCGGAGTTGAGGATCCGCGATCTCTGTAACCTTGGTGCGATCATTGATCCGAATCGCGAGCTCTCGGTTCGCTGAGTCGATCTGTTCCGGTGTAAAATCGCCAGGCTTAGCTGTGGTGTCAGGGTCCGCAGCGGGGTTACTTAGGTCGTGGCGACGCCCTGTCGCGGAAGCGGTTTCCGGCAATTGGCCTTTCTCGAGCAGACGCCCGCCCCGGCCGCGCTGGCGGATTTCGATCACCCGATCACCGGCCTGGAAGTGCCAAGCGCCTCGCTCAGCAATCCACTCCGCGCTGGTAATCGGCACACCAACCTGCTGCGCGACCTCAAACGCGTGTGCAATTTGTTCGTAAGAACCTTCGTAGATCTGGCCTTCAACAATTGGGCTGAGGTGAGCCAAACGGAGCGGAACATCGGCGAACTGCGCTTTGGTAGCGCCTAAATCCTGGTCGACTTCCTTGAGCGGGATTTTCGCCTCCTGATAAAGCGCTCTCTCGCGCACCAGGAATAAGTGGCGCTCGCGAAGCTCCGCAAGCGCTTCTTCCGCTGTCGGCTTTTTGGAATCGCCGGCCCGTTTGCGCAACACTTCAGTTTTCGTCAGGAGCTCTTCGACGGACCGTAGATCTCTGATTTTTGCGATCTGTAACCGCGCTTTGAAATTCTCAATGCGTTGGAGCATGCGTTCTGTACCCTTGTGAACAAAACGCGTAGCTGCTAGCGAGAGACCTTGAAGAATCCATTCGTCTCTCGAGGCAAAATCGAATTCGCCGGCGTGAGTTATAGCGTGTGCGACGGCAGCCGCGGTGATCCCGGCACCCGTCTCAACCACGAGATCCGCGGCGAACCGACCTCCTCGCCTCACCATGCCTGCTTCCACTTCTGAGGATTCTTCAAGCAGCCCTCGGAACGGCTTCAGCACTGCACTAGCCAAAACAGCGGCAATCACGTTTTCCGCAAATTCGCGACCGCCTACTTTCTCGCCGAAGGCTGCCTGAACGCCCGTGCTTGCGCCGGCGTGTGTGAGTAACTCTGCACCCTTGTAGAGTAGGCTGGCCTCGCGCAATTCTGCACCGATTTCTCCAGCTGCGGCCAGCGATCGCAAGAAAACAAAGGCAGCCCCGAGGAGTTCACCGGTCGCTATCATCAACCCAAGCTGTAGAACCATCGACAGGATCAGCTTTAACAGAACTCTGTCGCTGATCTCTTCGTAAGCGGCCCGTAGAAATCCATTGAAATCGATTAACTTAGTAAAGGCGGTCATCTCCTCGTTCACGCGCTTAACCGCTTCCCGTCTCTGCGCGGTCTTTGTCTGATCGAGTGTGAGGTTCCCTCTTCGACCCCTATTTTCGCTCGCCTTATCCAGCACCTCGTGCCAGTGATTGACGGAGGAGATGATTTTTTCGGAGACCATGTGGACCGACCATGCGCCACTAGGATGGACACCCTGCGGAACCCCAGCGTCGTCTGCTTTGCGCATAACGGTGTGGGCCTGAGTCGCAAGTTTGACCAGATTGGCACGCAGTCCCGTCTCGCTCGCGTCCACATTCAGCTTTTCAATGTCGTCTAGACTGACGGGTTCCCCGCGCAGTGCTTTGCCCCGTAAATCGGCTGCGGTTTGTGTCTCTTCCAGGACTTCCGTCGGCGTTTTCTCCGCACCCAGTTCGAGAGACTCTGCTCCTTTCTCCGTTTCGCGTTGGACCGTAACCGCCCCCCGAGTGGCGCGGACTCGTTCCTCTGCCAAAGCCATCGGGAGCAGAGAACGTAAGCGACGCGCCTCGGCCAGTGCGCCCGGGGCCTCCGCGTGGAGGTGCGAGACACCAGCCGCACGCGAATAGGCCTCAAGAACTTCTCTAATCGGGGCAACCGCCACCGCGTCTCCCGGGTTCGTACCTCCCGTCGAAATGGATTCGATAACTGCCTGAAGCTCTGACGACGCGGCGTGCAGAATTCGTTCCTGTTCGGCCACTATCGGGACCCAACGCGAATCGCGCTTCTGGCCCAGCGTTAGATCATGATTTCTCCGATTCAAAAACCCGATCGCCCCGCCGAGATGATCGGACAGATGCCAAGAGGAAAGCTCGTGGCCAAAGGAAGTGGCGGCCTGAGCCACGAATTCCGANCTGATCGCCTCTTCCTTCACGGCCTCACTCAACCGAGTCGAGAGCGCTTTCTGTTGACTCAGGAAGAAAGCGCTCTTGAGTTCATCCAACGTCCTCAGCATGAACCCAATCTGAACCCGGGCCCGATCAAGTGATTGCGCAAGCGACGGATCCGCGCTAGTCGCTGCCGGTGCCTGGGCTAAAGCCGCTTCGTCGGCAACGATACTCCGGCCGAGTTTCGTTGGGTCGGCAACACGTGGACCCGGACCAGTCTGCAGCTTTACTTGTAGCTCCGAAGGAGCGCGGTCGATCGCTTCTGGTACCAGTCGCGCCGTTTCAAACGGAATTCCGAAATACGGCGGACTGGCAGCTATCCGATAAGCCTGTTCTGAACCACCCAACACTCGGTCACCCATAAACGGGGTCTGGGCAACGTCCTCAACCGTTGGATTGGGCGGCGCAGTGACTTTTATCCAGTTCCAGAGCGCTGGATCTTTAGATCCTAACCATTCGTATTGAACGTTACGAGCACCCTTCGCAAATGGGCGTCCGCCGGTGTCGTCAGGCGCTCCCTTTTTTGGAGGCGAGTAGTAGACCGAACCCGGTTTCACCAAAACTTCAGCAATCACTCCATCCAGCGGAGAGCTGGTAACCAAGTCTGAGCCAGCTGGTCTGATTCCCCCGTGCATATCCATTTGGACACAGAACCGCGGACCCATTCGTCGGATCGAAGTAATTAGGGGGCCATCAAACGCGATCGCCACTGCGAGGGAAACCGCTTCCAGCCGGGTTCCCTCAGGTCCTCTTCTCGCGGCATCCACTATTTCAATCAAGTCTGCCGGATAAGAGAGCATCATTAACCGTTTGAGCGCCATGTCGGGAACAGCGTTGACGTAATCCCAAATGGCAGCGCCTACGGGGTTGGCGGTTTCGCCATACGCCCAAGTAACGCGGCGATGGGGGTGAGGAAGGCCGATCCGCGCGATCCGATCGGCGATGGCAGCAAGGATATGCGACCGATGTTGATTAACGTACTCGGGATTGGTGGGGCCGATCCGTTCTTTATCTGTCTCTGGCGCTCGCTGGACGGCGGTCGCCGCACCAGGTGCACCCGGATCGACCACCGCGTCGAGCACGGCTTCGGCGGAGATACCGGCGGCTACCGTGTCCGCCACCCTCTCGGCGTGGTGTTCTAGCGGATCTCCTGGTGTATCGAGACCACTCGCGGGCCTACGGCCGCCACGCTGTTGCACAACATGCGCCGCCTCGTGTGCTGCTGTGTGCAGATCGGGTGAGCTGGCAAACGCGACTCGACCGTCATGAGCAAACGCCCTGGCACCAATCGCCTCAGAGGCGGTGGCGCCGCTGCCGCCGACCTGCGCTTTGATTGCGCCTATATCGTGGTGACCAAACGAATCCTGGATCAAGTCTGCATGCGGCAGGGTAGACTCCGCCGACGCAACTCCAGTTCGGGCGATTTCGAGAGCCGTCCTCGAATCCGTTGTTACCGAGGTTGCAGCCTTGCGCTGGACAGACGCATCCGCCTTTGGAGTGTCGACGGTTGTCGCTGACGATCCCGGCGCCGGCGGTCGCATCTCTAAATCGCCGACGTCAACGTAGCAGCGTCCCTCCGTATTGGGTTCATAGTGGATCGTCACGGGTTGGCCCAATGTCTGATAATCGCGTTGCTCGGTTGGCCAGAGGAACTGACGTAGGAAATCGTAAGTCGCGGCGTCCGCCGCTGTCGCTATCACTTGACCATCGGCCGGTAACTTTTTCGGAAGGAGTAGAGACGGTTCAAATGGGAACTTCGATTTGTGAATGCCGCCGCGCTGACTATAAATCCAGCAGTCGCGCGTCTTGCTGAACCAGCCCGTCGGTTTGACTGTTGCGACCTGCTTATCACCCTTGGCTGCCTTCTGTTTGAGCTCTGCGTCGCTGTTTTCGAAACAGGTAGTGTATACCTTATTCAGAAGGGCCGACACCTCAGGGTCTACTTGCTGTACATAGTCCTTCTTCTTAGCGTCCCACACGTAGACGCCCCATTGTGTGCCCGTGTCTTCCACCTCGATTTGAGGTCGACCTTCTTCGTCCTGTTGTCCTCTGGCGTCGTTAACCGCTTGATGCCACTGGTCCAGGTTTGAAACATTAAGAAACAAGTGCGTGGCGGCGAGCATCTGGTCATTCTTGCTGAGCCCGGTCACGACGATTCGCGGATGGTCTGGGACCTTGTACGACTCATCCACTTTCTCGTTGGCCATGACCTTGTAAATCGTCGGGATGTCGGTGAGGCGAGGCGAGAGCTGGTTGTTGTCGTCGTCAACGACTTCTACTTGGGGCATTGCGCCAAGCGCTACCCACCAGTGCATCCGGTTCCATCCGCGAAGCTGCCGCTTGATCGCGCGGACCTCGGCCGCAGCCATACCGGCCTGAATGTTATGCCACAGATCCAGAATGATTCGGACGACTTCGAGCGCCGCCATCGCACCGGCGCCGACACGCGCCATTTGGTTGATGTCGCCGCTGCTCGTCCGAGGGATCCCGGCGCGGCCTTCACTAGCCCCCGTAACCATCGCTTCGGCTTTCATCTGATCCGCCAGCGCTTCCATGGAGGCCGTCGCTAAACGATTCTCTGCTTTGGCTTTCGCTGCTTCGTAACCCATCTCTAGCAGTTGGCCTTGGATCTGCTGAAGTTTAGCGATCTCAGTCTTCCAAGTATTGCGAACAGTCTCTTCGACCTTCGCGCCACCCATCGCTGCCACGGCTTCCCGATACGCCTCTCCCTGACGGGTCTTCAACGATTCCATTCGCGCCCAGTCCTGTTTGAGCATCGCGTCGGCCATACCAAGCGCCAACTCGGCTACGCGTCCGCTTGCGCCCATCATTGCGTTCATGAACTCGACTGTTTGTTCCCATTCAGCCAGCCGCTCGGGCGTCATAATCGGCGTCGTCCCAATTTTGGCGAGCGCCTCCCGACAAGAGCTAACGTCCAGATCCTTGTTGAAGCCGCGACTGGCGATAAGCGACCGCTCAAGGGCGCTCCACCAGGTTTGGACGGCTTCCGATCTTGCCTTGTCCTCCGCCTCCATTTTCTCCAGGGCAGCAGATATGCCCTTGGCCACTTCGGGTGAGCCTGTTTGCGCCGCTTCCAGCTGAATTTGCAGCGCGTTGCGTATCTTCGCGACTGCGGCTCCCACCTTTCGTGCGTTCATAAGTGCCGACTCCCCCGGTCGCACTTTCGTGTTAACTTCAGACTGTTCTTCCGCAGACAGGTTTAAGGTTTCGGGTACTCCTCCCTGAATCGCGAGGATGGGAGGCTGGCCCGGTTCACCCCCGAGCAGCGCGGTCACGATCGGAAAGCCGGCGGCGTGAAGGGCGCGCACGTGGCTGGTTTCCGCCTCCAGTCTATCCGGTTGAGTTTGCGTGAAGAATGTGGTGGTACCGTCGCTCGCCTCATAGGCGAGCCTGAGCATTCGAACATAGTTAAGCGCTGCTTCCGTTCTGCGCGTTTCGGTGCTGGCGCCGCCGTGATGGGGCAGTTCGAATTCCTTCAACTGGCCTTCTCCAAACAGGTAGGGCATGGCCGACGGGTGGATATACTGAAACATCTTCATCACCGTCGTGGGCTCCGAGTCGGCCGTATAAACGCGGACCTCTCCGGTCAAGAGATCTCGGATGATAGTGACTGGACTACTGGCGTTCAAAACTCCGGCGCGCTGTTTTGCACTCAGACCTCCGGTTGCTAGCGCGGCATGCGCTGGTGCCCACCGGAAATCCGTGTATTGCAGGGCTCCCGAGATCTCGCGATGGACATGTAGGCCCTCGCCGCCGACATCGATCTCTATGATATTCGGCCGGACGGCGCTCAACCGGCTAGTAGCGAACTGAGTCAGCTTAGGATCCTGGAGCTGTTGCTTAGTTATTTCGACCAGCGGTTTGGGCATGCCGGAGCCTTCCACCACTTGTTGCAGATCAGTGACATGGTCTGAGTCCGTGTGCGAGATCTTCACTACGCCCGGCGTTTTCGCCAGGCCGGCCTGCACGAGGAAATTTACTGCTGTGGCAGTGCGACCAACGATGTTACCGGCGTCGAACAACCGGCTTGCGCCACCCTCGCCGACAACCAGAATCGATCGCCCGGCACCTGTTGCGACCACATAGGTTGCCGTCCTAGGTGTATAGTTCGAGGCCAGCACCTGATTGGCTCGAATCTTCGCCGCTGCCGCGATCCCACTCGTGCGTCCGTAGAGGGTTAGTTGTACCGGGCTCAGGGCGATGTCCCCGCTGGGGAACTGCTTGATGAGTTCGGTCAGATCTTCGTCTGACAAGCTGATTCCGAGCGCCTGAAGCGTAGCCCGAGCGCGGGCGCTGGGGTCTGAGTCGCCGCCGGAGGGGGGGGTGGAAGTTTGGCGCTGCAATGACCAAGTTGATCTGACACCCGATCTTTGAGCTGGAAGTTTTGCCGGAAACGGACCCTGATCGGCCGAGGGTTTGGTTTGAACGACTGTCCTCGCTATTCCGGCGTATTTGTCGTCCTGGATCTGCCCGATTCTCTTGGAATCCGTTTCCGATAGTATCGGCTCTAGGGACATGATCCGATCGGCGGTTTGCTCTGCTTCCCGTTCGAGCGGATCGTGTGGAGCGCCGATCTCCACATTGCTGCCATTTGAGTGAGTGAGTTCAGCGGGTGTCTGTCCCTCCGCCTGTTGGACGACGTGCGTGAGTTCGTGTGCCAAAAGATGTCTGCCTTCTGCGGACGCCGGCGCATATTTCCCCGATGCAAAATAGATGTCGCGGCCGGTGGTAAAGGCATCCGCGTCAAGAGCCGTAGCTGATTGTTCCGCTGCAGAATCGGTGTGAACTCGGACATCCGCGAAATCGGTAAGGAATCGAGATTCCATGAAGTGCTGCGTTGTCCGATCAAGCGGATCACCCCCGCTCCCCAGCGGCACCAATCGATCAGGAAGAGCTGCCGCATTGGCCGTGGTTGTCGAGTTTGAGGGTTGTTCCTGGACCAGCCGCGGCGATTCAAGTTGGGCCATTTCGCCGGCCAGATGAATATCGGACGCCGCCGCGCGGCACTCATCGCAAGTTCCGCCACACGCGCAATGGCGCTGGATGCGGCTTGCAATGGTTGTCTGTTGCAGCCGATTTGCCAAGCGCTGGACAAAGCGATTGCCGTAAGTCCGCTGCGCCCGCTGCACAGTCGCGAGGCGAATCAAGTTGTTTGCAGAATGGGACATCGCATTGCTGCTGAGCAGCTGCGCGACTTCACCTGCTGAAGGCTGGAACGGCCTTCCACTGAAGACTCGGCCGGCAAGCTCCCCATGTGATTCGATGACCTGCTGAGGTGCACCGTGAACAAATGGGTTTCCCTGCGAATTGGCTTCGGCGTACTTCGAATCAGTTGCGTGTTCGGCTGTCGAAGTTGCCATACCAAGTCTTCCTGGCTAGTACTGAGTGATGGAGCAGTCCGATCGCCCATCGAACAGGGGCGAACTACACATGATTGGCCGACGGTGCCCCGTGATCCTGGGGCAGAATTCACACCTGAACAGCCATCAATCTTTCTTCAGTGAAATGATCTTATTGAAGCGAGTGCTTTCGCTGAGAAACGTGACCGCAGAACCGTTACGAAGTCGAAGTGGTCAAAGCTCCAATGCGTGTTACCGCTGGCCGCCTTTGACACTGATTTCCGACGTTTTTCACAAATCGGCGCAAACCAGTTGACGGATGTCAGCGGCAGATCCTGTCACCTTTGCTCAACGAATATTCGATTATCGGCGTCCCAAGTTAATTTTCCGCGCGCTCCGGTCAGCCATTCGCTCCAGCGATCATAGGCGGTCTTTCCAACCGACTCCCACCATTGCTCCGGGCTGGTAGCAAAGGCATCGACAACCTTCTCTTCTCTGCGAGTCAATGCGGCTAGTAAGACGATCGCTGCCCACGCTCTGTCCGGGTCTCTCAGAAGCGATACCAGTTGGTCCAATACGCGTACATCGGCTTTTCCTGCTAACTCGATTAGCTCGGCGGGACCAGTTATGACAATCCGACGGTCGAGAGTCGCGAACTGTGAGTCCGGCGAACTCATCGTCACGAATTTAATGCGGTCGTTCCGAACGAAGTTTAACGAATCCTTCGGCTCCATGGGTTGATTACCCTCTTGTTGAGCTCCACAACTTACGATTAACCCGAAAACCCAACTTACTAACAGAAACTGTGTAGATATCCTATTTACCGCCACTGAGTGTATTGTACTGATCCATGTAATTCTGCTCGACGGTTTTGCCTCTTAGTGTTCCGGTCTCATATACGCGTCCTAGGACATCTCTCACGATATCGTCTTTGGTTTTCTTCCCCGCTTTGACTGCCTCATACTCTGAAAGGAAAAAGTCCTGATCGTATTTGTTCCATTCCGGATGCGCTCCCCCCGTCGTTTTCAGTTTGAACCAGGTTTCTCCCAGCCGCAGCATTCCTTCAACCTCCTGTTCGACTATCTTATAGGCGTAACTACGAGCCGTGAGTGTACCCGTTGATCCCTTGACTGCTTCCGCGACAAGGGCGGCAAATTTTGGCGCACGTATCGCGTTGTTCAACTCAAACAGGAAGTCGCTCATCGCTACGACGGGATCAGTTCGAGCCCTGGGAACATAGACCGCGTGGCCACTTGTGTAAGGCCGCCCGACCGTTGGTGCCGGTCCGTCCTCGGCATAGCCGCCGAACACCGCACCGGTCGCCTCTGCCTCGCTAACCAACCTGAGTGCGGGTGTACTCTTGCGTATCAGGTCAGCCGCGCCAGGGAACTTGGTAGCAAAATCCTGCAAGGGTTTTGGTTCGAGCTGCTGACGAGCCTTGAATACGTCTAAGTTCGTTTTATCGAGTGCTACGATGGCCGCTACGCCATAGATATGCACTAATTCACGAGCCGGATTATTCGGATAAATCTTATTGACCAGTTCGATTAACTTGGCTTCGCCAAAAATCTCTGACAGCTGCATGTCACGCTGCATGAGAAACAGCAGCCCGTGTCCCCCCGGCAACATTTCGTCCAATCGCTTTTGCCAATCAGGTGTTGGTGGGGCCTTGGCCGGTTGTCGCTGTATTTCGGCGTGGCCAGCCAGAGCGCTTTGCGTAACGTGTGGTCGTCGGTTCTGTAGGATTTCCTCGCCGGCGCGATCAGCCTCGCGTTCCAACGGATCGATTGCTCTGGCCACGCCGACCTCGCGATCAGTCTGGGCAGCGATGCCGGTTGGTGCCTTCCCTTCGCCTTGCTGGATTGTATGTGCAAGTTCGTGGGCGATTAGCCGCTGACCGTCCGAGCTTTTTGGAGCGTACTTGCCGCTGGCGAAATAGATATCGCGTCCTGCCGTGTAGGCATCGGCGCGAAGTGCTGCCGCCGACTCTGCCGCCTCTTCGTCGATATGAACGCGGACGTCGTCGAAGCTTGAGCCGAAGCCAGACTCCATCAACTCCCGTGTGTCCGGTTCCATTTTCTCACCGCTGGAGTGGCCCGGATGCGGCGGGAGCTCTCCCGTGACGGGTGGCTTCGAATCGGCGATCATGCGCCGCAGAAATCGATTTCCAATATTCCGTTGCAAGTCTAGCATTCGATCTTCAACGGTAGGGCTTGGAGCAAGATCTGGCTTGGACGGAACATCGGGTTCCGCCTCCGGAGCCTTTGATCGGAAGAGATACCACATCAGGAGGATCCCTCTTTCTGGACAAATTCGTAATAAGGCCCGAAATCGCTCTTTGTACAGAGCTTACCCTCCTTGCGCAGCTCGGATTTGGTGCCGAGGATCAGATCGGACATCTTAATGGATCTTCCCTCTTCGGCGGCGAGGAAAGCAGCATTCAGGACAATGTTCTTGATGTTGCCGCCAGTCAGTTTGAACTGGGACGCCAGGAAATCGAAATCGATATCGTCCGCCATTGGCGCTTCCGATGGAAAATGGGCGCGCCAGATGCGAGCCCGGAGCTTGTCGTCCGGGAACGGAAAATCGACCACTTCTTTGATTCGGCGGAGGAAAGCGTCGTCGATATTCCGCTGCAGATTGGTAGCCAATACGACGATTCCCTCGTACAGCTCAACCCTCTGCAACAGGTAGTTGACCTCAATGTTGGCGTAACGATCGTGAGCGTCTTTCATCTCGGTACGTTTGCCAAAGAGAGAATCGGCCTCATCGAAAAAGAGCAGCGCCTGGCTTTGTTCGGCTTCGCGAAAGATCGCGCTGAGGTTTTTCTCGGTCTCTCCGATGTATTTACTGACCACGCTGGAAAGATCGATTTGGAGTAGATCAAGCGAGAGTTCATGGGCGAGAATTTCTGCCGCCATGGTTTTGCCGGTGCCGGAGGGACCGGTAAACAGAACATTGAGACCTTTGCCGCGCGATAGTTTGTGACCGAAACCCCATTCTTCATGCACCTGGCGCCGGAACCGTACCCAGGCAGCAATGCTTCGGAGCTGTCGCAGTTTGTCGGGTGGGAGAACAATGTTGTCCCAGGTGTAGCGGGGCTTCATTTGTACGACCAGACCTCCTACCTGTGGCGCGGTCAACGACCGCCCGGCGTCGAGCAAGTCTCCGGTTGTCGGCTGCGCATTGGCCGGATCGCGGAGCGCAGCCAAGCCGGTTGCGAGATTGACGGTTTGCTGGATACGAAGTGGGCCGAAATGAAAGGCGTCTGCGAGCCGCGTGCTTTCTGATTCGCTCGCATATTTGCCGACCAAGGCATTCCAAGCCGCGCGGCGGGCGTCAAAATCAGGGGTATCGATTTCGACACGCCACAAGGTGACATGCCGAGGCACCTGAAGGAATGCGGCAGGCGGCCCGAGCAAGAGAACCGGCTGCTTGAAATCGCGCAGACGATCCCAGAGAAATTCCTCTGCCTGCCGCAAGTGCCGGCCATCAGCTTCGTTAGCGGTTTCGCTGCTTTGTACCACCAACACCGCTTGCCAAAGCCTTGCATCGCGCAATAACTTCGCGAGACGCGCCTCGTCAGCGATTTGCCCGAGCTCGACCAATAGCAGCTTGTGGCGAAGCACCAGGCAAAAGGCTTCAGCTGCACTCCGGAGCGCTGAATCGGATTGACCGATGAGCCGGATAATCGGCGGGTTCTCTTTTCTTTGACCGAGATGAGTTGCCAGATGCTCGAGCCTTTCATTCGTCGAATGATGAAGCTCGAGGCCGCAGACCTCTTCCGCCGGCGTTACTAGTACGCCTATGCTTGCAGTTTTCGGAGGCTGATCTAACAGGAAACGAACGATTGTCTCGTCGATCTTGAGAAATTTCCGCAAGAGCGATGGTTGACGATCCTGGCTTTCATCAGCGAGATCGAGAATGCAGTGGGAGAGCAGCGGGGACTCAGGTGAAAAAATACCTCGAGCCTTGAGTTTTTCGCGTTCGGAACGGCAGATCAAGTTCAGCGCGAGATTAACACTGGGATGTTTACGCGTTACATCGTTTTGCAGATACGAGTAGAGCGTCTCGTATCGCGGTTCCAGCTCCGGCGCGAGGGCCACCAGCAGGATGTCTACCTCTGCTTGCGAGAGCTCGAACTGTGCTGCCAGGTTAAGCAACTCGAGCTGTACTTTTTTTCCGCGAGAGGCTTTCACTCGGCCGTCGATTTGTTTCCGTCTTTTTTCGAGCTCTTTGTCGATCGGAGTTAATTCAGCTTCTTTTGCTCCAACGCGCTCCCAGGGCTCTCCCATCAAATCGGTCGTACGAAGGATATCGTCGACCTCATTCTCGGTGACAACCAGGCCCCTGAACTCGTCGGGCCCTGCTCCTGAACTCGCCTCACGCGCG
>JGI12053J15887_10000514_pt1 | contig 15785 bp, 16 predicted proteins | sample MedBloCAOM1_O3_FD_15887 | JGI IMG/M metagenome (IMG submission 15887)
AGGCGGCCGCCGCCGACAAGGGCGCACAGGTCTTCGACACCGGTGCCGAGGCGGTGGTCGATGCCGACGTGGTGATCACGTCGCTGCCCAACGGCGACATCGTCAAGGCCTGCTACGCCGAGGCACTGCCCGCGGCCAAGCCAGGCGCCCTGTTCATCGACACCTCGACAATTTCGGTCGACGACGCTCGGACGATCCATGCGCAGGCGACCGACGGTGGATTCGCCCAGCTCGACGCGCCGGTTTCTGGAGGGGTGAAGGGCGCGACGGCAGGCACGCTGGCCTTCATGGTCGGTGGTGAGGGCGCCGCGGTGGAACGTGCGCGACCTGTGCTGGAACCGTTGGCGGGCAAGATCATTCATTGCGGCGCCTCCGGTACCGGCCAAGCCGCCAAACTGTGCAACAACATGGTGTTGGCGGTCCAGCAGATCGCGGTCGGCGAGGCGTTCGTGCTGGCTGAGAAGCTGGGGCTGTCCGCGCAGTCGCTGTTCGACGTGATCACCGGCGCCACCGGCAACTGCTGGGCGGTGCACACGAATTGCCCTGTGCCAGGACCCGTCCCGACGTCACCGGCCAACAACGACTTCACGCCGGGGTTCGCGACCGCGTTGATGAACAAGGACATCGGCCTGGCCATGGACGCTGTCAACTCGACCGGTTCGTCAGCGCCGCTGGGCAGCCACGCCGCCGAGATCTACGCCAAGTTCGCCGCAGACCACGCCGACAAGGACTTCAGCGCGGTCATCGAAATGATCCGCAAGGGTTAGGCCTGGGTGCGCGCTCCCAGCACGTCGCGCAACAGCGCCTGACGCAGGCCGAGTTCTCGCGGATCGCTGAATGGGTGAAGGGCAACTTTCCCGTAGCCCTCATCGACGTCACCGCCAATGAACACGGGCAAGATCTTGATTTTCTAAGCCATGTCAGCACGAATACTATTGCGCAGCCGACCACGGCGGATTGCAGGTGTTACGCGGCAGACCTCTTGTGCGCGGCCCACCAGCGGCCGTGCAGACGTTGGCAATCGGCGATGAGCAGCGGTTCGCCGCTGACGTAGTCGGGGCGTACCGCCACCGCAGCCGGGAGATCGGGTGTGCCGTCGCCCGTGATGACGACGGTGGCCAGACCAGCGGAGGTCGACGCGCGCAGCCCCGATGCCGAACCCGTAACGGCGAGTGCATTCTCCGCGGGTATCCCGAGCTCCCACAGCGCGTTTTGATGGGCCTCGCGATCCGGACTGGGCTTCTTCACGTCGTCAACGGTCACGACCGTTTCGACCAGCCCATCGCCGACGAGCTGTCGGATCAGCGGCTCAGCCCAGCTTCGCGGGCCGTTTGTCACCACGCCCACCCAGACGCCCGCGGCGAATGCGTCCATCACGAGGTCGACAAGCCCCGGTCGAGGCGCCAGGTCGGCGTCGCGGATCAGCTCCTCGAACATCATGGTCTTGGTCGTGTAGATGTCGTCGGCAAGCAACTCGGTCAGCACATCGGATTCCGTGGCGATGCCGCGCTTGCGGAGCTCGGCCGAGATGCGCTGGCGCTCGTCGCCGAGGGCCAGCAGCTGCCGGTAGCGCCCGATGGACCACTGGAAATCGAGGCCGTGCGCAGCGAAGGCGGCGTTGAACGCAACGCGGTGACCGTCGCATTCGATGTCGGTCAGGGCGTCAAGGTCGAAGATGACCGCGCGCAGTGGATAAACAACACTCTGGGTCGGCGCGGTGGCATCCCACCAGAACCGACCTGCCCGCCACGTCTTCTCCTGCGTTGTAGGCATGCGGATAGGGTGGCCCACATCACAGGCATCGGTCCTCCCCCAATTGGGGGATCGGCCAGGCCAAGTTCCTCTAACCTCGCGAAATGCCAGCTCTAAGGTGGTGACATGACGCCAAGCAGCCCTCCGGTGCGTCTTGTGCTGGTCGACGACCACGAGATGGTCATCGAGGGCCTCAAGGCGATGCTTGCGGCCTTCGAGGACCGCGTGCAGGTGGTCGGCCAGGCGGTCGGCGCTGAGCGGGCGCTCAGCGTGATCGACGAGCTCGACCCCGACATCGTGCTGTGCGACGTCCGCATGCAGGGCGCGAGCGGCCTTGACCTGTGCCTGCAGCTGCGCGAGAGCGACCCGAAGCGCAAGGTCGTGATGCTGTCGGTCTACGACGACGAGCAGTACCTTTTTCAGGCGCTGCGCGTCGGCGCGTCGGGATACCTGCTGAAGAGCATCAGCAGCGATGAGCTGGTCCGTCAGCTCGAGTTCGTGCACGGTGGCGAGACCGCGATCGACCCCGGCATGGCCGCAAGGGCGGTCGACACCGCGGCGCGGTTGCAGCGCGACGAATTCTGGCCCGGCGCCCGTCAGGGGCTGACGCAGCGCGAAAGCGAGATCCTGTCGTTCGTCGTCAATGGGCTGTCCAACCGTGCCATCGCCAACAAACTCGTGATCGGCGACGAGACCGTCAAGAGTCATCTCAGCTCGATCTATCGCAAGCTCGGCGTGAGTGACCGCACCGGCGCCGTCGCGACGGCACTGCGGGAGGGGATCTACCAATGAAGCAAGCAGCCCGCCCGTCCAACGCGGTGCGCGACCTCGGCCAGTATCAGTTGGCCGCCGACCGCGAACTCGCGTTGCTGCGCGAGCTGATCCAGGCCGCGTCGAAAGGGCCCGGCGTCGAACCGCTTGCCGCGGCGGCCGCGCGGATGATCACGGCCGCCACCGCCAGCGACGTATGTTTCGTGCACGTGCTCGACGACAGCGACCGGTCGCTGACGCTCGCCGGTGCGACGCCCCCGTTCGACGCCGAGGTCGGCAAGATCCGGCTGCCGCTGGGGCAGGGCATCTCGGGATGGGTGGCCAGTCACCGCGAGGCCGTCGTGATCAGTCACGACAAGGAGGCCGATCCGCGGTATATGCCGTTCGAATCGTTGCGCGGCAAGGACTTCACGTCGATGGTGTCGGTGCCGATGGAGACCGACCCCGGCGGGCTGGTCGGGGTCCTCAACGTGCACACCGTCGAACGCCGTGAATTCACCGAACGCGACGTCGAACTGCTGCTGGTGATCGGCCGGCTGATCGCTGGCGCGTTGCATCAGGCTCGGCTGCACCGGCAGTTGGTCGCACGCGAACGCGCGCACGAGAATTTCGTCGAGCAGGTCATCGAGGCGCAGGAGATCGAGCGGCGCCGGCTGGCAGGCGACATCCACGACGGCATCTCGCAGCGGCTCGTCACGCTGTCGTATCGGCTCGACGCGGCGACCCAGGCCGTGGACGATCCGGAGATGATGGCCGAGCAGCTGAGCAAGGCGCGCGAGTTGGTCGACCTGACGCTGCAGGAGGCCCGAGCGGCGATCGGTGGGCTGCGGCCACCGGTGCTCGACGATCTCGGGCTGTCCGGTGGGCTGGCCAGCCTGGCCCGCTCGATCCCGCAGATCGACATGGAGGTCGACGTCGACGACACCCGGCTGCCCGACCACATCGAGATCGCGCTGTACCGCATCGCCCAGGAGTGCCTGCAGAACGTCGTCAAGCACGCCAATGCCAAGCGAGCGCGCCTGACGTTCTTTGTCAACAGCGACACCGCTCGCCTCGAAATCATCGACGACGGAGTTGGTTTCGACACTTTAGAGCACCCGCTTGGCGGCGACGAGATGGGCGGCTACGGTCTGCTGTCGATGGCCGAACGCGCCGAAATCGTCGGCGGCAGGCTCAACATTCGGTCGCGCCCGGGCTCGGGTACCGCCGTGACGGCGACGATCCCGCTGCCCTCGGTCGCTGCGGACCAGCGCCGCTAGAAATCGCCCGAATTGCGCCGCAGCGTCTCGATGGACTCCGCGAGCGCCCGCGACTCGCCATCGGACATGCCGATGTCGGCGAACACCTCCTTGTTGAGCGTGACGGTCGCGTCCTCGACAGTTGAGCGGCCGAGCTCGGTGATCTGCACCAGCGTGGTCCGGCCGTCGGTCGGATGCGGGATCCGCTCGACAAGTCCGTCGGCCTCGAGGCGACGGATCGCGTGCGTGACGCTCGTGACATGCACCTGCAGCCTGTCGGAGGCCTTCGTGATCGGGAGAGCCCCGGTGCGGCTGAACGCCAGCAGCCGCAGCAACTCGTAGCGGGAGAAACTCAGGTCGTATGGGCGCAGCGCCGTCTCGACGCGCGCGAGAAGGATCTGGTGTGCCCGCATCACCGACGTCACCGCGACCATGCCGCCGGCGACCTTAGCCCACCCGGAGCGTTCCCAGTTCTCGCGCGCCAGCGCAATCGGGTCGCGCTTGTCCTGCCACGGCGGTTGCGAGGGCACGCCTCTTCATACCCCACGGGATCTCACTGCGTTAGCGACCCGTTCGAAACGCGGCCAACGGCGGGCCTGTCCGATCTTGCCAGCCATCTGACCGTTGCCCGAACGAACAGCAAACGTTGATCTTGGCAGCCCCCATTGCAAGCAAATTTGCAACACCCAGTTGTGCACTGCACAGCGGTCTGTTAGCTTTCGCGCACGCCGTACACGGCAGCCATTTTCAGGAGGTCTCATGCCGTACCGGGTTCTGCTCACCGCAGTCGTGGCGACGGCCATTTTGGCATCCGGATGTTCAAGCAGCAAACCATCGATACCGAACCCGGTCGTGACGGGAACGAAGAGCTCGACGGCACACGCCAGCGCATCCCCGTCAGCCGAGGAAACGACGGCGGAAGAACCAGCGGCAGGCGCCAAGCTCGACGCCGATGCGTGCCTCGCGGTGACCGGTGCAAACCTCGATCTGGCGACGGCGACCAACCACGACGACGCCCGCAAGGCAGGCGAGACCTTCGAGAAATACGATCTGCCAGCGGACGTGAAGACCGCCGTCGAGCATTTCGTGGGGACCAACGGCGCGCAATTCGACGACCCCGACTACGACAAGTACAACAAGCAGATCGACGACTGGGTCAAGCAGGTCTGCCCGCTCGGCTGATAGTCAGCGCGTAGCGAAGGGCGCTACGGCGGCCAGTACCGCGCGGGTGGACTGCCGGCTGCCGACAGTGATCCGCACGCTGCCATCGGCGTAGTTGCGGACCTGCAATCCGGTGCCATCGAACACCTCCCGCCACGGCTGGCGCCACGGCGGCAGGAAGACGAAGTTCGCGTGGCTGTCGGTGCTGTACACACCCATCGACCTCAACCGCATCCGCAGGTAGCGCCGCTCGGAGGCGATCATCCGAATGCGTTGCCGCAGCTGGTTTTCCGCGTCATACGACGCCGCCACCGCCACCAGGCTGGTGATGCCGATTCCGAACGGCGGTTGCATGGTCCACAGCCGGCGGGCCAAGTCAGGAGCGCAGAAGCCGTAGCCGATCCGCATGCCGGCCAGCCCGTAGGCCTTCGAGAATGTGCGCAGCACTACGACATTCGGGTAACGCTCGACGAGTGCGGGCGCGTCGATCCGGTACGCCGGCGACAGGAACTCCACATAAGCCTCGTCCAGCAGCACCACCGTGTCGGACGGAACGCGCTCGAGGAAGCGCTCGATGTCGGCGGTGGGCTCGATGGTGCCGGTCGGGTTGTGCGGCCTGCACACCACGACCACCCTGGCGTCTGCTGCCGCGTCGGCCATGGCGTCGAGGTCGTGGTGGCCGTGCGCATCCAGCGCCACGGTGACCGACTCGAGCCGCGCCATCTGCGCGAAAATGGGGTAACCGTCGAACGTCGGCGACGTCATCACCATCTTCTCGCCAGGGCTGGTGACCGCCAGCAGTACCTGCAGGATCACACCCGTCGCCCCGACCCCGATCACCACCTGCTCATCGCGCACGCCGACGCGCCCTGCGATCAACGAGCGCAACCGCTCCGGCAGGAACTCCGGATACCGGTTGGCCGCGTCGACGGCTTCGATCAGCGCCGAGCGCACCGCGGGAAGGGGCGGAAACGGATTCTCGTTGAGCGACAACGCCAACGGGTTCAGCGCGCTGGGCAGCGCATCGACGGCATCGGTCAGCTCGCGCGTGAGTGTGGCCATCAGCCGCGACCGCCCCACTTGATCGCGGCGGCCCCGGCGAAGTCACCAGCGTGTGCGAACGCAGCCATCATCACCATATCGCCCTTTTTGAGCGTGCCATCGGAGATGGCCCGGTCGAGGTTGATCGGGATGCCCGCGGCGAACAGGTTGCCACAGTCTTCGAAGGTGTCGACGTGGCGCTCCTTTGGCAGCTCCAGCGCCTCACGCCAGTTCCGCAGGAACACCCGGTTCGGCTGATTCGTGACGAGCAGGTCAAGATCCTTGGGCTTGATGCCAATTCGGTCGCACACCGCGTACGCGACCTCGGGCACCTGACGGTTGCCTCGCGCCAGCACCTTGGTGATCTTGCTTTCGGTGAATCCGATGTAGCCCTCGCCGGGACCGGCCTCCCAGTACTTCCGCGGCGGATCGATCTGGGCCGTCATGTCGCCGGCGAACTCGCCGTACGTGCGGCATTCGACGTCGAGGATCGGCGATTCGTCCGACAACCTGACCAGCCCGACGGCCGCGCCGTCACCGGGAACCGACGCCTGCGCCTTGCGGCGCACCTTCGGCTGATCGAACACCTGGCCCGCCGCGTTCTGAGCGACCGCGATCAAAGCAGTCTGCCCCTCCCCCGAGGCAAGCAGGTTGCGGGCCACCTTCAGCCCGAGTACGAACGCCGCGCAGCCCCCGTTGTGCAGATCCAGCACCCAATTCGGTTTCATGCCAAGGCGATGCGCGATACCGCCACCAGCTCCGTAGAACGGCATGTCCGGCAACTGGGTGTGGGTGATCAGCACGTCGACATTCGCGATGGCGTCCTGACCGTGGCGCTCGATCAGGCCTGCCGCGGCCCGCTCGACCATGTCGATAGCAGTCTCATCCTCGGCCACGTGGTGGCGGAACTTGGGCGCGCGGAACATCATGTTGTTGCGCAGTTCGTCGGAGTCGGCGAACTGGGCGTAGTACTCGGCGCCGATCGGCTCTCCCGGCAAGTACGTCGACACGTCGACCAAGCTGACTGTCATTGACTTCCTCATCTCATCCATGCCGGGGTGACCGGCAGGCCGTTGTGGTGGCGGAATTCGGCGATTGCCTTGAGGTTCTTCAGCTCAAGCAGATGGCCGGCGCCGAACATGTCCCAGAAGTCGCCGACCCAGACGGGCCGCTTGGCCGGCGAGGCCTCCGGATAGGGGTTGCGGTCATAGAACGGGTGATGGCAGTTCGTCCACAACACCACCGAGCCTGGCTTGTCAAATACCAACTGCGCGTCGACGATCCGCATCAGGTAGATCATCCACAGGTGCTTGCCCTGATCCCATGCACAGTGGTAGTCGACGGTCATGGCGTCCCTGTTGGCAACCGTGCGGGTGAAGATCTGTGTCTCCGAGCCCAACCGGTCATATGCGAGCCACAGACCGGGTTCCTCGGTCGGCGTGAATCCCCGCAGGCTGTAGGTCCACTCCTCCAGGCAGCGGGTGTCGGAGAGGTATTCGAACAGCTCGTCGGGCGGACAGTCGATAAAGCTGTTGACGGTGCAGAATTCGCCGAAGACCTCGTCGTGGGGGTACACCGACCGCATCATCTCCATGATGATCGGCGTGGCCTTCTCCCGCGGAGAGGTCTCGATGCGGACCACCTCGTCGATCGGTTCGGCGGTGCCGCGGTGGGCAGCTATGTCATCAAGCGCGGGCAACGACATCAGAACGATTCTCCTTAGAAATGAACGGTTGGTTGGCGGGAACTTTGCCGAGAAAGGCTGCGAACGGCGGGATTTCGTCGGCCGAGCACTCGACGCTGACGACCGACGGGCCGTCGGTTTCGAGGGCAGTCCGAAGTGCGGCGGGCAATTCGCCGATGTCGTCGACGTCCACCGACTGCAGGCCGGGAAACATCGTGGCCAGCCCGGCGCCCAACCGGCTTGGCCCAAACCGGTTGTAGCTGTACAGGTCGTCGTAGAACACCTGCTCGCGCGTCACGCACATCGCGTGTGCGTGGTTGTCGAAGAGCAGGAACGTCACCGGCAGTCGGTACTGCAGCGCAGTGTGAATTTCCATGCCGTGCATGAAGAATGAGCCGTCGCCTGCGATCACCACGGTGCGCCGTTGCCTACCGAACGCCATGCCGACACCCGCGCCGAAGCTGTACCCCATCCCGCCCATACCAAGCGCCACGATGAAGCGGCCGTCGCGTCGCACCGGTAGGTAGTGAATCGCCGAGGCGCCGATGTTTCCCGCGTCGACGACGATGTCGGTGCCGTCGGGCAGCACCGCGTCGAGCTCCGTCATCGCGTCGCGGTAGCGGATCCCTGGACCACTGAACCGCGGTGGCTGCAGCTCGGTGTGCGGCACCGCGTCGGGTACCCGGACACTGAGTGGCCTGCCGTTCCCCGCCAGGGCCGCCGTCAGCATCGACAACGATCCGCGCAGGTCGTCGGTGTGCACGTGGGTGGATGACACGTATGGCCGCGCCGATCCGATCGACAGCACCGGAACCGACGTCAGTACGTCGTCCAACCCGGCGCGTGACGTCACGCTCATGCGGGTGCCCACCAATAGGCACACCGCGCTGTCGGCGATCGAGGTCGCGATTCCCGGGTGACCCATCACTCCGGTGACACCCAGCCCCGACGACGATCCCATCCCTGGCGTACCTGCGACGTCCTTGGCATCGGGCACGGTGGCGATCCTGGCGCGCAACACCGTGCGCAGCTGTTCGAGCTCGGCGCGCGCGTCGTCGCGGGCGACCTGCTCACCGGCGATGATCGTGATCGGCCCGTCGGCCCCCCGCAACGCAGACGCGATCGCCTCTGGATTACCCAGCTGTGTCCCGACCAGATCGAATCCGGCACCGTTGCTGCCGACCTCGGATTGCTGAATGTTCTTGGGCAGCAACAACACTGCCGGACCGCCCGTTCGTGCAGCCGCGATAGCCTCGGGCAACGCCGAGACGATGTCCTCGGGCCGCATCACCCGACGGCAGAACACCGAAACCGCGGAGAACAGCGCTTCTGCGTTCAGCGCACCGTTTCGGCCGCTGGTGTCCTGGAACGAGCCCCGGCCGTCGAGCGTGGTCGGCGGTTGGCCGATCAGCGCCAGCACAGGCACCCGACTTGCGAACGCCTCGCCAAGGCCCGGCACGGTGTTCAGGCATCCACCGCCAGAGGTCGCGGCCACGACGCCGAGCCCGGCGCCGCTGCGGCTGTAGCCGTCGGCCATCGTGGCGGCGGAGAACTCGTGTTTGGCCAGCACCGCGGTGATGTCGTCGCGGAAGAAGGCGGCGTCGTAGAGGTCCTCGATATTGGCGCCGTCGACACCGAAGATGTAGTCAACACCGCTTGCCGCAAGGTACTTGACGATGTGGTCAACTACCCGATGCCTACTGGCCATGCCTCACCTGCTTCCCGAGCCTCCATCAGTGACACGACTCGCTAAGGAGTTGGGTTCACTGAGTGGCCCGAATCACAGGTGTTTTTCGAGCAGGACCTTCCCAGAATCGGGCGAAACCAGTTGCACCGCAGCGATTTCGTCCTTTTGCATCGGGGTTGTGGCACTTGGCAGCGCAGTACCGCCGGATAACCCAAGCCACGTCGCGACCTGGGTGTGGCTACCGTCACGACCCACAACGACCATGCCAAGGTTCTGCGGCGGACTGCCGCTCTGTCCCCAGTCACCGTAAGTGCAAGCCATGTCGATGCGGGTGCCCCAGCCGAAGCCAGTCAGCGTGATCGATGCGTTGATCGGCGTCTCCGAGACCTTGGCCATCGCCAGCCCCTGGGCGGATTCCTGCGGGGTGTAGGTCTCAAGACCAACGATCTCGGGACGGATGGCGATCACCAGGCCGACCGCCAGCAGCGCAGCGGCCACTCCAACCGCGGCCGACGTCAGCCAGCGGGACCGCCGGCGGCGCCACCGGACCTTGTCGAGGACCGACTCGAGCACCTCGGGCCGAAGCGGCGGGGTTTCCGGCGCTTCCTCGTCCAGCGCGCGCACGTCCTCGAGGTCGAGCATCGCAAGCAACGCCGGGATGCCGCTGATCTCGGCGACTGCCGATCGGCACCGCGCACAGCTTTCCAGGTGAGCCTCGTACTCGCGGCGTTCATTGCTCGACAGCGAACCGAGGACATACGCCGCGTCCCAGGTCACATAGCGATCGCCGTCCAATAGATCACCGCCTAGGGGAAAACCGAATTGTGTCATCGTGTCACCCCCATTTCCTGCAGATTGAGCCGCAAAGCCCGAACTGCGTAGTGAAGTCGCGATTTCACCGTGCCCTCCGCGATCTGAAGATCGTTCGCGATCTGGGTGGTTGTCCATCCCTGGTAGTACGACCGGCGGATCACCGCGCGATGTTCCTCGGACAACTGGCTCAAGGCCGTGCCCAGCAGGAGTCGGTCCAATGCGGAGTCCACCTCGTCCGGTGCGGCGCGGTCGGCGACCTGCTCGAGGTCGGGTGTGCCGGATTCGTTGCGGTACCGTGCGCTGCGACGCTCGTCGATGATCAGGTTACGCGCCACGGTGAACAGCCACGCCCTGGCCGACCGCTCGACGTCGTCGGTCACCTCGGGGTGGCGCCATGCCCGAAGCAGCGTCTCCTGCACCACGTCCTCTGCACGCGCTTGATCACCAGTAAGCCGCAGGGCATAACGCCACAGCGCGGCGGCGTGCTCGTCATAGAGCACCCGCATCATGGCGGCCTCCGGATCGTCCATTACCAACCTCCGTCTTTGATACGACATTGGCGGTGGTCCGGTTCATTACTACGCGCGCCGTAGACGGTGTGCGGCTATTTGGTCAACACGCGTACTACACGGTGAGGATTCGCGGTCCGTCGTCGGTGACGGCCACGGAGTGCTCCCAGTGCGCAGCGCGCGACCCGTCGGCGGTTACGACGGTCCATTCGTCCTCGAGCACAATCGTCTTCGTGGTNCCGAGGGTGAGCATCGGTTCGATTGCCAGCACAGAGCCCGGCGCAAGGTAGGGCCCGCGGCCGGGGGCTCCCTCATTGGGCAGGAACGGGTCCATGTGCATTTGGCGGCCGATGCCGTGCCCGCCGTATCCAGCGACGATGCCGAACTTCCGGTGGTAACGGGCTTGGGCCGCGTACGTTTCGGCCTCGATTGCGTACGAAACGTCGGTGAGCCGGTTACCTGGCAGCATCGCGGCGATCCCGGCTTCCATCGCCTCACGGGTGGCCTGCGACAGCGCCTCGTCGACGGGGATCAGCGTCCCGATACCGAACGTGATCGCCGAGTCGCCGTGCCAGCCGTCGAGGATCGCGCCGCAGTCGATGGACACCAGATCCCCCGGCGCCAAGGTTTCGCTCGCCGACGGAATCCCGTGCACCACACGGTCATTAACCGATGCGCAGATGCTTGCCGGGAAGCCGTGATAACCCAGGAAGGACGGGATCCCACCGCCGCCGCGGATGACCGATTCGGCGATCTCGTCGAGCGCCAGCGTCGAAACCCCTGGTGCGGCCGCCTGCCGCACGGCCAGCAGGGCGCAGGCAACCAGCGACCCGGCCGCTGCCATCGCATCGAGTTCACCGACGCTGCGCTGCGCGACGACCTTGCGGTTGCGCAGCCCCGGAAGGCCGATCATCGACTACTTGCCGAGCGCCCGCAGGGCCCGGGCGAACACCTCATCCAGCGCGCCCACCGCGTCGACCGTCTGCAGGTTGTTGTGGCTGTAGTACGCCAGCAGCGGCTCGGTCTCGTCGCGGTACACCTGCATCCGGTTGTGGATGACCTCTTCGGTGTCGTCGGCGCGGCCGCGCGACTTCAGCCGCTCGAGCAGCTCCTGCTCGGAGACGGCGAACTCCACCACCGCGTCGAGCTTGGTGTTGTGGTTCATCAGCATCTCGTCGAGCGCCCGGGCCTGGTCCACCGAGCGGGGGTAGCCATCGAGAATGAAACCGTCAGCGGCGTCGCGCTGCTCGATCCGGTCTTCGACCAGCTTGTTCGTCAACTCCGATGGCACAAGATCGCCGGCGTCGAGGTAGCGCTTGGCTTCGACGCCAAGCGGAGTGCCTTCGCTGATGTTCTTACGGAACAGGTCCCCGGTCGAGATCTGCGGAACGCCGAGCTTCTCGGACAGCTTCTGGGCCTGCGTGCCTTTGCCCGCGCCAGGCGGTCCGAGTAGAACGACTCTCACTTCAGGAACCCTTCGTAGTTGCGTTGCATCAGCTGGCTCTCGATCTGTTTGACCGTATCCAATCCGACGCCAATCATGATCAGAACCGCGGTTCCGCCGAACGGCAAGTTCTGCACGCCGCCGCCGTTGCCGATCTGCAGGAACAGGTTCGGCAGCACGGCGATCACGCCAAGGTAGATCGAGCCAGGAAGGGTGATCCGGCTAAGCACATAGCGCAGATAGTCGGCGGTGGGTTTGCCAGGGCGGATGCCAGGGATGAAACCGCCGAACTTCTTCATCTCGTCGGCACGTTCGTCGGGGTTGAACGTGATCGACACGTAGAAGTAGGTGAAGAAGATGATCAGCCCGAAGTAGATGGCGATGTACACCGGGTCGGCTGGGTTGGTCAGGTAGTTGCCGACGAACCGGTCCCACCAGCTGTTGCCCGCACCGCCGCTGCCGCTCCGGATCAGCTGGGTGATCAGGTGTGGGATGTAGATCAGCGAGGACGCGAAGATCACCGGGATGACGCCGGCCTGGTTGACCTTCAGCGGCAGATAGGTCGACGTGCCGCCGTACATGCGCCGGCCCACCATGCGTTTGGCGTACTGCACGGGGATGCGCCGTTGGCCCTGCTCGACGAACACCACGCCGATGATGATGACCAGCGCGGCGACACAGACCAGGGCGAACACCATGCCACCGCGGCTGTCCAGGATGGTCTTGCCTTCGATCGGGATACGCGCAGCGATGCCGGCGAAGATCAGCAGCGACATGCCGTTGCCGATGCCGCGCTCGGTGACCAGCTCACCCATCCACATCACCAGCGCCGCGCCCGCGGTCATCACCAGCACGATGACGACCAGCGTGAAGATGTTAAGGCCGTGGCCCTGGCCCTGGATGATCTCGAGGGTGCAGCCCTGCAGCAGCCCGCCGTTGGCGGCCAGCGCCACGATGCTGGTGGCCTGAAGGATGGCCAGCGCGACCGCCAGGTAGCGGGTGTACTGCGTCATCTTTGCCTGGCCGGCCTGGCCTTCCTTGCGCAGCTGCTCAAAGCGCGGGATCACCACCGTCAACAGCTGCACGATGATGCTCGCGGTGATGTAGGGCATTACGCCGACCGCGAACACCGTCAGATGCAGCAGCGCACCTCCGGAGAACAGGTTGATCAGCGAGTAGATCTGGGCCGAGTCACCGCCACTGACCTGCGCGACGCACTTCTGCACGTTCGGGTAGTTGACGCCAGGCGACGGGATCGAAGCGCCAAGCCGGTACAGGATGACGATGGCCAAGGTGAACAGGATCTTTCGCCTCAGGTCGACTGTCCGCAGTGATGAGATGAAAGCCGAGAGCACTCTTCCTCCTGCGCAGCCGAGCTGCATATCGCGGCGTGCGATTGGGGCTGGTGTGACCAGCGTGTGGTTAAGTCCTGCGCGGTGCTCCGGCGGGCTCGCAGCCTGCGGAGTCACACGTCAAACAGTCTACGAGAGTAACAGCCGAGGTTCAGCTGACCCGCATCCATTGCAGGCAACGACGCGCGAGCCGGCCTTCAGATTCGAAGCGTACAGTCGGCGGCAGGTCGTTACATCACCTAAGTAACGGCTTTTGTACTAGGTAGACAGGGGTCAGCGGATGGCACGCACAGACAACGACACGTGGGATCTGGCATCGAGTGTCGGGGCGACGGCCACCATGGTGGCAGCGGCCAGGGCCATGGCCAGCACTGCCGACGACGCGTTGATCAACGATCCGTTCGCCGAGCCACTGGTGCGCGCGGTGGGCGTGGATTTCTTCACCCGCCTGGTCACCGGCGAGCTGCGACCAGAGGACCTCGACAGCGACAATGAGTCGGTCGGCATGCAGCGGATGACCGACAACATGGCGGTGCGGACCAAGTTCTTCGACGAGTTTTTTCTCAGTGCTACCGAAGGTGGCATCCGCCAAGCGGTGATCCTGGCTTCGGGCTTGGATTCGCGCGCTTACCGGCTGGCGTGGCCCGCGGGGACGACGGTGTATGAGATCGACCAGCCCGATGTCATCGAGTTCAAGACAAGGACCCTGGCCGAACTGGGCGCCGAGCCGACCGCCGAGCGTCGCACGGTCGCGATGGATCTGCGCTACGACTGGCCGTCGGCACTGATCGAAGAGGGCTTCGACCCGAACCAGCCGACGGCCTGGAGTGCGGAGGGCCTGCTCGGCTACCTGCCGCCCGATGCGCAGGACCGGCTGCTCGACACCATCACCGAGCTCAGCGCGCCCGGCAGCCGGGTGGCCGTGGAAAGCGTGCCGAACATCGACCCCTCCGATCACGAGAAGGCGATCGAGCGCATGCAGGCCGCCTCCGAGCGGTGGCGCGACCACGGCTTCGACCTCGACTTCGCCGAGCTCGTCTACCTCGGCGACCGCAACGAGGCCGCCGCCTACCTGGGCGACCACGGCTGGCAACTCAGCCGGCAGAGCGTCAAGGAGCTGTTCGCCGTCAATGGCCTACCGCCGCTTGACGACGACGAGGAAGCCGGCAACTTCGGGGAGTTGCAGTACGTCAGCGGCACACTCTCCTTGCCAGGACCTGAGGAGGACTCAAGGAGGGGATCCCAGCGGTGAGCCGGACAGACTCCGACAGCTGGGACCTGGCGTCCAGCGTGGGTGCGACGGCCACGATGGTCGCCGCGGCCCGCGCGCTGGCCAGTAGGAAACCCGATCGGTTGATCGACGACCCGTTCGCTGCGGCGCTGGTGCGCGCGGTGGGCGTGGACTTTTTCACCCGGCTGGTCGACGGCGAGATTCCGTTGTCGACCATCGAAGGCGACGGAGCCCGCGTGATGGCCGACGTGATCGCCGTCCGCACCCGGTTCTTCGACGACTTCTTCATCGGCGCGGGAACGGCAGGCATCCGGCAGGCCGTGATCCTTGCGTCCGGGCTGGACTCCCGGCCGTACCGGCTGCCGTGGCCGCAGGACAGCACGGTCTACGAGATCGACCAACCTAAGGTCATCGAGTTCAAGTCAACGACGATGACGGCGATCGGCGCTACGCCGACTGCGCAGCGCCGCGCGGTCAGCATCGATCTTCGCGAGGACTGGCCGGCCGCGTTGCGCCGCAGCGGGTTTGACGAGACCCAGCCGACGGCGTGGAGCGCCGAGGGGCTGCTGGTCTATCTGCCGCCGGAAGCGCAGGATCGGCTGTTCGACAACATCACCGCGCTCAGCGCGCCGGGCAGCCAACTGGCCACCGAGTACCACACCGATAGCGGAGCCGCCGTCGCGGAACGCGCGAAGACGATGGGCAGCCAATGGCAACAGCACGGGTTGGATGTCGACCTGTCGCAGCTGTTCTACGCGGGTGAGCGCAATCCTGTCGTCGACTATCTGACCGGCCACGGCTGGCAGGTCAACGCCAGGTCCCGGCCCGAGGTGTTCGCGGACTACGGCCGCGAATTGCCCGATACCGAAGAGCTTTCGCCGCTGCGTAAGTCGCTGGCAGTCATCGCGATACGGAAGTAGGAATACGTCATGGCCCGAACCGAGGGCGACACTTGGGATCTGGCATCCAGCGTGGGCGCCACCGCCACCGGCGTGGCCGCATCGCGCGCACTGGCAACCAAGCAGCCCAATCCGCTCATCAACGATCCGTTCGCCGACGCACTGGTCAAGGCCGTCGGCCTCGAGCACTGCAACCGAATGGC
>JGI12053J15887_10000515_pt1 | contig 15779 bp, 14 predicted proteins | sample MedBloCAOM1_O3_FD_15887 | JGI IMG/M metagenome (IMG submission 15887)
GGGAGCGTCGTTCGCGAACCTCTACCCGAAGGGCTCGGCGATCGGGGCAGCTCGCGACGGTCAGCGCCCCTCGCGCATGATCAAGCGTGCCATGATCGCCGGCATGATGTCGTCGGGCGCCTCGATCATCGACCTCACTGAGCTGCCCATCCCCGTGGTGCAGTTCTACGCTCGCGAGCATCCGGTCGCCGGCGCCGTGCATATCCAGATGTCCCCGCTCGACAGCCGCTCGGCGGACATTCGGCTCTTCGATAGCAAGGGCGTCGTTCTCGACAAGAAGGCCGAGCGAAAACTGGAGAACGTCTTCTTCCGCGAAGACATCCGGCGGGTGCACTTCTACGAGATGGGCGACATCACCTACGCCCAGGACGCCGTCGACTCCTACATCGATGGNCTGATTGCCCTGGTCGACGTCGAGACGGTGCGCCGGGCGCATTTGAAGGTNCTGATCGACTTCGACCACGGGAGTGCCTCGCTGGTGTTNCCCCGCTTGTTCAAGGAACTGAACATCGAGGCGATCCCGCTCAACGCCGGCTTCGATGAGACCTACCAGTCGAAGACGAAGGANGCGTTCGACGAGGCGCGCCGGCAGTCGGCATTGATCACGCGCACACTCGGCTGCCAGCTGGGCGCCTACATCGACTACGGGTCGGAGCGGATCTACCTGATCGACGAGCAGGGCGGGATCCTCGACCACCACGAGGCATTGGGCGTGATCGCCATGCTGGTGCTCAAGGCCAAGCCCGGAGTTCTCGTGGCTCCGGCGACCGTCCCGCAAACGATCGGCGCACTGGTGCGTCAGCTCCCGGGATCCAACTTCGTGCCGGGCAAGGGTGAGCCGTCGGCNCTGCTGCGAGCCGCCCAGCAGCACCAGGCCAGGCTGGCGTCGGACGGCAGCGGTGGGTACGTGTTTCCCGAGCACCTGCTGGGCTTCGACGCGATCTTCACCNTGATCAAGCTGCTGGAGTTGCTGGCCAGCGACGGGCGGGCGNTCTCGGCGATCCGGCAAGAGATTCCGCGCGCCGCCTACGAACGCCGGGAGGAAGCCGTTCCGTGGGATGCCAAGGGACGAGTGATGCGGACCATGGTCGAACTGCACCGCGATGAGCCGGTCGACCTGGCGGATGGCATTAAAGTCTTCGTCGACGGCGGCTGGGTGCTGGTGCTGCCGGACCCCGACATGCCCCGCTACCACATCATCGTCAGCATGGAGGATTCGGAGAAGGCGCGGGCGCTCGCCGACCGCTACAGCGCGATGGTCAAGACCGCCGTCAGCGGCGACTCGGGCACTCCGGCCGCGACTCGGTAGGCCAGCAGATGCCGCCTCGATCCCCGGTTCGTGGCAAAGCCACGCGCCGAGAGCGGCGATTCATTCGGACGGCGGGATTCTTCCGGGCGCTGCCCCCGCTGGTCAAAGCGGCGCTTCCGCCGGGCTTGAAGGAAATCAGCCATCGGGCGCGCTCGAGCCAGGCGCAGTGGTTCTTTGGGGACCCGCGGCTGCACTTCGAGGCCTGGTGGCACGCGAACACCGGCCGCCTCGAGCTGGGCCTTCACTTGGAGGCGGAGCCAGCGACCAACGATCGCATCGGCGCCGGGCTGGCACGGCAGCTGCTGATGATCAAGGCCCGCTTGGGCCAGCAGCTCGACCTGGAGCCCTGGGATCGCGGTTGGGTCCGACTCTACGAGACCACCGCGATCGAGGTCTTCGACGCCGCCCAGGTCAGGCGGACCGCCGCGCGGATCGCGGAGTTGATTGTTGTTATCTGGCCGATGTGCGAGGAGCTGCGAAAGGGCGATGCTAAAATCCGGCTTGCCGAGCGGGAGTAGCTCAGCTGGTAGAGCGCGACCTTCCCAAGGTCGATGTCGCGAGTTCGAGTCTCGTCTCCCGCTGACCTCCCCTCCCACCTGAAAAGTCTCAGTCGGTCACAGATAAGGAGGACCACATGCCGTCGAAAGCCGACACTGCCACAAGCATCGAGATGAAGCTCGAAGTCGTTCCGATCCCGGTCTCCGACGTCGACGCCGCGAAGGCCTTCTACAGCGAGAAGGTCGGCTTCCACCTCGACCACGACGTGCGCCCAACGCAGGGAATGCGTGTGGTGCAGATGACGCCCCCGGGCTCAGCCTGCTCGGTTGTGATCGGCGAAGGCCTGCCGCTCGGCAAACCTGGATCGGTCAAGGGTGTTCAGCTGGTCGTCCAGGATATCGATGCCGCGCGCGAGGCGCTCGCCGGCCGCGGCGTCCCAGTCGGCGCCGTGCAGCAGCTCGGACCCGAAGGCTCTCCGGGCTCCCGCTACGCTTTTTTTGAAGACCCCGACGGCAACTTGTGGGCCGTGCAGGAGTTCAAGCGATCCTGAAACGACCCCGGTGAGCCAGCGCGACCTCCATCTCAGCGACGGTCGCGCGCTGCATATTTACGACACCCACGCGGACGATGCCGCAGCCAGCCTTGCCATCTTCTGGCACCACGGCACGCCGAACCTTGGCGAACCGCCCGAGCCCCTGCTTCCGGCTGCCGCCCGGCGCGGCATCCGCTGGGTCTCATACGACCGGCCCGGATACGGCGGATCAACCCCTCACCCGGGTCGCGACGTGGCATCAGCGGTCGTTGACGTTGCGGCCATTGCTGATGCCCTTGACATCGGGCGATTCGCCGTCATGGGACACTCGGGTGGCGCTGCGCACGCTCTGGCGTGCGCCGCGCTCCTATCCGAGCGCGTCATCGGCGCCGTGTCCATCTCCGGCCTGGCGCCTTACGGCGCGCAAGGGCTGGATTGGTTCGCGGGTATGGCCGCCTCGGGGGCGGCGGAACTGCGCGCCGCCGCAGCCGGACACAGGACGCTCGAGGACTACCTTGCGACCACCGAGTTCGACCCGGAACTGTTTACATCGGCAGACCATGCCGCCCTCAAGGGCGCGTGGTCATGGTTGGGAAGGCTCGCCGGGCGTGCCACCGAGGGAGGTCTGGAGGGGATGGTCGATGATGACCTGGCGTACGTCGCCCCGTGGGGCTTTGACGCTGGACAGGTACGCCTACCGGCCTTGATCGTACAGGGCGGCCAGGATCGGATCGCTCCCCGCTCGCACGGCGAGTGGCTCGCGCGCCGGATTCGCACGGCAGAGCTATGGCTGCGCCCGGACGACGGACACGTCTCGGTCCTCAGCTCGGGCGAGGCTGCCATCGACTGGCTCTTAGAACGCGTCAGCGGCGGTGAGCCTTCTCTGGGAACGAAGCAATAGGCGGGTAGGCGTCGGCCACTGGGGCGACTCTCGTGTGCTGCGGCCGCGGATTGTCAGTCTGCGGTTGGACGGCGATGTTCCAGGGAGCGAAGGGATTCTTGACGTTAGAGAGAGCGGGGGCGAGGGCTAACGGCCATCCAAGCGGCGACCAGACGGTGGGCTCGGGCTAGACGGGGCCGCCCATAGGAGCAGGCTGGGCGCGGATCCCGTAGAGCCGGACCGGCTCTTCGAAGCCCTTCAAGTCCGCTACGCCCAGGTCTTCGAACTCGAAGCCCTTCCCAAGGCAGACCTCGCGGACGGCGCTGGACACGAGGATGCCGCCGGCACTCCCCTGTCCGCACAAGCGGGCCGCCAGCTCGACCGCTGCGCCAAAGAGATCGCCCTCCTCCGTGACGGGCTCTCCGCAGCTGACGCCGACTCGGAGCCGTAGCGGATCGGCGCCCTCGCGCTTGGCGACGTTGCTCTGGATTTCGATGGCGCATCGCACCGCGTCTGTGACGGAGGAGAATGAGGCCATGATCCCATCCCCTGTGTGCTTCACCTCGAGTCCGCCACAGGTCGCAAGCGCCGCACGCACGATGGCATCGTGCGCCCGAAGAAGGCGCATCGCGCCGGCGTCACCCACCCGCATGGTTCTCGCGGTTGACCCTTCGATGTCGGTGAACAGGATCGCCCTGAAGGCGGTGTGCGCGAAGGGCTCACCCAGCTCCGGCTCGAGGATCGCCCCCATGAACGATCCCACCGATCGCGCGTCAACCAAAAGGATCCGGGAGGCCGTCAGCCCGTGCGAATCTCGATGGACCGCCTCCACGCTGAGCGCGTCCGGGCCCTCCGCCAGGCAGAAGGCGGTCCCGCGGTCGGGGTCGAACCAGTACGTGAGGTAGCGGACGCCGTACTTCTTTTCGATCTGCACGTCCCGAGCGTGGGCGATCGCCAGGTCCACGGACGTGACGCCGGGAATATCGTGGCGATCCAGGAAGAGTGGCAACGCTACCTCCGCGAGTCCAAGTGGGCCAGTAAGCCCGTTCCGGATAGTACAGCGTTGGCCGCGACGGCAGATGTCACGTTGGCCCAATTTCGCAGGCCAGCGGCCTCGTTAAGCCGGCATCCGCCCTGCAACCCGCCCCTTAATCTGCCCTCCCTATACTGGTTGGGTGGGGGAAGCACCACTCCAGTCAGTAGCGTTTTCGGCTGCCCAGGCGGCTGCCCACGTCGGCCCCACGTCACTGTCCGGCCAATTTCCCCATTCTGCGGCCACCACTCCAGATGCGGCCATTGTCCCGGAGTCGGTCCAGCCCGCGCCCGCGCAAGCGGCGGTTCAGTCGCACTACATCAACCGGGAGCTGTCCCAGCTCGATTTCGATGAGCGGGTGCTCGCCATTGCGGTGGATGAGTCACTGCCCCTGCTCGAGCGGGTACGGTTCCTGGCGATCCTGGGCGAAAACGTCGACCAGTTCTTCCAGGTCCGCGTCGCCGGGCTGAAGGAGCAGGTGCACGCCGCCCTGCCGCAGACCTCGCCGGATGGCATGACCACGGGCGAGCAGCTGCGCGCGATCCACCAGCGTGCCGGGAGCCTGCTCGCGCGCAGCACCGATCTCTTCACGCGTCGTGTCGCACCCGTCCTCGAGCAACATGGGGTCTCGATTGCCAGGGTGGCCGAGCTCAATGATGCCGACCGTGACTTCCTCGCAGCCGAGTTTCGTGCCCGCATCTTTCCGGTTCTGACACCGCTGGCCGTCGACCCCGCGCATCCGTTTCCCTACATCTCGCACCTCTCGCTCAACCTCGCGGTGATGGTTCGTGACCCGGTGCGCCATCAGATGCGCTTCGCCCGCGTCAAAGTCCCACCGCTGCTGCCTCGTTTCATCTCCTTGCCCGACGGCACGCGTTTCGTCCCGCTCGAGCAAGTGATCGCCGCGCACCTGGACGTCCTCTTCCCCGGAATGGAGATCGTGAGCCAGGATCCATTTCGCGTGACGCGCGATGCGGACCTCGATCTCGTCGACGAGGAGGCCGCCGATTTGCTGGCGGCCATCCAGAGCGAGTTACGCCGTCAGCAGCGCCGCGCGCAGGTTGTTCGACTCGAAGTTGACGCTGCCATGTCCGGCGAAGTCCTCGACCTCCTCGTGCGCGAGCTCGAGCTGGAGCCGACCGATGTCTACCGGGTCGATGGTCTCCTTGACCTGAGCAGCCTGTGGGCGATCTACGCCCTTGACCGTCCGGACCTGAAGGACGAGCCGTGGACGCCGGTCACGCAGCGTCGCCTCCAGGGTGCCGGCGTCGAGCAGGCAGACATCTTCGAGGCCCTCAAGGGCGGCGACATCCTCGTCCACCATCCTTATGACTCCTTTGCCACCTCTGCCGAGGCGTTCATCGATCAGGCCGCCAAGGACCCGGATGTTCTCGCCATCAAGCAGACCCTCTACCGGACCTCGGGTCCGGTGAGCCCGATCGTCCGGGCGCTCATCCGCGCGGCCGAGAGCGGCAAGCAAGTGGTGGCGCTGGTCGAGCTCAAAGCCCGCGGCGACGAACAGGCGAACATTGCTTGGGCGCAGGCGCTCGAGCAGGTCGGGGTTCACGTCGTCTACGGCGTGGTCGGGCTCAAGACCCACGCGAAAGTGGCGCTGGTGGTACGCCGGGAGGGTGAGCAGATCCAGCGTTACGTGCACGTCGGCACCGGCAACTACAATCCCAAGACGGCGCAGATCTACGAGGACGTCGGCCTGCTTTCGGCCGACCCGGAGCTGGGGGCCGACGTCTCAGAGCTGTTCAATTTCCTCACCGGCTACAGCCGCCAACGCCGCTTCGGACGGTTGTTGGTCGCACCCGTCGGGCTGCGCTCCAACATCATTCGCCTGATCCGCCGGGAAGCGGCTCGGCCCGGCGGTGGCCGCATCGTCCTCAAGGTCAACAGCCTGGTCGACCCCGAAATCGTCGAGGCGCTCTATGCGGCATCCCAGTCCGGAACGCAGGTCGACCTGATTGTTCGCGGCCTCTGCAGCCTGCGTCCCGGCGTGCCGGGTCTTTCCGACCGGATCCGCGTGCGCTCGCTGGTGGGGCGCTTCCTCGAACACTCCCGAATCTTTCGATTCGGCCCCGATGACGACGCGGCCGAGTTCTACCTCGGATCCTCGGACCTCATGCCGCGCAACCTCGATCGACGAGTGGAGGCGATGGTTCCGGTCGTCGATCCGGCGCTGCAACAGCAGCTCGCCCAGATCCTCGATGTCGAGCTCGAGGATGATGTCCTTGCCTGGGACCTGCAGGCCGATGGTTCGTGGTCGAAGCACTCGACCGCCAGGGGCGTCAACGCGCAGCAGGTCTTCGAGCAGATGGCGGAAGCCCGCGCGGCCGCGACCAACGGATCCGCGTCGGATGCTTGAACGCGAGGTCAAGCTCGCCGCACCGCCGGCCTTTGCGCTCCCGGACCTCGAGGATGTCGCGGCCGCGGTCGAAACCAGTCCCGTCGATGAGCGGCGCCTTGAAACCGTTTACTACGACACCCCGGACCTGCGGCTGGCCCGCTGGGGCGCGAATCTTCGGATCCGGCAGGGCGAAGGTTGGACGCTGAAGCTGCCATCGACCAGCGAGGGACCAGGACTCACGCGTCGAGAGCTCGAGTTCCCGGGGGATGCGAGCAGGCCGCCTGACGCCGCCGTCGCGCTGGTCATCGCGTACGTTCGTCGTGCGAGCCTCGTGCCCGTCGCCAGCCTTTCGACGCTGCGCCGCCGCGTGCAGCTCAAGAACCGCGACGGCACCGTGCTCGCCGAGGTCGTCGATGACGACGTCTCGGTGATCCAGGGCCTGCGCGTACAGAACCGCTTCCGCGAGGTCGAAGTGGAGCTCAAGGATCAGTCGGCCGAGCGCCTGCTCGACCCAATCCTCGCCCGCCTCCGCGGCGCCGGGGCAGCGGACGAAGATCCGACATCCAAGCTGGTGCGGGCACTCGGGGCGCGCGCGACCGCCGTGCCGGAAGTGGACCCGGTGGCACTGACGCCATCGTCGACCGCGGGCGAGGTAGTCCGCCACGCCATCGCGCTGTCCGTCGCCAGCTTGATGCGCCATGACCCCGGCGTGCGACTGGGCGATGACCCCGAGGACGTGCACCGCGCCCGCGTTGCGACCCGGCGGCTTCGCTCACAACTGCGGACCTTTCGGACCTTACTCGACGACGAATGGGCCAAGGCCCTGCGCGAGGACCTTCGCTGGCTCGGCTCCGGACTCGGCAGCGTGCGCGACCGGCAGGTCATGGCCCAACGCGTCCGCTCGCGGAGCAACGACCTGGCTGAGGACGATGCCCTGACCGTGGCAGATTTCTCGAGCGAACTCCAGGCGGAGAGTGAGGAGGCGCGCGGCCGGCTGGTGCTCGATATGCGGTCGGATCGCTACATCGACTTGATCGAGCGGCTGGTCGAAGCCTCCCGCGCGCCCGCGCTGACCCCCGACGCGCAGCAACGCGCCGAACTCGTGTTGCCGGCGTTGGCGCGACGCGACTGGAAGCAGTTGCGAAAGGGAGTCGCGGCACTCCCCGACCACCCAGCCGATCCGGAGTTGCATCGCATCCGGATCCTGGCGAAGCGGGTCCGTTATGCGGCCGAGGCCGCCGAGCCCATCGCTGGAAAAATCGCCAGTCGCACCGCGCAGTCCGCGGCCGCACTGCAGGACGTTCTCGGGGACCACCAGGACAGCGTGACCGCGCAGCAATGGTTGCGCGAGGCCGGCAAGGGACCGCGCGCCTTCGTGGCGGGCGAGCTCACGGCGCTGGAGCGCGAAACGGCGGCACAGGCCAGAGCCACGTGGCACAATGTCTGGAAAAAACTTGCCCGCAAGCGGCTCAGAAGGTGGATGATATAGGGAGAGCCGCGTCGACCAAGCCATCGTCGCAGCAACACATTGCACAAGGGGTGTCCATGGCGGCAAAGATATTGAGCGTCGACGAGGCCAAACTTGTCAGGGCCGCGGGAGGCGTGATTCGGCGGAACGGGTCGCGGGGCGCACTGCGGGTCGCGATCGTCCATCGTCCCGGGTACGATGACTGGTCTTTCCCCAAGGGCAAAGTGGATCGTGGCGAGACCCTGGAGGAGACGGCGNTGCGCGAGGTGGAGGAAGAAACTGGACTTCGTTGCAAGCTGGTCGCGCCGCTCGGCTGCACCGCNTATGCGGACCACAAAGGTCGGGACAAAGTCGCCTGCTACTGGCTGATGGACGTCGTCGGTGGCCGCTTCCGTACNGGGACCGAGGTCGACGAGGTTCGNTGGGTCACCGTGGACGAGGCCGTNGACCTGCTCAGCTATCGGCGCGACCGCGCGCTGCTCCGCGCCCTNGACCTCGAAGCGACCGGCTAGCGGCAACCTCTGATGGGCGTCGCGTATGTCGTTCGCCACGCCAAGGCGGGCGACCGATCCGATTGGCGTGGAGATGACCGGCTGCGGCCGCTGACCAAATCCGGCGAGCGGCAGGCGGACGCCCTGGCCGAGATGCTCGAACACGAATCGATCGACAAGATCCTGTCCAGTGGTTATCTCCGCTGCGCGCAAACCGTGGAGCCTCTTGCCAGCCGTCGCAATCTGCCGGTCGAACCGGTCAAGGAATTGGAAGAGGGCGCGGGCGGAGAGAGTGTCCTGCGCCTGGTGCAGAAGTTCCGCGGGCGCAACGTGGTCCTCTGCACGCACGGCGACGTGATGGAGGAACTGCTCGAACGCCTGGTCGCTCAGGGGCTCGTTCAGCGAGCCCGCGCGAACATGGAGAAGGGCTCGACCTGGGTGCTCGAAGAAAGAGATGGCAAGGTCACAGGCGCGAAATATCTGCCCGCGCCCTAGCCGAACTTCCCACTCACATAGTCGGCGGTGCGCGAGTCGGACGGTTGGGAGAAGAGTTCTGACGTCGGCGCGAATTCGACGATCTCCCCGTAGCGATGGAACGGCTTGATCAACATGAAGGCGGTGTAACCCGCAATAGATCGGCGACATCGTCGCAAGTCCGGTGAACGAGCGCGCGAAAGCGGTCGTAGTAGAAGGACACGCCGGAAGCCCGTATCTTGACCCGCTGGCCATTGTGGCCGTGCGGCGCCGCCGCATTAAGAAAGCGCCGCCACGGCTGGCCGAGTTTCTTAATTTGCAGCAACCCGTACCTTTACCTGCGCCGTCTACGCTGCGCGTCGACAGGCTCAGTGGTTTCCCTTTCCGGGCCGCTCCCAGGCTCTCCCCCTGAAGGAGCGGCTCTTATTTTTGCTCGCCGCCGGGCATCTGCTAGATTCCGCGAGGAGTGACGATGGCTGAGTCGCCCGACGCCGCACGTGCCGTGGATCAAGCGGCGTCTCTCCTCGACCACCTCGTCGAAGGGACGGTTCTCGTCGATGGCAATCGCACGGTTCGCTGGCTCAACGCTGCCGCGCGCCGAATGCTGCCCTCGATCGAGCAACCGATCGGCCGACCGCTGGTGGAAGTGATCCGCGATCACCGCCTCGATGCGCTGGCCGAACGCGCCCGCAGCTCGGGGGAAGACCTGCTGATCGAGATCGAACTGCCCGTCTCATCGCGAAGCCTGCAGGTGCGCGCGATCCCGCTTGCCCAGGACCAGGTGGCCCTCCTGATGGTGGACATGACCCGCCTGCGATACCTGGAAACGGTTCGGCAGCAGTTCGTGGCCAACCTTTCCCACGAGATTCGGACCCCGCTGGCCGGGCTCGATCTCGCGGCCCAGACCCTTTCCGGCCAGTTGCCGGCAGAAGGCGATACGCGCCTGTTCATCGATCGGGTGATCCAGGAATCACATCGCCTCCAGGCGATCTTGCTGAACCTGACCCAGCTGGCAGCGCTGGACGCCGAGGGGATCGAGGTGGAGCGGGCCCCATTCGGCGCCGGCGAGCTCGTGAGCGAGCTCGTCGAACGCTACCAGCCGCGGGCGTCGGTGGCCGGACTCGAGCTTCGGGCGGAGCTGGCGGAAGCCGACCTGCAGATTCTGGGTGACCGTGGCAAGACGGACCAGGCCCTGCAGAACATCGTCGACAACGCGCTGAAGTTCACGCCGGCCGGGGAGGTGGTCGTCACCACGCGCTCCGATGGTGCGCGCGTTGAGATCGCCGTGCGCGACACCGGACCCGGCATTCCGCCACGCGACCTCCCACGGGTCTTCGAGCGCTTCTATAAGGTGGACCGGGCGCGCGGCGGTCAGCCGGGCAGCGGCCTCGGACTCTCCATTGCGCGCCACCTGGTCGAGCTGCAAGGCGGGACGATCGCGGCCGAGAGCAGCCCGGGCGCGGGAACCGTCGTTCGGGTGCGGCTTCCGCGAGCGCCGTTAACCTCGCCTTAACCATCCGCCCATCGGGTGATTACGTCGCGTGGGTAGGATCGAAGTGGATCCGCTTGTACACGCAATACTTCGACTTCGCAAGGAGGAAACACATCGCCAGCATGAAACGCACTCTGATCGCCCTCTCGCTGGGCGCTTCGGTCCTGCTCGCTGCCTGCGGGGGTACCACAGGCGCGACGAACCCGTCGACCGGCGGCCCGACCGTTGTGCCGCCCGCCGCCTCGCTCACCGGAGCGGGTGCAACCTTTCCGGCTCCGTTCTATTCGGCCGCGTTTTACGCCTACAAGCAAAAGTACAGCCAGGTGACCGTCAATTACCAATCGGTCGGGTCGGGCGCCGGCATCCAGCAGCTGACCAAGAAGACTGTCGACTTCGGCGCCAGCGACGTCCCCATGTCCGCGACCGAGCTCGCCGCGGCGGGCGGCCCCGACGCCGTCGTACAGATTGCGACCACCCTTGGTACAGTGTCGCTCGCTTATAACGTGCCGGGCGTCTCCAACGGCCAGCTCAAGCTGACGCCCGATACGATCGCCGGCATCTTCCTGGGCACGATCAAGAAGTGGAATGATCCCGCGCTCGCCGCCGATAACAGCGGAGTCAGCCTGCCCAACCAGGCGATCACGGTCGTGCACCGCTCGGACGGCAGCGGCACGAGCTATATCTTCACGGACTATCTCTCAAACGTGAGCACCGACTGGAAGAGCGGGCCCGGGAAGGGGAAGTCGATCAACTGGCCAGTTGGTCAAGGTGCCAAAGGCAACGAGGCCGTGGCCACGACCATCAAGCAAACCCCTGGTGCGATCGGCTACGTCGAGCTCGCCTACGTGCTGCAGACCGGCATGACACAGGCATCGCTCAAGAACAAGGACGGCAACTTTGTTGTCCCGAGCGAAGCCGGCGCCACGGCCGCCGCCAAAGAGTTTCCGAACGTCACGCCGAGTCAGTTCTCGATCGTGAATGCGCCCGGCAAGGACAGCGCCCCGATTACCGGTTACAGCTGGCTGATGCTCTACAAGGACGAGGCCGACAAGACCAAAGGCACCGCGCTGGTCGACCTCCTGTACTGGCTCATCACCGAGGGCCAGCAGTACGGCAGCAACACGCATTATGCGAAGCTTCCCTCAGCCATGGTCAAGAACGACGTCATTTCCCTCAAGACCGTCACCTCGGGAGGCAGCGCGCTCCTGACCGTTCCCACACCGTCTTAACGCCGCGATGAGCCGCGGGACTGCCACTAAGCGGGTGGTTCCGGCGCCGCTGGTGGTTTCGAGCCGCCAGCGGCGCCTCGTTGCTGGGGACCGGGTCTTTGAGGGGCTCGCCGTCGGCGCCGCGATCGTCATCCTCCTGATTGCGGCGGTCTTTGTGCTTGCCCTTTTTTTCCCGGCTCTGCCAGCCATCACCAAGTTCGGATTCGGCTTTTTGACCAGCAGCACCTGGGATCCGGTGCGGCTGCAATTCGGCGCCCTCCCGGCAATCTACGGCACCCTGCTCACGTCCGCGATTGGGTTGCTGATCGCTTTTCCGATCGGCATCGGCGCGGCACTCTTTCTGGCGGAGGAGGCTCGCCTGGGCCTCCTTCGTGGCCCGCTATCGTTCGCCGTTGAGCTACTCGCCGGCATCCCGAGCGTGGTCATCGGCCTCTGGGCGTTTTTCATTCTGACGCCCTTGATGCGTGACAACGTCGACCCCTTCCTCAGCCACACGCTGGGCTTTCTGCCATTTTTCCAGGGCAGCGCCAGTGGGTACGGCTTCCTTACCGCAGGGGTGGTCCTGGCGATCATGGTGCTGCCGATCCTGATCGCCCTCTCACGCGATGTGATTCGTGCCGTTCCGCGCTCCTTGCGCGAGGCGAGCCTGGCGCTTGGGGCAACCAAAGCCGAGACCGTCTGGTCGGTCGTCCTGCCTTATGCCCGGGTGGGGATCACCGGTGCGGTCCTGCTCGCCCTTGGTCGTGCGCTTGGCGAGACCATCGCCGTCACGATGGTTATCGGCAACCGGCCACAAATCACCGCCTCCCTCTTTGCGCAGGGCTATACCTTGCCGAGCGTGATAGCCAATGAGTTCACCGAGGCCGTCGGCAACCTCTACCAGGGGGCATTGTTCGAACTCGGCCTGATCCTCGTCCTCATCACGATCATCGTCAACGTGGCTGCCCGCATCCTGGTCTGGCGCTTTACAGGCTCGGCGCCTGTCAGGGTATGAACCGCCTGCTCCTGCGCGTTGCGCTCGATCGTCTCGTCACGGGCGCGATCGTCCTCTGCGTGATGGTGGCGGCCGTCCCGGTTCTCGTCCTCCTGCTCTTCGTCCTGATCAAGGGCCTTCCGGGAATGCTGGCGCCTGGCTTTTTTACGGATCCACCACATCCCGTTGGCGTCCCGGGCGGCGGCGTTGCCAACGCCATCATCGGCACGTTGATTATCGTCGGAATCGGATCGCTGCTGGCCGTCCCTTTCGGTGCGCTGGTCGGCATCTTCCTTTCTGAGTTTGGTCGAAACCGGCTGGGGGACACGGTCCGCTTCGTCAGCGACGTGCTCACGGGGCTTCCATCCATCGCCTTCGGAATCTTCGGCTATACGATCCTGGTCGCCACCCTTCACCACTTTTCGGCGATCTCGGCTTCGGTCGCGCTTGCCGTGCTGATGCTCCCCGTGATCCTTCGTACAACGGAGACTGCCCTCGTGCTTGTACCGCAATCCCTCCGTGAAGCCGGGCTGGCGTTGGGCGCGCCACGCTGGCGGGTAACACTCGAGATCGTCGTGCCGGCCGCGCTCGGAGGCATCGTAACCGGCGCCCTGCTCGCCGTGGCACGAGCGGCTGGCGAAACGGCACCTCTGCTCTTCACGACCCTGGGGAATGAGTTCGTCCAGGTCAACCCACTGCAGCCCATGGGCGCGCTCTCATTGACGGTCTTCAAGAACGCCCTGGTTCCCTATGCAAATCTCCAGGATCAAGCCTGGGCCGCGGCCCTGCTGCTGGTCATGTTGGTGGCGATCACCAATCTCCTGGCAAGGATCTACATTCGGCGGATTCAGCGCTAGGCGCGACCAGTGGGAGAATGATCGCCAGGGCCACCATGCAAACTGAACTCGCGCCACACCGCACGGATGACGCCGACGCCGAGGTCAAACTCGACGCCCGCCACGTCAACTTCTGGTATGGCGATTTCCAGGCGCTCCACGACGCCTCGCTGGCGGTCCAGGCTCGCAAGATCACGGCGCTGATTGGCCCCTCCGGTTGCGGCAAGACGACCTTCCTTCGCATCTTCAACCGCATGCACGATCTCACGCCTGGCACGCGGGCTAATGGTGAGGTGCTGCTCGATGGCCACAACGTGCTCTCACCGGATATCGATGTCATCAACCTGCGTCGCCAGGTGGGAATGCTCTTCCAGCGGGCGAACCCATTCCCGAAGTCGATCTACGACAACGTCGCCTACGGCCCACATATCCTCGGCTGGTCAAAGGCGCAGATCAACCAGATAGTCGAGGAGAGCTTGAAGGACACCGGGCTCTGGGAGGAGGTCAAGGACCGGCTGAGCCGCTCGGCGCTCAACCTCTCAGGCGGCCAGCAGCAGCGGCTCTGCCTGGCGCGCGCGCTCGCCGTCAGACCCGAGGTGATCCTGATGGACGAGCCGGCGTCCGCCCTCGATCCCATTGCCACGCTGCGNATCGAGGAACTCATGCAAGAACTCAAGAAGCGGTATACGATCGTGATCGTGACGCACAACATGCAGCAGGCCTCTCGCGTTTCCGACTTCACGGCGTTCATGCTGATGAACCAGAAACGGGCGGGAGAGGTGATCGAGTTCGGCCCGACCGACGATATCTTCAATCGCCCCAAGGACGGCCGGACCGAGGATTACATTACCGGCCGATTCGGGTAAGAACCAGCGTCGTGGCCACCACCCGGACCCTTTTCGATCAGGAGCTTGCCGAGCTGAAGTCGGGCGTCGTCCGCATGGGCAGCATGGTTGAGCAGGCAATCTCCGAGTCGATGCGCGCCCTGGTTGACCGAAACAACGCACTGGCCAGAGAAGTAATCAACCGCGACCAGGAGGTCAACGAGCTGCATCGCCAGCTGCGCGAGCGGGCCTTCATGATCATGGCTACACAGCAGCCGGTGGCTCGCGATCTGCGGCTGATCGTCAGCTTTCAGCACATGGTCCTGGAGCTGGAGCGGATGGGTGACCATGCCGTCGGCATTGCCCGCGCTGCGCTCCGCCTCAACGACCTGCCCCAGCTCAAGCCCTACATCGACCTGCCCAGGATGGCCGAGATCACGGAATCGCAGGTGCACGAGATCCTCGGTGCCGTGATCGAGGCGGACCAGGACCGCGCTCGTGCCATCGCCGAGCGCGATGACGAGGTCGACGCGCTCTATCACAAAATCTGGGACGAACTGGTCGGCTTCATGGTGCAAGACCCGTCCAACGTCCAGCGCGCGGCCATCCTCCTCTTCCTCGCCAAGGACCTGGAACGAATTGCCGACCGGGTGACCAACATCGCCGAAGACGTCGTCTTCCTGCACACCGGACGGATCGTGGAGCTGAGCTAGATGCCCAAGCGCATCCTTGTCGTCGAGGATGACGCCACCATCCGGGACACGCTGACCTTCAACCTCAAGAAAGAGGGATACGCGGTGACAGTCGCTGAGGATGGTGCGGACGGCGTCGCCAAGGCCCGCAGCTCGCGCCCGGACCTGATCCTGTTGGACCTGATGCTTCCCGAGCTGAACGGCCTCGAGGTGTGCCGCATCCTCCGCCAGGAGGGCAACGTCCCGATCATCATGCTGACCGCCAAGGAAAGCGAGGTCGACAAGGTGATCGGGCTGCAGCTGGGCGCCGACGACTACATCACCAAGCCCTTCTCGCTGCGCGAGCTATTTGCCCGGATGACCGCGGTGCTTCGCCGCAGCGAGCAGCGGGACGTTCGTCCAGAGGTCGAGGAGGACCGGCTCGGCCGGCTGCGCATCGATCGTGCCGGACGGCGGGCGATGGTCGACGACCGTGAGCTCAAGCTGACGCCGAAAGAGTGGGAGCTGCTCGCCTACCTTGTGCGCCGCCCGGGTCGCGTCTTCACCCGCGAGATCCTGCTCGAGCAGGTCTGGGGCTACAACTACCTTGGCGACCGCAAGACGGTCGACGTGCACATCCGCTGGCTACGGGAAAAGCTGGGGCGGTTCGGCAAGCTCGGTTTCGAGATCGTGACCGTNCGCGGCGCCGGCTATCG
>JGI12053J15887_10000516_pt1 | contig 15754 bp, 16 predicted proteins | sample MedBloCAOM1_O3_FD_15887 | JGI IMG/M metagenome (IMG submission 15887)
ATCAGCGCGGCAGCTTCGTTTCTGCCGCTGAGCAGCGCGTCGAGCCGGTCGCCGGCATGCTCGAGCTTGATTTCCGCGAATGGAACGCCCGCCGCTTCCATGACTTCGATCGCGGCATAGAACGTGCCGGCGTGCCAAGTGACCGCGATCGCCACATTGCGCAGATCGGCCGGCGTCGCGACGGGCGAATCCTTCCGCACCATGATCGCGCCGGTGCGCACGGTGCTGTCGAGGCCGATGATCTTGCCTTTGCCCAGCTGCTGCACGCGCTCGATCGCGCCCCACTCGCACACCGGATAGACCTCAAGTGCGCCTTGCTGGAGCTGNGTTTCTTTCCAGCGATGGGCGAAATCCTTCACGCGGCCCTCGGCGCCCTTGGGATTGTCCTCGTGATAGACGACGTCGAGACCTTCCTCGGCAAAGAAGCCGCGCTCGACCGCGACCCGCCAGGGGCGGTCATGGGCATTGCTGTCGCCTTGCAGACGGATGGTGCGGGCCATGGACGATTTCATCGCTCTCAATGCCTCATTGCTGCGTGTTGAAGCTTGAGACTATGCCGGGAAATCGATGTCGCGACAACGGCGGGGAGGGGCGCTATTGCAGCGGGCTTCCCATCTTGCCCGCTTGCCCGACGATCCATCCGCGGTAGCGGGCGAGCGGGGTGACACCGGTGAGGCCGCCGCAGCCATCGCTCAAGCCTGGGCCGGTCGACCAGCTCACTACGCCGACGACGGCGAGCGCGCCGCCGACGTCGCGAAACACCGGCGCTCCGGAATCGCCGGTGCAAGCACCGAGCCCGGCGCGCTCGCCCTTGGTCGCGGGATCGACGAGCCTGATCTGCAGCGTGCCTGGCTGGCCGGTCGCGGCGAGCGTTGCCGCGCGCACGGTGCCGCCGGTCTTGCCGTCGCCGCGCACGGCGAGGCCGTAGCCGGCGACGACGAAGCGGTCGCCGGCGGCAATGGGCAACGCCGGCGGCGCAAGCGCTGCCGCCGCGGTTTTCGCCGGCGCGGCGAGCTTGAGCAAGGCGACGTCCGCGGTCACGCGATGGCGCAGCACCGCGTTCACATCGAACTCGGGGTGCCGCGCAACCGCCGCCACGTCCTTGAGCGCCGGCTGCCTTGCCGCGTCGAGCTCGATCAGCTTGTAGTCGGCACCGGGCAGCACGCAGTGCGCGGCCGTGAGCACGAGCATTGGTGCGAGTGCGACGCCCGAGCAGAAGGTGCCATGCGATCCGGTCAGCATGACGACCGCGCGGGCGACCGCATCGGTTGCGGGCTGCGCCCCGCCGACCATGGCGCCGGCCGGGAGCGAAAAGGCAAGCGCGCAAGCGCAAGCGGTGTTGTGGATGGCGATGCGGATGGTGATACCGATCATGGGGCGAGCGGCGACCCGAGCTTCTCCGCCGTGTCCACGATCCAGCTGCGATAGCGCGCCAGCGGTATGATGCCGCTGACGAAGCCGCAAACGGGCTCGCCGTCGGTCCGCGACGACCAGCTGATGATGCCGATCAGGGCGCGGTCCTGCGCGTCGAATACCGGTCCGCCGGAATCGCCGTTGCAGACGCCGAGACCGGCGCTTTCGCCGAGCTTGCGCGGGTCGACCAGACTCAATTGCTGCGAGCTCGGCCGGTCGGTCGCCACCAGAACCGCCGCGCGCAGGCGGCCCGCGGTCTTGCGGTCTCCCTGCACGGCCACGCCGAAGCCGGCTACGATAAACCGGTCGCCGACCGATGGCGGGACTCGTCGTTCGCTGAACGCCGCCGGCGTCAGGCCCGGCGCCGGCGGTGCGGCAAGCTTGACCAGCGCCAGGTCGGGGGCGTCGGAGCGCGGCGAGAATTGGGGGTGCGGAGCGACACTGGCGACGTCCTTCACCGCGGGGCGGCGGCCTTCGAAAGCCAGCAGGCGATACTTGCCGTTCGCCAGCACGCAATGCGCGGCCGTGAGCACGAGATCGGGCGCAATCGCGACGCCGGTGCAAAGATTGTTTCCGCCCACGATCAACACGACGTGGCGCGCGATCGATTGCTCAGCCGGCTGGGCGCCACCGACCATGGCGGCCACGGTCGTGACCGAGAGCGCGAGGCAGGCGAGGGCGGCAGCCGCCTTGATCGATCGAGGGCCAATCACGAAAATGAATCTGTGGACCTGGTTCCGTGATGACGTGACGTCATCCGTAATCAGCGTGTTCGGTCGGATGAGTGTTCCGGTCAGAGAGGCTCATTGCCGCGGGGCCGGCCGAGGGTCCCGTTCCTTCTTTTGGAAGAATGTTTGCTCGACTTCATTGTGGATGCGCAGCAGCCATGCCTCGGCGCGGGCCGCGCGATCGCGGAAGTGCGCGGCCTCGGCCTCGGCCTCGCGCGCTCGCTCTTCGGCGGAGCGAAGCTGGAACGAAAGTTTATGAGCGAGATCCATGGCTCGCGCACAATCGTCCTTCGCCATCTCCGAGGCCTTCTGCAGCAGTGCGATGATCGTACGGCCGGAGTCGTCCGCTACGATATTGGCCTCCGGCTGTGCCTTCGGCGTGGGCGCGAACGGAACGATGGTATTGGACTTGTCGGGGGCGTAGTTAGCCATCACTACTCACTCCGTTACCGTTCCGCATCAATGATGCCGGGTGTCAGGGCGGAGTGTATCACACGTCGTCCGACAAGGACTCGAAAATTTGGCACGGAAGCAATGCGGGGCCGTAGTGTGGCCGCGCGGACACGCAAGGGGGCAGATCTACGATCCCGCGGCGAGCAGCATGCCGGAAGAGTGCTGGATCGCGACGTCGATCTCGAGCGTCGAGACGGCCTGGCCGCGCTCCACCCGCACCTGGACGTGATCGCGCTCGACCTTCACGTGCTTGGCGATGGCAGCCAGGATTTCCTCGCGCAGCACCCCGAGCAGGTCCGCTTGGCCGCGCGATGCGCGTTCGTAGGACAGGAGGATCTGGAGCCGTTCTCGCGCTACCGGGGCGGTACGCCGGCGCCGGAACAGGTTGAAGAAGCTCATGCCGCTCTCCGTCCGAACAGCTTGTCGAACAGCCCCTTGCGATCGCTCGGGATCGTCATCGGTACGGGTTCGCCCTTGAGCCGGCGGGCGGCGTCGAGATAGGCGCGCGCCGGAGCGCTGGCTGGATTACTAAGCGTGACCGGCGAGCCGACGTTGGAGGCGCGCAGCACCTCTTCGCTTTCCGGGATGATGCCGAGGAGGGGGGTCGACAAGATGTCGAGGACGTCCTCGATGCTGATCATCTCGCCGCGCGCGGCGCGTTGCGGATCGTAACGCGTGATGAGGATGTGCTTCTCGACGCGCTGCCCCTTCTCGGCCTTCTCGGTCTTGGAATCGAGAAGCCCGATGATGCGATCGGAATCGCGCACCGATGAAACTTCCGGATTGGTGACGATGAGCGCGGCATCGGCGAACCGCATGGCGAGCTGTGCCCCGCGCTCGATGCCGGCCGGGCTGTCGCAGATCACCCAGTCGAAGCGGCCGCGCATCTCCTTGATGACGCTCGCGACGCCGTGATCTGTGAGCGCGTCCTTGTCGCGGGTCTGCGATGCCGGCAGCAGCCACAGCGTCTCGAGCCGCTTGTCGCGGATTAGCGCCTGCGACAGTTTTGCGACGCCTTGGACCACGTTGATCAGGTCGAAGACCACGCGGCGCTCCGCTCCCAACACCAGGTCGAGGTTGCGCAGGCCCACGTCGAAATCGACAACCGCGACGCTCTGCCCGGATTGGGCGAGGGCGGCGCCGATCGCGGCGGTGGTCGTGGTCTTGCCGACGCCGCCTTTGCCCGATGTGACCACGAGGACCTTGGCCATGTTCGCTATCTCCCCCACCTTTCAATCCAAGGCTGCGATCGACAGGATACGATCGTCCAGCCAGCACTGCGTCGGACGACTGCGAAGTCCGGCGTCTATTTCCTCGGCGGTCCGGTAGTAGCCGTCGATCGAGATCAATTCGGCTTCGTTCCTGCTGCAGAAGATCCGCGCCCGCGCGTTGCCCATGGAGCCGGCCATGGCCCGTCCGCGCAGCGCCCCGTAGACATGGATCGACCCGCCGGCGACCACTTCGGCGCCCGAGGCGACGGAGCCGAGCACCGTGATGTCGCCTGCGGGGAAGATCACCGATTGGCCCGAGCGGATCGGGTTCTCCAGCAGCAAGGAGGTCGGCTCCTGACGCTGGGATGGCATTGCGACCACTTGCGGCGTGCCCTCGCAGGCAGTGTCGAGCGTCTCCACCCCGGCGGATTGCCTGCCCCCCTTCAGAAGCGGCGGCAAGGACGGTCCGAGGCTGTCGGGATCGGTGCCTTCGAGCCCGACGACCCGGATTCCGCGCTCTCCCAGGGTCCCGATCAATTCAGTGATGCCGGACCCATCGAGGCTCACGGCGGCGAGGTCGAGGATGATGGGCCGGCCGACGAAAAAACCGGGCGAATTGCAGCCCCACTTGTCCAGCTCCTCCAGCCAGCCGGTGATGGGTGGGAGGGGTGCCAGCACGAACGCCATGAACGAGCGGCCCCGGAAGCGCATGGACTGTTGCGGGCGGATGGCAATTGCGGTGGTCACGGCGGAATGAGCCTCGATTCTTACCGGCGGGTTAACCGAATTAGCGCGCGCCGCGGTTAATGAACGGTTAACGGGAGGTATGAATCGACGCCACCCTCCAGGGAGGGTCAAAATCCGGCCCGATCGTGAACCTTGCAAGGGAGCCAGCCTACCAAAGGCGAGGACAGAAAGAAAAAAAGACAAGGGAAAGAAAAAAAGGAAAACGTTCATGGCAACCGTCGGTTACGCAGCGCTCCCTTTCCTCGTATTTGCAGCCTGCATGGCCCTGTTCCTGCGCATGATGCACGATATCGGCGCAAGGGGGCTGTCGATGCGAAGAGGTGTGGTACGCCGCCGATCCGGCCAGACGCCGCCGCGATTCAAAGCTTGATCCGCAGCACCCGCGCCAGCTCGCCGATGATGCCGCGGCGCAGCAGGAGCACGCAGCCCACGAAGATCGCGCCCTGGACGACGAATACCCATTGGCCGATCGTGGTTAGGTAGTTTTCCAGCGTGACCACGAAGAACGCGCCGGCGACCGGCCCGAACAGGGTTCCGAGCCCGCCGACGAGCGTCATCAGGATGACTTCGCCCGACATCGGCCAGTCGACGTCGGTCAAGGAAGCGAGCTGAAACACCAATGCCTTGGTGGCGCCCGCCACGCCGGCGAACGTGGCCGACAGCACGAAGGCGACGAGCTTGTAGCGCTCGGTCTTGTAGCCGAGCGAAATCGCGCGGGGCTCGTTCTCCCGGATGGCCTTGAGCACCTCGCCGAACGGCGAGTTGATGATGCGATAGATCAGCAGGAAGCAACCGAGGAAAATAACCAGCACGGTGAAATACATATTGGTTTGATCGGCGAGATCGATGAAGCCGAGCAATTTTCCGCGCGGCACTGCCTGGATGCCGTCCTCGCCGTGGGTGAACGGCGCTTGCACGGCGAAGAAGAACATCATCTGCGCCAGCGCGAGCGTGACCATGGCGAAATAGATGCCCTGGCGGCGGATCGCGAGCGCGCCGACGATAAGGCCCAGCAGGGCAGCGAACAGCGCGCCTCCCAATATGGCGAGTTCCGGCGGCAGCGGCGGCAATGGAATGACCAGCCAATGCCACTTGCCGAGCCAGAAGGGCAGGCTTACGGCGCCAACCTTCGCCAGGTGAGCCGCGAAATAGGCGCCCCAGCCGAAGAATAAGGCATGGCCGAACGAGAGCAGCCCGACATAGCCGATCAGCAGATTGAAGGCACAGGCGAACAGCGCAAAGCACAGCGCCTTCATCAGGAACACGGGATAGGCGAACGCCGGCGCGACCACGAGCGCGACAGCCATGATGACAAAGGCGATCACCTCGCTCTGCGAGCGCAGCGCAGGCGTCGCTTGGGTCGCTTTCGGATCGGCCACGTCCGCCACGCTACACGCCCCTTCCGAACAATCCCGCCGGCCGGATCAGCAGCACGATCGCCATGACGATGAAGATCACGGTGTTGGATGCTTCGGGAAAGAATACCTTGGTCAGTCCCTCGATGACCCCCAGCCCGAAGCCGGTCAGGATCGCGCCCATGATCGAGCCCATGCCGCCGATCACCACCACCGCGAACACCACGATGATGAGATTGGCGCCCATCTGCGGGCTGACATTGTAGATCGGCGCCGCCATCACGCCCGCGAGCGCGGCGAGCGCGACGCCAAAGCCATAGGTGAGCGTGATCATCCGCGGCACGTTGATGCCGAAAGCGCGCACCAGCGTCGGGTTCTCGGTTGCGGCGCGCAGATAGGCGCCGAGCTTGGTGCGCTCGATCACGAACCAGGTGCTCAGGCACACCGCGATCGAGAACACCACCACCCAGGCGCGGTAGTTGGGCAAGAACATGAAGCCGAGATTCTGGCCGCCTTGCAGCTCCGGCGGCACGGCATAGGGCAGCCCGGAGGAGCCGAAGAAATTGCGGAAGGTGCCCTCGATCATGAGCGCGAGACCGAAGGTGAGCAGCAATCCATAGAGATGGTCGAGCTTATAGAGCCATTGCAGAAAAAGCCGCTCGATGACGATCCCGGTTGCGCCGACAGCCAAGGGAGCAACGACGATCGCCCACCAGTAGCCGAGCCCGGCATATTGCAGGAGAAAGAACGCGGCGAAAGCCCCCAGCATGTACTGGGCGCCGTGGGTGAAGTTGATGATGTTGAGCATGCCGAAGATGACGGCGAGCCCGAGGCTGAGCAGCGCGTAGAACGAGCCGTTGATTAGCCCGATGAGCAGTTGCCCGAACAGGGCCTGCGAGCTGATGCCGAAAATTTCGAACATGGCCGATCACCCCCGGCCGAGGAACGGAGCTCGCCCGTTCCCCGGCAGCCACGCCGTCGGTCAGCTCTTCACCAGCGGACAACCGCCGTCGGCCATCGGGCGGAAGGCTTCGTCGGCGGGGATCGTAGCGCGCAGCTTGTAATAGTCCCAGGGCGCCTTCGACTCCGCGGGCTTCTTCACCTCGAACAGATACATCGGGTGGATCTTGCGGCCGTCGGCGCGCACGATGCCCTTGCCGAAGAGCTTGTCGTCGGTCGGCAACTCCTTCATCTTGGCGACGATCGCCCTGCCGTCGGCGTCGCTCTTGAGCGCCTCGACCGCCTTGAGATAGTGGGTGACCGCCGAGTAGACGCCGGCATGCACCATGGTCGGATGAACGCCTTTGTCTTGGGGCGCGAATTTCTTGGCAAATTCCCGGTTGGCGTCGTTGAGATCCCAGTACCAGGCTTCCGTCATGATCAGACCCTGGGCGGTCTTCAATCCGAGCGCATGCACGTCGGTGATGAACGCGAGCAGCGCCGCAAGGTTCTGGCCGCTTTGGGTGATGCCGAACTCGGCCGCCTGTTTGATCGAATTGATGGTGTCGCTGCCCGCATTGGCGAGCCCGATGATCTTCGCCTTCGAGGACTGCGCCTGCAGCAGGAATGACGAGAAATCGGTGCCCGGGAACGGATGGCGCACCTTGCCCAAGACCTTGCCGCCGTTCTTCTCGACCACCGCCGCGGTGTCGCGCTCGAGCGCTTCGCCGAAGGCATAGTTGGCGGTGAGGAAGAACCAGGTGTCGCCGCCGGTCTTCACGATCGACTTGCCGGTGCCGTTGGCCAGCGACCAGGTGTCGTAGGTCCAATGGATGGTGTTGGGCGTGCATTTGGGGCCGGTCAGGTCGGAAGCCGCGGCGCCCGAGACCAGAAACACCTTGTTCTTGTCGCGCACGATCTCGTTGACGGCGAGCGCTACCGACGACGTCGGCACGTCGACGATCACGTCGACCTTGTCGACGTCGATCCAGGTGCGTACGACGTTAGAGCCGACATCCGGCTTGTTCTGGTGGTCGGCGCCGACGATCTCGACCTTCATGCCCTTGGCGGCTGCGCCGAAATCCTCGACTGCCATGCGCGCCGCAATGACCGAGCCCTGGCCGCTCAAGTCGGCATAGGTTCCCGACATGTCGTTCATGACGCCGATCTTGATGGTGCCGTCGCTGTATTGCGCCTGCGCGGAGCCGCATCCGAGTGCGACCGCGAGGGCAGTGAAGCTGATCAGTCCCTTCATCTGGTAGTCTCCTTCGATAGTGCCCGCCGTTCTTGGTTCTCGCATCCTTGCCCGGCAGCCGTGGTCAGACGCCGAGGTAATTGTGCAGCTTCTCCAGGTTGGCTTCGAGCTCGGAGTTGGCGAACCGGTCGATGATACGACCATGTTCCATCACGTAGTAGCGATCCGCAACCGTGGAAGCGAAGCGAAAATTCTGCTCGACCAGGAGAATGGTGAATCCCTGCTGCTTGAGCATGCCGATGGTCTTGCCGATCTGCTGGATGATGACCGGCGCAAGACCCTCGGTCGGCTCGTCGAGCAGCAGAAGGCGCGCTCCGGTGCGCAGGATGCGGCCGATCGCGAGCATCTGCTGCTCGCCGCCCGAAAGCTTGGTGCCCTGGCTCGACAGGCGCTCCTTGAGATTGGGAAACAGCTCGAAGATGCGCTCGAGATCAAGCCCGCCGGCGCGGACCTTGGGCGGCAGGAGAAGATTTTCCTCGACGCTGAGGCTTGCAAAAATGCCGCGTTCCTCCGGACACAGCGCAATGCCGAGGCGGGCGATCCGGTCGCTGGTCAGATGGATGACCTCTTTGCCCTCGTAACGCACCGACCCCGTGCGCTGGCCGACGATGCCCATGATCGATTTCATCGTCGTGGTCTTGCCAGCGCCGTTGCGGCCGAGCAGCGTCACCACTTCGCCGGCAAACACCTCGAAGGTCGCGCCGTGGAGCACGTGAGATTCGCCGTACCATGCCTGCAGCCCGTCGACTGCCAGCAAGGGAGCGGAGACCGGGCTAAGCATGGCCGGCTCCAAGATAGGCTTCGCGCACCTCCGGATTGGCGGAGACCGTTTCGTAGTCGCCTTCCGCCAGCACCCGGCCGCGGGTGAGCACCGTGATACGGTCGGACAGATCGGCCACGACGCTGAGATTGTGCTCGACCATCAGCACCGTGCGATCGGCGGCGACCGACTTGATCAGCGCGCTGACGCGGTCGATGTCTTCGTGACCCATCCCCGCCATCGGTTCGTCGAGCAGGAGCATTTCGGGGTCGAGCGCCAACGTGGTTGCGATCTCGAGCGCGCGTTTGCGGCCGTAGGGCAACTCCACCGCGGTCGAATGGGCGAACGACGACAAGCCGACATCGTTGATGAGCGCCATCGCGCGCTCGTTGAATACGTTGAGCACGCGCTTCGATCGCCAAAAGTCGAAGGAGGCGCCGCGCTTCCTCTGCAGGGCGACCCGTACGTTCTCGAGCACCGTCAGGTGCGGGAAGACGGCGGAGATCTGGAACGACCGCACCAGTCCGAGCCGGGCGACGTCGGCCGGCGCCACCGCCGTGATGTCGCGCCCGTTGTAGACGATCCGCCCGCGGCTCGGGTTCATGAACTTCGTCAGCAGATTGAAGCAGGTCGTCTTGCCGGCGCCGTTGGGACCGATCAGCGCATGAATGCTGCCGCGTGCGATTCGCAGGTTGACCCCGCCCACCGCCACGAAGCCGGCGAATTCCTTGGTCAGCTCCTCGGTCACGAGGATGTAATCGTCACTCACGACGCCACGGCCCGGTTGTTTGTCTCCCTGTTAGCACGTCCCGGCATGATTGAGATGAAAAAAGCGTGCGACCGAATAGTCCATTCGTACGAGAAACACCGCGCATTCCATGGCCGGAACGCCCTCGGTGCTGCGTGCATCACCTGGAAGCCTGACCAAGAAATGATCGTGATGGCGGAAAATCGATACTTGCTCAATCGATCACCGTCGGGAGAATATCTTGCGAACAGCTGGGCAACTTGCCAACAGCCGGCAATATGGAGAATGAAACATGGCTCGCGCCTTCTTCTTCGGCGCTTTCGCGGCCGTCGCCATCCTCGTCTCGGCGGCGTCGCCGGCCGCCGCTGAGGATACGCTGAAGGTTGCCACCGGCCAGCGCGGCAACTGGAATGGCGCGGTGGGAGAGCTTGGCCAGCGCGCCGGCATTTTCAAGCGGCATGGCCTCGTCCTCGAAATCCTCTATACGTCCGGCAGCGGCGAGACCCAGCAGGCTGTGATCGCCGGTTCGGTCGACGTCGGGACGGCGGTCGGGACCATCGGCGCGATCTCCGCCTTTTCCAAAGGGGCGCCGATGCGGGTTCTCGGCGGCGAGACGACCGGCGGCGCCGACTACTGGTATGTGCCGGCGATGTCTCCGATCAAGACGATGAAGGATACCGACGGCAAGACCATCGCTTTTTCGACCAACGGCGCTTCCACCCATAGCGTCGTTCTCGCCTTCATCAAGGAGCTCGGTCTCAAGGCCAAGGCGGTGGCCACCGGTAATCCGGCGGCAACCATGACCCAGGTCATGACCGGACAAGTCGATGTCGGCTGGGGGTCGCCGCCGTTCGGCGTCAAGGAGCTCGACGAGGGCCGGATCCGGATGGTCGCGCGTGCCACCGATCTCGCGATGGTGCGCGGGCAGACCATCCGTGTGCTCGCCACCAACGCCGATGCGCTGGGCAAGCGCAAGGATGCGCTGGTTCGCTTCATGGACGCCTACCGTGAGAGCCTCGACTACATGTACAGCGATGATCCAAAGGTGATCAAAGACTACGCGGAATTCGCCGGCATATCGCCGGAAGTAGCCCGGCGCACGCGCGACATTTTCCCCAAAGAGCTGCTGCAACCGGATGAGATCAAGGGTCTTGATCTCATGATGTCCGAAGCAATCAATTTGAAATTCACCACCGCCCCGCTTTCGAGCGAGCAGCTCAAGGAGCTCATCCAAATTCCGCCGCGCAAGCGCTCGTAGCACGGAGCGCGTTCGTGGATGCGGGCGCCCGATGGCCTTTAGCTCGATCGAATCGGGTCGCGCCATGCCGCCGGCACGTCGTAGCTGGCCAAGAGATCGTCGACGAGGCGGTGAAAGTCCGGCCAAGGCGCCTCGCGGAAATTGTGGGCGCGCAAGGTGAAGGTCGCACCGACGTAGAATTTCTCATATTGCAGCTGGCGGCCGGCGAACTCCGAGCCGACCAGATCCCAGACCAGCTTGAACAGCTTGACCCGGTCGAGCGCCGGCATCTGCGGCGTTTGCCAATATTGCTCGAACAGCCTGCGTAGCGCGGGGTCGCGCATCACGGTGACGCTCGCGGGCATGGTGAATACGCCGCCGCCGCTGAGCTCACGCAGGATGTCGATGAGCTGCGAATACATCTCCACGCACCAGTTGACTGCCGCGTACATGTAGCGCCGATTGTAGGTGACGAAGCCCTGTGGCCAGCTCTCGTAGCCCTCGATCTGGCCCTCGATCAGGCCGCCGAGCGTCGCCTCCAGCGCGGCCAGCCGACCCAGCAGCTCGCGCACCGCCGGCACCTGATCGGCGCCGGTCGATTGCGCCACGCGGCTCGCCAGCCCGACGATGAGCTTGAGCTTCGAGTGGAACCGCACGCCGGACTGGTGATTGGCGTAGCAATGGCCGGGCGTCAGAGTGTAGATGTCGCGCGAGCGAACGGCATCGTCCAGAAGGAACACCCGCTCCCACGGCACCTTGACGTTGTCGCACATCACCATGCTGTCGGTCTCGTCGAACCGCCAGGCCAACGGACTGTCGAATTCGTTCTTGGCGTTGGCCGCGATAGCCTGGCGCGACCAGAGCGTCAGGCCTTCGGCATTGCACGGCACCGCGCAGGTCACGGCCTGTTTCACCTGCGTCGGCGCGAGCGGNTGGATATTTCCGATCCAGATTTCATCGGCGAAAACCGCCCCGGTGGCCAGCATCTTCATCCCNGAAATGACGATGCCNTCGTCCTCNTCTCGAACGACCTCGAGGCTCGGAACCGGCAAGCTTTGGCGTTGATAGAACGNCGGGTCGCGCGCGGCTTGCGGCGGGAGAACGGCATAGCCCACGTAGACGTCGTTGTGACGGAGGTGGCGGTAGTAGGCGACAAGGCTTTCGGAATAAGGACGCGCTGCGCTTTCAAACACGTCGGGATCCATCGCCATGGCCGTTACCGAGCTCGCGAAGTGATCCGGCGACCGGCCGAACAGCCCATGGGTCAGGTCGGCGATCATCCTGTGCGCGCGCGTCCGCCGCCGCAGATCTTCCTGCGTGCGCGCCTGCAGGAAGTACATGCTGCAGCGTTCGCCGTTCTCGACGAAAGACAGCGTTTCGGCGTTGGCCGGATCGGCCTTCATGTCGTAGATCGCCGCGATGGTGCGGGCGGCGTTCTTGAAGGCGGGGTGCGTGGTCACGTTGTCGACGCGCTCGTCCCCGATATAGACGATGCGGCCGTCGTTGAGACGTTCGAGATGCTCCTGACCCGTCCTCAGCATTGTGCGTCGCCGTCGCTCACGGTGCAGTCTGACGTTCGATGAGCGTCAAATCCTCGAAATCTCGAACGTCGACTTGTGAAAGAGATCTTCCGCAGACAGCTTCCGCAATGCCAAGCCTTGCTCGTAGGAGTAGCGCGTGATCGCTTCGATCTCGGCCGCATTCTCGGCAATTCCGTACTTCCAGTAGTCCTTGCCCATCAACTTGATGGTATCGAGCGTCTCGGCTTCGACCCAAGGCAAGGTAACGTTGAGCGCGGAAACGTCGCGCACCTCCGCCAAGGCGATGGCTTTCGCCTCGCAGAATGCCTTGTAGACGCTCACCGGCAGCCACGGATGCGTCTCGACCAGGCTCTTGCGAATTCCGATCAGATGCATGATCGGAAATAGCCGCGTCTTCTTCCAATATTGCTTTTCGACGTCCCGGTAGTCCGGAAACAACCGATCGATGTTCGGAGCATCCTCCACGAAGCACGAGGGGGCGCGCGCCGTGAACAGCGCATCGAGCTTGCCCTCGCGCAGCATGTTGACCAACGTCTCGCCGGGCGGGATCGGCTGCAGATCGACGCCGTTCGTCAGCTTCAGCGGCGTGCGCTCGTCCCGACCGGGTTGCTCCTGTCCGCCGCTGCGAAAGTGAATCTCGGACGGATCGATGCCGAATTCNTCCTTCAATATGCCGCGCACCCAGACCAGCGCGGTGAGCTGATATTCCGGAACCCCCACCAGCCGTCCCCGCAAGTCGGCCGGGGTACGAATGCCGCGATCGGTCCGGATGTAGATGCTGGAATGCCTGAACATGCGCGAAACGAAGGCGGGAATGCCGATATAGGGGCAGTCGCCGCGGGTCGTCTGCAGCATGAAGCTCGAGAACGAGAGCTCCGACACATCGAACGCCTGGTCGCGAAATGCGCGGAAGAACACTTCTTCCGCCTCGAGCGGAAGAAAAGTGACGTCACAGCCTTCGACGCGGATGCGGCCATCCATGATCGGCCGCGTGCGGTCATAATCGTTGCAGGCAATGGTGAGGGGGATATTGACCATCTTTGTCTCTCGTCGTCGGTGAGCGTGCGCGCGGATCGTTCGCCGACCCTTCTTGGCGCCCGTCTCGATTGCGGATTTATGCGGTGATTCAAATATTTGTCAAAACGCATCGCGTCCGTCGGCGATCATTCGATTGCATCGGCCTGCCGAGCACCGCCGGGAAACTCGAATGTCGAGGATTCGCAGCCCGCTGCCCGAAGGGTTGGCGGCATCCGCCCTGCTTGCGGCCGCCGGTTGATCTTCCCCGAACCCTTCCTCAAGCTTTCCCCGGGTCTTATGTAATGGCACAGTAACGCCCTGCGGTCGCGATTCTGCTGTGGAATCGCGGCTCGCGAGCGATCAGCGGAGGGTTTCCCTTGCGTCTCCTCGTCGTCGAGGACGATCCCGATCTCAACCGGCAGCTCGCGACCGCGCTCACCGACGCGGGCTATGTCGTCGACCGCGCCTTCGACGGCGAGGAGGGCCACTTCCTCGGCGAGAGCGAGCCCTACGACGCCGTCATCCTCGACATCGGGCTGCCCAAGATGGACGGCATCTCGGTGCTCGAAGCCTGGCGGCGGGCGGGCCGCGCCATGCCGGTGCTCATCCTCACGGCGCGCGACCGCTGGAGCGACAAGGTCCAGGGCTTCGATGCCGGCGCCGACGACTATGTCGCCAAGCCGTTTCATCTGGAGGAGGTGCTCGCGCGCATCCGCGCGCTGTTGCGCCGCTCGGCTGGCCACGCCAAGAGCGAGCTCACTTGCGGCTCCGTGCGCCTCGACACCCGCACCGGCCGCGTGAGCGTCGACGGCAATCCGGTCAAGCTCACCTCGCACGAATACCGGCTGCTNTCCTACCTCATGCACCATACCGGACGCGTGGTGTCGCGCAGCGAGCTGGTCGAGCATCTCTACGACCAGGATTTCGACCGCGACTCCAACACCATCGAAGTGTTCGTCGGCCGCATCCGCAAGAAGCTCGGCGTCGACGTCATCCAGACGGTGCGCGGGCTCGGCTACCTGCTCACGCCGCCGGGCAATGCGTCTTAACTCGCTCGCCCTCCGGCTCTTCTTCTCGGCAACGACCTGGACCGTGGTGATTCTCGTCGTCACCGGGATCGTGCTGTCGTCGCTCTATCGCGCGGCGGTGGAGCGCGCATTCGATCGCAGGCTCGACGTGTATCTGCGCGCCCTCGTCGCCGACGTTGCGACGCCCGAGGAGAACGCGGGCAGGTTTCCGCAATCCATCGGTGAGCGGTTGTTCGATCTGCCGCTCTCCGGCTGGTACTGGCAGGTGACGCGGCTCGACGCTCCGACGCCCGACGTGCGCTCGTCCCGTTCCTTGTGGGATGGAACGCTGCCGCATCTCGCCGATCTCAATCCGTCGTCGGCCGCCGGCGGTGCGCGCCAGGGTTACGGCGAGGGCCCCGAAGGCCAGCAGCTGCGCATCGTTGAACGCACCATCGATCTCGGAGAGGAGGGGCGCTATCTCGTTGCGGTCGCCGGCGACGCCGCCGAGATCGACGAGGAGACGCGCAGCTTCGACGGCGCGCTGCTGATCACCTTCGGCGTGCTGGCGATCGTGCTCCTGCTGATCACGACGTTCCAGGTGCGTTTCGGCCTGGCGCCGCTCAAGCGCATATCCGAGGGGCTCGCCGCGATCCGGTCGGGCGCGGCGGAACGGCTCGAAGGCGCCTTCCCGGTGGAGATCGCACCGCTTGCGCGCGAGACCAACGCCCTGATCGACGCCAACCGCGATATTTTGACCCGCGCCCGCACCCAGGTCGGCAATCTCGCGCACGCGCTCAAGACCCCGATCTCGGTGATGCTGAACGAGGCCACCACTGCCGGCGCCGACCCGCTCGCCTTGAAGGTGCGCGAGCAGACCGAGATCATGCGCGACCAAGTCACCCGCCATCTCGAGCGCGCGCGCCTTGCCGCACGGGTCGCGGTGATCGGCACGGTCACTGACGCGCGCCTGGTCGTGCGGGCGCTCGCGCGCACGATGGAGAAGATCCACCACGATCGCGGCATCGCCATCGCCATCGACGCGCCCGAAGGCGCGCGCTTCCGCGGCGAGCAGCAGGACCTCGAGGAGATGGTCGGCAATCTCGTCGACAACGCATGCAAATGGGCGCAGTCGCGGGTGGCGGTCGAGGTCCTCTCGGAACGGCCTGATCCGATCGATGACCGCCGCATCGTCCGCATTCTGGTCGATGACGATGGACCGGGACTGTCGCCGCAGCAGCGCGAGCAGGTCGCCCGCCGCGGCCGCCGTCTCGACGAGACCAAGCCGGGCTCGGGGCTCGGACTGTCGATCGTGGTGGAACTGGCGAGCCTCTATGGCGGCG
>JGI12053J15887_10000517_pt1 | contig 15753 bp, 14 predicted proteins | sample MedBloCAOM1_O3_FD_15887 | JGI IMG/M metagenome (IMG submission 15887)
CGTGCAGACCGGCGGGCCCGGCGGCCAGACCTCGGTCTTCATGCGCGGCACCAACTCGAACCAGGTCAAGGTCCTTATCGATGGCATTGACGTCAGCGATCCCAGCAACCCCAATCGCTCGTTCGATTTCGGCCAGTTGCTGACCGCCGACATCGCCCGCATCGAGGTGCTGCGCGGCCCGCAGAGCGGCCTCTACGGCGCCGATGCGATCGGCGGCGTGATCTCCATCATCACCAAGAAGGGTGACGGGCCGCCGAAGGCGACGGCTTTGGTCGAGGGTGGCTCGTTCGGCACCTTCAACCAGATCGCCAGCCTGAGCGGCGGGGACCAGCGCGGCAATTATGCATTCACCGCCGCGCATTTTCGCGCCGCCAGTACGCCGGTCACGCCGCTTGAGCTGTTGCCGCCCGGCCGACAGCGCATAAACGACTCGTACGACAATTGGACCTACTCGACCAAGCTCGGCTACAACTTGTCTGACAATCTCGCGCTCAACTGGGTGGGACGATTCACGGACGCGACCCTGCATTTCACCGGCGACGATTTCTCGGTATTTCCGTCGGTGCCGAATGCGGTCCAGAGCATCCAGGCGGTGCACCAGTTTTATCAGCGCGGGGAAGCGGTATTGACCTCGCTGGACGGCCGCCTGGTGAACTATTTCGGCGTCAACTACACCAACACCTGGAACTGGAACAAGGCTCCCGACCCGGCCGTGCCGGGCATCAATAAGGGCGACCGCACCCGATACGACTGGCACTCAGTGTTCGAGGCATTGCCCGGTCAGTTCTTGATTACAGGCCTGCAGCAGGAGACCGAGCGGCTCGATACCGGGACGCTGATGGCATCGAATGGGACGACGTCGGCTTTCGCCGAGCTGCAGACGCAGCTCGCCCAACGGCTGTTCCTGGTCAGCAACGTCCGCTACGACGAGAACGACGCGTTCGGCAATCGCACGACCTACCGCATCGCGCCGGCCGTTCTGGTTCCGGTGACCGAGACGAAGCTCAAGGCGAGCTTGGGTACCGGTTTCAAGACACCGACCCTGAGTCAGTTGTTCGTCGATTTTCGGCCGGCCTTCAATTTTTTCGGCAACCCGAACCTGTTGCCCGAACAGAGCGTCGGCTACGACTTCGGATTTGAGCAGCCGATCGCCTACGACCGCTTCCGCTTCGGCGTGACGCGTTACCACAACGACATCACCAACCTGATCAACACCAATGCGACCGGCACTTCGAATACCAATGTCGGCCGGGCGGAGACATCAGGCTACGAGGCCTTCGCATCGGCGGCCGTCACCACGCGCCTGAAGCTGCGGACGGATTACACCTACACCAAGGCGTTGGATGCGATCACCGGCCTCGAGCTGCTGCGCCGTCCGCGACACAAATACACCCTCGCGGCCGAGTGGAATCCCATCGATCAGCTGCTGCTCTCGGCGACTTGGCTCCGCGTCAGCACCTGGATCGACGGCAATCGCGATTTCTCGATCCAGCGGTTGACCGCACCCGGCTATGCGGTCCTCAATCTGGCGGCCAACTACACCGTGAACGAATACACCACCGTCTTCGGTCGCATCGACAATGTGCTCAACGAACGCTATGAGAATCCGACCGGCTTCGACCGCCCGGGTTTAGGTGTCTTCGGAGGGATCAGGGTTGCCAATCGATAGCGGCATATGACCATCGCGGATCGCGGCCTTGACGCAAGGATATTCGCAACAGTGCGCTGTCCTCGTCTCATCTTGACTGCGGTGGCGCTGCTGTCCGCGGTCGCGCACCTGGGCGCGACCGACACGCCTGGAAAGCCCAAGCGTATCGTCTCTCTCAATATGTGCGTGGATGAGCTTGTCCTGCGGCTCGCGGAGCCGGAGAACATCGCGTCGGTGACCTGGCTCTCCCGTGACCCGAAGAATTCGAACGTGGCGGATCTCGGCGCCGGCGTCCCGGTCAACCATGGGCTCGCGGAAGAGATCATCCCTCTGAATCCGGATCTGGTCATCGCCGGCATCTACACCGCGCGGACGGCGGTCGCGATGCTCAAGCGTGTCGGCATTCCGGTATTGGAAGTCGGCATTCCAAAGAGCCTGGACGACGTCCGCCGGCAATTCCGAGAAATCGCCGGGCTGATCGGCGAGCGGGAGAGGGGCGAAAGCGTTGTGGCTGACATGGATCGGCGCCTCGCTGCGCTGCCGCGCCCACCGTCGTCGGACCGACCGCGCGCCATCGTGCTCAATCCCAACGGCGCGACCGTCGGGGAAGGAACGCTGGTCGATGAGATCATGACCAGGGCCGGGCTTACCAACGTCGCGGCGGAGCTCGGGATCGACAGCTATGGACAGATTCCCTTGGAAGCGGTGGTGGCAACCGCGATCGACGTTCTGATTGTCAGCGCAAGCCGCGATGGTCCGCCTGCGCTGGCGACGGAAATCCTGCGCCATCCCGTGCTCTCTGCGCTCTCGGACCGGACCCGCGTCGTGGTAATGCCGGGACGCTTATGGAACTGCGGCGGCCCCGCCGTCGTCGAGGCGATCGAGCGGCTTATGCAGGTGGCCCGTGAGGTTCGCGCCGAGGCGCCTGCGAAATGATGCACGCTTCCACCGTTGAGGCGCTGCAGCACGCGCGCGTGCCGCCATATGGCCTTCTGGTGGCCAGCCTGGCGATCCTGGTCGTCATCCTGATGGGCGCGTCGCTTGCGATCGGCTATGCGCCGCTCGATCTGGTGCAAGCGTTCCGGGATGTCCTGAAAGGGGAGAAGACGCTCGCCGCGCTCGTGCTCACCGAATTGCGACTGCCGCGGGCGCTGCTCGGCTGCTTCGTCGGACTCAGTCTCGGTATCAGCGGCGCCGCCATGCAGGGACTGATGCGGAATCCGCTCGCCGAGCCGGGCATCATCGGCGTGTCCGGCGCGGCGGCCTTCGGCGCCGTCACGGTGTTCTATTTCGGCTTGGCCGGCGCGCTGTCTTTCGCGCTTCCGCTCGGCGGCATCGCGGGTGCAGCGGCGGCAACCTTCCTGCTCTACGGCCTCTCCGGTCGCGGCGCCGGAACGATGACGCTGATCCTCGCGGGTGTGGCCATCAACAGCTTTGCGGGAGCGCTCACGTCGCTCGCGCTCAATCTCTCGCCCAATCCGTACGCGGTAACGGAGATCGTATTCTGGTTGTTGGGGTCGCTGGCCGACCGTAGCTTGCCCTATGTGTGGCTGGTCCTGCCTTTGATGATCATCGGGTGGGGGCTGCTGCTGGTATCCGGGCCGGCGCTCGACGGGCTTACGCTCGGCGAGGAAACGGCAAAGAGCCTGGGCTTCGATCTCGGCCGTCTGCGGTTGCAGCTCATCGCCGGGACCGCGCTCGCGGTCGGCAGCGCCGTCGCCGTGACCGGGACGATCGCGTTCGTCGGCCTCGTGGTGCCGCATCTGCTCAGGCCGCTGGTGGCGCATCGGCCGGGGCGCTTGTTGCTCGTGAGCGGACTGGGCGGCGCGGCTTTGACCCTAGCCGCCGACATCGGCGTTCGCCTCCTGCCGATCCGGCCGGAGCTCAAACTCGGGGTGGTGACCGCGATCATCGGCGCGCCGTTCCTGTTCGGGCTGATCTACCGGTTGCGCGAGGAGGAGGCGTGATGGAGATCGAGGCGCAGGGCATTGCCATACGCTTTGGGCCGGTGGCGTTGTTGGAAGGCGTCGATCTGGCAATGCGGGGCGGCGAGATGGTCGGCCTGATCGGGCCCAATGGTTCGGGCAAGACGACACTGTTGCGGGTGCTCGCCAATCTCCGCGCGCCCGAAGCGGGCAGGGTGCATTACGCCGGACGAACCGCGGCCGAGATCGGGACGCGCGAGCTCTCGCGCCAGATCGCCTACCTCGCCCAGGGCGGCGCCGTCCATTGGCCGATGCGGGTCGAGACCCTGGTCGCGCTGGGCCGGCTGCCGCACCGGCGTCCGTTCCAGGGCCACGATGCGGCGGACCGGCATGCGATCGAACGGGCGATGACTGCAGCCGACGTCGCTTACCTGCGCACCCGGACAATGGGGCAGGTCTCGGGCGGCGAACGGATGCGCGTCCTGCTGGCGCGTGCCCTCGCCGTCGACGCACCCGTCTTGTTGGCGGACGAGCCGATCGCCGCGCTCGACCCGTTGCATCAGCTGCAGGTGATGGAGTTGCTGCGAACGATCGCGAGCGAGGGCCGGGGCGTCATCGTGGTGTTGCACGATCTAGCGTTGGCGACGCGCTTCTGCGATCGTCTCATTCTGCTTGCGCGCGGAGGCATCCTGGTGGAGGGCGCGCCCGCGCGCGTCCTGACCGACGCCCATGTCGCTCAGGCCTATGGCGTCGAGGTGGTTCGCGGCGAGCGCGAGGGGGTGCCGTTCCTTTTGCCCTGGAAGCCGTCCACGACATCCGAGGGAGAGGTACCTTGAGCAACGCCGCGAACAAAATCGAGTTTCTTGCCGCTCAGATGGCCGATCATGAAACGAACTGGAGCTTGGGGACGTTCGGGGCGATCGCCGAGTTCATGCGCTGCGCGGATGAACCGGTCACTCTGTCGCACGGTGACGCTTGCATCACCGCGGTGACCGTGCGCGGAGGCATTCGGATCGAGCCCCGCGCGGACGTGCGACTGTTCGCATCCGAGTCCACAACGCGCGAGAGCTGGAGCCATCGCGTTTCGTTGTGCCTGCCGCAGGCCGACTGCGCCATGAATGGTCGGACGGTGCTGACCGCGCTCGGGCCGGACGCACAGGCCCTGCGTGAACAAGATCGCCAAGCCACGCTGTTCGATCTCGGCCTTGGCGCTTTGCAGGCGGATGTGTGTATCCGGGTGGCGGATCCGGACGTCACCGCAGAGCTTTTGCCGCACGCGGGACGGCCGCTGTTCGAGCCCGGCAATCCGGCGATGAGCGTCATTCTCGCCAGCAGCCCGCACCGGGTGTTTGCGAGCCGGGTCGGACGCATCGAGGTCTTTCAGCCGATCCCGCCGGCCGACGGGCGGAGTCCCGACGGACCGCACACCCATGTGCTGCCCAAGCTGCTGCAACATCGCCGCACTCATTCGGCGACGGAGCCGGTCCCGAGCGGCTGGGTCCCATGCGCCCATCTCTATCCGCCGCATCCTGTGAAAGACGAGTCGGGGCGCGCTCGGGCATTCGACCCCGGTCGGCACGAGGCGTTTCAGCATATGCTGCGCCGGTTCGGAGATCCGGAAGCGGTCACGCTCAAGCAACGGGTCATCGCGGCGATCGCAGCCGGAGCAGATCCGTCCGCCGTCGCCGTCACCGACAATCGCTTCGCCCGCACCAGCATCCGCGTCGTTCTGCGGCAACTCAACGCTGCGGAGGAAGCCTTGCCCTCGCTCCCGGCGTGGATGGCGGCACACGAGCGATCCGATCGGACGGAGTCCGAGGACGATCCGCACCGGCACGATTGACGCCGAGACGAGAGCAACCTCTCTCAATCGGCCTTGATGTCCTGCTCGCGGGCGACCGCGCCCCATACCCGCATCTGCTCGCCGACGAACTTGCGCAGCTCCTCTGGTCCGCCCAGCACGAGCGAGACCTGCTGGGTGTCGGTGAGCTGGCTGGCGACGCGTTCCTCGCGCACGCAGGCTGTGAGCTCGGCGCCGAAGCGGCCGACAATGGCCTTGGGCGTGCCCGCGGGCGCGAACACGCCCCACCAGGCATAGGCCTCGAATCCGGGGAAGCCGCTCTCGCCCACGGTCGGCAGTGCGCCAAGGGTCGCCGTACGCGCCTTGCCGGTTTGCACCACTCCCCGGATGGTGCCGGCCTTAATTTGCGGAATGGAAAGGGCGGTGCTGCCGACGAGAAGGTCGACGTGGCCCGCGACCGCATCGTTCATGGCCGGCCCGCCGCCGCGGTACGGCACGTGGACGAGCCGGACGCCCGCCTGCTTCGAGAGCAGCGCCATGGCGAGGTGGCCGACGCTGCCGCTTCCGACCGAGGCATAGCTGACGGCGCCCGGCTTGGCCTTGGCCGCGGCGATCAAGTCAGCGAGGGTCTTGAACGGCTTTTGCGCCTGCGTCGATACGACGTAGGGCGCCGTGCCGATGAACAGCACCGGGTCGAGATCCTTTTCGGTGTCGTACGGCAGGTCCGGCAGCACGAAGGGGTTCGCCGCATGGTTGTCGAACACGATGAGCCACGTGCCGCCGTCCGCAGGTGATTTTGCGACCGCCGCCGTGCCCACGCTTCCCGATGCCCCCGCCCGGTTTTCGATGATCACGGTGGTCGCGAGCCGCTGCTGGAGGCAAGGTTGGACCAGCCGTGCGATCACGTCGGTCGAGCCGCCCGGCGGATAGGGAACGACCAACTTGATGGTGCCTGCCGGCCAGCCTTGCGGCGCCCCCGGCGTACCGGCTTGCGGGTTGCCCTGGGCGTTGGCGTCGAGGTGAGACACGAGCGGTGCGGTCATCGCCGCGAGCAGGATGAGACGCCTTGTGAGTGTGCGCATGCCGATCCTCCCCGGAATGTTGTGTCGATGTTGACGGTTTCTCCGTCCTCCCGAGCGTGACCGTAGATCAAAATGTACATCGGCTCCACGCCCCGTTAGGTTGATCGGATGGGCGTGGAAAGGGCTCGGGCTTCGCGCCGATCTTTCGAGTTGGGAGCAATACAATGACTGACGATTTCGAGGACCATTGCTGGAAAGACGTCATCCCGCCCGACGTGCTGGAGGTCTATTCCTGTTACCGGCGCAAGATCTTCGTAGGCCCGCGTCCGGCGCTGCTCGCCGTCGATCTCTATGACGTGGTCTATCGCGGCGGCGCGCGGCCTCCGGCCGAGCTCGCCAAAACCCATCCTAACACCTGCGGCGAATACGCCCATGCCGCGATCGAGCCCACCAAGCGGTTGTTTGCTGCCGCACGCGGCGCCGGCCTGCCTGTTTTCTATTCGACCGGCGACGTGCGGCCGGAAAGCCGCCCAGGCTCGGTGAATGCGACCAAGCGCAACAGGCCGCCGGTCGATCCGTCCGATTACGCCATCCGGCCGGAGTTCAAGCCGCAGCCGCAAGACGTGGTCATCACCAAGCAACGCGCGAGCGTATTCTTCGGCACGCCGCTCGTTGCCCATCTCACCCAGCTTGGGGTGCAGACGCTGATCATCTGCGGCGAGAGCACGTCGGGCTGCGTGCGCGCGACCGCCGTCGATGCCTATTCCCACGGTTACCATGTCGTGCTGGTGGAGGAGTGCTGCTTCGACCGCAGCATCCTGTCGCACAAGATCAATCTGTTCGACATGCACCACAAATACGTCGATGTGATGCACGTCAACGACGTGGTCGCGCATCTCGACGGCATGGCGATCAGGAAGGCGAGCTGAAAAAAGTCGGCTCGATCGGCGTCATGCCGCCTTCTTCTTTCGAGACGGGCGCCGCGCGCCCGCCTGAGGATGACGGCGGAGGAACCGCTACATAGGCATGTAATGAAGCCTTCACCCTACGGCCCGTTTCCCTATTCCCCCGTCATCCACCGGCCGCGCCTGAACTGGCCGGGCGACGCCCAAGTCGCGCTCTGGGTGATTCCCAATATCGAATTCTTCTCCTTGATGGAGAAAGTACCGGCGGGCTCCGGCGGCCCCGGCACGCCGGTACCCGACATCCCTTCGTGGTCGGCCCGTGACTACGGCAACCGCGTCGGCGTGTTTCGGCTCATGCAGGTGCTCAACCGCTACGGCATCCGCGGTACCGTCGCGCTCAACAGCGACCTCTGCGCGCACCATCCCGAGATCATCGCGGAAGGTCAAAAGCTCGGCTGGGAGTGGATGGGCCATTGCGAAAGCAACACCCGCCGCCTGAACGAAGCCTCGCCCGGCGAGGAAAGAGGGATTATCCAGCGCACGTTCGCGACCATTGCCAAGGCGAGCGGCACGCGTCCGGCCGGCTGGCTGGGCTCCGGTCTGCAGGAGACCTGGGACACGCTCGATCTGCTTGCCGCCGAGGGTTGCGAGTATGTCTGCGACTGGACCAACGACGACCAGCCCTATGCGATGAGCCTCGATGGCGGCCGCCGCCTCACCTCGGTGCCCTACAGCCACGAGATCAACGACAAGCCAGTGTTCGAACGCGCGCACCGTACCGCCGACGAGTTCCGCGAGATGATCTGCCGGCAGTTCGATGTGCTCTATCGCGAGGGCGCCGAATCGGGCCGCGTCATGGCGATTGCGCTGCACCCCTATCTCACCGGCGTGCCGCATCGCATCGACGCCTTCGAGGCCGCGCTCGCCTATATCTGCGGGCATCCGCGGGTGTGGAAGGCGACGGGGTCCGAGATCTCCCGCCACTATCGCGCACAGACCGAGAAGCGATGAGGAGCCGATCATGATCCGATCCCTGAGAACCGCGTTTGCGGCACTGCTCGCCGGGGCGGCCATCGCCGCCTCGCCGCCGGCCAAGGCAGAGACCGTCATCGTCGGCGTGGTGGGCGCGGTATCGTCCACCCATTGGCCGGTCTATATCGGCCTCACCAAGGGATATTTCGCCGCCGAGGATCTCAAGCTCGACCTCGTGTTCATCCAGTCGAGCGCGGCGCTGGCCCAGCAGCTCACGGCCGGATCCATCGACCTGGCGCTGTCGACCGGACTGGCCGATCCGATCCGCGCCATCGACAAAGGCTCGCCCATTGCGATCGTGCGCATCGAGATGCAGGCTCCCCCCTATGCCTTGCTGGCCAAGCCCGCCATCAAGCGCTGGTCGGATCTCAAGGGCAAGACCATCTCGATCGGGGGTCCGAAGGACATCACGCGCATCTATCTCGAGCGGATGGCCGGCCCCAACGGCCTGAAACCCGGCGACTACGACACGGTGTTCGCGGGTGCGACGTCGGCGCGTTTTTCGGCCCTGCAAGCGGGCGCGGTCGACGCCGCGATCCTGCTTCCGCCGTTCAACTTCTATGCGGAATCGGCAGGCTTCACCAATCTGGGCCTGACCATCGACTATGCGAAGGAGCTGCCGTTTGCCGGCGCCGTTGTTGGCCGCTCCTGGGCCGCGTCGCACAAGACGACGCTCGCCAAGGTGCTCTCGGTCCACAACAAGAGCATGGCTTGGTTCTCCGATCCGCAGAACCGCGCCGAGGCGATCAAGATCATGGTCGACGCCAGCAAGCTGAAGGACGCGGACGTCGCGAAATCCTATGATTTTCTGCACCAGAACGAGTTCTTCGAAAACACCGGCAAGGTCTCCAAACGCAAGATGAGCGCATTGCTCGATGCGCTCAAAGCCCTCGGCGACATTGAAGGCTCGACCGACGTCGAGCGCTTCCTGCTGCCGGGGATCACCCAGCTGACGGACTGAGTTGGAGACATCGCTACGTGAGCGGCGCTGAAGGGATCGAGGTGCAGCGGGCGGCGCAACCGCAGGGACATCGCAGCACCCGGTTGCCGCGCTTCTATTTCGCCGGCCTGCTCTCGGTCCTGGGCGGGTTGCTGCTGTGGGAGCTGGTGAGCCGCTTTCTCGTCGCCAACACGCTCTTTCTGGCTGCGCCCTCGCAGATCTTCACGGCCATCGTCGCGCTCGCCAGGAGCGGCGAGCTGTGGCGGCACATGTCGGTCAGCGCGATCGAGTTCGCGCTCGGCTACGTGATCGCGAGCGTGCTCGGCGTGATCATCGGCTTCGCCATGGCCGAAAGCCCGACCGCCAAGCGCGCGTTGCAGCCGTGGATTTCGGGCCTCTATGCCACGCCGACCATCGCGCTTGCCCCATTGTTCATTCTCTGGCTCGGGATCGGCATCTGGTCGAAGGTGCTGGTGGTCATTTTCCTGGTGCTGTTTCCGGTCACCATCAATACCGAGGCGGGACTGCGCACCACCAGCGAGCGGCTCATCGAGATGCTGCGTTCGTTCGGGGCGACGCCGCGGCAGATCTTCTTCAAGGTGTCGCTGCCGTCGGCCGTGCCGTTCATTCTTGCCGGGCTCAAGCTCGGCATCGGACGCGGTCTCATCGGCGTCGTGGTCGCGGAACTGTTCGGCTCGCGCGCCGGGCTCGGACGCTTGATCGCGCAGTCGGCCGACGCCTTCAACATGCCCGAGCTGTTCGCCGGCGTCGTCGTGCTCGCGGTCGCCGGTATCGTCCTCACCGCGGGGTTCAGCTGGATTGAAAAGCGGCTCGTGCCGTGGACCAAGGACTAGGGACATGGCGCCGAAGCTCAAGATCTGCCATCTCGCAAAGACCTTCAACGAACTGCACGCGCTGCACGACATCAACCTCGATGTCGATCGCGGCGAGTTCATTTCGGTGGTTGGGCCCTCGGGCTGCGGCAAGACCACATTCCTGCGCATCATTGCCGGCCTCGAACCGGCAAGCTCGGGCGAAGTCCTGCTCGACGGACGCGCGGTGCACGGTCCGGGCGGCGACCGCGGCTTCGTGTTCCAGAGCGACAGCCTCTTGCCCTGGCGCACGGTGTTCGCCAACGCGATCATCGGCCGCGAGGTCGCGGGCCGGGTCGGGTCGGCCGAGCGACAGCGGACGATGGAGCTGCTGAAGCTCGTCGGGCTCGAGGGCTTCGAGAACTACCATCCGCGCCAGCTGTCGGGTGGCATGCGCCAGCGCGTCAACCTCGCGCGTGCGCTCGCCATCGATCCGGAAATCCTGCTGATGGACGAGCCGTTCTCCTCGCTCGATGCGCAGACCCGCGAGATCATGCAGACCGAGCTGATGCGCATCTGGGAGCAGGGGCGCAAGACCGTCTTGTTCGTGACCCACCAGATCGACGAGGCGGTGTTTCTGTCCGATCGCGTTCTCGTGTTCGCGCGCCGGCCCGGCCGGTTGCTGGAGAGCGTCGCGATCGAGCTGCCGCGTCCACGCGCGCTGGCGATCAAGCGCACGGCCGAATTCGTGCGCTATGTGGATCACATCTGGCGGCTGATTGAGGACGACGTGCGCGCCAGCGTGATCGAGGAGAAGGTGTGACGTTTCGTCTCCTCCTATGGTCGAGGAGAGGCCCGTAGGAAGGCCAAGGATGCGCCCATTTCATCGGGGCTGTAGGCGTGTAGCCGCCGAGAGGGATTAGCGAGCCCTGGGGCCGGGGACGCACGGGGGACGCGGGAGGGCGGGGCCTGGGCCGTGGAAATCGGGGCCGAGCCCTATACCTCGCGCGCGCGTATTGCTCACAGCCGGCCGGGAGGCCTGCACACTTAGCGCGAAATTGGCAGTCGCCCCTCTATGTTTATCTCGCGCGTGCGCGTATCTCTGCGGAAATGGTCAGCCACGAGCCCGCCTAGGTTTGTGGTCCTATATATATCTCGCACGCCTGCGCGTACTGCTCCGATTAACCCCGCCGATCGCAAGGCTAATTTGTCATTTCGTGAATTATTACAGATTGTTACCGAAAGCGTGACGAAGGCCGAACGGGGCCACGGTCAAAACCCGTACATTCTTTTCAACAGGCTCTCAACCCGCAACGAGCTTGGCATGGGCCATTGCGCGCGGGGCGTCTGGGGCAAGCCCAATGCTAGCGGTTTCCATCCGAGGGGCTGTTGCATCCCCCAATACTGATCGCGCATGGCTTGCTGTTGCGGCTTGCATTGTCTCGGGATCGCCAACATGATCGAGCCCGAGCGCGAGGGACATGGGATTCGGGCCGGGGGCCATGAGCTTTTGCAATGCCTGCTCTGGCGTCGCCACGCCTGGCAACCATAGGGCCGGGTCGAACTCGTCGGGATCTAACCGCCGGTCGTCAATGTTCTGCGAAGGCTCGGAAGACGAGAGGAAATCATGAAGGCCGCCGGCCATTTACGTTTTCCCTCTGTCGTTTCCCGGCTCATGATCCGGGCTGAATGAATGTAATCCCGCGCCGGCTTGCTAGCAACGATAACCCGTTGCCTGCACTGGTCCCGAAATTCAGCCCTCTATCTCGCGTGCGCGCACGATACCGTTCATAAAAACCCGGGCTCTGGCCGAGCGCCTTATAGATATATCTCGCGTGTGCGCGTACCTGTGTCGAAATACCCAAGCGCCTGTTTTTGCTAATTGAATTAGCCCGAGGCCGGGTCCTGTCCTAATTCCGACCATTCTGTCCTAATTTGATTTTCACAGTGTCCTAATTTGATTTGGAACTTCGATTGGAACTTTGATACATTGTTTCTCATCACTGGCATTACAACATGTGCCGCGTTCATGAAGCGCTGGGGACCACGCCGGCGGTCGCGCTCGGCATCGCCGATCATGTGTGGTCGATTGGCGAGATGATCGACGCGGCGCTGGCCACCCTGCCTATTGAACCGATTACGACCGCGCCGGATCGGCGGCGGCGGTTCCGGGTATTTCAAGGCGGGCGGGAAGATTAAGCCGGCAGTGCCTCGTAATAGGCAGCCATGCACTCGTGCGTAATCTCGCGCTGGCAAGAGGCTCCCGGCGGCAGATCGCCCCGCGCATCCTTCCAGGGGGCCTCTGCATGCGTGAGGTCACTGAGCCACTGAGGATGCTTGTCCCCGTAATAGTCCAGCACTGCGTCGATCGTTTCGCGACCAACCACGTCGATCGCATCCGGGTCGCCGACCTGGATGCTGTCAATCATGAACCGACCGCGATGCTGTGCATACAGCTCCGGGCACACGGGGCCGTTCGCCCAAGCTTCAATTCTCTCGGGAAAGAGAGGGCGAACGTCCCACACGAGGGACCACGCCTGGGAGTAGTACACGAGCTTTTGCAGCTTCCAGGCCGTCACCGGGCCAGTGTGCTTCAAAATGTACCGGGCCACGTCAAACACGTTTGCCATGGCTACCTCCGCTTTCATGCCATCCCATACCATGCTTCATATGTGCGTCGTTGTGGCAAATATACAACATTGTGGCTAACCCGCGGCCAAGAAACCGTAGACCCCTAGGGAGCCGCTGATGTCGAAACGACCTCGAAAAGGAGTGCAAGTCGCGCAGGTTAGTAAGATTCCGCGGGGGGGCCAGATCGCGGATTCCATCCGCACGAAACCTTTTTGCTGGAGGCTTGAGGAAATTGATTGGGAGGGATCATGGGGCTGGGAGCGCGCCACTGTCCTCGACCTGATTCGAATAATTGTTCCAAAGCTCCACAATTATGAGTCGATGACATGGGCTGATGTGGAAGGACCGAGCGGATCGCATTCGATCCAGTTCGATCAATTGTGCTCTGAAGCGCAAGGGAGATTAGACGAGATCGGTAAGGGCGAAATTGAGACCCTTTTTTCCGTCCGCATCACTGGAGAGCGACGGGTGTGGGGCGTGAAGGACGTGGCAATTCTGCGTGTGCTGTGGTGGGACCCGGATCATTCGGTTTGCCCGTCCCTGAAGAAACATACCTAGCGGACCGGAGTGCCGGAGTGGCCGGTTCCGGCCAAAGAAAGCCCCGCCGGGGCGGGGCTAGGCCTCAATGTGAGATGCCCCAAAACGGGGACATCAAGCCTTACCTATTTTTGAAGATAATTGGTGGGGCCCCGGGATTGGCTTGGGGTGTCGGGGGCTGGGGACGCCAATCCCAAGGGTCCGCCCAGGCAACGCCCCGACAGGCCGCACGTTCCGATCGTGGATGCAAATAGAACCCCGCCTCGGTGTGCCGCCGAGGCAGGGATTCGGATGCTTCTTGGCGCTCAGGTGAGCAAGCTCGCGAGCGCGATCACGATCCCGGTGTAGAAAGCGGCGACAACGGAAAACAACACAAGGTCACTCAGGATTGGAGGCATTGCTAGCTCCCCCGTATTGCTAGCCTCCACCGTGCGCTGAGATGATAGTATGGTTCCCGATTTTGGAACCATGAAACTTTGCATGTGTCCTAATTCAAAACCGCAAGTGTCCTAATTAGGACAGCACCCGAGGCCGAGTCCTGCCTATTTATCTTTCGCATGCGCGCGTACTGGTCGCAAAATGCCCCGGATCGCGCCCGGATAGTGAGCTAGCCGCTACTCCATCGCCCCAAGGATCAATTGGCCGTCGAGGAATAGCGCGAGGTGCAATTGTGCCCCTTGCGACATCTGCGACATTTGCTCCGAGCTTGGGCTCTAGCTTTTTGCCGCGCGGGTTCATGCAATCTCTACCGCCTCAAGTTCGAATGCTTGCGGGGCGTCAACCTCGGCCTGGGCGATGAGGGCCGCCGCCCGCCAGCTGGTGCGTTGGCATACGAGCCGTGCCAGGACCGATCAATTCGCGGCAATTTCAGCAAAGTCATTTCACTCGGATCGCTGCAAACTGAGACCATGCCAGGATACACAAACAAATCGAGGCGCTATTTGCACTTGGCGGCCGCGAACGAGAGACGCGCAGCTAGTGCTTACGACGAGAAACTCAAAACGGTGTTTCTCCGCATTGCTGCGGAGTACCGCGACCTAGCAGAGCAAATAGACGATCCCTTACAAGTGGCGCGCCAAGGTCTTCGAGATTCGCAGAGCTAAAACAGGAGTAGGCCGCCTCAGTTGGCGGCCTCGTCACTCGTCCTTTGTCGGGAACGCCTGGGGGAGCTTTCGGGCGAGGTAGGCGCGCGACACCATGGCCACATGGTAGGGGCCGAGAGCGGGTTTTTGGAGTCGGCCCGGCCAAGTCTGCCAGCCTCCCAACTCTGCCACGCAAACCCAATAAAAAGCCCAACTTGGCCACCGGGGCCAGCGCGCTCGACTGGATCGCTAATGAGTCCCGAGATTGGCTGAAAAAGAGGGGCTATAAGGGCGTGTAACCACAAATGCTCGCCGTTACCTAAGAGAGAGCCCCAGCGCCCTTCCAAAGACCTGGGGCTCCCTTGTAGTCACCCTCCAACGCAATCTCCTCTTTGGATATTGTTCCCGGAGAGCGCCACTTGCATAGACAACCCGGAACAAGCAAAGACCGTTCCATGCCTACCCATCGAAAACGCCCGCGCGACTTCAGCCGCTTGCGACCCTTGATCTTCTTGCCCGCGTCGTAGCCCGAAGGATCAAGCCCAGACCCCCTTTTTGAGTGCCCTTCGCGGACTGCGAGTCGATGATCGCCACCGCCGGCGTGGTCCGCAGCGTTTCGTGAACACGGCAGAAATTGTAGTGTGCGACGTACAGCGCGACGGCCGCAACGTGGCAATCCAGCTTCTTGGAGAAGCCGTTCGTCAAGCGCGTGAAGCGTCGGCAGGCCATGCGTAGCGACAGATTTCCGCGCTCGGCAAAGGATGTGCTGATTTGCTCTGGGTCGCCGCTGATGACCTGACGGCTTACTGCTACTACGGCGGCCGGTGAATAGCGGTGTGCCGCTGAACGCGTCGCAAATCTACGACGGGGATGGCGAGCCGGTGGAGATGAAAATTGATTTGGGAAGGCCGCGCCATGAGGCCGCCAACTGACGCGATCCGTCTTCCTGCCGGCAGTCTTGAGCAACTCGGGACTGCATTGTCTCGTCTATCGCTTGACCAACACGGATACGTTACGGCGGAAGACTATGAACGGCTGACTGGAGAGGAGTTGGACGAATTTTCTACCGCGGGCCGCGGCCTGATTGCGGACCTAGCGGCTCAATACAAGTGCAAGATCGATTGCCCCCCGATCGAGCGGCGCATTTATTTCTTCAAATCAAAATAAGCCACTCACATATTCAAAAGGGGCCACTGGGGGTCAAAAGAGGCCAGTACCCTAATCCTGCAGCAAGCCGACGCCGCAGCAGTGAGCCGGCAGGTTCATCTTGCGCTGTTCTATGATGCGCAGCTCGACATCAAGGCCATGGGCCACTCGCAATGAAGAAAAACCCACCAGGCGCGCAATTCGAAATCCTGGTTGATGGCAAGCCGCAGTCCTACGGCGACGTGAAGGATGTTGCGATTGCCTCCGCGGAG